>Ga0160437_1000064_pt1 | contig 70386 bp, 76 predicted proteins | sample HID1975I_E0MG_FD_108227 | JGI IMG/M metagenome (GOLD analysis project Ga0160437, IMG submission 108227) | Enriched soil microbial communities from UW Madison campus, WI, USA - HID1975I_E0 MG | ecosystem: Environmental > Terrestrial > Soil > Unclassified | place: USA: Madison, Wisconsin... | reverse complement strand
CGTTCGGTGCGGGCCGGACGATCATCGCGCGAACGACGTTCATCGCGCACGGGGCGTTCGTTACGGCCGAAGAGCTTTTCGTCACGGCCGGCGCGGCCTGAGCGGCCGCCGCGGGCGGGGCGTTCGTCGCGCGTCGATCGCGTATCGCGGGGGTTGCGGCCATCCCGCGAATCCCGGGCGCTGCGCGTGTCGCGCGCATCCCGTGCGGGGCCATCGCGAAATGCGCGTCCCCGGCCGCCTTCTTCCCGTCCCGCATCGCTCCGGGTCGCGCCGTCGCGTGCCGTCCGGTCGGCGCCGCGCCGGCCCGAGGTGCCTGAAGTGGTGCGCGAGGGGCCACGCGAGGAGCCGCCATCGCGGGAAGAGCCGCCACGCTTCGGGCCGCCGGATTTGAAAGGAGGTTTGGACATTCGCCCGCCCATACCTGTTGATCGCCGCTTCATCCAGCCTTCCCTTCGGGAAACCACGCGTTACGGTCGCGCAGGGCCCGTCCCCGGAGTTTGCCAACGGAGAATACTGGATGTCTGAAGCCTCTGCTGCCCCGAAGCCCGGCTTGGGGACGGTGATTCGCGCTTTGGGCAATCGGAAGACCGGGTTCATGGCGGTCTTCGGGTTTGCGGCCGGTCTGCCGTACTCGCTCCTGCTCGGCACGCTTTATGCCTGGCTGTCCGATGCCCATGTCGATCTGGAGACAATGGGCGTATTTTCGCTGATCGGGCTGGCCTATGCGTTCAAGTTCCTCTGGTCACCCGCGCTCGACCGCATCGACCTGCCCGGCCTTCGCCGCCTTGGCCGCCGCAAGCAGTGGATCGTGACGGCGCAGGTCCTGCTCGGCATCATTCTGGTGACGCTGTCGCAGCTCGATCCGGTCGCGGCGCTGGGCCTGTTTTCGCTGTTGGCTGGCATCGGCGCCTTCGCCTCGGCCACGCAGGACATCGCCATCGACGCCTGGCGCGTCGACGTGGCGGACGACGTGGCGACCATCGACATGCTCTCCACGGTATTCCAGATGGGCTATCGCATCGCCGCGCTCGTCGGCGGGGCATTGGCCCTGATCCTGGCCGAGCGGATCGGCTGGACTTCGGTGTTCCTGGTCATGGGGCTGATTCTCTTGGCTGCGGGCGTGATCTGCCTCTTCGCGCCCGATGCGGATGCTGTCGCGCCGAGCGCCGAAGACCGGGACGAACTGCTGGAACTGCGCGAGGCGGGGCAGCTGAGCCCGCGCGTGCGAACGATTGCGCTGGCGCTGGTGGGCCTGCTGTGGGGCTGGGCGCTGGTCACCGTGGGAATCTTCATGGTCCGCTCGCTGGGCAGCGATCCGGGAGCGCGGCCCGATGCCGTCGATTTCGTGTCGACCACCGGCCCGCTCATCGTCATCGCCACCATCATCCTGCCTGCGTCCATCGCGGCGGTGCTGGTCTATCTGCAGCGCAGTGGACGTCATCTCCTGACGCAGGCCGTGCCGCACGACGGGACCGGTTCGCGCGTGGCGGACCACCTCTACCGCGCCCTGATCCTGCCGCTGACCGAACTGGTGGGGCGCATGGGCTGGGGCCTGGTGCTCGCTCTGGCGCTGGTGCTGACGTATCGCATCTGCGATTCGATCTGGGGCACTTTCGCTTATCCCTTCTACCTGGGCGAACTGAAGTACACGAAGGACGAAGTGGCCATCGCGTCCAAGTTCTTCGGTGTGGGCGCCATCGTTCTGGGCCTCGCGCTCGGGGGTACGCTGCTGACGGTGATCGGTCGCATGGCCACGCTCACGCTCGGCGCGATCCTCGCTGCGGTCACCAACCTGCTCTATGCAGACCTCGCCCTCGGCGGCGCGCGCATGGCCATGGTGAGCGATATGCTCGGCGTGACCTGGCTGGTCGAGCAGCTTGGCGGAGAGCCGCGCCTCGGCACGCTGATGGTCACGATCGGCACGGAGAACCTGGCGACGGGCATTGCCGGCGCGGCCTATATCGCCTGGCTCTCGTCCATCGTCTCCAAGGGCTACAGCGCGGTGCAATATGCGCTGCTCTCGTCGCTGACCTTGCTGGTGGGAACGCTGGGGCGCGGCGCGCTGGGACAGCTCATCCAGCAGCAGGGCTATTACCGGATGTTCGTGCTCGTCACCTGGATCGGCACGATCGCCATCGTCCTGTGCCTGCTGGAATGGTGGCGCGTGGCCCGCCAGGCGCGGCGTGCGCGCCTGGCCTGATGCCTAGTCCGGGACTTCGTCGTTGGCCTTGAGCACCACGCCGGACAGATAGAGCGATCCGGCGATCAATACCGGCAGGCCATCGTCCGGCAGCGCGGCAAGCGCATCGGCCACGCTTTCGGCGCCGAGCGCGCCCGGGCCGAAGCTCGCGGCACCGTGGCAGTCGTGGCCGGGCACCGGCACCGCGCGAATGCTGGCGATGCTTTCGGCCAGCGGCTGGGTGAGCGCGCGCGGGTCCTTGTTGGCCAGCATGCCGATCACGAGATGCAGCCGCTGCCCAGCGAAATGACGGGCGATGGCGCGCCCGGCGTCGGGGTTGTGGCCACCGTCCAGCCAGACGGCGCGCCCTCCGGCATGACGGGTAAGCGGACCTTGGGAGAGCCGTTGCAGGCGCGCGGGCCAGTGTGCGGCGCGAATCCCCTCCGCCATGGCCTCTGGCGCAACGGTCACGCGGTCCTGATGGCGCAGCATGGCGACGGCCAGCGCGGCGTTCTCCGCCTGGTGCAGGCCGGGCAGGCTCGGCAGCGGCAGGGTGAGTTCGCCGTGCCGGTCCGAATATTCGATCACGTCGCCCACGCCCGCGTCCCAGTCGCGCCCGCGCATGTGCAGCGGGGCGCCGGCGGTCATGGCGGCGCGCTCGATCTCCAGCGCGGCGCTTTCGGGATAGGCCAGGGTGGCGACAGGGGCAGGGCTGCGCACGATCCCGGCCTTTTCGAAGGCGATGCGGGCGAGCGGGTCCTCGGGCGCGCCAGGCTCCGGGCGGAGCAGGAACGCCTCGTGGTCGATGCCCAGCGTCACGATACCGCAGGCGGCCGGGTGTTCCAGCACGTTAGTGGCATCGAGCCGCCCGCCGAGGCCGACCTCGACCACGCAGGCATCCGCAGGTTCCCGCGCGAAAGCGAGGAAGATCGCGGCCGTCGTCACTTCGAAGAAGCTGGGCTGGAGATCCTCGCCCGCATCGAGAATTTCGGCGAGCAGGTCGGCCAGCATCCCGTCGGAAATCAGCTTGCCGCCAAGGCGGATACGCTCGTTGTAGCGCACGAGGTGCGGTTTGGTGGCCGAGTGGACCTTCAGGCCCTGCGCTTCCAGCATGAAGCGAAGGTAAGTGCAGGTCGAACCTTTGCCGTTCGTGCCGGCCACATGAAAGGTCGGCGGCAGGCGCTCTTGCGGGTTACCGACTCGGTCCAGCAGGGTCAGGATGGTCTCCAGCCCGAAGCGTCCCTGCGGCAGCGACAGCGCTTCCAGCCGGTTGAGCTGGGCCTGGACGCGGGGGTCTTCGGAAACGGCGAAGTCTTTCATGGCACCCGTCCGGAAAAGCACATCGCGGCAACCTGCAAGAGGCCGCCGCGATGCTGGAATTGCGTTGTCGTCATGCGATTGGCAATGACGAAAAACAGAAGGGTCAGCGCGCGGTGTGGACCGCTTCGGCCAGCGAGGCCGTCAGGGCGCGCAGATGGGCAGGAGCGTCGGTGCCGTGCTGCTTGACCAGGTCGACCAGTGCAGAGCCGACGACGACGCCGTCCGCCACTCTGGCAATGGCGCTGGCCTGTTCGGGGCTGCGCACGCCGAAGCCGACGGCCACGGGGATGGTGCTGGCAGCCTTGAGCTTGGCCACGGCATCCTCGATCGAGCCTTGTGCCGCCTGCTGCATGCCGGTGACGCCTGCGACCGAGACGTAGTAGAGGAAGCCCGAGGAGCCTTCGAGCACGGCAGGAAGCCGTGCCGCATCGGTGGTGGGCGTGGCGAGGCGGATGAGCGAGACGCTCTTGTCGCGCAGGGCAGGGCCGAGTTCGGCGTCTTCCTCAGGCGGGATGTCCACGCAGATCACGCCGTCCACACCGGCTTTCGCGCATTCACCGGCGAACCAGTCCGCGCCGCGCGCGATCATCGGGTTGGCGTAGCCCATCAGCACCAGCGGCACCTGGCTGTGGCGCGCACGGAATTCGCTGGCGATGCGGAACACGTCGGCGGTCCTGGTGCCGGCATCGAGGCTGCGGATGTTCGCTTCCTGGATCGCCGGGCCGTCGGCCATGGGATCGGTGAAGGGCATGCCGAGTTCGATCACGTCGGCGCCGCCTTCGACAAGCGCGTCGAGATTGGCGGCGGTGTCGCCGTCACCCCCGGTGATGAAGCAGACGAGCGCCGGGCCCTTGGCGAATGCGGTTTCGAAGCGCGTGGTCATGTTCAGAGTTCCACGCCCAGCGCTTCGGCGACGGTGAAGATGTCCTTGTCACCGCGGCCGGAGACGTTGACGACGAGCAGCTTGTCCGCGTCCATCTCGGCGGTCAGCTGCGGCAGCGCGGCAAGGGCGTGCGCGCTTTCGAGCGCCGGGATGATGCCTTCCAGTTCGCAGCAGAGCTGGAACGCTTCCAGCGCCTGGGTATCGGTGATCGGCACGTAGTTCACGCGGCCGCTCTCGTGCAGCCAGGAATGCTCCGGCCCGAGGCCCGGATAGTCGAGACCGGCCGAGATCGAGTGCGCCTCGGTGATCTGGCCGTCCTCGTCCTGGAGCAGGTAGGTCTTGTTGCCGTGCAGGATGCCGGGCTTGCCGCCAGTGAGCGAGGCGGCGTGCTTGTCGGTCTCGATGCCGTGGCCCGCGGCTTCGATGCCGGTCATCGCCACTTCGGGATCGTCGAGGAAGGGGTGGAACAGGCCGATCGCGTTCGATCCGCCGCCCACGGCCGCCACCAGCATGTCGGGCAGGCGGCCTTCCTTCTCCAGCATCTGCTCGCGCGCTTCCTTGCCGATGATCGACTGGAAATCGCGCACCAGTTCCGGATAGGGGTGCGGGCCGGCGGCGGTGCCGATGATGTAGAAGGTGTCGTGGACGTTCGCGACCCAGTAGCGCAGCGCGTCGTTCATCGAGTCCTTGAGGGACTGCGATCCGCTTTCGCAGGAGACGACTTCGGCGCCCAGCAGCTTCATGCGGAACACGTTGGGCTTCTGGCGCTCGATATCCTTGGCGCCCATGAAGATCTTGCAGGGCAGGCCGAAGCGCGCGGCGACGGTGGCCGTGGCGACTCCGTGCTGGCCGGCGCCGGTCTCGGCGATGATCTTCTTCTTGCCCATGCGGATGGCCAGCAGGATCTGGCCGATGCAGTTGTTGATCTTGTGCGCGCCGGTGTGGTTCAGCTCTTCGCGCTTGAAGTAGATCTTCGGGCCCTTTCCGGCCGGCGCGAGGCCGCGGAAATGCTCGGTCATGCGCGGGGCATAGTAGAGCGGGCTGGGGCGGCCGACGAAGTCCTTCATCAGCGCATCGAATTCGGCCCAGAACGCCGGGTCCTGCTGTGCCTTGCGGTATTCCTTCTCGAGATCGAGGATCAGCGGCATCAGCGTTTCGGCAACGTAGCGACCGCCGAACTGGCCGAAATGGCCGGTTTCGTCGGGCAGGGAGCGGAAACTGTTCACGGGCGTCGGTGCGGTCATGAAACGGGCGATTGGCAGAGCGCGACCTGCAAGTCCAGCGCCTTGCTTCCTTGGGGTGCGCCAACCCGTTTTCAATTGCAAATCATGCAACAGGCGCATCTGCAATGGCAAGATAATGTCTGTAAGTGGCAGTTTCGTGACGTTTCGGGGTAATTATGAATTATTTCGTTCATCTGGGTGAAAGGTTGGGGGGAGCAGCGGGGCGGCTCCCGGTGAGGGCCGGGACATTCTGGAGTTTAAAAATATGCGTATTGCACTCGTTTCGCTCGCTGCGGTTGCTTCCGTGGCCGCCGCCACCCCCGCTCTCGCCAACGAAGCGCGCGTCGAAGCCCGCACCGGCATCATCTGGGACGGCAGCGACAGCGAAGCAGTTGCAGGCGTCGCAGTCGGCTACGACTACGACCTGGGCAACAAGTTCTTCGTGGGCGTCGAAGGTTCGGCTGACAAGATCCTGACCGACGACACCCGCGTTTCGTGGGGCGTTGGCGGCCGCGCCGGCTTCAAGGTCACCCCGACCACCAAGCTCTACGCCAACTCGACCTGGCAGTCGAAGTTCGCCAAGTACGGCAACAGCGCCGTTGCCGTCGGCGGTGGTCTCGAGCAGTCGCTCAACGACCGCTTCTACGGCAAGGTCGAATACAAGCACCTGCTGGTTGGCGACAACACCCCCGACGCAGACGTCGGCCTGGTTGGCGTTGGCGTAAAGTTCTGATCGGACTTCCGGCCTGACGCAGCTACCGAGTTCGTCAGGCCGGAGCCGGCACAGGGAATTCGCTCTGCAAGGAGCGTAAGCCAGGGAAGGGCGGTCTATGAGGGGCCGCCCTTTCTCTTTGCATGCCCTCCGCGCGTGATCGCGCCGCGCCAGGCCGCGCCGCGATCCGGCAGGTTGCGGTCAGGACGCCTGCAAGGCGCGCGCGAAAGCGGCGATCCGGTCGAGGTCCTTGACGCCCGGTGCGCTCTCGACGCCCGAAGAGGTGTCCACCAGCGGAGCGCCGGTCAGCCGCACGGCCTCTGCGACGTTTTCCGGGTTCAGGCCGCCCGCCAGGCCCCAGGGGATGGGGCCTTTCCAGTTCGCCACGAGATTCCAGTCGAAGCTCAGGCCCATGCCGCCGGGCAGGCTGCCCTTGGGTGTCTTGGCATCGAACAGCACGAGATCCACGGCTCCGGCATAAGTGGCGGCCCTGGCCGCATCTTCCGCCGTGGCGACCGAAAGCGCTTTCCACACCGCAATCCCGAACTGCGCGCGAAGCTGCGCTGCGCGGGCGGGACTTTCGCTGCCGTGAAGCTGAAGGGCATCGAGCCGTGCGCTGGCGACGGCTTCGCCGATCGTCGCATCGTCGGCATCGACGAACAGGCCCACCCGGCCGATCCGCCCTTCCGCCCGCTCCGACAGGAGCGCTGCCTGCGCCGGCGTGACGTTGCGCGGACTCCTGGGAAAGAACACGAAGCCGGCATGGGCGGCGCGCGCGCGGATCGCTGCGTCGAGTGCGTCGGGCGTGCTTATCCCGCAGATCTTGATCGCGGCAGTTGGCATGTCGTTTTTCCGGCCTAGATTGCGTCCCGGAACCAAGGGGGACAGGATGAACCGCCAAATGTCGAGACGGGTCGGCCGCTATCTAGTGCCATTTGTCGCCGCCGCAATGCTGGCGGGCTGCGGCGTGAAGGAGTCGTTCAAGGACGCCGAAGCCGAAGTGGCGAAATTCCACCAGGCGATGGACGCCGGAAACCTGCAGCCGATCTGGCGTCAGGCCGATCCGGCGCTGCGCAAGGGTCCGGAGCACGACCAGCTCGCCAAGGCGCTGGAAGCCGTGCAGCGCAAGCTCGGCAAAGTGAAGGGGACCAAGCAGGTGGGTTGGAACGCCAATGCCACCACTGGCGGCACCTTCGTCACCCTGACGTACGAGACGCAGTTCGAACGCGGGTCGGGCGTCGAACAATTCGTCTATCGCAAGAGTGACGAAGGCCAGGTGGCGCTGACCGGCTACAACATCCAGTCGCAGGACATGATGCTCAACTGAGCCGGGCAGGCGCCTGTGCGAATCAGGGCGCCAGTTCGAACTGTACGGTGACGTTGACGTTGGTTTCCAGCTCTCCGGCTGCGACGGGGGGCGCGGAGGCCAGCGAGTCCATCGCCGCCTTTGCGCGGTACATCACCGGGGCGGGCGAATAGCCGCCGCTCTCGCTGATCGAGACGATGCGGGTGACATGCATGCCCGCAGCACCGGCATAGAGTTCGGCGCGGGCACGGGCTTCCTTGATGGCCGCGACGCGCGCCTCGTTCTGCGCGGCATCGGGCTGCGACAGAGAGAAGTTGGGGCCGTTGACCTGGTTGGCGCCGGCCTTGACGAGTGCGTCGATCACTTTGCCCATGTCGTCGAGCTTGCGCTGGCGGACGCCCACGGTGTTGCTGGCCTCATAGCCGACGATCTCGCGCGGGCCGTCGACATAGCTGCCGTCGGGCTGGCGCTTGGGCTGGGCGTAGACCGGATTGACGCTGAGATTGCTGGTCTGGATGTCCTTGTCCGCCACGCCCGCGCGCTTCAGCGAGGCGATGACCTGGTTCATCCGCGTGGAATTGCCATTGAGCGCCTCGCTGGCCGTGGCGCCTTGCGTGGTCACCCCGGCCGAGAAGCCGGCCATGTCGGGCGTGCGGGTGGAGGAACCCTGTGCGTTGACGGTCAGCAGGGCATGGCCCGCGGCAATGGTAGGCACCAGGCCCGTGTCCTGGGCCATGGCGGGCACAGCCACGGCCGAGGCCAGCGCGGCAGTCGTTACGGCAAGCAGGTTCAGGGATTTCATGAGGTCGCACTCTCCGTCCAATTGATCGGTTCAACGATCTGGAGGGAGGGAGGTTGCCCGGCGCTGAACCGTGCATTTTGCGCCGTGAAAGGTTTTGAGCAGGAGGTGTGCCGCTGCGCCGGTGGCTTGCGATCCCGGTGTGCAACGGACACGGCCTTGTCTTTCCGTACTTCCGCAGAAGCGGGCTGACGGGCCAAGTCAGTTCTTGTCGGTGTCCGGCTGGGTCAGGTGCGGTGCGGCATTCAACGGGCCGCACCGCTCCTGCATCAGAGCGTCGCTTCGATCGCGATCGCGGCGGCGAGGGGATCTTCGGCGCGGCTGATCGGGCGGCCTATGACGAGCACGCTGGCGCCCGCATCGCGCGCCGCGCGCGGGGTCATGATGCGCTTCTGGTCGCCGTTGCGGCCATCGTCGGGACGAAGGCCGGGGACGACGAAGAAGCCATCCTTCCACTGCTGGTGGACCGCGCCCACTTCATGGCCCGAGCAGACGATGCCGTCGAGCCCTGCCGAATGGGCCAGGTCCGCCAGGCGAAGCGCCTGCTCGTGCGGTTCCGCGTTCACGCCGATGGCGTTGAGGTCGCCGCCGTCCAGGCTGGTCAATACGGTGACGGCCACGACCTTGCAGTTCTCGCCCGCGGCGGCCTTGGCGTCTTCCATCATGGCACGGCCGCCGGCGGCGTGGATGGTGACGATGGAAGGCTCCAGGACGTGGATCGCCTGCATGGCGCCGGCCACGGTGTTGGGGATGTCATGCAGCTTGAGGTCGAGGAAGATCGGCAGGCCGAGCTTGTGCAGCTCGTGAACGCCATGATGACCGTGCGCGCAGAAGAATTCGAGACCCAGCTTGATCCCGCCGATATGCCCGGCGACCTTTCGCGCCAGCGCCTCGGCGGCGTCGAGGCGGGGCAGGTCGAGGGCGAGGTAGACGGGATTGCTGTTCATGATCTCAGAGTTCCGGAGAGGATTTGGAAGGTGAGGTGGGCTCGGGCGTGAAAAGATGCGCGCCCTGTGCCGATTCCGGGACGGCCGGAACCGTGGAAGGCACGCTGTTGGCCCGAAGGGAGTTTTCGAGGCTGGCGATGCGGCGCTGGAGGCGCCAGCGCACGGCACGCAGGTACAGCCAGACGGGGGCCATCCCCAGCACGAAGAAGACGAGTGCGACAACGCCGACCGGCCATTCGAAATGGACGTAGTTGGCATCGTCCAGCGGCCAGAAGTTCACCGGCACCCTGGTCCAGTTCATGGCGATGAAAGCGACCAGGATCGCGGTGATCGCGATCCACAGCACCGTGCGGACTATGTTCATGTTCCCTCCGGCAATTCGTGCACCAAGACCTTTCGCAATCGCGCTGGATGCTAAGCGCGATTGCGAGGCATGGGAAGTGTCGGCTGGAAGCTTAGTTCCCGAAAACGCGCGCGAAGATCGTGTCTACGTGCTTGAAGTGATAGTCGAGGTTGAACTTGTCCTCGATCACTTCGACCGGAAGCGCGGCGGTGACTTCCTCATCGGCCTTGAGCAGTTCGAGCAGCGAGAGCTGGCCGTCCGATTCCCACACCTTCATCGCGTTGCGCTGCACCAGGCGGTACGACTGGTCGCGGCTGAGGCCGGCCTGGGTAAGAGCGAGAAGCACGCGCTGCGAGTGGACGAGGCCGCCCATGCGGTCGAGGTTCTTCTGCATGCGCTCGGGATAGACGAGCAGCTTGTCGATCACGCCGGTGAGGCGCGCCAGTGCGAAGTCGAGGGTGATCGTCGCGTCGGGGCCGATGAAGCGCTCGACCGAAGAGTGCGAGATGTCGCGCTCGTGCCAGAGCGCCACGTTTTCCATGGCCGGAACCACGGCCGAACGCACGACGCGGGACAGGCCGGTCAGGTTCTCGGTCAGCACCGGGTTGCGCTTGTGCGGCATGGCCGACGAGCCCTTCTGGCCGGGCGAGAAGTATTCCTCGGCTTCCAGAACTTCGGTGCGCTGAAGGTGGCGCACTTCGATGGAAAGGCGTTCGATCGAGCTGGCGATCACGCCCAGCACCGCGAAGAACATGGCGTGGCGGTCGCGCGGGATGACCTGGGTGGAAACCGGCTCGACCGCGAGGCCGAGCTTGTCGGCAACATAGTCTTCGACGGCGGGATCGACATTGGCGAAAGTACCGACGGCGCCCGAGATCGCGCAAGTGGCGACTTCCTCGCGGGCGGCGATCAGGCGCGTCTTGCAGCGCGCGAATTCGGCATAGGCTTCGGCCATCTTGAGGCCGAACGTCACCGGCTCGGCGTGGATGCCGTGACTGCGGCCGATGGTGGGGGTATACTTGTGCTCTTCGGCGCGGCGCTTGATTGCGGCGAGCAGGGCGTCGAGGTCCGCCAGCAGGATGTCGGCAGCCTTGACCAGCTGGACGTTCAGCGTGGTGTCGAGCACGTCGGAGCTGGTCATGCCCTGGTGCATGAAGCGGGCTTCAGGGCCGACCTGCTGGGCAACCCAGTCGAGGAAGGCGATGACGTCGTGCTTGGTCACGGCCTCGATGGCGTCGATGGCGGCAACGTCGATCACGGGATTGGTGGCCCACCAGTCCCACAGCGCCTTGCCGGCGCTTTCCGGCACGGTGCCCATCTCGCCCATTTTCACGGCGGCGTGGGCCTCGATCTCGAACCAGATGCGATAGCGGGCTTCGGGTTCCCAGATCGCGGTCATTGCGGGGCGGGCGTAACGGGGGACCATGTTCGACTCCTTGAGTGACCTGACTCGACCCGGCGCTGACCCGGCCTCATGGCGGTGCCGCTACGGCGGGCTTGCGACAAAGGCAAGGGTGCGCGGCCGGGAAAGGCCGAAAGAATCCGCCGGGCCGGACGGCGAAGCTGGCGGAATTCGGGGCGTTGCGGGAACAGGGGAGGCAATACTGAGCCCGGCACCGCCGCTTGCACGAATCGAAAGCCGGCAAGGCGAAGCGGCATCCCGCAGACGATAAGTTTGGCGGCGGAGCGATTGTAGAACCACGGTTTTCCGATTTCTCAGGAGCCATCCGATCCGTCAGGCGCTATGGTCGCATCGGTTTCATGCGGCACCCTGTCGATCACGAAAGGACCAGCGATGCCTCGCGCGCTCTCGACGATTCTTGCCGCGGCCTGTTTCTTCGGCGCAGGCATCGGCGCGGGCCATGCCCAGGACGCCGCCGACCCGAAAGCCGTCCCCTCGGCCCTGGCGGCGCCGGTCCTGAGCACCCAGGACATCAAGCTGGAGGAATTCGGCGCCAATCTCGAACGCTTTCCCTATCCCTGGAAAGTCGAGACCATGGAGCTGAATCTGGGCGCCGAAGAAGCCGCCATGGCCTATATGGACGTGCAGCCCGACAAGCCCAACGGCCACGCCGTGGTCCTGCTGCACGGCAAGAATTTCTGCGGCGCGACCTGGGAAGACACCGCGCGAACGCTGCTGGCCGCGGGGTACCGGGTGCTGATCCCCGACCAGCTCGGTTTCTGCAAGTCCTCCAAGCCGGCCTCCGCGCAATACAGTTTCGCGATGATGGCGAACACCACGCACCGGCTCATGGAGAAAGTGGGCCTGGAAAAGGCCATCGTGCTGGGGCACTCGACCGGCGGCATGCTGGGGATGCGCTTTGCCCTGATGTACCCGCAGGCGGTGGAGCGGCTGGTGCTGGTCAACCCGCTGGGCCTTGTCGACCGCATGGCGGAAGGCGTGCCTTACGCGCCGCTGGACAAGCTCTTGGCCAGCGAGCGCGCCAAGGGCTATGCCGAAATGCGCCAGTATCAGCTCGACACTTATTACCATGGCGACTGGAACCCGCGCTATGATCGGTGGGTGAAGATGCTGGCGGGGCAATATGCCACGCCCGACCAGGATGCGGCGGAACTGGCGCAGGCCAAGACCTCCGAGATGATCCTGACCCAGCCGGTGAGCCACGAGTTCGGCCGTCTCGGCGTTCCCGTGACGCTGATGATCGGCATGCGCGACACGACGGTCTTCGGCAAGGGTCAGGCCCCGGCCGAGATCAAGGCCAAGCTGAAACCCATCCCGCAGATCGCGGCACAGGCGGCGGCGGCCATGCCTTCGGCGCGGATCGTCGAATTCCCCGACTACGGGCATTCTCCGCAGGTGGAAGCGCCGGACGTGTTCGGGGCCAGGCTGCTGGAGATACTGTCCTCGCCGGCACCCTGAATACGGAGAGCAAGCGCGAAGGTCCCATCAGGGATTCGGAGCCAGCGCGCCGGGGATCGTCCGGCAGCCCGGCGCGCGGGTCTCGGAAGCCTTCCAGCGCAGTTCGTAAGTGACGAGGAAGCCGTCATGGTCGGACAGCTGCGGGCTGTCCGGACGCCCGTCGAACAGGGCCTGCACCCGGATGGGGCGGATCTCCACGCCTTGTCCGTTCCAGTAGAACTGCAGGTCCTGCGTATCCATCCAGGGTTCGTCCCCGTCCCACGACATCTGCACGTCGCAGCCCGAGCCAGGGTGCGAGCAAGTGCGGTGCACGAGGTTCAGCGACTGATAGCGCGAGAAATTCTCCCAGCGCGGCTCGGAGTGGCGCATGTTGAAGTCGCCGCCGAAGATCACCGGCGTCGCATCGTCGTGGGTGCGGTCGATGAATTCCGAGGCTTCCAGGGCCTGCCGGTCGTGAGCGGCCAGGTTGCGGGCAGCGGGCGCGCCGGAAGCGCCGCGCGAATTCATGTGCGTGTCGTAGACGTCGATCAGGGTGGGCACGCCCGGCACGTCGATCCTTGCGAGCGCGATGCCCTTGTTCGACAGGCAGTCGAAGCCTGCGCAAGACTTGCGACCATAGGCCCGGCGCTCGGTATCGACGATCGCGTAGCGCGAGGCGATGGCAAGGCCGCTGCCGAAGACGTGGATGCCGATCTCGCCGCGCTTGAGGCTGGAATTGCCGGGCAGCCGTTCCTTGGTGGAACCGCGTGCGCGGGTGGTCCGGCGCGGGCCGGAATCGAGCGCGGGATAGCCGGCAGAGGCCACTGCGCGCTTGGCGGCGTCGCTGAACATCTCCTGGAACAAGACCACGTCGGGCGCGGTGCCGGCGGCGCGCATCCTGGCCAGATGCCTGCCGATCTCCTCAAGCGAAGGCTTGCGCCCGCTGCGCGCGGGCCAGGACAGCCCTTCGATATTGAAAGTGAGCACCGAGAGCGTGGTGGTGGCGCTCCGTCCATCGGCGGACAGGGCGACGCGGGGCTGCTGCGTGGCCGTGCAAGCCACTTGCGCCACGGGGGGTGCCATCGTGTTGCAGCCGCTCGCCAGCAGCGCCGCGCAGAAGGGCAGGGCGCGCAGCAGAACCGAACCTTGAAGCGTCATGCGGTTGGATAATCCCTGTCGCAATCGATCGCCGAACCGCCGGAGACCGGCCCAACTTATGCAAAAGGCGCCGGTAAGTCCATGATGCGGCGACGATCGGCGGGCGCGGGATTGCCCGGGGCCCTTGCCTAGTTCGGGCCTTGCGAGAGCACCGGCGACCAGTCGAAATCGATACGGACTTCGCCCGAGGCCGAACCGTCCGGGTGGAAGCTGCGCTCCACGATCATGCCGGCGCCGGTGCGGTTCACGGCGATGACCGTGGAGCAGCGGGTGCCGTAGAGGGGATCGCGGATGAAGACCGGGGCGAAGCGCGGCTCGGGGCCGTTTTCGGCATGGCCGGGGGCCATGCCCGGGGTCTCCGCCTGCAAGGCGCCGAGCAGGGGGGACGGATCGGCGTGCCCTTCTGCCAGCCATGCGGAAACCGCCTGCGCCACTTGCAGGGTCTTGGGCCAGGGCCGGTCGAAGCCGCCATTGGACAGACCATGGATGCCGGGGTCGAGAGGCCGCGATTCGCGATGCGGATAATTGGTCAGGAACCGGGCGCTGGTGCCGTTCACCTCGACGAGATTGAACGGGTTCATCGTCTCGACGGGTTCCGGCTCGCGGCCTTCCAGCAGGTCGGTGACGAGCTTGCCGCGCGAAGGACGGCCCGGAACCGAGCCTTCCGGCACTCGGTAGTTGGTGACGAGCACCATGCGCGCCGATGGCGTCACGCCCAGCCATGTCCCGCCGCCCAGCAAGTCGGCACCGGCCAGGATTCCGCTGCCGTCCTGCCAGGGCGAAAGCGGCGCCGAGGGGCGTGCGTGGAATTCGTCGCGATTGCCGGCGACCACGAGCGGCCAGTCCGGGTGGGCCTGCCAGGCGACGGCGGCAACGCACATTTCAGATCAGGCCCTTGGCGCGCAGGCTGACATGGCCTTCGCGGCCGATGATGACATGATCGTGCACCGAGACCCCCAGCAGCCTTCCGGCTTCGGCGATGCGGTTGGTGACTTCGATGTCCGCGCGGCTGGGCTGGGGGGAACCCGAGGGATGATTGTGCACGAGGATGAGGGCGGTGGCGCCGATGTCCAGCGCGCGGCGAATCACTTCGCGCGGGTGAATCGCCGCTTCGTCGATCGAGCCGTCGCCCACCAGGTCGTCGAGGATCAGCATGTTCTTGGCATTGAGATAAAGCACGCGAACGCGTTCCAGCGTCAGGTGCGCCATGTCGATCGTCAGATAGTCGATCAGCGCCTGCCATGAGCCGATCACCGGCTTCTCGCGCACTGTCTGCCGCGCGAGGCGGGTGGCCGCCACGGTCACCACGCGCAGCGCGGCCACGCTGGCCTCGCCCATGCCCGGATGGCCGCCCAAAGTGCGCGGATCGGCCTGAAGCACGGCCGCGAGCGAGCCGAAGCGATGGATCAGGCTGCGGGCCAGAGGCTTCATGTCGCGGCGGGGAACGGCCTGCATCAGCAGGAGTTCTATCACCTCGTGATCGCCCAAAGCTTCCGCCCCGCCTTCGACCAACCGCTTCCTCAGCCTTGCACGGTGACCGCTGGGGTCGTTCCCGGCATCGGGGCCGACCGCCGCGACGACGGACGCGGAATCGCGGCCCGCCGGGGCTACAGGTTCATCGAAGAGACGGTCTTGCTCGGGCATAACGCGTACAGACAATTGCCTTTCCCGGAAGGCAAGCGCAAGTGATGGACCGGATGTCGCAGCAGCAGGACCAACCTATCGTACCGGCGGATTTGCCGCAGCCGGCCCGTCGCCTCGGGCGGCGCGTGGCGGCGCTGGGCATGTTGGCCGTGGTGGGGGCAGGACTTGCGGGCGCCTGGGCCTGGCGCAAGGACATCGCGGACGACATCATTGCCGACCAGCTGCACAAGCTCGGCCTGCCGGCCACTTACCGGATCGTTCGCATCGGCCCCTCGGAGCAGGTGATTCGCAATCTCGTGATCGGCGATCCGAAGCATCCGGACCTCACGATCGAGGAACTGCGCGTCGCCACCCGGCTGACCTGGGGCTGGCCGGGCATCGGCCGGATCACCGTCGTTCGCCCGCGTCTGTTCGGTGCGCTCCATCAGGGCAAGCTGAGCCTGGGCGCGCTCGACAAGGCGCTGGCAAGCGGCGGCGGTGACAAGGACCACCCTTTGCCCGACCTCGACGTGGCCGTGGTGGACGGGCGCGCGCTGATCGAAAGCGACTATGGCCGCCTGGCCGCGAAATTGACCGGCGCGGGCGGACTGCGCGGCGGTTTCGGCGGCGAATTGGCGGTGGTGTCCCCCCGCCTCGCGGTCGAGGGCTGCGAGACCGGGCGTGCCACGCTTTACGGCAGGCTGTCCATCTCCGGCGAGCGTCCGCGCTTCAAGGGGCCGCTGCGAACCGGCGGCGTGACCTGCCGCGCGCGTGACTTGCAACTCGCCGCCAGCGGGATGCAGCTCGATGTCGTGCTCGACCGGCGGCTGGACGGTGGGGAGGGCCGCCTCGGCCTTGAAGGGGGCGCCCTGCGGATGGCGGGAAATCGCCTCGCCGCGCTCACCGGATCGGGCCGCTTCACGTATCGGGGCGAGGCACTCAACGCGAATTTCAAGGCCGCCGCGCGCGATGTCGCCACTGCGCAGGCCCGAATCGGGGAGCTGGGCTTCGATGGCCGGATGCGTTCCAGCCACGGCCTCGCCCGCTTCGATCTGGAGGGCGACATTGGCGGCAAGCGGCTGGCGATCAGCGAATCGGTCGATTCGCTGCTCGCCAAGGCAGTCCAGTCCGGGGAGGGCACGCTGGCCGCGCCGCTGGCCCGGCAATTCCGCACCGCCCTGACACGCGAAACCCGCGCCAGCACGCTCTCCGCCAACCTGGTGCTGCGCCGCGGGCAGGACGGCCTGACCCTGGTGGTGCCGCGCGGCAACCTGCACGGCACCAGCGGCGCCTCGCTGCTGACGCTCTCGCGCGTGCAGGCGCAGTTCGGCGCCGAGACCGACAGCGGCCGCCGCCCGGTCGTGACCGGCAATTTCGCGAGCGGCGGGCAGGGCCTGCCACAGATCTCCGGGCGCATGGAAAGCGATGCGCGCGGACGCCTCGCGCTGCAGGTGGCCATGCCCGAATATGCCGCCGGCGATTCGCGCCTGGCCGTGCCGCACCTCGCGCTCACCCAATCGCCCGACGGCGCCATGCGCTTTGCCGGCGAGGCGCAGCTCTCCGGTGCCTTGCCGGGCGGCGCCGCGAAAGGTCTCGTCCTGCCGATCGACGGGCGCTGGGGCGCCGACGGCGCGCTGGCGGTCTGGAACGCCTGCACGAAAATCGGTTTCGACAGCCTCGCCTTTGCGAACCTGACGCTGGAGCGGCGCAGCCTGCAAGTCTGCCCCGCGCCTGGCGGCGCGATCCTGCGCAGCCGGGGCAGCGGGCTCGACATTGCGCTGGGCGTCCCGAATCTCGACGTGTCGGGCCGGCTCGGCCAGACGCCGATCCGGATCGCCAGCGGGCCGCTGGGTTATGCGCAGCTGGCGGGTCGGCCCGGCGCGCTGACCGCCAAGGCCATCGATGTCGCTCTCGGTCCTGCAGATGCGCCGTCGCGTTTCAAGCTCGCCCGCCTCGACGCGCAAGTGGGCAAAAATATCGGCGGCACTTTCGACGAAGCGGACATCGGGCTAGCGGCCGTCCCGCTCGATCTGCGGCAGACCGCGGGCAACTGGCGCTATGCCGGGGGTATCCTCACGATCGACCAGGCACGCTTCACTCTGGTGGACCGGCAGGCGGTGCCGCGCTTCCAGCCGCTGATCGCCCGTGACGGCACCCTGCGGCTGGAAAACAATGTCATCACCGCGCAGGCCGTCATGCGTGAGCCCAGCAGCGACCACGAGGTGGTTCGCGCCGACATTGTCCACGACCTCGGCAAGACCAGCGGCCATGCCGATCTGAGCGTGGCTGGCATCACTTTCGACAAGGACCTTCAGGCCGAAGCGCTCTCTCCGCTGCTGCTCGGCATCGTTTCGGACTTGCGCGGTTCGCTCCATGGCAAGGGTCGGATCGACTGGAACGAGCGCGGCGTCACCAGCACCGGCCGGTTCTCCTCGGACGGCCTGGACTTCGCCGCCGCCTTCGGCCCGGTGAAGGGCCTCAGCGGCGACGTGGTTTTCACCGACCTGCTCGGTTTCGTCACTGCGCCGGACCAGCAGCTCAGGATCGCCTCGGTCAACCCGGGCATCGAAGTCAATGACGGCGTCGTCGGCTTCCAGATGGAGCCGGGCTATCTGCTACGGATCAACGGCGCGAAGTGGCCTTTCATGTCGGGCACGCTCACGCTCGATCCGGCGACGATGCGAATCGGTGCCTCCGAGACGCGGCACTACAAGCTCAACGTCCGCGGCCTCGACGCCGCGACGTTCGTGCAGCATCTCGAACTGACGAATATCAACGCCAGCGGCGTCTTCGACGGCGAAGTGCCGATCGTCTTCGACGAGCAGGGCGGCCGCATCGTCGACGGCTACCTGGCCTCGCGCGATCCGGGCGGCAATGTCAGCTATCTCGGCGCGCTGACCTACAAGGACCTGTCGGCCATGGGCAACTTCGCCTTCGGCGCGCTCAAGTCGGTCGACTACAAGCACATGGAGATCGGCCTGAACGGCTCGATCTCGGGTGACATCCTGACGCGCATCGCATTCGACGGGCTCAGCCAGGGCTCGTCTGCAGACAAGAATTTCCTCACGCGGCAGGTGGCGAAGCTGCCGATCCGGTTCATCGTCAAGATCAAGGCGCCGTTCTTCAGCCTCTTCGGCTCGATGCGCTCGCTCTACGATCCGACCTACCTGACCGATCCACGCACCCTGGGGATCCCCAACCAGCTTCCGGCGCAGGGCCAGATCTCGAACGACCCGAACTCGATTCGTCCCGCGCCAGCCACCATTCAGCCTCCAGTCAGCGAGAATAATCCATGAAGGCCCTGGAATTGACCGGAAGCACTCCGGCTGCGACAAGCCCGGCGATGATGAGTCCGGTACGATATTTCGCGCAGCAGCTTGCTTCCCGGTCCGGCCGGCGCGCCGCATGCGCCGTGATGATGATGACGGGCCTGGGATCGGCCCTTGCCGGCTGCGTCAACGTGACGGCGCCCGACAAGCCGATCGTGATAGAGCTTAACATCAACATCAGGCAGGAAGTGATCTATCGTCTCTCCCAGGATGCGGAGAACACGATCAAGGAAAACGAAGGCGTATTCTGATGAGCAAGACCGTTTTCAGCAGACCCGTCGGCCTGATCGGCGCAATGGCCCTGGCTCTTGGCGGCGGCAGCATGGCGCTGGCGCAGGAAGGCCGCGATCCCGCATATGCGGCAGCGCGCTCTGCGGGCCAGGTCGGTGAGCAGAAGGACGGCTATCTGGGCGTCATCGGCGGCCAGTCCGCCGCGGTCCAGGCGATGGTACGCGACCTGAACAACAAGCGCCGCGCCATCTACACGGAAAAGGCCGCGGGCAAGAGCACCATCGAGGAATATGCCTTCGCCACCGCGTGCCGTCTGATCTCGCAGACCCAGCCTGGCGAGAAGTACCAGGCGCCCGACGGATCGTGGAAAACCCGCGGCGCCGGAGCGCCCGAGCGCGACGCCCGCTGCCCGTGATCGGCGGCGCCTGCGCAGCCTCCGAATGGCGCCAGGCGAAAGCGAGCATGGCCGAAGGCCCAAAGGCAGAACCCGACAGGGCGGTTGGACATCCAGCCGCCCTTTTTCGTGTGTCTCTTTCACGACGGCGCTGCGACGCTGAACCGACAAACCGCCGCGCCGCTTGACCGTCGCAGAACGCGACTGTGGTTTTTGCGAGGAATTTCTTCGGTATCGTCCTTGCGGTATTGCCGGCCCAGCCCCATTTTCCAGCCCTGTTCGGCACTTGGGCATACGGGTATCCGTGTGAACAACTGTTGCCGTGCGCGTCCCGCCATGGTTGACTCGGGAATAGCCCCACCCTAAGGGGTCGGCGCCCTCGGCGGGCAGCCGTTGAACGCGTCATCCTTTCCTGGAGGAGGAACCTGACATGAACGACGAGCCGTCCGCACGGGAACCTGTTGGCGAAGATGCGCGCCTCGATACGCTGGACGATCGGCTGAAAGCCCTTCGTGAGCGCGAGGTGAAGCGTCAAAAGCCGGTCGCGGGTGCGGAAACGGACGATGCCTATCGTGCCGGAAACCGCGTCCTGGCCGACTTGCTCGGCGGGGTTGCCGGTGGTCTGTTCCTTGGTTGGGTGATCGATCACTTCGCCGGAACATCGCCCTGGGGTCTGATGGTTATGATGTTCGCAGGAATATTCGTCGCCTTCAGGAATATTATCAGGAATTCGAACCGGCGCCCGGATTGACCCAAGGGGGGTGAGTAAGGGCGCTGTCGTTCATTGGCGACAGGGATATTCGCGTGGCAGCCGAAGCGAAGGTCGATCCGATGCACCAGTTCAGCATCCAGCCGTTGTTCGGCTCGGAAGGCTGGAGCATCGCCGGTTACAACATCGCCTTCACCAACAGCACGCTGTGGATGGCGATCGCCGCCGTGACGCTGGCGTTCTTCGTCGCTGGCGGCATGAAGCGCCAGCTCGTTCCCGGCCGCTGGCAGATGGCAGTCGAAAGCTTCACCGGCTTCATCGACGGCATGCTGGCTGCCAACGTCGGCCCCGGCGGCAAGAAGTACGTTCCGTACATCTTCTCGCTCTTCATGTTCATTCTTTTCGCGAACTTCCTCGGCCTGCTGCCGCTGGGCGTGATCGGCCTCCATGCCTTCACGTTCACCAGCCACTTCTCGGCCACGGGCGTTCTCGCGGTGCTTTCCTTCGCAATCGTCCTGATCGTCGGTTTCGCGAAGCACAAGCTTCACTTCTTCTCGCTGTTCGTGCCGCACGGCACCCCGGTCATCATGATCCCGCTGATCTTCTGCGTGGAACTGATCTCCTTCCTGGTGCGTCCGTTCAGCCTCGGCCTGCGTCTCTTCGTTGCGATGATGGCCGGCCACGTCCTTCTTGAGGTTCTTTCGAGCTTCGTCATCAGCTCGGGCAATGCCGGCATCGGCCTCTTCGCCATCGCCGGGCTGCCCAGCTTCATCCTGATGGTCGGCATCTGCGCTCTCGAGCTGCTCGTCGCCGGCATCCAGGCCTACGTTTTCGCTCTTCTCACTTGCGTCTATCTGAACGACGCAGAGAACCTTCACTGATTTTCAGTCTCACTCGAGTTTTCCAAAGGGAGTTTTTGAAATGGACGCAGAAGCTGCAAAGCTGCTTGGTGCCGGTCTCGCTGCTATCGGTTGCGGCCTCGCCTCGATCGGCGTGGGTAGCGTTTTCGCCAAGTTCCTCGAAGGCGCACTGCGCAATCCGGGGGCCGCGGACGCCCAGCAGGGCCGCCTCTTCATCGGCTTCGCCGGCGCCGAACTTCTCGGCCTGCTGTCGTTCGTCGTTGCCGCGCTGCTGATCTTCGCCTGATCGCGCGCACTGATCCCCTCCGGCTGCCCGAACCCTTTGGTACGGCGGCCGGAGAGGACGCAAGAATTCTACCGGCCACTTCGAGACAGGGCTGACCCATGCCTCAGATCGCACAGCTAGCCGCGACCTATTCCAGCCAGATCTTCTGGATGCTGATCTTCTTCGGCTTCACGTTCTTCGTCGTCGGACGGGGAATGGTTCCCAAGGTCATGGATACGGTTGCGCAGCGCGACAAGCAGATTGCCGACGACCTCGCCGCCGCCGAACGCGCTCGCGCTCAGGCCGATGCGGAGGAGGACGCCTGGCGCAAGCGTGAGAACGCCAACCGCGCCGAGGCGCAGACCCTTATCGCGGAAGCCCGCGCCAAGGCCGCTGCCGTCACGACGGAGCGTCTCGCGACCGCACAGGTTGCAATCGACGCCACGCTCGCCGAAGCCGAAACCCGCATTTCCCAGGCTCGCCGTTCGGCTGCCGCGGAGATCGAGGACGTCGCCGCCGACGCCACGCGCGAGATCGTCAGCCGCATCGCCGGCCTGACTCTCGACGACGGTGCGGTCCGTTCCGCCGTGAAGGAGAACCTGGTCCATGGCTGACAACACCCAGCTGTCCACCACGGACACCGTGGTTGCCGAAGGCACCTCGCACGAGGCTGCCGAGATGGCCGGAACCCAGGGTGCCGAGACCCACGAGGGCGTCGAGCATCATGCCGAACCGCTGCTGCTGGGCGTTGCCCCGCCGGTCGCGGTCGTCAGCGCCTCGATGCTGGTGCTCCTGGCGATCATGGTCTGGAAGGGCCTGCCCAAGATGATTTCGGGCGGTCTCGACGGCAAGATCGCCGAGATCAAGGCGCAGCTCGAAGAGGCCAAGACCCTTCGCGCCGAGGCGGAAGCCCTGCGCAAGGAATATGCCGACAAGATCGCCGGTGCCGAAAAGGACGCCGCGGCTCTGCTCGAGCATGCCCGTCATGAGGCGGAAACGATCGTCGCCAAGGCCCAGGCCGACACGACGGACGTGATCGCCCGCCGCGAAAAGATGGCGCAGGACAAGATCGGCGCCGTCGAACGCGCGGCCGTTACCGAACTGCGCCAGCAGGCTGCTGCTGCTGCGGCGGCTGCCGCCAGCGGGCTGATCCGCGCCAACCACTCGGTCGATGCCGACAAGGCGCTGGTCGACCAGGCGATCGCCGGTATCTGATACCGCCGGTTCGCTATCGAACAAAAAAAGCCTCCGCGCGCTGCGCGGGGGCTTTTTTGTGTCCCGATTGCGGTCACGTTGGGGGCGGCATGGCGCCGATCGGCAGTTGACACCCCGCGCATTTGGGATCAGAGCGACGACCACGCAGCCAATGTTGCTGCGGTGTTTCAGGAAGCGAGGACATGTCAAGCGACAGTTCCAGTAGGACCGCACGCCCGGAGGTCGTCCGCTAGTTCTCGCTGGCCGTCGTCCGCCCGGGTCGTGCGGACGAAAGGTGTGATGATGGTGAACGACCTCCTCGCCGGCGTGACTGCCGGTGCCCGTCCCGCCAAGCGCGGGCTCTATATTGCCGATATCGTCGAGATGCTTCAGGCGCTGCCGCCCGAGGCGGCCGCCGCCAAGCTTGGCCGCATGGCCGACGTGCGCGCCGTGGCGACGCTCGACCGCCCCGAATTCACCGGCGCTGCCGAAGCTCTGGCCTTGCTGCCGCTGCCGCGTGCGGTTCATCTGGTGGCGCAAATGGCCGAGGACCGCGCAGCGGACGTCCTGGCCGAGATGGACGAGGGCGTGGCCGCACAGATCCTGGCGGCACTGGCCCCGGAAGTGCGCTCGTCGCTGCGCAGCCTCCTGGCATGGCCCGAGGACAGCGCAGGCGGCATGATGACGACGGAGTTCGTCGCGGCGCGGGCTTCGGCCAGCGTGGCCGATGTGCTCGATCTCATCCGCACGGTCGAACGCAGCCGCGAGACCGTCTACTCGGTGTTCCTCATGGACGAGGCCGGCCGCCTCGAAGCCACGATCTCGCTGCGCCGCCTGATCGCCGCGGCGCCTGATTCGCCCGCGATCGACCTTGCACGGGACCGCGAGCCGGTCACCGTCACGCCCGACACCGACCGCGAGGTCGTGGCCGATCTGATCCGCCGTCATGACCTGCTGGCGCTGCCGGTGGTCGACGATGCCGGACGACCTCTGGGCATCGTCACCGTGGACGACGTGCTTGACGCACTCGTCGCCGAACATACCGAGGATGTGCAGAAATTCGGCGGCGTCGAGGCGCTGGACCGGGCCTATCTGGAGACCGGCTTCTTCGAGATGATCCGCAAGCGGGCAGGGTGGCTCAGCGTGCTGTTCCTTTCGGAAATGCTCACGGCCAGCGCGATGCAGCATTTCGAGGACGAGCTGGCGCGCGCAGTCGTGCTCACGCTGTTCATCCCGCTCATCATGAGTTCGGGCGGTAACAGCGGCAGCCAGGCGACGTCGCTCATCATCCGGGCGCTCGCCATGGGGCAGGTCCGCCTGCGTGACTGGTGGCGCGTCGCCTTGCGCGAACTCCCTGCAGGGCTAGTGCTGGGCGCGATCCTCGGCGCGGTCGGCTTCGCCCGGATCGCGGCCTGGCAGGCCCTCGGTTTCTACGATTACGGCAGCCACTGGATGCTGATCGCCACGACCGTTTCGGCGGGGCTGGTGGGGATCGTCACGTTCGGCTCCCTGGCTGGATCCATGCTGCCGTTCCTGCTGCAAAGGCTCGGTTTCGACCCGGCCAGCGCCTCCGCACCATTCGTCGCGACCCTGGTCGATGTCACGGGGCTGGTGATCTATTTCACCATCGCTCTTGCGATTCTCTCCGGGACGCTGCTCTAGGGCGCAAAGCCAAACGAAAGGACCGGCCGCCATGCCATTCACCGCGAAGATCCTGCTGCTCGGTTCGGGCGAACTGGGGCGCGAATTCGTGATCTCGGCCAAGCGGCTCGGCTGCGAGGTCGTGGCCTGCGATGCTTACGAGGGCGCGCCGGCGATGCAGGTGGCCGATGCTTTCGAAGTCTTCTCGATGCTTGACGGGGAGCGGCTGCGCGCCGCCATCGAGAAGCACCGGCCGGACTTCATCGTGCCCGAAGTCGAGGCCATCCGCACCGAAGTGCTGGCGGAAGTGGAGGCGGAAGGCTTCTGCGTGGTGCCATCGGCGCGGGCGACGCAGATGACCATGAACCGCGACCGCATCCGCGAAGTGGCCGCGACCGAACTCGGATTGCGCACCTCGCGCTATCGCTATGCCGAGAACCTGGGCGAAGTCTTGTCCGGCGCCGAGCACACGGGGCTGCCTTGCGTGATCAAGCCGGTCATGTCCTCTTCGGGCAAGGGCCAGAGCACCGTGCGGGATGCGGCCGATCTGGAGAAGGCCTGGGACTATGCCGTCGCCAACATGCGCGGCGACCGGGCCCGGGTGATCGTCGAAGAGTTCGTCGATTTCGATTACGAGATCACCCTGTTGACCGTGCGCAGCCGCGAGGGCGTGTCGTTCTGTCCGCCGATCGGCCATCGGCAGGAACGCGGCGACTACCAGGAATCCTGGCAGCCGACGCCCATGGCGCCCGCGGCGATCGCAGCGGCACAGGACATGGCGCGCAAGGTCGTGGACGATCTTGGCGGCTACGGCATCTTCGGCGTGGAGTTCTTCGTGAAAGGCGAAGACGTGATCTTCTCCGAACTCTCGCCGCGCCCGCACGACACCGGCATGGTCACGCTGATCTCGCAGAACCTTTCGGAGTTCGATCTGCACGCGCGGGCCATCCTGGGCCTTCCGGTCCCGGAAGTCACCCTTCGCGGCCCGAGTGCCTCGGCCGTGATCCTGGCCGACCGCGAGGCCGAGGTTTTCGCCTACGAGGGAATGGCGGATGTCCTGGCGACGCCGGGCGGCGAGGTGGACCTGCGGGTCTTCGCCAAGCCCACGACGCGTCCCTATCGCCGCATGGGTGTCGCCCTGGCGCTGGCAAGCGACACCGATGAAGCGCGGCGGATCGCTGCGGAAGCTGCCGCGAAACTGCGGATCGTCTACGAATAGCACTATGCGGGGCAGGGGAAATCCCTGCCTCCGCGAAACAGCCGCTAGAAGGTGTTCTTGGCCTCGCGCAGAGCGGCAAAGGTCGCCACGGCATCTCCGGCCTCGCCCTCCGGCGCCCACCGCGCCTGGATAGCGGGGTCGTCCGCGCGCAGGAACGGGTTCGTCAGCAGCTCGCGGCCGAGCTTGGTGGGGACTGTCGGCAGGCCCGCCGCGCGCGCGCGCGCGATGTCTTCGGCATAAGCGGCCAACTCGGCATTGTCCGGATCGGCATGGAGCGCGAAGCGGGCATTCGCCGCGGTATATTCGTGGGCACAGTAGAGCATCGTGTCGACCGGCAGCGCCTTGATGCGCTGGAGGCTCGCCCAGAACTGCGCGGGCTGACCTTCGAACATGCGCCCGCAGCCCAGCGCAAAGACGGAATCGCCGACGAAAGCGATCTGCGCCTCGGGTAGGTAGTAGGCGCAATGGCCCATGGTATGGCCGCCTACGTCGATGACATGGGCCTTCCAGTTGCCCAGCATGACGACCTCTCCCTGAGACACGGTCCGGTCGACGCCTTCGATCTTCCCGGCATCGTCCAGCGGAGCGGTGATGGTGCAATTGGTGCAGGCCTTGATCGCCGCATTGCCGCCGGCGTGGTCGGGATGCCAGTGCGTGTTCCAGATCTGCGTGATCTGCCAGCCCTTGTGCCCGGCCTGGCGGAGGTACTCATCGGCATCGGGCGTATCGATGCAGGCGGTTTCCCCGCTGACGGGATCGTGCAGCAGATAGCCGTAATTGTCGCTGAGGCAGGGGAACTGGTGAACTTCGAGCATCGGGCGTCTCCTTGCCGGGCGATGTAAGCCTTCGGAGCGGCGCGCGAAAGAGCCTGGAAGCAAAGGGCGCGCGCGATGGCGACCGCCGGAAAAGCAAAAGCCCGCCCGGATTGCTCCGGACGGGCCTTTGATGGTTCACCTTGCGGTGAAGCCCGGAAGCGTTCTTACGAACGGTTCTTGAGGGCTTCGCCGAGGATGTCGCCGAGCGAAGCGCCCGAGTCCGACGAACCGTACTGTTCCACGGCTTCCTTCTCTTCGGCCAGCTGGCGGGCCTTGACCGAGAAGTTCGGCTTCTTCGAACGATCGAAGCCGGTGACCATGGCGTCGAGCTTCTGGCCGACCTGGAAGCGGTCGGGGCGCTGCTCGTCGCGGTCGCGGCCGAGGTCCGAACGCTTGATGAAGCCGGTGGCGCCATCGTCGCCAGCCTGGACTTCCAGGCCGCCGTCGCGAACTTCGAGAACGGTGACGGTGACGACTTCGCTACGACGCAGCGAGCTGCCGCCGGTTGCGGCAACGCCGCCAGCGGCCGGAGCGCCACGCTCAAGCTGCTTCATGCCGAGGCTGATGCGTTCCTTCTCGACATCGACGTCGAGAACAACGGCCGAAACCTGCTCGCCCTTGCGGTGCAGAGCCAGCGCGTCTTCGCCCGAGATGCCCCAGGCGATGTCCGACATGTGGACCATGCCGTCGACGTCGCCGTCGAGACCGATGAACAGGCCGAATTCAGTGGCGTTCTTGACTTCGCCTTCAACCTGCGAACCGACGGGGTGCTTCTCGGCGAAGGCTTCCCAGGGGTTCTGCTGAGCCTGCTTGAGGCCGAGCGAGATGCGGCGCTTGTCCGAATCGACTTCGAGAACGACCACTTCGACTTCCTGCGAGGTCGAGACGATCTTGCCGGGGTGGACGTTCTTCTTGGTCCAGGACATTTCCGAAACGTGGACAAGGCCCTCGATGCCGGCTTCCAGTTCCACGAAGGCACCGTATTCGGTGATGTTCGTGACGGTGCCGGTGAGCTTGGCGCCCACGGGGTACTTGACGGCTGCGCCTTCCCACGGATCGCTTTCCAGCTGCTTCATGCCGAGGCTGATGCGCTGGGTGTCCTGGTTGATGCGGATGATCTGCACCTTCACGGTGTCGCCGATGGCGATCACTTCGCTCGGGTGGTTGACGCGCTTGTAGCTCATGTCGGTGACATGGAGCAGGCCGTCGATGCCGCCGAGGTCAACGAACGCACCGTAGTCGGTGATGTTCTTGACGACGCCTTCGATGACCTGGCCTTCGCTCAGCTTGTCGATCAGCTCGCTGCGCTGTTCGGCGCGCGTTTCTTCGAGGACGGCGCGACGCGACACGACGATATTGCCGCGGCGACGGTCCATCTTCAGGATCTGGAAGGGCTGCGGCACGTCCATCAGCGGGGTGACGTCGCGCACCGGGCGGATGTCGACCTGCGAGCCGGGGAGGAAGGCAACGGCGCCGTCGAGGTCGACGGTGAAGCCGCCCTTGACGCGGCCGAAGATCACGCCTTCGACGCGCTTGCCTTCACCGAATTCGTTTTCGAGCTTGTCCCACGCGGCTTCGCGGCGGGCGCGGTCGCGCGACAGCATCGCTTCGCCGTCGGCGTTCTCGACGCGGTCGACATAGACTTCGACTTCGTCACCGACCTTCAGGCCATGCTCGCCTTCACCGCGCGCGAATTCGCGCAGCGGCACGCGGCCTTCGCTCTTGAGGCCAACGTCGATGACGGCCTTGTCGTTTTCGATGGCGGTGATGGTGCCCTTGACCACGCGGCCTTCAAAGCCGTCGTCGGCGACGCCGCCGAGCTGGTCGTCGAGCATTTTCGCGAAATCGTCGCGAGTCGGATTGGCAGAACTAGCCATTAAAGGTCTTTCCTGTTCACGTATTTCCGGCCAGGCGGTTGAATCCGCCGGTCTTTCCTCCGCGCGTCCGCACCATGCGGGCGGCGGGCCAAAAGGGCCGTACTGCCACGGGGGCCGGATGCCTTCCGCAGCGTCCTTTCAGCGCAAGGGCTTTCCAGACCGGCGGCCCCTACGCGCCGGGGCGCCAAAATGCAAGGAAAATGCCGGCCTGCCCGGTTCGCCGACGGATCGCGGCGGTCCGTCGAAACCGGGCAGGGCGGCCGTCTTGTGGCCGCCTCGGAAAAGCGCCATTGTCCCGCCCTGTCCTGATCTTCGGCCTGAGGTATGGGGGGGGAGCGCGGGACACTTCGTTCGAGGAGCCTTCATGGCCGAGCACGCTACGTCACCGATCCCAGACAGACTCGATGCAACGATGGCCCCCAGCAAGGCGCTGGTCCCGAAGCCGAACTGGATCCTGCGTTTCGGGAAATGGATGCAGCCCAGGACGAACCGCTGGATTGCCCGCAGTTCGCGCGTACCGGACGTGCCGGTTCACGATCCGGCGAATTTCCGCTGGACCCGCCTGCTGGAAGACAACTGGGAGGCCATCCGCGAGGAAGCCGCGGCCGTGCTCCAGGACCTGGAGGAAGTTCCGCCACTGGCGACGATTTCACCCGACCATCGGCGCATCGCTCCGGCCGGGCGCTGGCGGTCTTATTTCCTGGTCGGCTATCGCTATCGGGACGAGCCCAATTGCCGGGCCTGTCCGCGTACGGCCGAGTTGATTTCGCGCATACCCGGCCTGAATTCGGCGTTCTTTTCCGTGCTCGTTCCAGGGACGCACCTGCCGGCCCACACCGGCGTCTCGAAGGCGTTCCTGACGTGCCACCTCGGCATCCAGGTGCCGCGCGAATCCGGGGAGTGCCGGATGCGCGTGGTCGACGATTGGCTGGAGTGGCAGGAAGGCAAGTGTCTGGTTTTCGACGATGTCTTCAACCACGAAGTGAGGAACGACAGCGAAGAGACGCGCATCGTCCTGCTCGTGCAGTTCAAGCGCCCGGTCGGTCTCGTGGGGTGGATCGTGGGCAACCTGTTCCTGGAAGGCGTGCGGCGTTCGCGCTTCGTGCAGGACGCCCGGGCCGGGGTCGAGCGCTGGCGCAACCGCGCGCGGGATTGAAGGCCCGCCTTCCAGAGGGCCTCGATGTCAAAGAGCTGGCGATCGGCGCGCGCGCGCTTCGACCGCGGCGATGGCCGCGGCGATTGCTGCGTCGCGGCCGAGATCGGACGTATCGAGCAGCACGGCGTCGTCTGCCGCCACGAGCGGGGCGTCCTTGCGGCCGCGGTCGCGGGCGTCGCGGGCGGACAAGTCTGCGGCGATCTCATCCAGCGAGACATCGCGGCCCTGCGCCTCCATTTCGAGATGGCGGCGCTGGGCGCGGGCTTCCACCGAAGCGGTCACGAAGAGTTTGGCCTCCGCCTCGGGCGCGATCACCGTGCCGATGTCTCGCCCGTCGAGCACGGCGCCGCCGGCCTGCGTGGCGAAGCTGCGCTGGCGTTCGAACAGGGCCTGCCGCACCGCGGGGTGGATCGAGACGCGGCTTGCAAGGCCGCCGCTCGCTTCCGAACGGAGTTCCGGGTCGCTCAGGAATGCGTCCGGAAAGGCACATGCGGCAAGGGCGGCCACCGGATCGTCGGGATTGCCGCCGTCGAGGAAGCACTGGCGGCCGACGGCACGGTAAAGCAGTCCGGTATCGAGGTGGGGCAGGCCGTAATGCTCTGCGAGGGCCTTGGCGATAGTGCCTTTGCCCGATGCGGTGGGTCCGTCGACGGCGATGATCATCGCGGGCTCTTGGCGGCTTGGCGCGGCCAAGGCAAGGGGCTGGTCGAGCCGGCCCCGTAGGTTTGGCCGAAGGTCTGGGCGAAGGTCAAGGCAGGCGGGCGTCGTCGGATGGCCGGTCCGCGCTGCGCCTTGACCGCAGGGCTTTCAGGAGGCCCCAGCCGGCGATCATCGCCCAGAGGGCCTCCATCGCGATGGAGGGGAGGTTGACGTTCACCATCAACGAAATGAGCAGGAGCACGGCCCCGACGAAGTTCAGTCCGTGCTGAAGGTAGCGGTTCGGATTGTTCTCGTACGTCACATAGGCATAGGCGATCACGCAGCACACGGTGCCCACGAAGCCGAGGATGTTGCTGAGCCACTGCGGCAGGTCGAGGATCATGCACACTCCTGTCAGGCGGGGCGCCCGCGTGGAAGAACGCGGCGCCGCCAGCCTGCAAGAATGCCCTTATCCGGCCAGCGTGGCCAGCAGGTCCTCGAAATTGGGGAAGCTGGTGGCGATCGGGCGCGTGTCGTCCACTTCCACGCCGCCGCTGCTGACGAGGCCGGCAATCGCCATCGACATGGCAATGCGGTGGTCGAGGTGGGTGACGACTTGCGCGTCGCTGGCCGTGCCGGGCAGGGGCTTGCCGCCGGTGCCGGTGATGACGAGGCCATCCTCGCGTTCCTCGATCCGGGCGCCCGCCAGCGTCAGCGCGACGGCCATGGCGGTGAGGCGGTCCGATTCCTTCACGCGCAGTTCGTCGAGACCGCTGGTGACGGTGACGCCCTCGGCAAGCGAGGCCGCCACGAAGAGCACGGGGAATTCATCGATCATGGCAGGCGCGATGGCGGGATCGACTTCGATGCCCTTGAGCTGCGAATGCTTGACCAGAAGGTCCGCCACCGGCTCTCCGCCGACTTCGCGCGCGTTCAGGAATTCGATCTGGCCGCCCATCTGGCGCAGCACTTCGACAAGGCCCGCGCGCGTAGGATTGAGGCCGACGTTCTCGATCACGACTTCGCTGCCCGGCGTGACGAGGGCGGCGACGATGAAGAAAGCGGCGGAGGAGGGGTCACCCGGTACGTCGATGACTTGCGGCTTCAGTTCCGCCTCGCCCTTGATGGTGATGATGCGGGTGCCGTCGGCTTCCACGGTCACATCGAGGTCGGCGCCGAAGCCCTTGAGCATGCGCTCGGAGTGATCGCGCGTCGGCACCGGCTCGATCACGGTGGTGGTGCCGGGGGTGTTGAGGCCGGCGAGCAGGATCGCGCTCTTCACTTGTGCAGAGGCGACGGGCAGGCGGTAAGTGATCGGCACGGCCGGCGATGCGCCGCGCACGATCAGCGGGAGGCGGCCTCCTTCGCTGGCTTCGAAACTCGCACCCATTTCGGAGAGCGGATCGATCACGCGGCCCATCGGGCGCTTGGAGAGCGAGCCGTCGCCCGTGAAGCTGACAGTGATGGGGTGGCTGGCGACCAGGCCCATGAGCAGGCGGGTCGAGGTGCCGGAATTGCCCATGTCGAGCGGACCCTCGGGCTGGAGCAGGGCGCCCACGCCCACGCCGCTCACCCGCCATTCGCCGTCTCCCACGCGTTCGACCGTGGCGCCCATGGCGCGCATGGCGGCAGCGGTGGCCAGCACGTCTTCGCCTTCCAGCAGGCCGGTCACGCGCGTTTCGCCCACGGCCAGCGCGCCCAGCATGATCGAGCGGTGGCTGATCGACTTGTCACCCGGCACGCGGATCTTGCCCTTGAGCGGTCCTGCGGGCAGGAAACGGCGGGGGCGCATGGGGGTGGTGTCGTCGTGGCTCACGGGCGTGCTTCTCTCGATACTGGAGGGGCGCAAAATCGCCGGGCTTTTGACAGCGGGTGCGGCCTATGGCAAGGCGCGCGCCCTGATGGTGCCGGGACGCTTGATTTTGCGCGCCGGCCCTCCCATCAAGATACGAAATTCACGCCCGTTCCTTTCGAGCGGGCAATATGAGGACATTTCATGGCAAAGCCTGAGTGGGGCGCCAAGCACGGCTGCCCGAAATGCGGCACCCGCTTCTACGACCTGGGCAAGGACGACCCGGTCACCTGCATCGAGTGCGGCCATTCGTGGCACCCGGAGCCGGTGCTGAAGTCCAAGCAGCCGATTCCCTATGAGGAAATCCAGAAGAAGGAAGTGGTCGAGACCGAAGATTCGGATCTGGCCGAAGAAGATCTGGATATCGACGACGACGGCGATTCGCCGGACAACGACGTCGACCTCGGCGGTGACGACGATCTCGGCATCGGTGCCGGCGACGACGACGGCGACCGCGACGAGTAAGTCTCGGATCGAGTTCAAGGAAAAGGGCGCGGCGCTTCGGCGGCCGCGCCCTTTCTCGTTTTGGTCCGCCAGATTCGATTCCATCCTTCGTCATTGCGAGCATAGCGAAGCAATCCAGGGGCGCCCTACACCGCTCTGGATTGCTTCGCCGGCCTCACCTCTTCGCAATGACGAAGGGCAAAGGCCGCAAAGCGAAGGACACTGCAGAGGGGCGGGGCTGTGCTTTCGGGCCGCTTTCCGGAAAATGACAGGCCTGTGAAAATTTCCTCTTGCCAGTACGGTGAACCCAATCTAGAGGGCGGCCTCCCAAGCGGAGGCGCAAGTCGCCGTGACGGAAACGGATCGGACCTCCCGGGATCGATCCGGTGAAATGATTGGGGCCTTAGCTCAGCTGGGAGAGCGCCTGCATGGCATGCAGGAGGTCAGCGGTTCGATCCCGCTAGGCTCCACCATTTCAACATTGCAGTTTCGCGGGAACGCGACACGCTGGCTGACGAGGTTTCGTCCGCCGGCGTTTTTCGCATAATTTCCCGTCACGCCGGTCAGCGAGGTTTCGCCCACCGGCGTTTTTGGCGTTCTGGCGGTTCGACCCGTCGATGAGGAATTTTGGCATGTTCGCCGCGAGTGACGTTAGGAGCGAGAATGTTTGACTCCCTTTCGGATCGTCTTGGTGGCGTTTTCGACAAGCTGCGCGGTCGCGGCGCGCTCAAGGAGCAGGACGTTCGCGATGCCATGCGCGAAGTCCGCATCGCGCTGCTCGAAGCCGATGTCGCGCTTCCCGTCGTGCGCCGCTTCATCGACCAGGTTACCGAGAAGGCCGTGGGCCACTCGGTGCTGCGCTCGGTCACGCCCGGCCAGCAGGTCGTCAAGATCGTCAACGATGCCCTGATCGAGATGCTTGGCGGCGAAGAGACCGCCGAACTCGACCTCAATGCCGCGCCTCCGGTCGTCATCATGATGGTCGGCCTCCAGGGTTCGGGCAAGACCACCAGCACGGCCAAGATCGCCCGCCTCCTTCGTGAGAAGCAGGGCAAGAAGGTCCTGATGGCCTCGCTGGACGTCAACCGTCCGGCCGCGCAGGAACAGCTTCGCGTCCTGGGCGAGCAGGTCGGCGTCGCCACCCTGCCGATCATCCCGGGCCAGCAGCCGACCGAGATCGCCACCCGCGCGATGCAGTCGGCCAGGCTCCAGGCCGTCGACGTGCTGATGCTCGACACGGCCGGTCGCCTCCACGTCGACCAGCAGCTCATGGACGAGATGAAGGCGGTTGCCGCCATCGCGACTCCGCGTGAAACGCTGCTCGTGGTCGACTCGCTGACGGGCCAGGACGCGGTCAACGTCGCGCAGTCCTTCTCCGGCGAAGTCGATCTCACCGGCGTCGTGCTCACTCGTATGGACGGTGATGCGCGCGGCGGTGCGGCGCTGTCGATGCGCGCCGTCACCGGCAAGCCGATCAAGTTCGCAGGCACCGGCGAGAAGATGGAGGCCCTCGAGGTCTTCCACCCCAGCCGCGTCGCCAACCGCATTCTCGGCATGGGCGACATTGTCTCCATCGTCGAGAAGGCCGCCGAAGCGGTCAAGGTCGAGGACGCCGAAGCGCTGGCCAAGCGCATGGAGCAGGGCAAGTTCGACATGAACGACCTGCGCATGCAGCTGGGGCAGATGCAGAAGATGGGCGGCCTTGGCGCGCTGGCCGGCATGATGCCGGGCATGAAGAAGGCCAAGGCGGCGATGCAGGCTTCGGGCATGGACGACCGCGTGCTGCTGCGCATGGATGCGATCATCGGCTCGATGACGCAGAAGGAGCGCGTCAATCCCGCGCTGCTCAACGCCAAGCGCAAGATTCGTGTCGCCAACGGCTCGGGCACTCAGGTGCAGGACGTCAACAAGCTCCTGAAAATGCATCAGGAGATGTCCAAGGCCATGAAGCAGATCAAGAAGATGGGCGGCCTCAAGGGCCTTGCCGCGATGTTCGGAAAGGGCGGCCTCGATGCTGCCATGCCCGGGCTTGGTGGCGGCATGGGTGGGGGCGCCGGCGGCATGCCGGGCCTCGGTGGTCCCGATCTCAGCAAGTTTCTGAAAAAGTAATTCTCGAAGATTTGAAGGAAAGGTAGAGCAATGTCCGTTTCGATCCGTCTGTCGCGCGGTGGCGCGAAGAAGCGTCCTTATTACAAGATCGTCGTCTCCAACTCGCGCGCTCCGCGTGACGGCAAGTATCTTGAGCAGGTCGGCACCTACAACCCGGTCCTCCCCAAGGAAGACGAGAACCGCGTGCGCCTGGTCGAAGACCGCGTGCGTTACTGGCTCGGCGTTGGCGCCCAGCCGACCGACCGCGTTGCCCGTCTGCTCGACAAGGCCGGCATCAAGGAACGCGCCGCAACCGTGAACGCCCAGAAGGGCGAGCCCGGCCAGAAGGCCAAGGACCGCGCCGAGGAAAAGGCTGAGAAGCTGCGTGAAGCTGAAGAAGCTGCCGCTGCTGCAGCAGCCGCTCCGGCCGCTGAAGAAGCGCCTGCCGAAGCAGCTGCTGAGGAATCGACCGAAGCCTAAGCTTCAGGTTGAATCCAGATGGCTGGTCAAGACCGCCCCGTCACGCTTGCTGCCGTAACCGGCGCGCACGGCGTGACGGGCGAGGTTCGCCTCAAGCTGTTCGGTGAAGGCGTGGCAGCGCTCAAGCGCTACCGCGCCTTCACCGATTCCACGCTCACGCTCACCAAAGTGCGCGATGACGGCAAGGGCGGCGCGATCGCCCGCTTCGAAGAAGTGCTCGATCGTAACGCGGCGGAAAAGCTGCGCGGTACCGCGCTCACCGTTCCGCGCTCGCAGATGCCGGAACTGGCGGAAGGCGAGTATTACCACGCCGACCTGCTGGGCCTGCGCGCCGTTTCCGACGCGGGTGACGAACTGGGCACTTGCATAGCGGTCGAAAACTTCGGCGCCGGCGACGTGATCGAGATCGAGCGTCCGGCAGGCGAGGACGGCAAGCGGCGCCGCTTCATGGTGCCGATGAGCCCGGCCGCCGTGCCCGAATGGGATCACGAACGGGTGGTGGTCAACGCCGCCTTTGCGGAAGAATAAGGAAAGGCCGCCTCCGGGCGGCCTTTCTGCGTCAGGGGACTTGGTTTCTCAGGCGAGGGTTCCTCAGGCGAGTGCGGGGTCGGTGCAGGGCTGTGCGGCTTGCCGCGGGGCCTGGCTACCATCGGTCGGGGCGATCAGCGGCGTTACGGCCGCCAGACTGGAGCCGGCCAGCACGCCGGCGAGAATGGCGATGGTCGTCAGCCTCGCCTTTCGTGCCAGCGCCGTTTCCAGCCGCGCCTTGCGCCCGAGCCAGCCGGGCAGGCGTGTGGCCTTGGCGACGAGCGTTACGAGGCCGCGATCCGCATCTGCGGAAAACCGGGCATGACCGGCGTTCCATTGGCGCATGAAATGTTCGTCCTGCATTGTCCGGTTCCTCCTTCGGATATCCGGAATCTGCGCGTTGCAGCGCCTCTTTGCCAACAAACCCTCTGGTAGCTGCCATAAGGCTGCCTTATCGTCAGGCCATGGACCGCCTGCCGCCCCTGACCGCCGTTCGCGCATTCGAAGCCGCGGGCCGGCACGAGAATTTCTCCCGCGCCGCCGAGGAACTGGGCATGAGTCAGGCGGCCATTTCCTATCAGATCAAACAGTTGGAAGACCGGGTCGGCAAGCCGCTGTTCGTGCGAGAGAAGGGCCGGGCGCGGCTATCGGATGTCGGGCGCAGGCTGCTGCCGGCGCTGTCCGGTGCGTTTGCCGCGATGACGGATGCTTTCGCCGCCGTTCGCAGCGAAGAAGAGGACGTGCTGGCGATCAATGCTTCGGTATCGCTTGGCGCAAGCTGGCTCAGCACGCGCATCGGCCGCTTTCAGCTTCGCCATCCCGACATTGCCGTCCGCATGTCGCTTTCGAACGAAGTGATCGATTTCGCGACTTCGAACTACGATGCCGCAATCCGGGGCGGCGCGGGACGTTGGGAGGGGCTGCGCAGCGAATTCCTGTTCCGGCAGCACTATTCGCCGATCTGCGCACCGGATTTCCTGGAGCGCCACAGGATCACGCGGCCGGAAGACCTGCTGGCGGTGGAGCGCTTCGCCCCTAACGATCCCTGGTGGGCGGCCTGGTTCGCAGCCGCCGGCGTGGGAACGCCGCCGCCGCCGTCCCGGCGCGGCTTCATGTTCGACAACCAGCTCCAGGAAGGCAGCGCGGCCCGCGAAGGCTTCGGCATAGCCCTGATGACACCGCTGATCTGGCGCGAGGACCTGGCGGCGGGGCGTCTGGTCCAGCCGTTCGCGACGATGTTCCTGCCCGGCACAGGCCATTGGCTGGTTCACCCGGAACAGCGCGTGGGCGTCCGCAAGCTGGAACGCTTTCGGGAATGGCTGCGCGACGAAGTGATGCGCGACCGGGATTTCCTGCCGCCAGAAGTATGGGAACCCTTCTGAGCGGCACAAAATCCCGCCCGGCCTCTTGTCGCCGCCGCCGAATTGGGCTTTGCGCGACAGCATGACTTTCAACGCCACCGTTCTCACCCTCTATCCGGAGATGTTTCCTGGCTCGCTCGGCGTCAGCCTGGCGGGCAGGGCGCTTGCCGAGGGCAAATGGGCCATGAACCCCGTGCATGTCCGCGATTTCGCGGCCGACAAGCATCGCACCGTGGACGACACCCCCGCAGGCGGCGGTGCGGGAATGGTGCTCAAGGTGGATGTGCTGGCGGCGGCCATCGACCATGCCCGCAGCATCAATCCGGCCGCGCCGGTCATCGCCATGACACCGCGCGGCAAGCCGATCTCGCAGGCCCGTGTGCGCGAATTGGCGGAGGGCCCCGGCGTCACCATCCTGTGCGGCCGGTTCGAAGGTTTCGACGAGCGCATTTTCGAGGGCCGCGATGTCGAGGAGATGTCGGTCGGCGATGCGGTGCTTTCCGGCGGCGAACCCGCGGCGATCCTGCTTCTCGACGCTTGCATTCGCCTGCTTCCCGGCGTAATGGGCGCGGCTTCCAGCGGGACCGAGGAATCGTTTGAGGACGGTCTTCTCGAATACCCGCAATATACCCGACCCACCGAGTGGGAAGGGCGCACGATCCCTGAAGTGCTGCGATCGGGGGATCATGCGAAGATCGCCGCCTGGCGGAAACAACAGGCGGAGGAAGATACACGGTCACGCAGGCCGGACCTTTGGGAACGTCGCAGTGACGTTCGGGGCCAGTCTGCCTCTGGTGCGCGGCGCAAAAACGAGGACTTAGGTTCATGAACCTGATTCAGCAGATCGAGGCCGAGGAAATTGCCAAGGCCGCCAAGGAAATCCCGACCTTCCGTCCGGGCGACACCGTCCGCGTCGGCGTGAAGGTTGTCGAAGGTACCCGTACCCGTGTGCAGGCTTACGAGGGCGTGTGCATCGCGCGCTCGAACCGTGGCATGGGTTCGAACTTCACCGTTCGCAAGATGAGCTTCGGCGAAGGCGTCGAGCGCGTATTCCCGCTCTACTCGCCGAACATCGACTCGATCACCGTGGTTCGCCGCGGCGTCGTGCGTCGTGCCAAGCTGTACTACCTGCGTGGTCGTACCGGCAAGCGCGCTCGCATCGCCGAGCGTCGCATCAACGACGTCCAGGGCTAAGCTCCGGCATCGTGTCCGCCTCTTGCAGGCTGGACAACTTGAAAGGCGGTTCGGTTTCGAACCGCCTTTTTTGTGTCTCCGCCTGGATGACAATTACGGTTATCGACTTGATTCCGCGAAGCGAATCAGTCCACGCCGGCAAAATGAACCCGCGCGGCCCTTCTGTTGTTCGACGCAACGCCTTTCGGAAAGAGGGCAGGCGTCGCACGGTCGATCATGCTGCGTTGCACAATTCAGGAATCGTCATCTGAATGGCGGAAAAACGCGATAAAGTGCCAGTTTTGGCTTTGTTTAGCCTTTGACACCGCGCGCAAAAACCGCTCAATTCCGTCGCGTTTAGAGGCGAGTCCGAATATCCCGACACATCCGATTCAACAGAAAGGTTAGGGGGTACCCATAATGAACAAGAACGATCTTATCAGCGCCGTAGCAGACTCGAGCGGTCTTACCCGTACCGATGCCACCAAGGCCGTCGAAAGCGTGTTCGACGCCATCTCCGGCGCGCTGAAGTCCGGCGACGAAGTTCGCCTCGTTGGCTTCGGCACTTTCTCGGTTGCCAAGCGCAAGGCCTCGACCGGCCGCAACCCGCGCACCGGCGAACCGATGGAAATCAAGGCTTCGGCTCAGCCGAAGTTCAAGGCCGGCAAGGGCCTCAAGGACGCTGTCAACTAAGCATCCTTGTAGCCTGCTACGCCTCGCGGGCTGAAAAGATTACGCCGCGCCAACTTTGGGTTGGCGCGGCGTTTTTCGTTGTAGCGGTCTGTTTCCCGGAGGATGCCGCCGGGAAACAGGCCAGGCAGGACCTGCGCCGAGGCGCCGGCCCTCTCCGGTTCAGGGCATCAGTTTGACCAGAGCCGTCGGTGCGGCGGGCGTCCGGGGGTCTATCTTCCACACGAGCGCCTTGCCATTGGCAGCCGCCTGAGGGCCTTCGTCGGTGTTGTTGGCCAGGATCTCGCCATCGGTCGTCACGGTGAAAGTGCCGTCGGCCTCGGTGGTGCCGGGCATGGCATCGCCTTCCTTTTCATTGGCCAGGCCGCTCATCATGGCGCCCATGCCCGTCGCGCCGCCCTGGGGGCCGAACGAGGGGGCGTCCACGCGCACCGAGCCGTCCCGGCGCAGCGAGAGCTGGACGAACCGATTGCTCATCGCAAAGCCCTCGATGGTGGGGAATGCGAAATCATGGTCGAGCCGGCCGGTCATCGCGAAATCGACATCGAACTTGCCGTCTCCCATGTAGACCGCCTTGTTCCAACCGACCTGGCGGCGGAGTTTCTCGGCCACTTGCTCCCCGGCTTTCGGGTCGCTGGGATCCAGCCCGCCCAGCAGCATTTGCGCGGCCTGGGCATCGCTCTTCTTCTTTTCCTCGTTGGACTTCTCCCAATCGGTCTTCTGCTGGGCGAGTTCCTCCTCGGTGCAGGGGTGCTCGTTGTAGTCTTGGTCGTGGCACGCTTCCGGCGCGAAGACCTTGGGCTTGGATGCCTGGAGAGGCACCATCACGATTTCGCCGGCATAGCGGAAGGTGAACGTGCGGTTCTTGCGCAAGTCCAGCGTCGAGGTGAATTTGCCGGGTGCGAAGATGCACGCTGCCGCCAGCAGGGCGAGGGCGGTGACGCCCAGCCCTGCCAGCAAGCGGCGCCCCAGGGGGCGCCGTTCGACTTGGTTCATGATGTGTGCCCTCTTGCGTTCGGATCGTCAGCCGCGGGTCGCCGCGGCGTAAAGCGCGATGGCAGCGGCATTGCTGACATTCAGGCTTTCCATCGCATCGCTGATCGGCAGCTTGGCGACGGAATCGCAATGCTGGGCGATGTTGTGGCGCATGCCGTCACCTTCGGCGCCGAGCACGAGCGCGACCGGTCCGGCAGGAAGCGCTTCGCCGAGAGTCGACTGCGCGGCGCCGTCGAGGCCGATGCGCCAGTAGCCGGCTTCCGCGATTTCCTCGAGCGCGCGGGCCAGGTTGACCACGCGCACCCAGGGAAGGACTTCCAGCGCACCGGAAGCGCTCTTGGCCAGGGTACCCGATTCGGGCGGCGCGTGACGGTCCTGCGTGACGATGGCGCAGGCATTGAAGGCCGCCGCCGAACGCATGATCGCGCCGACGTTGTGCGGGTCGGTTACCTGGTCGAGCACGACGACCGGGCGCGAGGGATCGCCATCCAGCACATCGTCGATGAAGATATCATCGAGCGGTGCGCATTCGAGCACGAGGCCCTGGTGCGGAGCGTCGCGTGCGACGAGGCGGGCGAGATCGGCGGGCTGGGCCCATTCGACGGGGAAGTCGGCCGGCAATTCGCCGTCGAGCGATTCCACGCCCTCGCGAGTCGCCCAGAGCTTGCGATGGCTGCGATTCGGATTCTTGAGCGCGGCCTCCACGGCGTGGCGACCCCAGAGCCGAACCATGCCGGTGCTCGCTCTGCCGCTGCCACGGCCGTTCTTCATCCGGCCTGCGCGGCCGCGCAGCGCCTTCCCGGAGCGTCCGCCTTCGCGGTCGCCTTCTTGCCGGTCGCTACGATTGGTCATGAAAACTGTCCTTTTTGGAAAAACTATGCCGCTCCTGCCATTACCCCCATTGACAGGCAAGGCCGCGTTCTACATAGGCGCGCTCCTCGGCAGCGAGGCTCTGGTTTCGGAGCTTCAACACAACGGGTTTTTCGAAAGAAGAACCCCCGCCAGCAACTGGTGTGGACAGGTGGCCGAGTGGTTAAAGGCAGCAGACTGTAAATCTGCCCGTGCAAGCGTACGCTGGTTCGAATCCAGCCCTGTCCACCACCGGCTTCCCTAACAGGACATTCCCTTCGGGGCTCCCCTCCAGCTACAGCATCGCGCGAGATAACCGTGCCGTGCCGCGTATCGCGGCGGACAGGGTACTATGTGGCGTATCGCGCTGGAAACTATCCCCGGCCGTCGGCGTGGATGGGAACATGCCCTTCTTCCCGGCATTGCGGGAGGGGTGGACACTGACTAGAGGATGGTGATGCCCGGAGAAATTCTCGATAATCAGGGACGCGGCGAAGCGTCCTGGAGCTGGCCTTCCATCCACCCGGAAGGCCGCAAGTTCGGCGCCATCGCCGGTGTCGTGGCCCTGATCGGCTGGATCGTGTTCGGTCCGCTGGTCGGTTGGCCGCTGGCGCTGCTCACGGTCTGCGTGCTGGCCTTCTTCCGCGACCCCGTGCGCGTGACGCCGCAGGACGACCGTTATATCGTCGCACCGGCCGATGGACTGGTGACGCTGATCGGCAAAGTCTCTCCGCCGCGCGAACTGACGGTCGAGGATGGCAGCGGCTCGCAGCCTATGTCGACCGAACCGGTTACCCGCATCTCGATCTTCATGAGCGTCTTCGACGTCCACATCAATCGCAGCCCCATCGGCGGCACGGTGCGCCGGGTGATCTACATCCCCGGCAAGTTCCTCAATGCCGACCTCGACAAGGCCAGTGAAGAGAACGAGCGCCAGCACATCCTGGTCGAGCGCGGCGATGGACTGCGCGTCTGCTTTACGCAGATCGCCGGTCTGGTCGCGCGCCGTATCGTTCCGTTCGTGAAGCCGGGCGACATGATCGCCTCCGGCCAGCGGATCGGCCTGATCCGCTTCGGCAGCCGCGTCGACGTCTATCTTCCCGCAGGAACGGAGCCCAAGGTGCTCATGGGCCAGCGGATCGTCGCCGGTGAAACCGTGCTGGCGGAACTCGGTTCGGCGCCGGTGATCGAGGGTATCTCGCAGTGACCGGCGAGCCCGACGGAATCCAGGGCGGCGAGTTCGAGGGCGATGGCCTTCGCGTGCGCCGCCGCCTTGCCGGTGGGCTGCCGATGCGCGTTTTCGTTCCCAATGCGATCACGGCCGCCGCGCTCTGCTCCGGCCTTACCGGTATCCGTTTTGCGATCGGCGGCGATTATGAACGCGCCGTGCAGGCCATCATCCTTGCGGGCCTGCTCGACGGTATCGACGGCCGCGCGGCGCGCCTGCTCAAGGCGCAGACGCGTTTCGGCGCTGAGCTGGACAGTCTGGCCGATTCGATTTCGTTCGGTGTCGCGCCGGCGCTGATCGTCTATCTCTGGACGCTTCACCAGCTGCCCAGTCTGGGATGGATTGCCGCCCTGGCTTTCGCGATCTGCTGCGTACTGCGTCTGGCGCGCTTCAATTCCCGCCTCGACGAGATCGATCAGCCGCATAAGGACGCCGGTTTCCTGACCGGTGTTCCGGCGCCGATCGGCGCGGGGCTAGCGTTCCTGCCGATGTATTTGTGGATCGCGAGCGGGGTGCCGGAATTCGCCAATCCCATCGCGGTCAGCGTCTGGATGGTGGTGATCGCCTTCCTGATGATCTCCAGCCTGCCGACGCTCAGCTGGTCCCGCATGAGTCCGCCGCCAAGCCTTCGCGTCGGACTGATCGCGCTGGTCGGCCTGACCGTGGCGGCGCTGCTGACCGAGCCCTGGTTCACGTTGGCCGTGATTACCATTGCCTATCTGGCGCTGATTCCCATCGGCATCGTCACTTACATGAAGATCAGGCGGCGAGGTCCGTCGCCGGCAGTTCCATCCCCGGCCATTCCAGTCCCGGGCGTTCCGCCGCAGTCCACTGCGACTGGCGGCGAGGACGGGCCGAACGGTCCTTTCTGAGCGTGGCGAGCGCGGGCAGGGGCACGCGTTCGATCGCTTTCCAGACCAGAAGAGTGCTGTCCGGGCAGCCACGCAGCTGCGCCGGCAAGGACAGCGCCGCATCCGCGTGGCGCAGCCAGCTCGTGGCGATGACATGGGCCGAAACAATCGCGGCCACAGCGAAGATACAGGCAGCAAAAGCAGTCATGACCGTTCCTTTCGAACCATCATCCATGGTGTCCCTGGTTTGCCGAAGAGCAGCGCCTGTGGACACCTTGTGGAAAATCCAGAATCGTTCTATTAATGTTCCTGTGATCTCGTTGTTCTCAATTTGTTCTCCGGCTGTCAAGCAGGAATCGTCCAGGCCTTCGCTGAGCGTAAAGCGCGCGTTGCGGGGGGCGGCATGAGCGGAGAAGCCGTCGATCGTCTGGCCGAGCTGGAGGGCTTGCGCGACTGGTGCGAGAGTAATCAGTTCGATCTGGAGGAAATTGATTCGAGCGAACTCGTCCTGACCGATCGGGAGGCGGGAAGCGTCTGGTCGGTGTTCGGCGTCGACGACTGGATCCAGATCAAGGGTCTGGTTCTGGACGAAGTCGAACCGGGGTCGGCCTTATGCCTGACCCTCGCGCGCTTGCATGACCGGTTGCTGGGCTGCCGATTCTCAGTCGACGCGCAGCAGGGCCTCATCATCATCGTCGATCTCATGCCCTCCTGCCGAACCGCTGCGGCAATCGGCGAGGCGGTCATGCAGATGCAGGCGATCATCGATCATACGAGCGAACTGCTGGAGGATGTCATCGAGCGCGAGATGGAGGCCGATGACCGGACCATCGACCAGGCGTTCGGACTGGAAGGCTCGCGGCGCCTGCACTGATTCGCTAATGCCAGGTCAGGCGGCTCGATGATGGGTCAGGCGGCGCGGAACATGCGGCGCGGCCTTTGGCGCGAGCAGGCGGCGGCGGGCTGCAGGGCGGCGGCACGAGGCGCGATCGCCCGGCAATACGGCACCCCGTCGCCAGCGCACGGCGTCTCCGGCTTCAAGATCGATCTGGCGTTTCAGGTTGCGCAGTGCGGGCAGGGCAGCGCGGTAGCTCTTCCAGATCGTCATGAGCGCCAGAGCGGCGCCGATTCCGAACAGGATGGATGAAACGACGGTCATCGATTGCGTCCTTGAATTCGCGACCCCCTCAGGCGCTGTCCTTGAAAGATCCCTTCTGCTGTGCCGATCGCTGGCGCCGGATGGAACTGCGCCAGAAGCGCCGGCAGCTTGGGGATTACCCTGTGGAAAAGCAGTGGAAGCCCTGTAGTTTCCGGCCTTGGCCGCCAAGTCTCGCGCTCTGCGACGAAATGCCTTGTCGGGACGCCGGATTGGGGCTGGTGTTTTCCGGCAAACGGCGCTAAGGGCGGCCCCGCTCGGCGAAAGGTGTCGAATTCGCGTCACCCGCGACTCGGGCAATCCACATGGAAAGCGCACATACCGGTGCTAGGCGGCCAGGGATCGATATCCCCGCCTGGTTCCTGCTTTCCAGAGGTTCAACCGGAAGGAATTACATTATGGCGGCTCCCGTCGTCACCATGCAGCAGCTCATCGAAGCCGGCGCGCACTTCGGCCACCAGACCCACCGCTGGAACCCGCGCATGAAGCCGTACATCTTCGGCGCGCGCAACGGCATCCACATCATCGACCTTTCGCAGACCGTGCCCCTGATGGCCCGCGCTCTCGAGTTCGTTTCGGCCACTGTCCAGGCCGGCGGCAAGGTGCTCTTCGTTGGCACCAAGCGCCAGGCTCAGGAGCCGATCGCCCAGGCCGCCCGCGCTTGCGGTCAGCACTTCGTCAACCATCGCTGGCTGGGCGGCATGCTCACCAACTGGAAGACCATCTCGGGTTCGATCAAGCGCTTCAAGGCTCTTGAAGAGCAGCTTGCCGGCGACACCACCGGTCTGACCAAGAAGGAAGTCCTTCAGCTCACCCGCGAGCGCGACAAGCTTGAGCTCTCGCTCGGCGGTATCCGCGACATGGGCGGCATCCCGGACGTGATGTTCGTGATCGACGCGAACAAGGAAGAGCTGGCCATCAAGGAAGCCAACGTCCTTGGCATTCCGGTCGTTGCCGTGCTCGACACCAACGTGAACCCGCAGGGCATCTCGTTCCCGATCCCGGGCAACGACGACGCCAGCCGTGCCGTTCGTCTGTACTGCGAAGCCGTTGCTCAGGCCGCCACCAAGGGTGGTCGTGACGCGCTCGTGAACAGCGGTGCCGATCTCGGCGCCATGGACGTGCCGGTTGCCGAAGAGACCGTCGAGGCCTGATAGGTCCGGCGACGACTTTTTCGTCATGGAATTGTCGCGCGCCGGGTCCAATGGGCCTGGCGCGCGTTAATTTTATGGGCCGCTGTGCGACCCGGGCATTTCATGGGCCGCAACGCGACCTGGGCATTTTCGGGTCGCATCGCGATCCGAGGATTTTAAAGGCCGTGCTACACGGTCCCACCAAGCAAGAGGATTTGAGCGATGGCTTACACCGCCGCTGACGTGAAGAACCTGCGCGAGCGCACTGGCGCCGGCATGATGGACTGCAAGAAGGCCCTGGACGAAACCGGTGGCGATCTCGAAGCCGCCGTCGACGCGCTGCGCGCTCGCGGTCTGGCCGCTGCAGCCAAGAAGTCCAGCCGTACGGCTGCCGAAGGTCTGGTCGGCGTTGCCGTCACCGGCACCAAGGGCGTCGCCGTCGAAGTGAACTCGGAAACGGACTTCGTTGCGAAGAACGACCAGTTCCAGGACTTCGTCCGCAACACCACCGAAGTCGCCCTCGGCGTTGCCGGTGACGACGTGGAAGCGCTCAAGGCCGCTGCCTACCCGACCGGCGGCACCGTTGGCGACGCGCTGACCAACAACGTTGCGACCATCGGCGAGAACCAGCAGGTTCGCCGTCTGAAGACCGTCGAAGTCGCTCAGGGCCTCGTCATTCCCTACATGCACAACGCTGCCGCGCCGAACCTCGGCAAGATCGGCGTTCTCGTCGCGCTCGAATCGGAAGCTTCGGCTGACGTTCTCGAAGCCCTCGGCAAGCAGATCGCGATGCACATCGCCGCTGCCTTCCCGCTGGCCCTCAACGCCGACGACCTCGACGCCGAGCTGATCGAGCGCGAGCGCAAGATCGCCCAGGAAAAGGCCGCCGAATCGGGCAAGCCCGAAGCCGTGCAGGCCAAGATGGTCGAAGGCGCGATCGCCAAGTACGCCAAGGAAAACGCTCTGCTCTCGCAGGTCTTCGTCATGGACAACAAGACCCCGATCCAGCAGGTCGTCGACCAGGCCGGCAAGGAAGCCGGTGCCAAGATCGTGCTGAAGGACTACGTCCGCTTCCAGCTCGGCGAAGGCATCGAGAAGGAAGTCACCGACTTCGCAGCCGAAGTGGCTGCTGCTGTCGCCGGCTGATCCTTCGCGGATACCGAAATAAGAAAAGGGCCGGGGAGCTTAGGCTTCCCGGCCCTTTTTCTTTGCGCGGCGCAGGTCAGTAGGCGGCGGTGAACCTCGCCCGGCTGTGCCGGTGTGCTTCCAGTTCGTCGACCATGGCGATGGCGTAGTCGGCAAAGCTGATCTTGCTCTCGCCGGCTTCGTCCGTGAGGAGCAGGTCGCCCCCCGTGCGGTAGGTTCCCGTGCGCGGGCCTTCGAAGATCAGCGCGGCGGGGGAGAAGAAGGTCCAGTCCACGTCGTCGACCTGCCTGAGCGCGTCGAAAAAAGTGATGCCGCCGGTTGCAAAGGGCTTCCACTCTTCCGGGAAATCCTGCGAATCGATGAGCCGCTTGCCGGGCGCGACTTCGAGACTGGCGGCACCGCCGGTGACGAGGAGGCGGTGGACGCCCGCCTTGCGGAGCGCGCCAAGCAGTGTGTCGGCCGAGACATCGAAGTGGAGCGCGCTGATCACCACATCGCTGCCGGCGATGAGCGGGGCGAGCGCCTCGGGGTCGGAGGCGTCACCGGCCGTGGCGGTCACGCCTTCTACCGACGGAATCTTCGCAGGATTGCGCGCGATGGCGAGAACCTGATGGCCGCGCGCGGCGGCCTCCCTGGCGATTTCCGATCCGGCGCGGCCGCTGGCGCCGAGGACTGCAATCTTCATTTCCGGATACTCCACTGGTTTCCAATAGTGACCAAGTGTGTCATGGAGCGTGGCCATGCAAGAAGGCACTTTCAGCGCACCGGGTTACCCCGAGGGAACCGGTGACCGTCTCCCGGACGTCTACGCGGCGAACTGTCCGACCCGGCAATTGCTGGATCGCATTGCCGACAAATGGAGCGTGCTGATCCTGACCACCCTGGGTTCTCGGGAGATGCGTTTCAACGCTCTGAAACGGCGGATCGACGGGATTTCCCAGAAGATGCTGAGCCAGACCCTCCGCTCGCTGGAGCGTGACGGACTGGTCGTGCGCGCGGTCGTGCCGACGGTGCCGGTGACGGTCAGCTACGCCATCACGCCGCTGGGACGTGAATTGCTCGCCGCGCTTCAGGCCATGATCGACTGGGCCGAACGGCGCATGGCCGACGTAAGGCTGGCGCAGTTTGCTTACGACGTTCGCGAAGAGGAACTGGCGGGCCTGACTCTGTAAGAAGCCAGGATCGCATGCGATCTGCGTTGCAGGGTTGAAATGATATAACGTTACTGTACTGCGCGATGCATGAGCCGAGCCGATCTCCTATTCCTGCCGCAGAACGAAGCCGTGCGTCCCGTTTCGGGTCCGCGGATCATGGCTATCGATGCCCTGAGGGGGCTGGTCATGCTGTTGATGCTCGTCGATCATACCCGCGAGTTCTTCTACCTCGATCGGCAGGTCACCGATCCGATGAACCTCGATGTCACCGATCCCGCGCTGTTCCTTACGCGACTGGCGGCGCATCTCTGTGCGCCGGTCTTCGTCGTACTGACCGGCGTATCGGCCTGGCTCCATGCGCGCGGCGATGCGGCGCGGGCCGGGGCTTTCCTGGCCAAGCGCGGGTTGTTCCTCATCGTGCTGGAAGTGACCCTGGTGAACTTCGCCTGGACTTTCGACCCGGCGCCCGAGACCTATTTTCTCCAGGTCATCTGGGCGATCGGCCTGTCGATGCTGGCCTTGGCCGCGCTCGTCCATCTGCCACGCGCCTGGGTCGCGGGCCTGGGCGGGGCGCTCATATTGGGACACAACCTCCTGGACAGCATCACGCTGGCGCCGGACGCGCCCGGGCATGCGCTCTGGGCGATTCTCCACCAGCGCGACCTGATCGCGCTGCCCTGGGGCGCGGCGGCGCGCACCTCCTATCCGGTTCTGCCCTGGATCGGGGCGATGGCGATCGGCTATGCCGCCGGACCGTGGTTCGGCCGCGAGGCGAACCCGAAGATGCGGGGCAGGGCGCTGCTCCTGTTCTCGGCCGGAAGTCTGGCCCTCTTCGCCCTGCTACGCGCAGCGACGGGATACGGTGACACCCAGGCCTGGACCGTCAGCGGCAACATGCCGCGCGATGCCATGGCCTTCGTGAACCTCACCAAGTATCCGGCCTCCGCCTGCTTCCTGCTGCTGACCCTTGGCATAGGTGCCTCGCTGCTCAACCTGTTCGAACGCGCGGAACACCGCGGCGCCGGTGCGGCGATCCGGTGGCTGGCCGTGCTGGGCGGGGCGCCGCTGTTCTTCTACCTCGTCCATCTCTATCTGCTCCACGCGGCCAACCGCGCGGCCGGTGCGGTGATGGGCGCGCAGGGCCTGACAAGCGTGCCTTCGGTGGGCTGGATCTGGGCGCTGGCAGCGCTCACCGCGGTCCCCTGCTGGTTCGCCACGCGCTGGTTCGCCGGGGTCAAGCGCGCCACCCCCGCCTGGTGGATGCGCTACCTATGAAGGGGTAGGAGGGGCCGCCGCGCAGACCGGGCGCGGTCATCCACAAGCTCGCCCCTTGGCAATCGGCCCGCGCGCTCCTAAAGCCGGGCGGTCCTGCCCAGAGGAGATTGTGCGGCCATGAGTTCTTCCCCTTACAAGCGCGTCCTGCTGAAACTGTCGGGCGAGGTCTTGATGGGAAGCCAGCAGTTCGGAATCGATCCCGAATTCGTCGCCGAACTTGCCAAGGAAGTGAAGGCGGCCAAGGAAACCGGCCTGGAGGTCTGCCTCGTCATCGGCGGCGGCAATATCTTCCGCGGCATGGCCGGCGCCGCGCGCGGCATGGACCGTGCGCAGGCCGATTACATGGGCATGCTGGCCACCGTCATGAACGCCCTGGCGATGCAGAATGCGCTCGAGCAGCTCGGCGTCGAGACCCGCGTGCAGTCCGCCGTGCAGATGGACCAGGTCTGCGAGCCGGTGATCCGCCGCCGTGCCGAGCGTCACCTGGAAAAGGGCCGCGTGGTGATCTTCGCCGCCGGCGTTGGCGCACCCTATTTCACCACCGATTCGGGCGCTGCCCTGCGCGCCGCCGAAATGCGCTGCGACGCTCTCTTGAAGGGCACCAGCGTCGACGGCGTCTATGACAGCGACCCCAAGACCAATCCGGATGCCAAGCGCTACGATTCGGTCGATTACGACACCGTCCTCGCCGACAACCTGAAGGTGATGGACGCTTCCGCCGTGGCCCTGTGCCGCGACAATTCCATTCCGATCGTCGTGTTCTCGATCCGCGAGAAGGGCAATCTCGCCACCGTTCTTGCCGGTGGCGGCACCAAGACGATCGTCCAGAAGGGAGCCTGAACAATGGCCAAGTACGACAAGGCGGATCTCGAACGCCGCATGACCGGCGCGATCGAAGCGCTGAAGCACGACCTTTCGGGCCTGCGCACCGGCCGCGCCAACACCGCGCTGCTGGAGCCGATCATGGTCACCGTCTACGGTGCCAACACGCCGATCACGCAAGTCGCCACGATCTCGGCGCCCGAACCGCGCATGCTTTCGGTGCAGGTCTGGGACAAGACCAACATCGGTCCCGTCGAAAAGGCGATCCGTTCGGCCGGTCTCGGCCTCAACCCGATCAATGACGGCAACACCCTGCGCCTGCCGATTCCCGACCTGACCGAGGAACGCCGCAAGGAACTGGCCAAGCTCGCAGGCTCCTACGCCGAAAAGGCCCGCGTCGCCGTGCGCAACGTGCGCCGCGATGGCATCGAGAACCTGAAGGCGGACGAGAAGAAGAAGGAAATCTCGGAAGACGAGCGCAAGCGCGGCGAAACCGAAGTCCAGAAGCTGACCGACGACATGATCAAGTTGCTCGACGAGGAGTTCGGCCGCAAGGAGAAGGAAATCCTCGGCAAGTGAGGCTTAGCCTCGCCGCGAGGGAGACCTGATGGCCAAGGAAGAACCTGCGAAAGTCGTGGCGCGCCACGTTGCCATCATCATGGATGGCAACGGGCGCTGGGCGAAGAAGCGCCACTTGCCGCGTGCGCTGGGTCACCAGCGCGGCGTCGAATCGGTTCGCCGCGTGGTGCGCGGCGCCCGGGAGATGGGGCTGGAAGCGCTGACGCTCTACGCCTTCTCCACGGAGAACTGGCGGCGGCCGGAGGAAGAAGTCTCCGACCTCATGAGCCTGATGAAGCGCTTCATCCTCTCCGATCTGGACGAGTTTGCAGCGGCCGGTGTCCGGCTGAAGATCATCGGCGATTACAAGGCCTTCAAGCCCGATGTGGTCGAACTGGTCGAAGGTGCCGTCGCGCGGACGGCCGGCAACACTGGCACCACGCTGGCCGTGGCGCTCAATTACGGTTCGCAGGACGAGATCGCCCGCGCCGCCAGCAAGGCAGCCGTGAAGGGCCCGATCACGCCCGAAACCATCGCTGCCGAACTCGATACGGCGGACATGCCGCCGCTCGATCTGCTGATCCGCACTTCGGGCGAAGTTCGGCTGTCGAATTTCCTGCTCTGGCAGGCGGCCTATGCGGAAATGATGTTCACCGAAGTGCTCTGGCCGGACTTCACCGCCGAGCACTTGCGCCAGGCCCTGGAAGATTTCACCTCCCGCGAGCGACGCTATGGCGGACGCTGACCCCGGCAGGAAAAAGTCCGACCTGGGCGTGCGGACGGCTTCGGCCGTGGTCATGCTGGTCGTGGCCGGCGGCGCGCTGTGGCTGGGCGGGGTGGTCTGGACCGCCTTCGTCTGTGCCGTGGCGCTCGGCGTGCTCTGGGAATGGGTCAAGCTGGCCCGCGGCGGCACGCAACATCCCGGGGAGCGCGCGGCCTTCAACTTCGGCGGCATGCTCTATGTGGGTATCGGCGCGGCGATGTTGCTGTTCCTGCGCAACCCGGCTTTCAGCCTTGCGCCGCTGCTGACGATCCTGCTGGCCGTGATCGGCGTCGATGTCGGCGCCTATTTCACGGGACGCTCGCTGGGCGGCCCGAAGATCGCACCTTCCATCAGCCCGTCCAAGACCTGGTCGGGCCTGCTCGGCGGTGTCCTTGGCGCCACGCTGGTCCTGTTCGGCGCCGCGCGCTTCTGGCAGGAGGGGCTGATCTCGGTCCATCCGCAGGGCAATGCGGCGGACGGCCCCGCCTGCTTCGGAATGCAGCCCTGCTGGTACCTGACGGCCAATGCGGTACCGCTTTTCGCGACCTGCCTGATGACCGGCATCCTGCTGGCCGTCTGCGCGCAAGCGGGCGATTTCTTCGAAAGCTGGATGAAGCGCCGGGCCGGGGTCAAGGACTCGGGCCACTTCATTCCGGGCCATGGTGGTTTCTTCGACCGTCTCGACGGCTTGCTGGCCGTGCTTTTCGTGCTAGGGCTGATGATCCTTTTCCAGCCGCGATGACCATGATGCGCACCATTTCCGTTCTCGGAGCCACCGGCTCCATCGGCGCCTCGACGCTGGACCTCGTTCGCCGCCATCCGGCGGACTGGCGCGTCGTGGCCCTGACCGCTAACGGCAACGTGCCGGAACTGGCCAGGCTTTCGATCGAGCTGTCCGCGCAAGTCGCGGTCGTCGCCGATGAGACGTGCCTGCCCGCCTTGCGGGAGGCTCTGGCCGGAACCGGGATCGAAGCCGCTGGCGGCCCTGCCGCGCTCATAGAAGCCGCCTCGCGCGGCGCCGACGTCACCGTGGCCGCCATCGTCGGCTGTGCTGGCCTCGCGCCCACCATGGCCGCGATCGAGCAGGGCGGGGTGATCGCGCTCGCCAACAAGGAGGCGCTCGTCTCGGCGGGCGAAGTGATGACCGCAGCGGTGGAGCGTCACGGCGCAACCCTGCTGCCCATCGATTCCGAGCACAATGCGATCTTCCAGTGCCTGCAGGGCAACAGCCTCGATCACGTCCGCTGGATCACGCTGACGGCCAGTGGCGGTCCGTTCCGCGACTGGTCGCTAGACCGGCTGACGCTGGCGACCCCGGCACAGGCGGTAAAGCATCCGAATTGGGACATGGGCGCGAAGATCAGCGTCGATTCGGCGACGATGTTCAACAAGGGCCTCGAACTGATCGAGGCGCACTACCTCTTCCCGGTCGGGCTGGACCGGCTGCGTATCATCGTCCACCCGCAGTCCGTCGTTCATTCGATGGTGGAGTATCGGGACGGGTCGACCCTGGCGCAGCTCGGGCCTTCCGACATGCGTGTGCCAATCGCTTCCGCGCTCGCCTGGCCGGAGCGGATGGACACGCCCTGTGCACCGCTGGACCTGGCCGAAATCGGCGAACTGACGTTCCGCCGCCCCGACGAAGTGCGGTTTCCCGCCACGCGTCTGGCCAGGGAAGCGGCCGAGGCGGGCGGCGCCATTCCGGCCGTGCTCAACGCTGCAAACGAAGTGGCCGTGGCGGCTTTCCTTGGCGGTCAGATTCCGTTCACGCGCATCGCCGCACAAGTCGAGGACGTGCTCGGGGCCTATGCGCCGCCCGCGCCCTCCAGCCTGTCGGATGTTCTGGCGGTTGACGGCGAGGCAAGAGCAAGGGCAAGCATGCTGGCCGGGACTGCGTGACGGCACGCGGTCCGAAAAGGATTCCCTGAATTGACCGGATCGCCCAACCTGCTGACGACGATCTTTGCATTCCTGTTGGTGCTGGGGCCGCTCGTGCTGATCCATGAGCTTGGCCACTATCTGGTGGGACGGCTGTTCGGCGTAAAGGCGGATGCCTTCTCGATCGGTTTCGGCAAGGAGATCGCGGGCTGGACCGACCGGCGCGGCACCCGCTGGAAGCTCTCGGCCCTGCCGCTGGGCGGCTACGTCCAGTTCGCTGGCGACATGAACCCGGCCTCGGCGCCCAGCGCGGGGGAGGACGGCCTCACGGCCGAGGAGCGCGCCAGGACCTTCCATGTGAAGCCGCTGTGGCAGCGTGCGCTTATCGTCTTTGCGGGCCCGCTGACCAATTTCGTCCTCTGCGTGCTGATCCTGGCCGGCTTCGTCTATGCCCACGGCCGTCTGATCGCGGATCCCGAGGTCGTCGGCTTCTCGGAAACTTCCGCGGCCAAGGTGGCGGGCGTGCAGATCGGCGATCGCATCGTCGCCATCGACGGCAACCGCATCGGCAGCGTCACCGATATTCCCGAACACACCGTCTATTTCCCGGGCAAGAACGTGGAACTGGTCGTGGACCGGGAAGGGCGCTCGGTTGTCCTGCCGGTGACCCTGGCCGGCGACGAAGTGAGCGACGATTTCGGCAACAAGGCCCGGATCGGCGACCTCGGGCTCGATTTCGCGGTCCCGGTCGTAAGCGGCTTCATGGGCGATTCCCCGGCCGAGCAGGCAGGCATGAAAGTGGGTGACCGGATCGTTGCCGTCGGCGAGACTCCGATCAGCAGCTTCCGCGAAGTGCCGCCGCTGATCATGCCCATGCCGGGCGCCAGGACGACCATAACCGTCATGCGCGAGGGCCAGGCGCATGTCCTGCCCATGACGATCGGCAGCGCCATCCAGAAGGACGCGCAAGGCCGCCAGGAAACCGTCGGGCGTATCGGTGTCCAGTCCGGTTTCGGCCGGCTTGAGCCTGTTGGGCCGGTCGCCGCGCTGGGTATCGGCGTCGATCGCAGCTTCGCGCTGATGGGCACGATAGTCACCGGTATCCGGCAGATCGTGACCGGAGACCGGTCCGTCCGAGAACTGGGCGGCCCGATCAAGATCGCCAAGTATTCCGGCGAGCAATTCTCGCTGGGATGGGAGCCTTTCGTGGGCTTCGTGGCGATGATCTCGATTAACTTGGCATTCATCAATCTCCTGCCAATTCCTGGCCTCGACGGCGGGCACCTGGCTTTCTATGCGGCCGAATTGGTCCGTCGCAAGCCGCTGGGACTGCGCAGTCAGGAATGGGCGATCCGCACCGGGGTGGCACTCGTGCTTGCCCTGATGGTGTTCGTCACGGTCAACGATCTGGCATCGCTCCCGATTTTCGGGGGATAGCCTGGAGAATTCATCAGCCATCACATTTCCGCCGGGATTGGCTGCTTGATTGGACGTCGTCCATCGGGCAGATGGGCGCGATTACCCGTCGTCATGACGGGCAGCCTGGCGGGTCGGTCGAAGTCCTCGCGAAAGCGAATACAGGAATTTGCGTAGAATGATCGGATTGGAAATGGGTCGCAGCACTGAAGCTCGCCGTGCGCCGCAGCTTGCCGTAGTGCTCCTGGGGACCACGATCCTCGCGGGCGCCCCCGGCATTGCCCTTGCGCAGAATGCACCTGCCCCCGCCGCTCCCGTCTCGGCTCCCGCTCAGGCCCCCGCCGAAGTCGGCGAAACGATCCAGACGATTCAGGTCACCGGCGCCGAACGCCTCGAAGCGCAGACCGTACTTTCGTACATCCAGCTGCGCGTCGGCCAGCAATATACCAAGTCCGCGGGCGACGCCGCGCTCAAGGATCTCTACGGAACCGAGCTGTTTTCGGACGTGCAGGTCAACAACGACAAGGGCGTCGTGACCATCACGGTCAAGGAAAACCCGGTCATCAACCGCATCATCCTTGAAGGCAACAAGCGCATCAAGGACGACAAGATCCTGCCCGAGATCAAGGTCTCCCCGCGCCAGATCTTCACCCGTTCCAAGATCCGCGCCGACGTGGCCCGCATCATCGAACTGTACAAGCGCCAGGGCCGTTACGCTGCGACTGTCGAGCCGAAGATGGTCATGCTTGACCAGAACCGCGTCGACATCGTCTTCGAGATCACCGAGGGCGACAAGTCCAAGGTGCGCCAGATCAACATCCTGGGCAACGAGCAGTTCTCCGACGGTGAACTGCGCAGCCAGATGGTGACCAAGCAGGCCCGCTTCACGCGCCTGTTCAGCTCGGGCACCAGCTACGATCCCGATCGCATGGCCTTCGACCAGCAGAAGCTGCGCCAGTTCTACCTGACGCAGGGTTATGCCGATTTCCGCGTCGTCTCGGCCGTGGCCGAACTGACGCCGGACAAGAAGGACTTCATCATCACGTACGTGGTGGAGGAAGGTAAGCGGTACAAGTTCGGCGACGTGAAGGTCGAGAGTCAGCTGCGCGATTTCGATGGCGACAAGCTGGCCAAGAACCTCGCGCTCCACAAGGGCGACTGGTACAACGCCAAGCTGGTCGAAGACACGATCGAGGGCCTGAACGACACTGCCGGTGCCTTCGGCTATGCCTTCGCCGACGTGCGCCCGCAGTACGATCGCGACAAGGAAAACCTCACCATGGGGCTGACCTTCGTGATCCAGGAGGCGCCGCGCGTCTATGTCGAGAAGATCGACATCAACGGCAACACCCTGACTCAGGACAAGGTGATCCGCCGCGAATTCCGCCTTGCGGAAGGCGACGCCTTCAACTCGCTGCAGGTCAAGCGTTCGACCAACCGCATCAAGTCGCTTGGCTACTTCCAGGAGAAGTTCGAAGTCGAGCAGAAGCCTGGTACGGCCGAGGATCGCATTATCCTCGAAGCCAACGTCGAGGAAAAGCCGACTGGCGAACTCCAGCTCTCGGCCGGTTTCTCCAGCCTTGAGCGCTTCATCTTCCAGGCTTCGATCCGCCAGCGCAACTTCCGCGGCCGTGGTCAGACGGTGGGCCTGTCGGGCAGCTATTCGTCCTACTCGAAGTCGGTCGAAGCCAGCTTCGTAGAGCCGTACCTGTTCGACAAGAACGTGTCGCTGGGCGTCGATATCTATCGCCGCGATTACAACAGCTTCAATTACACGAACTCGGACCGCAACACGACCTACCAGCAGTCGACCACGGGCTTCCAGGTTCGTGCCGGTGTGCCGCTGACCGAATATCTGACCGCCATCGGCCGCTACACGCTCAACTACGATGATGTGTCGCTGGACAAGGGTACGTACTACTCGGTCGATTCCAACGGTAACTACGCATGCGACCCGCTGCGTGCCGGCCGTTATCTCTGCGATGCGATCGGCAAGCGTCTCAGCTCGATCCTCGGCATGTCGGTGGTTTATGACAACCTCGATAACCGCCAGCGTCCGACCCGCGGTGAAACCATCTCGGCCAACGTCGACGTGGCCGGCCTCGGCGGCGACGTGAAGTACTACCGCCTGCGTGCCAATGCGGCGAAGTACTGGCCGCTCGGCAAGGGCTTCATCTTCTCGATCCAGAGCGAAGGCGGCCTGATCAAGGGCTGGGGCGGAGACGATGTCCGCCTGACCGACCGTTTCTATCTGGGTGAGCCCCAGATCCGCGGCTTCGGCATTCGCGGCGTGGGACCGCGCGTCGTGCGTCAGTACCTTACGGCGGACAGCGACGGGAACTACACCGTCAAGGGCGAGGATTCGGACGACGCTCTCGGCGGCAAGTATTACTACATGAATCGCGCCGAACTCGAGATTCCTCTGGGCTCGGGTGCGCGTGAAATGGGTCTGCGCCCGTCCATCTTCGTGGATGCCGGCGCGGTCTGGGCCATCAAGTCGCCAGTTCTGAACCAGTGCCCGAGCGGCTGCTTCATCGGTTCGCGCGACTCCAGCGGTAACCAGCTCTACACCGAGACGGCAACCGACGGCACGACCTCGACGACCACGAGCGCGACCAACTCGGTCACCGGTGCAGCGAATGCCGCCATCGGTACCACCAGCTACTTCACCGAAACCTTCGAGGGTAATACCTGGAAGCCGCGCGTTGCCATCGGTTTCGGCGTGAACTGGAACTCGCCCTTCGGGCCGTTCCGTATCGATATCTCCAAGGCGCTGCTCAAGTATGACGGCGACAATACCAAGACCTTCACTTTCAACGTGGGAACTCAATTCTGATGAACATGCTTCTCAAGTCCGCCGCTCTGGCCTCGGGCCTGGCGTTTGTCGCTCTGGCCCAGCCCGCGCTCGCGCAGGCTGTGCCCGCGTCGAAGGTGGCCGTGGTCGATCTCGACCGCGTTGCGCGTGAGTGCAACGCCTGCAAGACTGCCAACCAGTCGCTGCAGCAGCAGATCCAGGCTTTCGAGGCACGCCGCAACCAGCTGCAGACCTCGCTCCAGCCTGAAGCCCAGGGCCTCGAAACCGCCGTCAAGGCGCTGAACGGCAAGCAGCCCGACGCCGCGCTGCAGACCCGCATCCAGGCCTACCAGCAGAAGGAACAGCAGGCTGGCCAGGAACTGCAGGGCCAGCAGCAGCAGATCCAGCGCAACCAGGCCTATGTCGGCCAGCAGATCCAGGCGCAGCTGCAGAACCTCTACAAGCCCGCCATGCAGAAGCGCGGCGCCAACATGCTGGTCGAAATGGGCCAGACGCTGGCCTACGATCCCGGCCTGGACGTGACCACCGACGTGCTGACCGCGCTTAACGGCGCGCTCACCTCGATCAACACCACGGCTCCGGCGCAGCAGCAGCAGCCTGCTCCCGCGGCCTCGGGCCGTTAAGGGCAGCGGCGGGTAAGGCGATGAGCGAGCCGACCGAGTTCGTCTACGACACCGCGAAGATCCTCGCGGCTCTGCCGCATCGCTACCCGATGCTGCTGGTCGACCGCGTGGTCTCGTTCGACGAGAACGAGATCCATGCGGTCAAGGCCGTGAGCTTCAACGAGGACTTCTTCCAGGGCCACTTCCCAGGCCGTCCGATCATGCCCGGCGTGCTTCAGATCGAAGCACTGGCGCAGGCGGCCGGCATCCTCGCGATCGAAGCACTCGGGCTCGCCGGAACCGGCAAGCTGGTCTACTTCATGGCGATCGAGGAAGCGAAGTTCCGCAATCCCGTGACGCCGGGCAACCTGCTCGACCTGCGGGCCGGTTTCGTGCAGAAGCGCTCGCGCGTCTGCAAGTTCTGGGGCAAGGCCTCGATCGGCGAGAAGGTGACCTGCGAAGTGAACTTCACCGCCATGATCGCCGACGCCTGACGGGAAGGGGAGGGCCAGCCTTCCCCTTGACCCTTGCATTTTCGGGGGCGTCCGTGTAAGGGCGCCGCTTTCCGAAGCAGGCCGGTCGGAACCGGCCATATGCGAAGAGAGATACGACATGAAGGCCGATACGCATCCCGACTACCACATGATCACCGTCCAGATGACCGACGGCAGCACTTTCCAGACCCGCTCGACCTGGGGCTCGGAAGGCGACACGCTGGTCCTCGACATCGATCCCACGTCGCACCCGGCCTGGACCGGCGGCAAGGCCCAGCTGCAGGACGGCGGCCGTGTTGCCCAGTTCAACAAGCGTTTCGGCGGTCTTTCGCTCAAGAAAAACTGAGCGCAGACAGCTTCGAACACAAAGAAGGCGGTCCTTTCGGGCCGCCTTTTTTGTTGTCTGGTTCAGGTTTATCCGATTCGCGCGGCAGCGTGTCGGAGGCGTCCTGGTCAGGTCTCGAAGCCGAAGTCCATGAGATCGAGCCAGTCCAGCCGCTCGGCGGGGACGGGGCGGAGGAACTCCATCCCGGCGGCATCCCCGCGCACCCAGCGCACGATTGCCTGCAGCGCGGGCGCGCCGGTTTCCAGTCGGATCGAAACGAACGCGCCCGGGCGCAGCCAGTCCGCGTCGCCCCGAACGCTGCAACCATGGGACGAGACGTCGGCGAGTTGGACCGAAGCGGAGCCGCCGCGGGCCGATTCCAGCGTGGCATCGTAGCAAGTGACGTGCCGGTGTTCGCGGCGCCGGTCGTCGCGAGCCCGCGCGGGGCTGGGCATGAGCCTTGCGAGCGATGCGTTCACTGTGCGATGTCCTTGGCGTACCGTTGAAAATTCGGAGCCAATTTCCGTCAATACCGTTAACGGACAGTCACCGTGGGGCGATCGGAACCAAAATCTCCGGCCGGTCCTGATGGAATGAGGCAGATGCCGGTTTGCCGGCTTGCAGATGGAGAAGCGCAATGAACCGTAACTTCCGTATCCTGACCGCCTGTGGCGCCGCACTCGTGGCCAGCGCCGCTCTCGCCGGACAGGTGCAGGCTCAGGACACCGCAGCGGCCGCGCCGATGGTTCACGCCGATGTCATCGGCCTGGACGGCAAGCCGATGGGGACCGTCATGCTTCAGGACACGGCGGGCGGCGTGCTCGTCACCACTGATCTCAAGGGGATTCCTGCCGGCGATCATGGCTTCCACTTCCACGAGAAGGGCGTGTGCGAACCGGCGCAGAAGTTCACCACGGCCGGTGGTCACTTCACGGGCGGCGACTACAAGCACGGCCTGATGGTCATGGGCGGGCCGCACGGCGGTGACATGCCGAACCAGCACGTCGGCGCGGACGGCGTGCTGAAGGCGCAAGTTCTGAATACCGGCGTGACGCTGGCCGCAGGCGCCAAGTCACTGGCCGATGCGGATGGTTCGGCGCTGGTCATCCACGCCGATCCTGACGACTATACCAGCCAGCCTGCCGGCAACGCCGGTGGCCGCATTGCCTGCGCGGTGATCAGCGCTCCGAAGTAATCCTGGCGAGCGGGGCGCGCTCGCTCGGCTGCTCCCCGCTCAACCCCAGGGCTTTTCCCGGTACCACTGGGTGATGACGTACTTGTAGCCCTTGCGCACCTTCATCGCGTGATGGAGCGTGGCGGCATTGAGCGTACCGTCGGCGCGGCGGTTGTTCCAGGCGATCAGCTTCCCGCGCTCGGGCTGGATGAGCTTGTCGATCACCTTGAACCGCGTGGCGCCGCCGGCCTCAACATCGTTGAGGTAGACCATGAAGGTCCAGGTCCGCTGGCCCGCGACCGAACAGTATTTGTCGTAGTCGCTGTTGTTGGGCTCGAAGTAGTCGGTATGTGCCTTGAATTCCTGGCCCACCTCGTAGCGCTGGCCCTGGAGCGGCTCCGCGTGGGCGATGTCGATGCCCGACAATTGCGCAAGCTTGTCCGCCAGAGCCGCCACGGTGGGATCTTCGGGTGAAAGATCACAGGTCGAACTGGTGCGGAAGGCATCGTCACCGTTGTAGTTGGCGATCGTCGAGGGTCGATGCTGCGCCTCGATCATGGCAAGCAGAGCGTCGCATTCCTCCCCGGACAGGAACGCGCGCAGGACGAAGAGGTCCAGCCGCGATGAGGGGAAGCGCTGCACGCCATGGCGCGAGAGCAGGATATCAGCAGATGATTCGCCGGGAGACTTCATGCTGCACCCTTAGCGGGCCGCTCCGGGCGAGAAAATTGCATGAGTTTCGGCCTGATCCAATTTTTTGCTTTGCAAGAGGGCAAACCTTGTGCAAAGGGCGCCCTCCGCAACGGTCGCTGCAAAGCGAAACGGAGCGGACTTCGGAAGACGCGTCGTTTCAAACCGCGTTTGCCGTGTGGCGATTGTAGCTCAGTTGGTTAGAGCGCCGGTTTGTGGTACCGGAGGTCGTGGGTTCGAACCCCATCAATCGCCCCATTTCTCCTTCTTCTATCGCCATATGGATCAAATGCCGGGTGAAATTCCCGATGCTTTGACGTAGGCCACTTGCTCCTTTCCCTGCGGACGATAGAACGCCTTCGACCATGCACGGCCTTGCCAATCCCGCCCGGTTCCTGCGCATCGCCCGATGGCTGATGCCGCTTTGCATGGGCATCGGATTCGCCGTGGCTTTCGGGGCTCTGGGGTGGGGCCTGTTCTTCGGCCCGGCAGAGCGTCTGCAAGGCGAAACCGTTCGCATCGTCTATCTCCATGTCCCGGCCGCCTGGCTCGGCATGGCGGGATGGATGGGAATCGCGGCCGCCAGCTTTACCGAACTCGTCTGGCGCCACCCGCTCGCGGGCATAGCCGCGCGTGCCTGCGCAGTGCCCGGGGCGGTGTTTACGGCGGTCTGCCTGATTACCGGATCGCTCTGGGGAAGGCCGGCCTGGGGCACCTGGTGGGTCTGGGATGGCCGGTTGACCAGCATGCTGGTGCTGCTTTTCCTCTACTTCGGCTGGATGGCGCTTTCCCAGGCGAGCGAGGCTGCCGACGGCAGCCAGAACCGCGCACCCGCCATCTTCGGCCTGGTGGGCGCCGTGAACATTCCGATCATTCACTACTCGGTTATCTGGTGGAACAGCCAGCACCAGGCGCCCAGCATCAGCCTGGGCAAGTCGGCGATGGCCGGCGATTTCCTCTGGCCGCTGCTTCTGGCGATGCTGGGTTTCACACTGCTTTTCGCAGGGTGCGTCCTGGCGCGGATGCGCGCGATCCTGGCAAACCAGCAAGCCGAAGCCCGCTTGCGGCGCAAGGCCCTGAGCGAGGCCTGGTGACAGTCATGCCGGATAAGAGGAACTGATGCGCGAGGCGATGGACCCCTGGATCTTCGTGGCCGCGGCCTATGTGGTGGGGATCGGTGCGACCGTGACGATGGCGGCGTGGTCGCTGCTGTCGATGCGTCGTGCAGAGAAACGCCGCGACGATGCGAGGAAGCGCTGAGCATGGCGCAGACGGCCCATGTCCGCCCTGGCGGGATCAAGGCGAAGCACCAGAGGCTGGTCCTCCTGGCCGTGGCGCTGGTCGTTCTCGTCGGCGCTGCCTTGCTGGCGGCCTGGGCCTTGCGCAACCAGGCCAGCTATTTCTACGTGCCGGCCGAGATCGTGGCCAAACCGCCCGAGCCTGGCCGCGCCGTGCGGCTGGGCGGGATGGTCGCGCAAGGCTCCCTGAAGACCGAGGCTGACGGCGTGACGATCGCCTTTGTCGTGGAAGACGGGAAAGCGCGCGTTCCGGTGCGCTTCAAAGGGATCGTCCCTTCGCTCTTCGTGGAAGGTTCCGGCGTCGTGGCCGAAGGGCATCTGGATCCCGGCGGCACGTTCCAGGTGGACAATCTCCTGGCCAAGCATGATGAGAACTATGTGCCGCGCGAAATGAAGGACATGAGCAGGGAACAGGCCGAGCAAGTGATGCGCGAGACGAAATGAGCGACGCGCGATGATAGCCGAACTCGGACTTGCCGCCCTCTGGATGGCCGCGGCGCTGGCCGGCCTGCAATTGTTGGCCGGCATATTGGCATTGACCGGGCGCGGTGCCTCGCTGGGCGGGATCGTGCGGCCGGTGGCGGCGGTGCAGGGCGTCCTGGCGCTGATCGCCTTCCTCTGCCTGATCGCCGTCTTCGCGACGACGGATCTTTCCATGAAGCTGGTGGCGATGAACTCGCACTCGCTGAAGCCGCTGATCTTCAAGGTGGCGGGAACCTGGGGCAATCACGAGGGCTCGATGCTGCTCTGGGTCACGGTGATGAGCTTGGCCGGTGGCTTCGTCGCGCTCGTGGAACGGCGGCTGCCGGAGCCGACCATGCTGGCGACCCTGGCCGGACAGGCCTTTGTCAGCCTGGGCTTCTATGCCTTCCTGCTGATCGCCTCCAACCCGTTCGACCGCCTTTCCCCGGTCCCGGAGGAAGGCAATGGGCTCAATCCCCTGCTGCAGGATCTTGGGCTCGCGTTCCATCCGCCCACGCTCTACCTCGGTTATGTCGGTCTTTCGGTGGCCTTCAGCTTCGCCATCGGCGCGCTGGTCACGCGGCAGGTCGGCCCGGCTTTCGCCCGTGCCATGCGCCCCTGGGTGCTGGGCGCCTGGATTTTCCTGACGCTGGGCATCACGGCCGGCTCCTACTGGGCTTATTACGAGCTGGGCTGGGGCGGCTGGTGGTTCTGGGACCCGGTGGAAAATGCTTCCCTGATGCCCTGGCTGGCGGCGACGGCGCTGCTCCATTCGGTAAGCGTGCTGGCATCGCGCGATGCGCTGAGGGCCTGGACGGTGATGCTGGGCGTGGTGGCCTTCTCGATGTCGATGATCGGCACGTTCCTCGTGCGCTCCGGCATTCTCACCAGCGTACACGCTTTCGCTGTGGACCCGCAGCGCGGTTCTTTCATTCTCGCTCTGCTGGCGATCAATATCGGCGGCGCCCTGACGCTCTTCGCGCTGCGGGCGGGGACCGTCACCGAAGGCGAGCGTTTCGCTCTCGTCAGCCGCGAGGGCGCGCTGGTGTTCAACAACGTCATGCTTTCGGCGATCCTGGGCATCGTCCTGTTCGGTACGCTCTACCCGCTGGTGGCCGAGACGATGGGCGCGAAAGTCTCCGTCGGACCGCCCTATTTCAACCCGATGGGCGCGCTTTTCGCGGTGCCTATGCTGGTGATCCTGGCCGTCGGCCCCATGCTGCGCTGGCGGCGCGATTCGTTCGCCCGGGTCGGCCGGTCGCTGGTCATTCCAGCGATGCTGGTGGCGGCGGGCATCATCGCCATGGTGGTGGTCGGCGGCGTCGGTCTTCTGCCCACGCTCGGCTTTGCGCTGGCGCTGGGGCTTGGCTGGGCGAGCGTGCTGCCGCTCAAGGGCCGCAACTTGCGCCGCACGCCCTTGCCGATCTGGGGCATGGTTCTCGCGCACTTCGGGATTGCCGTCTCGCTGTTCGGGATGAGCTGCGAGAGCGCATTTTCGGTCGAGAAGCTGGTTGCGGTGAAAGCCGGCGACGCGACGGCCGTGGGGCCGTGGCAGATCAAGCTGGACGCGGTGGAGCCCATGGCAGGTCCGAACTGGACCGCTCTCGAAGCCCGGCTGCTGGTGCGTTATGGCGACTACGGGAAGGTTACGCAGCTCGACCCGCAATCGCGCAGCTTCTGGGCGCCGCCGCAGCAGACCAGCGAGTCGGCGCTGCTCACCCGCTGGAATGGCCAGCTTTACGCTGTGCTCGGCGGCGAGGCGGATGACGGCCGCTGGCAGCTGCGCCTGTGGTGGAAGCCTTTCGTGCCGCTGATCTGGCTGGGCGGGGTGCTCATCGCCCTGGGCGGGGTGCTGGCTCTGCTCGGCCGCGTTGCCAGCGACTTGCGCCACATTTTCGCGCGCGAGAAGATCGCCTATCGCCGGGGCCGCATGGCCGATCTGCAGCGCGCGCAGGAGGGCGAGGAGCCATGAGCCCGCCTGTGCGAACCAAGGCGCCTGCCTGGGCGATCTGGTTGCCGCTGGGGCTGTTCCTGGCTTTCGCGGCGCTGGTCACGATCGGCCTCTTCCGGCCGGCGGACCGGACGGTCGCCAGCACCCTGATCGGCAAGCCGATGCCGGCGTTCGCGCTGCCGCCCGCCCTGCCTGACCGACCGGGCCTGGGCAGCGCCGACATCGCCAGCGGCAAGCCGCATCTCGTCAATATCTTCGCCTCGTGGTGCATTCCCTGCCGGGTCGAGGCGCCGCAATTGCGCGCTCTGGCCGGAGCGGGGGTGCCGATAGTGGGGATTTCGGTGCGCGACAGCACTGAGGCGCTGACCGGTTTTCTCAAGGAAAACGGCGATCCCTATCAACGGATCGGCGCGGACGATGATGGCAAGGTGCAATTGGCGCTGGGCTCGTCCGGCGTGCCCGAAACCTATGTGATCGATGGGCGGGGCGTCATCCGCTACCAGCACATCGGTGAGATCCGCCCCGAGCATGTCGCGATGATCCTGGCGAAGCTGCAGGAGGCGTCGCAGTGATGCGGCGCCCGGCATCCTTGTCCCTGGCGACTTTGTCCCTGGCGATGGCGCTCTGGCTGACCGTGCCCGCGGCCGCGCAGGAAGAGCAATCCACGGCGCCATTCGCTTATCGCCAGCTGGATGATCCCGCCAAGGAACAGCAGGCGCAGGCGCTGATGGAAACGCTGCGCTGCCTGCAATGCCAGGGCCAGTCGATTGCTGATTCGGATGCGCCCATCGCCGGGTCCATGCGTTCGCTGGTGCGCGAGCGAATCGCTGCCGGCGAGCAGCCCGAGGCGATTCGCGGCTGGCTGATCGAGCGCTATGGCGACTACGTCAGTTATGCGCCGCAGCTTACCTCGCTGACCTGGCCGCTGTTCGCCTTGCCGGTCGTGCTGATCGGACTGGCCGCGCTGCTCCTGCGCAAGCGTTTTCGCCGGGGAGAAGTGCGATGACCTGGGTTTTTGTCGCCTTGCTGGCCATCCTGTCCTTCCTGGCCATCGTCTTCCTGTTCAAGGCGCCGAAAGGCGGCCGAGAGGCGGTGGCGGCGGCACTGATGCTGGGGGCGGCAGGCTATGCCGCTCAGGGGCGGCCCGGTGAAGCGGGAGCGCCCAAGGAAGCCACGGACGCGCAGAATCCGGAAGCCGGCCAATTCTTCGTGGAGGCCCGTGCCCGCTTGCGGGACCAGGGCATCCCCACCAGCAACCATTGGGTGATCATTTCCGACGGTCTGGCCCGCAATGGCCATTATGCCGACGCCGCGCAGCTCCTGCGCGGGGCTATCGAGGACGATCCCAAGGATTCCGAAGCCTGGCTGGCGCTGGGCAACGTCCTTGTCGCCCATTCGGAAGGCGTGCTGACGCCCCCCGCGCTCTATGCCTACCGGCGGGCCGTCAAGGCCGATCCGAAGGCGCCCGGGCCGCCTTATTTCCTGGGGCTGGCCATGGCTCAGTCCGGTCAATTGACGCAGGCGCGGGCATTATGGGCCGATCTGCTGAAGACGGCGCCCAAGGATGCGGACTGGCGGGTGTCAGTGGCGCAGCAGCTTCAGCGGCTCGATGTCTTCATCGCCAGCCAATCGCCCTCGGCCGTACAGGCGGAGGAGCAAACCCGGCAGGCACCGGATGCCAAAGGTCAAGATGCTCAGGCTCAAGAACCTCAGGTCCAGGAATCGGGGCCTGAGCCCATGAAAGAGCGGACGCCGCCATCGCGGAATCCCCAGCCCATGCCGCCGCGTCGATGAACCTTCAACTAACGGTCGTTGCTAGGCTCCGATCATGCTGCTAACGGCGGGCGCTTGTTGCGGGGGTGAAATGCCGACGCGGCAAAGCCATTACGGGGCGCTGGAATGAGTGATGCAAGTTCGGACACGGCTGTCGTTCCGACGGTGATCGATCCGGCGACGGGGCATAAAGCCCCCGCCGCGGGTGGACATGGTTCCGGCAACATAACCAAGCTCGCGCTCGGTGCCGTGGGCGTCGTCTTCGGCGACATCGGCACCAGTCCGCTTTACGCCTTCCGGGAAACCTTCGTCGGCCCGCACCCGCTGGCGATCGACGAACTGCACGTTCTTGGCGTGGTCAGCCTGATCTTCTGGTCGATGACGCTGGTCGTTTCGGTCCAGTACGTGGGCATCCTGATGCGGGCGGACAACAAGGGGCAGGGCGGCAGCCTGGCGCTCGTGGCGCTGATCTCGGGCGCGATCCGCAAGTCGCGCTACGGTTCGCTGGTGGTCCTGCTGGGCGTCTTCGCGACCTCGCTTTTCTACGGCGACTCGATGATTACCCCCGCCGTTTCGGTGCTGTCCGCGGTCGAGGGCCTCACTGTCGTCGAATCGCGACTGGCGCCGCTGGTGCTGCCGATCGCGCTGGTGCTGCTGATCGCACTGTTCGTGATCCAGAAGAGCGGAACCGCCAAAGTCGGCGCGCTCTTCGCGCCGGTGATGATCGTCTATTTCGCCGTGCTCGCCATTCTCGGCATCTACCATCTCGTGCAGATGCCGTCAGTGCTGGTGGCACTGAACCCGTGGTACGCCATCCAGTTCTTCATGACCGACAAGGTCCTAGGCTTCCTGGCGCTGGGCTCGGTCGTGCTGGCCGTGACCGGCGCGGAAGCGCTCTATTCCGACATGGGCCATTTCGGCCGCGGCCCGCTGCGCCTGTCGTGGTTCGGGGTCGTCATGCCCTGCCTGCTGATCAACTACTTCGGCCAGGCGGCGATGATCCTCGGGCTCGACGATTCGGCCGCGGCAGAGGCGATGAAGAACCCGTTCTTCAACCTCGCACCCGAAAACCTGCGCCTGCCGCTGGTGATCCTGGCCACTTGCGCCACCTTCATCGCCAGCCAGGCGGTGATTTCGGGCGCCTTCTCGATCACTCACCAGGCGATGCAGCTCGGCTTCATCCCGCGTCTCTCCACTCGCCACACCAGTGAGCACGAGGTGGGCCAGATCTACATTCCCTTCGTCAACTGGGCGTTGATGACCGGCGTGATCGTGCTGGTCCTGGTGTTCCAGAACTCGTCGAACCTCGCCTCGGCCTATGGCATCGCGGTGACCGGCGCGATGCTGATCGACACTTGCCTCATGGCGGTGCTGCTGATCGTGCTCTGGCGCTGGAAGCTGTGGATGGCGATCCCGGTGATCGTCACCTTCTTCGTCGTCGACGGCGCCTATTTCGCGGCGAACGCCACCAAGGTGCCCGACGGCGGCTGGTTCCCCCTGCTGATCGGCGGCATCGCCTTCACCCTGCTGACGACCTGGAACAAGGGTCGCCGCCTCATGCGCGTTCGCATGACCGAGGCCGCCTTGCCGCTCAACGTCTTCGCCAAGAGTGCGCATGGCTCGGCGGCGCGGGTGCCGGGCACGGCGATCTTCATGGCATCGAGCAATGCCGGGGTGCCTTCGGCCCTGCTGCACAACATCAAGCACAACAAGGTGCTGCACGAGCGCGTGGTGGTGCTGACGGTCGAAGTTCAGGACGTGCCCTATGTCGAGCCGGCCGAACGCTATTCGGTGACCGACCTGGGGCAGGGCTTCTATCGCATGACGCTGCGTTACGGCTTCATGGAAGAGACCGACATCCCGGCCGCGCTCGCGCATTCCGAGATGTGCGGCGGCCCGTTCGAGATGATGAAGACCAGCTTCTTCCTCTCGCGCCAGACCCTGGTTCCCTCGGCCAAGCCCGGCATGGCGATCTGGCGCGAAAAGCTGTTCGCCTGGATGATGCGCAATGCGGCCAGCGCGATGGAGTTCTTCCGCTTGCCCACCAACCGCGTGGTCGAACTGGGCAGCCAGCTGGAAATCTGAGCCATGCGGGCAGGGGCGGCATCCTTGCCGCCCTGTTGACGGTATTTGTCATCAGTTTCAAACACAAGGGTCTGATAGGACGCAACTTTACTTCTCCAACAAGGGGGTGAGATGCGTTCCTGTTACCTCTCGGCCGGTGCGGCCCTGATCCTTCCGGCGCTGGCGCTGTCCTCGGGCGCGAAAGCGGCGACTTGCGACGAGACGTTCGCCAAGGCCGGCTCCATTCTCAGCGGCATGCGCTTCACCGCCACGGTGACCGTTCCCGACCTGACACCGGCCAGCGCCATCGGCCAGATGCGGGGAATCGTCGCGGCCAAGGGCTACGACGTGATCGTCGCCGAGCCGGAAGACGGATCCATGCTGATCGAGCAGCCGCAGACCGGCAAGGCGCGCGCCTTCCCGATCACGATCACTGCCACCAATGCCGGCGGGCAGGGCACCGTGCAGATGGAAGCGAAGCTGCGCGGGGGGCAGACGGTGCCGGCAGAGGCGGCCAAGACCGAGATGTGCGAGATGCTCGGCGGCCTCAAGGGCGGCAAGGCCGGTCTGGCGGCGGCCAGCAGCGGCATGAAGGCCGTCAGCACCGCGCCGCCGCTCGAAATGGATGCGCTCTCGCTGTCGCAGCAGATCTCGAAGGACACAGAGCGCAATGCCGCGGCCATTCCGCTGCGCTATGAAAACAAGAGCTTCATCATCAAGGGTATGGTGGGCGAGATCGCCAAGGATCGCGGCGACTATATCGTCACCTACAAGATCCCCCAGCCTTACGAGCAGGCCATCCGCCTGCCGGGCCAGGCGGCGTTCAAGACCGATATTGCCTGTGTCATGGCCAAAGGGCAGGCCGCGTTCACCCTGCAGCTGAAGCCCGGCAAGACCATTCGCATGAGCGGGGTCTACGACAATTTCAGCCCCACCGACCACATCCTCCTGCTGAAGGACTGTCGCTCGGTCGGCTGACGAGGCGGGCGGCGGCCGTGCCGCTGCCCGCCCGCTCCGCTCAGTCGTGCGGCGGGTTCTCGATCACTTCTTCCTTCGCAGCCTCGCCCATGCCGTGCTTGAGCACCATGGGCAGCTGCGAGAACGTGAAGACGAACGACAGCACGGTGAAGCCCCAGAGCTTGGCCTGGAGCCAGGTGTCGAAGCTGACGGTGAAGACCAGCGCGGTGTTGAGCACGGCCAGGAGCAGGAAGAACCAGGCCCAGTTGCGCGAAAGCTTCATCCAGCCTTCCTCGTTCAATCCCTCGAACGCGGATTGCAGCAGGTATTTCAGCATGGGCTTGCCACGCATGAGGCCGAAGAACAGCACGCCCGCGAACATCAGGTAGACGGCGGTGGGCTTGATCTGGATCCAGAAGGCGTCGTGGAACACCACGGTGAGCGCGCCGAAGCCGACGATCAGCACAGTCGTCAGCCAAAGCATTGGCGAGATGTGGCCGAGGCGCCATTTCGAAATGCCCAGCGCAATCACGGTGGCGACCATGAAGGCCACGGTGCCCTTGATCACGGCGGAAACCGTGCCGATGGTGTCTCCTTCGCCGGTCGGCGAGAAATGGCGATAGGCCAGGAAGAAGACGAGCAGCGGGCCGAAATCGACGACGAGATTGACCCAGGAACTCTTGGGTTTCTCGGCAGGCGTGGTCTGGCTGTTCATCAGGCGATCCCGGCGATGACCCGCGCGAGCAGATCCGGGTTGAAGGGGCGCAAGTCGTCGATCTTCTCGCCGACGCCGATGGCGTGGATGGGCAGGCCGTACTGCTCGGCCGCCGCGACGAGGACGCCGCCGCGGGCCGTGCCGTCCAGCTTGGTCATGATGAGGCCGGAGACGCCCGCCACTTCCTTGAAGATCTCGATCTGCGAAAGCGCATTCTGGCCGTTGGTGGCGTCCAGCACGAGCACCACGTCGTGCGGCGCCTCGGGATTGAGGCGGCCCAGCACGCGGCGGATCTTGGACAGTTCGTCCATCAGTTCGCGCTTGTTCTGCAGCCGGCCGGCGGTGTCGACGATGAGGGCATCGATGCCCTGGTCGGTCGCGGCCTTCACCGCATCGAAGACGATGGAGGCCGGGTCGCCGCCCTCGGGGCCCTTGATGAGCGGAACGCCCAGACGGTCGGCCCAGACGCCGAGCTGGCCGATCGCGGCGGCGCGGAACGTGTCGCCCGCCGCCAGCATGACCGAGTAGTCCTGCTCCTGGAACAAGTGCGCCAGCTTGGCGATCGTGGTGGTCTTGCCCGAGCCGTTGACGCCGATCACCAGGATCACCTGCGGGCGCGGGAAGGCCACCACGTCCAGCGGCTTGGCGACCGGGCGCAGAATTTCCGCGATCTCGCGCGCGACCACTTCCATGATCGCGCGTTCGTCGGCGTCTCGCTCGAAGCGTTCCTCGGCCAGGCGGGCGCGGATACGGGCGGCGGCGCGGGGGCCGAGGTCCGACATGATCAGCGCGTCTTCGAGAGCGTCGAGCTGGGCGTCGTCCAGCTTAGACTTGCCGACGATGCCGGAAAGGTTCTCGCTCAGGCGTTCCGAGGTCTTGCGGAAGCCGCCGAACAGGCGGTCGGACCAGTCGCGGTCAGCCTGCTGGCCATCGGTACTCATGATTCCAGTATTCCTTCGACTACCCTTGCGGGCGTAACGCGGATCAGCGTGCCGGGCTGCACATGGTCGGGCAGGCGCCCAGGGAGACGTACCGGCGCGAAGTTTTCCGCATGGCCTTTCGCGCCTCTTTCGGCAAGCACGGATAGCGGCTGACCGATGAGCCCCGTGAGCCAGTTCGCCCTGGTTCCGGCGATCTTCTCGCGCAGTTCGCCTGCGCGGGACCGGATCGTGGCGGCCTCCACTTGCGGCATGCGCGCCGCCGGGGTGCCGGGCCGCTGCGAATAAGGGAAGACGTGGCCGTGGACGACCTGCAGTTCCTCGATGATCGAGAGATTGGCGGCATGGGCTTCCTCGTCCTCGGTCGGGAAGCCGGCGATGAGATCGGCGCCGATGGCGATTTCGGGGCGGCGCGCGCGCAGGCCGGAGACCAGTTCCAGCGCATCGGCGCGGCTGTGGCGGCGCTTCATGCGCTTCAGGATCAGGTCGTGGCCGTGCTGGAGCGAGAGATGGACATGCGGCATGACCCGCGGCTCGCTGGCCAGCAGCGCGAACAGTGTCTCGTCCACTTCGGCGCCGTCGATCGAGGACAGGCGCAGGCGGGG
>Ga0160437_1000063_pt1 | contig 70524 bp, 69 predicted proteins | sample HID1975I_E0MG_FD_108227 | JGI IMG/M metagenome (GOLD analysis project Ga0160437, IMG submission 108227) | Enriched soil microbial communities from UW Madison campus, WI, USA - HID1975I_E0 MG | ecosystem: Environmental > Terrestrial > Soil > Unclassified | place: USA: Madison, Wisconsin... | reverse complement strand
CGTGGTGAAGCGACCCTGGTCGTGGCCACCGGCGAGCTGGGCGAGCTGGGCATCGCGCCCAAGCATGCCCCGCTGATCACCCGCCTGAAGCCGGGCAAGGTGGTGGTGACCACGCCGAACGGCGAGCAGCTCGACTTCGCCATTTCCGGCGGCATCCTCGAGGTGCAGCCGCAGGTGGTGACCGTGCTGGCCGACACCGCGATCCGTGCCCAGGACATCGACGAAGCGTCGGTGCGCAAGGCCAAGGAAGAAGCCGAACGCGTGCTGGCCAACCGTGGCGAAGCCATGGACGTCGCCGAAGCCCAGCAGAAGCTGGCCGAAGCGGTGGTCCAGCTGCAGGCGCTGGAGCGCCTGCGCAAGACGCTCAAGCACTGAGCAGCCCGCCTGCTGTTGTTCGACCGCGCCGGCCTTGTGCCGGCGTTGTCGTATCTGGGCCACCCTGGAGGGCGATGGTCGGGACTGTGATCGACCCGGCATCCCCGCGCGGGCAGGGCGGGCAGAATCGGCGGCATCCGTTGCCCGAGTCCTGATGATGAATCCTGCACGCACCCCCCTGGTCATTGCGGTCCTTTGCAGCCTGATGCTGCCTGCCCGCGTATCCGCTCTGGCGCCTTTGGACAGCTTGGGCGTCTGGGTACAACGGGTGGCGGCGCGCAACGCGACTGCCCACGACGTGGCGGCCTACAAGTTTGTTGCCGGACGTCCGATCGAAGACCCGCAGCGCGAGGCCGCCGTGCTCGCCGAAAAGCGCGACCACGCCGTGCAGCGGGGACTGGATCCGGACGCGGTGGTGCACACCTATCGCCAGCTGATCGAGGCCAACAAGCTGCTGCAGCACGCTGATTTCCAGCGTTTCCTGGTCGGCAGAACGCCCTCGCCGCCGCCGTCGCTGGACGCCATCCGCGAACGCATCGATACCCTCGATGCGCGCCTGCTCTCGCAGTGGGCGCAATTGGACGATGTGCGGGCCGCCCCCGACTGCCCGCGCCGCCTGGCGCGTGCCATCGCCCTGCAGGGCACGCGGACCTCGCCGCTGGATGAGGCCACACGCATCGCCCTGGTGCGGGCCACGCTGGGCTTCTGTCCGCATGACGGGGTGCCAACCGCAGGGCCCCCCGGTGCGGCGCAGAATGACGCCGCCGGGCATTGATGCTAGAAGTGCACCTGCCCGACATGCACCCGGACGTGCGCGGCTGGAGACTGTCATGCAGGCATCCGAAACCCCTGACCGTTCAATCAAGGAATGACCATGTTCAAGAACGCATTGATTCTCGCGGTGGCCCTCACCGGCCTGGTGGCGTGTGGCAAGAAGGACGACACTGCCGCGTCTGCCACCCCGACCCCGGCGGCGGCTGCACCGACCACCGCTGCGCCGGCAGCCGCTGCCGGCATCGGCGCGGGCCTGCCGCAGGCCTGCGAGGCCTACCTGACCCGCGCCAAGGCCTGCTTCGACAAGTCCAACCCGCAGACGGCCGCCGCCTTCCAGCAGGGCGTGGACCAGGCCAAGGCCCAGTGGGCCACCATGCAGGACAAGACCGCGCTGGAGACCGGCTGCAAGCAGGCCAACGACCAGTTCGCCCAGGTGGTCAGCGCGCTGAAGTGCGAATAAGGTGATCCCGGCCGGGCACCGCACCGGTGCCCGGTTCCTGCGCCGGCCGCTCAGCGATAGACGAAGCGTCGCATCAGCAGGAACGACACGGCGGCCAGGCCGCCTTCGACGACCGGCTTGGCCAGCCAGGCATAGGCCAGGCCAAGCTGCTGTGCTGCCGTGCTCACCAGCAGCGTACTGATGGCGGTCAACAGCAGCCACAGCGCCAGGAACCGCGCGAAACGCGCCCAGCCGAGGCGGTGGTCGCCTTCGGCGGCAAAGGTGTAGCGCCCGTTGAGCCAGAACCCCAGCAGCATCCCGCACACCCGGCCCAGCACGTTGGCGGGCACGGTGGGCACGCCCAGTGCCGTGGCACCGACGAACACCGCCCAGTCCACCACCAGCTGCACCAGGCCGATGAGGATGAAGCGGCTGCCTTGGCGGATCAGGCTCACAGGACGGCGATACCGGTGCGGAAACGCAGCATGTTAACTGTCTGCGTTCTAGAATCGCAGCCACTACCGCCCACACACGCTGCCCCATGACCCAAGCCCTGCACGTCATCATCCTCGCCGCCGGCGCTGGCAAGCGCATGAAATCCGACCTGCCCAAGGTGCTGCAGCCGATTGCCGGCCGCCCGATGCTGGCCCATGTGATCGATGCCGCCCGCGAGCTGCAGCCCGCGGCCATCCATGTGGTGTACGGCCACGGTGGCGATGCGGTGCGCGCGGCATTCGCCAGCCAGACCGACCTGGTCTGGGCCGAACAGCGCGAACAGCTGGGCACCGGTCACGCGGTGCAGCAGGCCATGCCGAACGTGCCTGACGCGGCCACGGTGCTGGTGCTGTATGGCGACGTGCCGATGATCCGCACCGACACGCTGCGCCACCTGCTGGCCCAGCCCGGCCGGCTGGCGGTGCTGGTGGCCGAAGTGGCCAACCCTACCGGCTACGGTCGCATCGTGCGCAATGCGGAGGGGCGGGTCGCGGCGATCGTGGAGCAGAAGGACGCCAGCGACGAGCAGCTGTCCATCCGCACCATCAACACCGGCATCATCACCGCCGAGTCCACGGCGTTGCGCACCTGGTTGTCGCAGCTGTCCAATGCCAACGCGCAGGGCGAGTACTACCTGACCGACGTGTTCGCCGCCGCCGCGCATGACTACACCCCGGCCGACATGGCGTTCGTCGAGGACGCGCAGGAAGCCGAAGGTGCCAACGACCCGTGGCAGCTTGCACAGCTGGAACGCGCGTGGCAACTGCGCGCGGTGCGGGCGCTGTGCACGCAGGGCGCGCGGGTGCTGGACCCGGCGCGCCTGGACATCCGCGGCACGGTCAGCGTGGGGCGCGATGTGCAGATCGACGTCAACGTGATTCTGGAAGGCCGGGTCGAACTCGGCGACGGCGTGAGCATCGGGCCGTTCACCCGGCTCAAGGATGTGTCGCTGGCCGCAGGCACCGTGGTCAAGGCGCACTGCGACCTGGACGGCGTGGTCAGCGAAGGCGCGGCGGACATCGGGCCGTTCGCACGCCTGCGCCCGGGCACGGTGCTGGCGGCCGGCAGCCACGTCGGCAACTTCGTGGAAACCAAGAAGGTCACGCTGGGGCCGGGCAGCAAGGCCAACCACCTCACCTACCTGGGCGATGCGGTGATCGGGGCCAAGGTCAACATCGGTGCAGGCACCATCACCTGCAACTACGACGGGGTGAACAAGTCGCAGACCACCATCGGCGACAACGCCTTCATCGGCTCCAACAGCGCGCTGGTGGCCCCGGTGGTGATCGGCGCAGGCGCCACCATCGCCGCCGGCTCGGTCATCACCCGCACCGCCCCCGACGGCAAACTGACCCTGGCGCGCGCCCGCCAGGAAACCATCGACGGCTGGAAGCGCCCCACCAAACGCTAAGCCCGGCGTAGCGCCGGGCTCTGCCCGGCAACCCAATGCCTCGTAATGCCGGGCTCTGCCCGGCAACCCAGCGAACCCGTAGCGCCGGGCTCTGCCCGGCAACCCGATCAAACGGGCAAGAAAATCGCCACGCACAACCCGCCTTCGCGGCGGTTCTGCAGCGAAATCCGGCCGCCGTGCGCTTCCACGATTTCCCGGGTAAGCGCCAGGCCCAACCCGGTGCCATTGCGCTTGGTCGAATAGAACGGCATCAACGCGTTCTGCAGCACGGCTTCATTCATGCCCTTGCCGCGGTCAAGCACCTCCAGGCGCAGCCACTGCGGCAGGCGGGTCAGGCGCACCTCGACATCGTCATTGGGTGGCTCGGCATCGCCGCCGGCTTCATGCGCGTTCTTGAGCAGGTTCAGCAGCGCCTGGCCGAGCTGGGCAATATCCACCCGGCTGTGCAGGTCGTCGCCGATGCCCTGCATGCGGAACGGAATCTGGTGCTGCAGGCTGGTCAGGAACTGGACCCACTGCACGTTCTGCAACTGCGGCTGCGGCAGCTTGGCAAAGCGCGCATAGCCGCGGATGAAGCCTTCCAGATGGCGCGCACGCTCCTCGATGGTGGCGAACACCTCTTCCAGCCGCTCGGTCTTGCCCCGCCGCACCAGTTCGCCGCCGGAATGCGCCAACGAGGCGATCGGCGCCAGGGAGTTGTTGAGCTCGTGGCTGATCACCCGGATCACCTTCTTCCAGGTCTGCACTTCCTGGCGGCGCAGCTCGGCGGTGAGCAGGCGGATCAGCAGCAGGTCGTGCGGGCGGCCGTTGAGGTGGAAGTTGCGCCGCGACAGGTGGTACACCTGCTCGTCTTCTTCATCGTCGCTGTCGCCCTCGCGCACCGCGAACAGGCTGTCGCCGCCGCGCACGATGGCATCGCGCAGCTCCACCGGCATGGTTTCCAGCACGTCCTGCATGCGCTGGCCTTCCAGCTTCCAGCCGTTGTGCAGCAGCTTGCGTGCGGCCAGGTTGGAGAACACCACGCGCTGGATGCCGTCACCGCCGTTGGCCAGCAGCAGCATCGACACCGGCGTGTTCTGCACCATGGTGTCCAGCAGCAGTTCCCGCTGCACCAGCCCCTGGCGCTGTTCGCGCAGCACGTCGCCGAGTTCGCGATGCGCCTGCACCAGGTCGCCCAGTTCGTCGTTGCCCGGCCAGTACACCGAGAAATTGTATTCGCCGTCGCGGTAGCTGCTGGTGGTGCCCGACAACGCGCGCAGCAGCGACCGCACCGGCGCGGTGGCGCGGCGCAGGCTGAACCACATCACCGACAGCAGCACGATGATCGACACCACGCTGACCGCCCAGCCATGGTCCAGCCAGAACGCCAGGTACCAGGGAAAGGCAGCGGCCAGCGCCAGCACCGGCAGCAGGCGCAGGAACAGCCGGAAGGTGAAGGAGCGGCGTGTCATTCGCGCGGGATGCCGTGGCGATCCATGCGCCGGTACAGCGCCTGGCGGCTCAGGCCCAGCTCGGCGGCCGCCTGGGCGATGATGCCGTGGTTGTGCGCCAGCGCCGCTTCGATCCGGCTGCGATCCGGATCGGCGCTGGGCGCGGTCGGGCGCGCCGCGACCGGCGCCCGCGGCAGGTTGAGGTCGCCCACGTCGATGCGGGTGCCCTGGGCCAGGAGTTCGGCGCGCTGGATGACGTTGCGCAGCTCGCGCACGTTGCCCGGCCACGGGTGGCGCTGCAGCGCCGTGGCGGCCGCACTGGAGAGCGCCTTGTCGCCACTGAGGAACCGCTCGGCCAGCGGCAGGATGTCGCCCGGGCGCTCGGCCAGCGGCGGCAGCGCCAGTTCAACGGTGTTGAGCCGGTAGTACAGGTCTTCGCGGAAGCTGCCGTCGCGGATCATCGCGGGCAGGTCGGCATTGGTGGCACTGACCACGCGCACCTTGACCTGGCGTTCGCGGTTGGAGCCCAGGCGTTCGAAACGCCCGGTTTCCAGCACGCGCAGCAGTTTCATCTGCCCGCCCAGCGACAGGTTGCCGATCTCGTCCAGGAACAGCGTGCCGCCATCGGCGGCCTCGAATTTGCCCTCGCGGGCCTTGTTTGCGCCGGTGTAGGCACCGGCCTCGCTGCCGAACAGTTCGGCTTCGATCAGCTCGGCCGGAATGGCGCCGCAGTTGAGTGCCACGAACGGACCCTTGGCCACCAGCGAATTGGCCTGGATGATCTCGGCGATCTTTTCCTTGCCGGCGCCGTTGGGACCGGTGATGAGCACCGGCAGCGCCGAGCGTGCCACCTGGCAGGCCAGGTTCACCACCCGCTCGCTGGCCGGATCGGCGACCACCGCGCCGCGCAGGTCATAGCGTGCTTCCAGCGCCGTGCGGTCGCGCTGCTCGCGGTCGCGCCGGCGGTCCAGTTCGCGCCGCGTTTCGGACAGCTCCAGCAGGTTGTTCACCGTGACCAGCAGCTTGCGGTCGTCCCACGGTTTGGCCAGGTAGTCGGCCGCGCCGGCACGCACCAGGTCCACCGCGCTGCTGAGGTGGGTCCAGGCGGTCAGCAGGATCACCGGCAGGTCGGGGTGGCGGGCGCGGATCTGCTGGAACAGCGCTTCGCCTTCCTCGCCGGAGGTGGTGTCTTCGGTGAAGTTCATGTCCTGGATCACCAGGTCCACCGGCTGTTGCGCCAGCAGCGCCAGCCCGGCTTCGGGCGACAGCGCGTGCAGCGCGTCGATATCGTGCAGCGAGAACAGCACTTCCAGTGCGGTGCCGACGCTGGCGTTGTCATCAATGATCAGGATCGAAGGCATGCGTCGACAGGGAACCGGGAGAAGGACAGAGAGTACCGGAGCACGGCGCCGGCGGGCAGGGCCGCCGGCGCCGCCCCGGCTACCGCCGCGGTGGTGGCGGCGGCGGTGCAGGCGGCGGCGGGGGCAGCACCCCGCGCCACGCGGCAGTGCCTACCTGCACGGTCTGCTCGCGGCCATCGCGCTGCACGGTGACCGGCACCGTGCCCGGGCCGCTGCGGCCCAGGGCGGTGGTCAGGTCATCCACGCTGCGTACGGGCTGCGTGCCCACCCGCAGCACGCGGTCGCCGGCACGCACGCCGAAGTGCCCGGTGGGCGTGGCGTTGCGCACGCGCACAACGCCTTGTTCGGCATCCAGGGCCAGGTGATGGCCGTCTTCGCGCCAGTCCAGGCGCGCCGACTCGCGGTGGGTGGCCGACAGCGCCGGGGCGCTGGCCAGCAGCAGGCACAGTGCCAGGGGAGTGGTATGCAGGCGCATGTGTCAGGCACTCCGGGTGGCGATGGCCGGCGCCACGGCGGCGGCGCGACGGGCCGGGCCGAACACCGCGATCTGGCCCAGCAGCCACAGCAGCACCGCGCCGATCGGCAGGTAGCTGATCGGCATGCGCGGCAGCTCGTAGGTGTTCATCAGCCACAGGTTGATGGTGTAGGCCATCAACATGCCCAGCACGATGCCCACCGTGGCCAGCAGGAAGTTCTCGGTCTGGAAGTAGCGCAGGATCTGCCCGCGCGTGGCGCCCAGTGCACGGCGGATGCCGATCTGCTTGGTGCGCTGCTGCACCCAGAAGCTGGCCAGACCGACAATGCCCAGCGCGGTGACCACCAGCAGGGCCACGCACACGGTGATCAGCAGGCCGACCATCGCGCGGTCATTGGCGAAGTACTTGTTGCGGGTCTCCTCGTAGGTGACCTTGGCCCGCACCAGGCGGCTGGAATCCACCCGTTCCAGTGCGGCCACGGCGGCCTTGAGCACTTCATCGCGGCGCGACGGGTCGGTGACACGGATCAGGTAGAAGCCCATGTCGTAGGACATGCGGACCGGCAGCAGCATCGAGTGCTGCGTGTTGCCCTCGACCCGGCTGGGGCGGCCCAGCACCTTGACCACGCCGGTCACGCGCAGCGGCATGCGGCCGCTGTACACCGTCTTGCCCAGCGCATCGCCGTCGGGGAAGAGCTTGTCGGCGGCGGACTTGGTCAGGATCACCGAGCTGCCCTTGGTTTCAGATTCGGGGTCGCTGACGACCTCGTCGTACTCGCGGTACTCGCCGGGCTGGAAGTCGCTGCCGGCGATCAACTCGACGCCCAGCGTGTCCAGCGTACCTTCGCGGGCGAAGAACTGGGCCGCGTTCAAGGTGGGCCGCTCCTGGTCGGGAACACGCGACAGGCTGGTGTTCCAGGAGTTGCGACGGAACGGCAGCTGGTTGATCGCCACCGCGCTTTTCACCCCGGGAAGTCCGCGCAGCGCGGCCAGGTCTTCGCGGGTACGGGCTTCAACGTTGACCTGCTTGCCGATGCCGCCGAGACGCACTTCCACCAGTTCGTTCTCGGCGATGCCGCTGGGCTGGCTGATGGTGTCGATGCGCTGCCCGATCAGGAACAGCGCGTTGCAGACGATGGCGCAGGTGAGCGCGATCTCCAGCACGATCAACGCTGCGGCCGTCTTGTGCCGGCGCAGGGTGGACAGGATGGGACGGATATCCATGATGTGCTCCGGTGCCTTACTGCGATTTGAGTTGGATGGCGGGCGCAACCTGCATCGCGCGCAGCGCGGGCAGGAAGCCGGCCAGCAGGCTGGCCACCAGGGTCAGGCCGAACGTGAGCAACAGCATCTGCCCGTCCAGCGTGGCCAGCTTGGCGTACTCCACCGGCTGCTGGCGGACCGCATACAGGCCGACCAGCGCCAGGCCGAGTCCCAGCACGCCACCGGCCAGGCCGACGGTGCCGGCTTCCACCAACGACTGCAGGAAGATCTGCCCGCGGCTGGCGCCCAGTGCACGGCGCACGCCGATCTCGCCACTGCGACGCAGGAACTTGGCCAGCAGCAGGCCCACGGTGTTGATCAGGCAGACCAGCAGGAAGCCCATCGCCAGCCACAGCTGCAGGCGCACATCGCTGGGCACCACCTGCTTGTAGTCCAGCCACTCCATGACATTGCGCAGCCGCACGTTGGCCGGACGCTGGAAACGACCGGCCGCCTTCTGCTGGGCCGAGTAGTTCTCCAGGTAGGCGCGGTAGGTGGCCGCATCGGCCGGCGAGGGCAGTTCCACCCAGTACTGCAGCCAGGTGCAGGGCGCGTTGACGCCGGTTTCTTCGCCGTTGCTGTTGCCCCAGCAGTTCATGTTGCCGTTGCGGCCCAGCTTGAGGTCCGTGGCCGTGGCGAACGGCAGGTAGACGTCTTCGCTGCCACCGTAGCGGCCCGTCTCCAGGTCGTAGAAGTGCGGGTTCGGGCTCCACTCGTCGAGCACGCCGACCACGGTGAACACGTGGCCGTCCATGCGCAGCGGCTTGCCGACGCTGTCGGCACCGTCGAACAGCTTCTGGTTGAGCGTGCGCGAAATCACCGCGACCCGCGCGCGCCCTTCGTCATCGCTGGTCGGCCACGCGCGGCCGTACAGGAATGGGGTGTCGAACATCGGGAAGAAGTCGGTGGAGGTGTAGCGTGCGTCGGTGTCGAAGGGCCGCAACGAGGCCTTGTCCGACTCGACGGTGACGCCGCCACCGGTCATCACCGCCTGGCGCTTGGCGTGCTTTTCGCGCAGCAGCGCCTCGGCATCGAAGCGCGTCATCTGGTCTTCCGGCTCTTCGCCGGGCTGGTAGCCCAGCATCGGCCGCGGGTCGACCTGCACGGCGAACAGGCGATCACTCTTCTGCGGGATCGGGTCGCCAGACAGCACATGGAACACGGTGAGGGTGGTCATCGACGCACCGATGCCCAGCGCGATGGCGATCACCATCAGCGCGGTCAGCACCTTGTTGCGCCGGAAGCTGCGCAGGGCCAGTCGGAAGTAGTAGGCGAACATGGCAGGCCTCAGTCGTTGACGATGGCGATGGCGGGGCGCGGGGTGGCCAGCACCGGTTCGCGCACCAGGTCGGTGGCCTGACCATCGACGATGTGCACGTTGCGCTGCGCGCGCGCGGCCAGTTCCGGATCATGGGTGACCATGACGATGGTGGTGCCGGCGGCGTTGATTTCCTCCAGCAGCTCCATCACGCCGCGTGCCATCTGGCTGTCCAGGTTGCCGGTCGGTTCGTCGGCCAGCAACAGGCGCGGGCTGCCGGCCAGGGCGCGCGCGATCGCGGCGCGCTGCTGCTGGCCGCCGGACAGTTCGGCCGGGTAGTGCTTCATGCGCGAGCCCAGGCCAACCTGGCCCAATGCCTTTTCGATGCGCTGCTTGCGCTCGGCGGCCGGCATGCCGCGGTAGCGCAGCGGCACGTCGACGTTGTCGAACAGGTTGAGGTCGGAGATCAGGTTGAAGCCCTGGAAGATGAAGCCGATCTTCTGGTTGCGCAGGCGGCTGCGCGCGTCATCGCCGAGCGTGCTCACGTCCTGCCCATCGAGCAGGTAGGTGCCGCTGGTGAAGGTTTCCAGCAGGCCGGCGATGTTGAGGAAGGTCGTCTTGCCCGACCCGGACGGCCCGGTGACGGCGACGAATTCCCCCTCCCGCACGTGCAGGTCGAGCGACCGCAGGGCATGGGTTTCCACCTGTTCGGTACGGAACACTTTGGCGACCGAGCGCATCTCGAGCATGACTGTTTTCCTTTGCAGTTCGTTCAGAAGGAGAGAGGGTGATCAGTTGATGGACACCTGTTCGGCATCGCCGAACAGGTCGCTGCCAGACACCACGACGCGATCGCCGGGCTGCAGGCCAGAGAGGATTTCCACTTCGCCCAGGCTGCTGACGCCCAGCTTCACCGGGCGACGCACGGCCGTGCTGCCGCTCATCACGTAGGCCTGGCCGTTGCCCTGTTCGACGAAGGGACCGCGCTCGATCTTGAGCACGTTGCGACGCGTATCCAGCACCACGCGCGCCTGCATCCGCTGGCTCTGGCGCAGGCCCTGCGGCTGCTTGTCGGAGAAGCGGATGCGGGCATTCACTTCGCCGGCCACCACCTCCGGGGACACCGCGCTGATTTCACCGGGGAACGGCTGGCCGTTGCCGCTGGTCAGCTGCGCCGGGATGCCGATCGCCAGGTCACGGGCGAAGCTTTCCGGTACCTTGATTTCGATCTCGAAGCGCGACAGGTCGACCACGCCCAGGATCGGCGCGTTGGCAATCACGTTGGTGTGCTGGGTGGCCTGCACCTGGCCCACCTGGCCGTCGAACGGGGCGCGCAGGGTGAGTGCGTCCACCTGGCGCTGCACTTCGGCCACCACCGCCTTCTGGCGCTGGGCCAGCAGGTGCTTGTTGCGTGCGTCCAGGTCGGCGCCCTGGCCCTGCAGGCGCGCGTCGGTCTGGGCATTGGCCAGCTGGATGTCGGCCTTCTTCAGGCTGTCGTTGGCCTTGGCCAGGTCGATCTGCGGCACCGCGCCGCCGTCGAAGCCGCGCTGGTAGCGCTGCAGGTCGCGTTCGGCGGCCTGGCGCTCGATGCTGGCCTGGTCGGTTTCCTTGCGCGCCTTGGCGCGCGCCAGGGTGGCATCCAGGGTGGCGCGGCTGGCCTCGGCTTCCAGGCCGGCCAGGGTGGACTGTTCCTGGGCCAGCTTGCTGCGCAGCTCGGGGCTGTCGATCACGGCCAGTTCCTGGCCCTTCTTGACCACGTCACCGGCGACCACCTTCAGGTCCACGGTGCCGGCCGAGATGGCGTACAGGATCGGGCTGTTGGCCGCGATCACACGACCGTCGGCGGCGATGTCCCGCACCAGGTCGCCACGGGTGACTTCGGCCACGCGCACCCGGGCACTGTCGAAGGAACGGCTGGCGCCGAGCCAGGCACGGGCGGCAAAGCCGATGGCCAGCAGCACCACCAGCGCGGCCAGCCCCGGCCACAGCCAGCGCTTCCACGGGGCAGAGGTGCCGGCAACGGAGAGGGTCTGGTCCTGTGCGGAAGTGTCGCGGATCATCGGGCTCGTTCGCGGTTGGGTTACCCAGTACAAAGCACACCGCGTGCCAACTTTTGGTCCATTGAAATCAATGGGTTGCATCAGGCGCCGGTCTGTCCGGGCGTCCGCGGACAGTGCCCCGGACACTTTTGTTAAGCGGACAGGGGCCAAGCGTCACTGGCCGCCACGCTAGAATGCGGGCATCAACGGCAGGGATCAGAAACTATGTGCGGCATTGTGGGAGCGATCGCCAATCGCGACGTGGTACCGGTACTCATCGAAGGATTGAAGCGGCTGGAGTATCGCGGCTACGACTCCTCCGGCATTGCCGTGATCGACCGCTCCGCTGCGCAGGCCGACGTGCGCCGGGTGCGCCGGACCGGCCGCGTGGCCGAGATGGAGAAGGCCGCGGCCGCGGAAGGCTTCGATGCGCTGCTGGGCATCGGCCACACCCGCTGGGCCACCCACGGCGGGGTGACCGAAGCCAACGCCCATCCGCACATCAGCCACGGCGTGGCGCTGGTCCACAACGGCATCATCGAAAACCACGAAGAACAGCGCGAGAAGCTGCGCGCGCTGGGCTACGTGTTCGAGTCGCAGACCGATACCGAGGTCATCGCGCACCTGATGCACCACCACCTCAAAGGCGGTGACAGCCTGCTGACCGCGCTGCAGCGCACCGTCAAGGAGCTGACCGGTGCCTATGCGCTGGCGGTGATGAGCCGGGCCGAGCCGGACCACTTCGTCTGCGCGCGCATGGGCTGCCCGCTGCTGGTGGGCCTGGGCGACGGCGAGAACTTCGTGGCCTCGGACGTCTCGGCGATCGTGTCGTCCACCCGCAGGGTGATCTTCCTGGAAGAGGGCGACACCGCCGACATCCGCCGCGACGGCGTGCAGGTGTTCGACGAGAACAACCAGCCGATCGACCGCGGCGTGCACCTGTCCGACGTGTCGCTGGCTTCGCTGGAGCTGGGCCCGTACCGCCACTTCATGCAGAAGGAAATCCACGAGCAGCCGCGCGCGCTGGGTGACACCATCGAAGCGGCGATCGACGCCGGCGGGTTCCCGGCCGAGCTGTTCGGCAAGAACGCCGAAGCGGTGCTGTCGGGCATCGAAGGCGTGCAGATCCTCGCCTGTGGCACCAGCTACTACTCCGGCCTGACCGCGCGTTACTGGATCGAGTCGATTTCCGGCCTGCCGTGCAGCGTGGAGATCGCCAGCGAGTACCGCTACCGCGCCGCGTATGCCAACCCCAGGCACCTGATCGTGACCATCTCCCAGTCCGGCGAGACGCTGGACACGATGGAAGCGCTGAAGTACGCAAAGTCGCTGGGCCACCTGCACACGCTGTCGATCTGCAACGTGCCCGAAAGCGCGATTCCGCGTGCCAGCGAACTGGTCTGCTACACCCGCGCCGGCGCCGAGATCGGCGTAGCCTCGACCAAGGCCTTCACCACCCAGCTGGCTGCGCTGTTCCAGCTGACCGTGGTGCTGGGCAAGCTGCACGGGCGCGTGGATGCCGCGCAGGAAGCGGAGTACCTGGAGCAGCTGCGCTTCCTGCCGGGCAGCGTGCAGCACGCGCTGAACATGGAGCCGCAGATCGCCGCCTGGGCCGAGCGCTTCGCGCGCAAGAGCAGCGCGCTGTTCCTGGGCCGCGGCCTGCATTACCCGATCGCGCTGGAAGGCGCGCTCAAGCTCAAGGAAATCACCTATATCCACGCCGAGGCCTACCCGGCCGGCGAGCTCAAGCATGGCCCGCTGGCGCTGGTGGATGAAGACATGCCGGTGGTGGTGATCGCGCCGAACGACAGCCTGCTGGAGAAGGTCAAATCCAACATGCAGGAAGTGCGCGCGCGCGGTGGCGAACTGTTCGTGTTCGCCGACCAGGACAGCAACTTCGTCGAGTCCGAAGGCGTGCATGTGATCCGCACGCCGCGCCACGCCGGCGTCCTCAGCCCGGTGGTGCACACCATTCCGGTGCAGCTGCTGGCGTACCACACCGCATTGGCGCGCGGCACCGACGTGGACAAGCCGCGCAACCTGGCCAAGAGCGTAACGGTGGAATAAACGCGCGCGTCGCGTTGTGGATGTGGAGAAGGGGGCCGCGCGGCCCCCTTTTTCGTGGGCGTCCGGTAGCCGTGTTCGTCGGTTGTGCCGCGTCGTGCATGGCTGCTTTTCGAACCTGGGTCGACGCAGCCGCCCGGATTGGTCGGTAGAGCCACCCCATGGGTGGCTGGCCCCGGGTAGGTCGGACGTCACGCAGCCACCCATGGGGTGGCTCTACCCCCGCGGGTGCGTCGGTTGCGCCATGCCATGCATGGCTGCTTTTCGATCCTGGGCCGACGCAGCCGCCCGGATGGGTCGGTAGAGCCACCCCGTGGGTGGCTGGCCCCTGGTAGGTCGGACATCGCGCAGCCACCCATGGGGTGGCTCTACCGGCGGCAGGGGGGCGTGGAACTTTAGTCGTGGGCCGCGGCGGCATTCAGCGACGGTTTTAGTCGCGGTGCCATTCTCGGGTCGTCAGCGGTTTCGACGACGAACTGTCCCAGATTTGCAAACTCCTGGGCCAGGGCGCAGTCGTAGAATCGAGTGACCGAGGACCGGCAGACGCAGGGCGACTGCCTCCCTCCGCAACCAAGCGCACCTCTCGACTTCAGTAACCTGTACCAGGAAACAAGAATGAACGTCCGCGAACTCCTGCAATCCAAGAAAGATGCAATCGTCACCATCGATGTCGAGGACACCATCGGTGCCGCCGCGCACAAGATGAGCGCGCACAAGATCGCTGCGCTGGTGGTGATGAAAGACGATGCCCCGGTGCGGATCATTTCCGAAAAGGACATCGTGCGCAGCCTGGCCGACGACGGCCCGCAGGCCGGTCGCCGGGTGATCGCCAGCTTGCCGTCTGCCGGCCTGGAAGGCATCGCCCCGGACGCAACGCTGAAGCAGGCGATGGCGCTGATGACCTACTCGCGCCACCGCCACCTGATGGTGACCGAAGATGCCAAGCTGGTCGGCATCCTGAGCCTGGGCGACATCGTCAAGAACCTGCTCAGCGAGCTGGAGCTTGAGAAGGCGGTGCTGCAGGACATCTACATGGCGGCGCATTGATGCCAGCCCATGGCATCGCGGACAGGTGCCGACCCCGCGTCGGCACGCGCCCCCGTCGTATCGCTGTTGGACTGCTCAACCTGCTGCTGATTCCGGCGGCATACGCCACTTCCCAATGTCCCCCTGAGGACGGCCACAGGCCCGAGTGGATCGGCTGGTTGGCGGTGGCGCTGCTGGGCGGCGGCCTGATCGCGGGCCCGCTGCTGGCATGGTGGGTCTTCGCGCGCAGCAAGGGCGCACGGCTGGGCTGGCGCGTAGTGACCGCCTTCGCCGGGCTGCTGCTGATGCTCGGCCTGTGGGTGGGCTGCGGCGCACTGGCCGGCCACCTCATCCTGAGCTGCTGATGGGTAATGCAGGTCGCTGGCCGGCAACCGCTAGTCGGTAGTGCCGGCCGCTGGCCGGCAACCCCTGACGCATCCAAAGCAGCGTACGCCGCGCAACGCCGACCTGCATCACCCCTCGTGCCGGTCGTCCACCAACCGCCGCAGATCCTCCACCAGCCCCCGATACGCCTCTTCCCGCGCCTCACCCTCGCCCTGTCGCAGCACCCACGCCGGGTGCACGGTGGCGAACGCACGCGTGCCGTCATCCAGCGAGTGCCAGCGTCCACGATTCGCCATCAGGGTGAAGCCCGCGCCGAACACCGCCGTTGCCGCGCTGGCGCCCAGGCACACGATCACCTGTGGGCGCACGTTCTCGATTTCGCCCATCAGCCAAGGGCGGCAGGCGTTGATGTGGGTGATCTGCGGCGTGCTGTGGATGCGCCGCTTGCCGCGGCGTTCGAAGCGGAAATGCTTCACCGCGTTGGTCAGGTACAGGGTGCTGCGGTCGATGCCCAGTTCACGCAGTGCGCGGTCCAGTAGTTGACCCGCCGGCCCCACGAACGGGTGGCCGCTGAGGTCTTCGGCGTCGCCGGGTTGTTCGCCCACCAGCATGATCCTGGCGTTCTGCGGGCCCTCGCCGAACACGGTCTGCGTGGCCGGTTCCCATAACGGACAGCGGTGGCAGCCTGCCGCGGCCGTGCGCAGCGCATCCAGGTCATCACCGTTGGCGGTGGCCGGTGAGCGCAGCGCGATGCTGCGTTCGGGGATGCGACGCTGCGGGGCCTGCGCGGTACGGTCGTGCATCTCCTGCACGCGGTCGCCTGCATCGCGCACCAGCTGCGGCAGCAGCGTCGCTTCCGGCAGGTGCTTCCAGTACCGGGTAGGCATCTCCTGCTGCATCATCCGGGTGTTGAGCCGGGCGGGATTGAAGATATTGGCGTAGTAGGTGCGCCAGAGTTCTTCGCGTGCATCCTCGGTGGGGGCATCGGCCTGCGTCCGGCCCGGACCGAACGTGAGCGCGTGGCCGTCCCAGCGCACGCTGCGCGAGGGCGTCAGGATCGCCCAGCGCATGCCGGTAAAGCGGCGTGCGAAGAACGGCGCGACGCGATCCACGATGTGGTGGTCCGGCTCGAACCAGGCGATGAAGGCGTCCTGTTCGCCCGGCACTTCGCGGAAGCGCACGAACGCCTTCATTTTGTGCGTGTCGCGGCGCACCGCCTGGCTCAGCGCCGTCGCGCGCAGCACGTCCGGGTCGGTGGGGGTGGCGAGCAGCCCGCGCTCGCCGTGGGCGATGCGCCACAGCATGCGATACAGCAGCGGCAGCCGCTGCGGGTCGCGGTGGCACAGGCAGGTGGCGGCCAGCTCGACGAACGCCTTGGACACATAGGTGGGTGCGTCGTGCGCTGTATCGGCCACTGCTTCAATGGCCTGCAACGGCGGCGCATCCAGCAGCGAGGCTTCCTCGCCGTGCAGCCAGTCCAGCTGCTCCGGGGCCACCGCGTGGCGCAGCGCCAGGCGCGCGGCATCGCGCCACGCATCCAGCGACCACGGCGGGTCGATGCGTACACTCCAGCGTGCCATCTCAGTGCGGGGCAACGGCGTCGAACAGGGAGCCCTGCGTGGGCGGGGGTGCCAGCCGCGCGCGCAGCGTGGCCGGGTCATCCAGCTGCTTGCGCGGGTGATGGTCGGCCAGTTGTACGAACGGCAGCAGCTTGGCCATCGGCGCGCGCAGGCGGGCCACATCGACCACCCGCAGGCGCACCTGGCGGCGCGCCATCAGCACGCGCTTGACGTTGCGCACACCCAGCCCGGGCACGCGCAGCAGCAGTTCCTTCGGCGCGCGGTTGAGGTCGACCGGGAAGCGCTCCGGGTGCCGGATCGCCCAGGCCATCTTGGGGTCGATATCCAGGTCGAGCATGCCGCCCTGGGTGGTATCGGTGATTTCTTCCACGCCGTAGCCGTAGAAGCGCAGCAGCCAGTCGGCCTGGTACAGGCGGTGTTCGCGCGCCAGCGGCGGCGGCTGCAGCGGCAGCATGCGGCTGGCGTCGGGGATCGGGCTGAAGGCGGAGTAGTACACCCGGCGCATGCGGTAGTTGCCGTACAGGTTGTCGGCCGCGGTGAGGATCTGCTGGTCGCTGGCGCCGTCGGCACCCACGATCATCTGCGTGCTCTGGCCGGCCGGCGCGAACTTCGGCGGCCGGGGGCGCGATACGCGTGGTGCCGGTATTGCCGATGCCGCAGCATTGCCTTTGCGCGCGTCCTTGGCCTCTTCGATGCGCCAGCGCAGCTCGCCCATCGCGCTGCGGATGGAGGGCAGGGACTTCTCCGGCGCGAAGCTGGCCAGCCCGGCTTCGGTGGGCAGCTCGATGTTGATCGACAGGCGGTCGGCGTAGCGCCCGGCGGCCGCCAGCAGTTCCGGCGACGCCTCGGGAATGGTCTTGAGGTGGATGTACCCGGCGAAGCGGTGTTCCTCGCGCAGCTGGCGCGCCACCTCCACCATGCGCTCCATGGTGTAGTCGGCGTTGCGGATGATGCCGCTGGAGAGGAACAGGCCCTCGATGTAGTTGCGCTTGTAGAAATCCAGCGTAAGCGACACCACTTCGGCGACGTTGAAGCGCGCCCGCGGCACGTTGCTGGACACGCGATTGACGCAGTAGGCGCAGTCGTAGATGCAGAAGTTGGTCAGCAGGATCTTCAGCAGCGAGACGCACCGCCCATCCGGGGTATAGCTGTGACAGATACCCGCGCCCTCGGTGCTGCCAATGCCACCGGATTTGGCCGAATTCCGCTTTCCCGCGCCGCTGGAGGCGCAGGAGGCATCGTATTTGGCGGCATCGGCGAGGATGGCGAGCTTGCGCAGGGTGTCCATGCGGGCACCCTAAGCAGGGACGATCTCATCCAGTGAGACTGGCGGCAGGGCTCCCTGAAGCGTTCACACCGTGGTTCCCGTGCTTCGTCGACACGCGCTGCGCGCGCCCATTCACGATCTTCACATTCCCGGCTAGACTTCGCCCCGGTGCCGTCGGCACCGGCAGGGACGCAGGTTGGCCAGGACGGGCACGGCATCGGGAGCACGCTCTCGTGTGCGGCGTTGCGCGGCTGAATCGCCAGCAGCCTTCCGCCGGAACCGCGTCGCCTCTCATCCAACCATCAGGGGGCAGTACGTGAACAAGGTTTCGTTGTTGGGGATGGCCGCGGCCATTGCCCTGTTGTCCGGCTGTGCAAGCGTGCCGATGTCCGACAAGGGCATGGTGGAGACCGCCAAGACCTTCCCGACCCCCGAAGCGGGTACCGCCGGGGTGTATGTATTCCGCAACAGCTTCGTCGGCAAGGCGCTGAAGAAGGACATCTGGATCGATGGCGAATGCCTGGGCGAAAGCGCCGACAAGGTGTTCTTCTACACCACCGTGCCGGGCGACCGTGAGCACACCTTCTCGACCGAGTCGGAGTTCTCACCGAACGACCTGAAGGTGCAGACCGAATCGGGTCGCAACTACTTCATCCAGCAGTCGATCCGGATGGGCGTGTTCGTGGGCGGTGCCAAGCTGGACGTGGTGCCCGAAGCCGAAGGCCGCCGCCAGGTGGCCGGGTTGAAGATGGCCCGCAAGGGCACGTGTTCGCGCTGATCGGGCAAGGAAGGCAACAAGGCGGGCGCGCGCGTTGCGTGCCCGCCCTGGGGCGGTGCGCCGGGCAACACGGCGCCGCCCTACTGCGAGAAACTCACCTTCACCGCGTCGGCGCTGTAGTCGGCCGGGCCGTGGTAGACCACTTCGATGTTGTTGCCGTCCGGATCGATCGCGAACGCGGCGTAGTAGCCCGGGTGGTACGGGCGTTCGCCGGGGGCACCGTTGTCCTTGCCACCGGCGCCCAACGCGGCGCGGTGGAACGCATCGACGGTGGCGCGGTCGCGGGCCTGGAAGGCCAGGTGGTGGCGGCCGGTAAGCTGGCCGGCGGCGGCCTCGCTGCTGGCGGTGGAAATGAACAGCTCGTCGGCCCAGAAATAGGTGTCGCCTTCACCGGCGATGGGGATGCCGATGGTGTCGAACACCGCCTGGTAGAAACGGCGGCTGGCGGCCAGGTCCTTGACCACCAGTTGCAGGTGGTCGATCAGGCGACCCCGGTACAGTTCCATGGTTTCCATGCGCACTCCTCGGCTTGGGCAGGTGCGCAGGTATACCACCGGGGCGCTGCGGCCGCATGGGCGCGGCGTGCACGTTGCTGACCCGGCGGCGGTGGCGTGCCGACCCACGGCCGGCACCCACCGCTGAATGCACCGTTCTCAGGCGATCGGGGTGTTGGAGATGATCTCCACCCAGTAGCCGTCGGGGTCCTTGATGAAGGCCAGGTGCTTCATGCGGCCGTCTTCCAGGCGCTTCTGGTAGGGCACCTGCAGGTCATCGAAACGCTTGCAGGCGGCCTGGATGTCCGGCACCGACACGCAGATGTGGCCGAAGCCGCGCGGGTCGCTGTTGCCGTCGTGGTAGACCGGGCCGTCCTGGGTTTCGGTGCCGTGGTTGTGGGTCAGCTCCAGCACGCCGGGAATGCCGGCCATCCACACCCGGCGCGCGTCGTCGCCCTCGGGGATCTGCGTGCCGGCCGGCAGCAGGGCCAGGAAGTACAGGCTGAACTGCGCTTCGGTGAAGTCGCGCTGGTCGATCAGGCGGAAGCCGAGCACGCGGGTGTAGAAGTCCAGCGAGGCGGCGATGTCCTTCACGCGCAGCATGGTGTGGTTGAACACGAAACCGGTGGTTTCCGCCGGCGGCTGGGCGGCAACGCCGGGCTGGGACTGCAGGGAAGCAACGCTCATGGGGGGAATCCTGTGGCAGCGGGGGCCGTGGGTTCACGGCCATGGCGCCCATTTTAGCGGGGGGAGTGCAAGGCGACGTAGAATGCTGCGTCTCCTTGCACAGTCCTGGCCATGTCGCAGCGTGAATGGGTGGCTGCCGCCATCCGCAAGATCGAAGCCGATTTCAACCGTTCGGCCGATACCCACCTGATCCCGATGGATCTGCCCGGGCATGCCGGCATCGACCTGTATTTCAAGGACGAGTCCAGCCACCCCACCGGCAGCCTCAAGCATCGCCTGGCGCGCTCGCTGTTCCTGTATGCGCTGGCCAACGGCTGGCTGCGCGAGGGACGCCCGGTGATCGAGGCCTCCAGCGGCTCCACGGCGGTGTCCGAGGCGTATTTCGCGCGGCTGCTGGGCCTGCCGTTCATCGCGGTGATGCCAGCCACCACCTCACCGGAGAAGATCGCCGCGATCGAGTTCCATGGCGGCCGTTGCCACCTGGTCGAGCGTGCCTGCGACCTGAACTGCGATTCGGAGAAGCTGGCGCGCGACACCGGCGGCCACTTCATGGACCAGTTCACCTACGCCGAGCGGGCCACCGACTGGCGCGCCAACAACAACATCGCCGAGTCGATCTTCAAGCAGATGGCCGAAGAGCCGCACCCGGTGCCGGAATGGATCGTGTGCAGCCCGGGTACCGGCGGCACCGCGGCCACGCTGGGCCGTTACGTCAGCTATCGCCGGCACGACACCCGCATCCTGTGCGCGGACCCGGAAGTGTCGGTGTTCTACGACGGCTACTGCGCGGCCCTGGCCGGGCAGCCGTGGCGTGAGCTGACCTGCAGTGGCGGCTCGCGCGTGGAGGGCATCGGCCGGCCGCGGGTGGAATCCAGCTTCATTCCGACCAGCGTCGACGCGATGGTGAAGGTGCCCGATGCGCTGAGCCTGGCTGCGATGCGGCACGTGAGCCGGCAGCTGGGGCGCCGCGTGGGCGGCTCGACCGGCACCAACTTCATTGGCGTGCTGCAGGCGGCGGAGATGATGCGCAAGGCGGGCCGCAGCGGCTCGATCGTGACCATTCTGTGCGACAGCGGCGAGCGCTACGCGCACAGCTATTACAACCCGGACTGGTACCCGCGCCAGGGCATCGACGTGGAGCAGTCCGACGCGCTGATTGCGGCGGCGGTGGCGGGGCAGGGGCTGCCGGCGCTACCGTGCGTGTCGTTGGAAGCGTTGTATTGAGGGACATCAGCCGACCAACGGTCGGCTCTACGCTTGTACGCGCTGGTAGGCGTCCAGCACGGTGTCGCGCAGGACCGGTGGCAGCGTTTCATAGGTGGCCGCCAGGTCGTCGAAGTGCAGGGCCAGGTCGACGTCGAGACGCTGGCCGGCCTGCACGGCCAGGATGACCAGCAGCGTGCACAGCACGAACTCGCGTTCGTGGCCCGGCGCATAGTGCGCAGCCCCGCGTTCGATCACCTCGTAGGGGTACCAGAGCTGGTCCTCGTGCAGCCGGCCCTGCTGCGGTCCCACCACCTGCTGCAAGGCCGTGCGGTGGCGCGCCTGCTCTTCGGGGTGGCCCAGCGCGGCAATCCAGTCCAGTTCGGCGTGGCTGGCCGTGCCGATCAGCGCGAACGCCGGCAGGGTGTGGGTGACATCATCCATGATCGCTCCGGACCGCGACGGTGGGGCCTCCAGCCTCGGTCCGGTGCCGTCAGCCGCGCGTGAACATCGGCTTGCCGGACGGGCGCAGGGCTTGTGCCGGGGTGGGGGCGATGCCATATCGTGGGCGAATGCCGCGGTGCGGCCCCGCTGTCTGGAGATGCCTGTGACCCCCACCAACCCCCTGCTCGACTTTTCCGGCCTGCCGCGTTTCGACGCGATCCTGCCCGAGCACATCGGCCCGGCCATCGACGCGTTGCTGGCCGACGCCGAGGCCGCGGTGAAGGCCGCCGAAACCGTCAGCCCGGTCACCTGGGCCAGCTTCGTGGTGCCGCTGGACGATGCCACCGAACGCCTCTGGCGCGCCTGGGGCCAGGTGGGCCACCTGCAGGCCGTGGTCAACACGCCAGCACTGCGCGAGGCCTACAACGCCACCCTGCCCAAGGTGACCCGGTTCGGCAGTGCGCTGGGCCAGAACCTGGCGCTGTTCGAACAGTACCGGCGCCTGGCGGCAGCCCCCGAGGCGGCCGGTTTCGATGAAGCCCAGCGCAAGGTGCTGGACAACGCGCTGCGCGATTTCCGCCTGGGCGGTGCCGAGCTGGACGACGACGCCAAGGCGCGCTTCAGTGCGATCAAGGAAGAACTGTCGGCGCTGTCGGCGAAGTTCTCGCAGAACGTGCTCGACGCCACCGACGCGTGGTCGCTGCACGTTGAAGACCGCGCCGAGCTCGACGGGCTGCCCGAGGACGTGATCGCATCCGCACGCGCGGCCGCCGAAAAGGACGGATTGCCCGGCTGGAAGCTGACCCTGCAGATGCCGTGCTACCTGCCGGTGCTGACGTATGCCACGCACCGCCCGCTGCGCGAAACGCTGTACCGCGCCAACGCCCTGCGTGCCTCCGAATTCGGCGATGCCGCGCTGGACAACAGCGCCAACATCGACCGCGTGCTGGCCCTGCGCGCGGAACTGGCCGCGCTGCTCGGCTTTGCCAACTACGCCGCGTATTCCATCGCCACCAAGATGGCCGAGGACGCCGACCAGGTGCTCGGCTTCCTGCGCGACCTGGCCGCACGCGCCAAGCCGCACGCGCAGCGCGACCGCGCCGAACTGGACGCCTTCGCCCGCGACGAACTCGGCCTGCCCGCGCTGGAAGCGTGGGACCTCGGCTTTGCCAGCGAGAAGCTCAAGCAGGCCCGTTACAGCTATTCCGAGCAGGAGGTGAAGCAGTACTTCACCGAGCCGAAGGTGCTGGCCGGCCTGTTCGGCGTGATCGAAGGTCTGTACGGCCTGCAGGTGCAGCCCGACAGCGCGCCGGTGTGGCACCCGGATGTGCGCTTCTTCCGCCTGGTGGATGCCCAGGGCGCGCTGGTCGGCCAGTTCTACCTGGACTTGTACGCGCGCGAGGGCAAGCGCGGTGGCGCGTGGATGGATGACTGCCGCAACCGCCGTGATACCGCCCAGGGCGTGCAGACGCCGCTGGTGTACCTGGTGTGCAACTTCGGCAAGGGCACCGACGGCGCGCCGGCCACCTTCAGCCATAGCGACGTGACCACCCTGTTCCACGAAATGGGCCATGGCCTGCACCAGCTGCTCACCCGCATCGGCGAGCTCGGCGTGGCCGGCATCAATGGCGTGGAATGGGACGCGGTGGAACTGCCCAGCCAGTTCATGGAGAACTTCTGCTGGGAGTGGGCGCGCGTGCAGGCCATGACCGCGCACGTCGACAGCGGTGAACCGCTGCCGCGCGCGTTGTTCGACCGCATGCTGGCCGCGCGCAACTTCCAGAGCGGCATGTTCACCGTGCGCCAGCTGGAGTTCGCGCTGTTCGACATGCAGCTGCACAGCAGCTTCGACCCGGTGCAGGACACCGTGCTGCAGCTGCTGGAACGCGTGCGCGACGAGGTGGCGGTGAACCGGCCGCCGGCCTGGAACCGCTTCCCGCATCAGTTCAGCCACATCTTCGCCGGCGGGTATGCCGCCGGTCACTACAGTTACAAGTGGGCCGAAGTGCTCAGTGCCGATGCCTACGCCGCGTTCGAAGAGGCCCCGGACCAGGTGGCTGACACCGGCAAGCGCTTCCGCGACGAAGTACTGTCGCGCGGTGGCAGCCGCAGTGCCGCGGAAAACTTCGCCGCCTTCCGCGGCCGTGCACCGAACGTGGACGCGCTGCTGCGCCATAACGGCATGGCGTGATCTGGCCCGGCGGCCGTCATCATCGCACTGCATCTAACGCGACCCCGGTAGTGCCGGCCGCTGGCCGGCTCCCCAGAATGCCTAACGCAACCCAGGTAGTGCCGGCCGCTGGCCGGCTCCACGCAATGCATCTAACACAACCCAGGTAGCACCGGCCGCTGGCCGGCTCCACGCAATGCATCCAACGCAACCCAGGTAGTGCCGGCCGCTGGCCGGCTCCACGCAATGCATCTAACGCAACCCAGGTAGCACCGGCCGCCGGCCGGCTCCCCGGAATGCATGACGCCCTGTACCGGCGGCATGGTGCAGAGCCGGCCAGCGGCCGGCACTACCGGGCGTCGTGGTCATGCGTCGTGCGCGCGTATCGACCGTTGGTCGATTCGCCCCCCGCCGTCATTCGGCGTAGATCATCTTCCGGGTCATGCCGCCATCCACCACATGGTCCTGGCCGGTGATGAAACCGGACAACGCCGACAACAGGAACACCGCCAACGCGCCGATGTCTTCCGGCTGGCCCACGCGGCCCACCGGGTGCTGGGCGTGGTCGCGGCGCGACAGCTTCGGTGTGCGTCGCCGCGCCGGGGCCTGCCAGGCGTCGGTGGTGATCCAGCCGGGGCTGATGCTGTTCACCCGCACGGCCGGGCCTTCGCTGATCGCCAGCGCATGGGTGAAGGCCACCAGCCCGCCCTTGGCCGCCGCATAGGCTTCGCTGTCCGCTTCGGACTGCCCGGCGCGGGTGGAGGCGATGTTGAGGATGGCCCCGCCGTGCTCGCGCAGGGCCGGCAGCGCGTGCTTGCTGCACAGGAACGCCCCATGCAGGCTCGACAACCGGCGCTGCCATTCGGCCAGCGACATCTGCGCCAACGGGGTGCCATGCGCCGCGGCGATGCCGGCATTGTTGACCAGCCCATCGATGCGCCCAAAACGCTTCAACGCCATCTTGACCAGCGCCTGCACGCTACGCTCGCGGGCCACATCCGCGCGCTGGAACGCCGCACGTTCGGGCAGTGACCACTCTTTCAGGCAGGCCTTGCCGGCCTCCGCATCCAGGTCGGCAATCACCACGCTGCCGCCGGCGCCCAGCACCGCCTGCGCGATGCCGCGGCCCACGCCCTGCGCGCCGCCGGTGACGATCACCACCCGATCGCGCAGCGGCTGCGTGGCCCAGTCGGTGATGGGCGGCGTCAGTGGCATCGCGAGTTGTCCTTGCGCCCGAGCAGGCGGGTCCAGCCTTCCACGCCCAGCTTGTCCAGCGTCTCGATATTGCGCTCCACGATCACGTCCGGGTCCGGGAACGCAGCCACCGCGCGTTCCACGCTGTCTTCGCGCAGCAGGTGCAGGGTGGGGTAGGGCGAGCGGTTGGTGTAGTTGCTCACATCGTCCGGTGCCACGCCTTCGAACTGGTACTGCGGGTGGAAGCTGGCCACCTGCAGGATGCCCTGCAGGTCCAGCGCCTCGATCGCCGCATCGGCGTTGTCGAGGAAATCGTTGTAGTCCAGGAAATCGGTCAGCACGTACGGGTGCACGATCAGCGTGGTGTCGGTCTCTTCCGGCGAGGTGTCGCGCAGTCGCAGCAACTCCTCGGCCAGCTCTTCCACCAGCGCCTCGGGCGTGGTCGCATCGCTGAGCACGAAACGCACCTGGTTTTTCACGTAGACGGCCTTGGCGAACGGGCACAGGTTCAGCCCGATCACGATCTGCTCCAGCCAGGTCCGGGTTTCGGCGATGAAGTCGGTGCCGTCCGGGGCGCTGTCGTCGGTGAAGGCGTGCTCATTCATGGCGGGCGGTATCGCGGGCTGGGCAGGCGATTGTACGGCGCATGGCCGCACCCACGTGTGGTGGCGGCGTTGCCATCCACACCACTGTCCATTAACTGGACACCGGGCATGCTTGAAATCCCTTTACCGGCAGGGGCTTGCGCGTTTCCCGCCAACGGCCAATAGGCAGTGCGGCGCGGCAGGTATCCAATGCCAGGGTGAACCATGTGCAGAAGACGGCCATGCGGCCGTGCTTCGTCCAAAGGAGCCAACAGATGCATGCAACCTCGGAATTCCTCCCCACCGCGCTGTGGTCCGGCAAGCTGTTCGACGGCCAGTGGCAGTCCGGCGCCAGCGCGCAGGATGTGATCGAACCGGCCACCGGCACCGCGCTGGGCCAGATCGCGATGACCAACCCGGCCGGCATTGCCGCCGCCGCCAGCACCGCCGCCACCGCCCAGCGCGACTGGGCCGCCGCACCCTACGAAACCCGCGCCCAGGTGCTGCGCCGGGCCGCGCAGCTGGCCGAGCAGTACAACGACGAGATCGTGGAATGGCTGGTCCGCGAAAGCGGTTCGACCCGGCTCAAGGCCGGCTTCGAGGCCAAGGTGAACACCAAGGCGCTGCATGAAGCGGCCGCGCTGCCGTCGCGCAGCATCGGCGAAGTGCTGCCGTCCGAACCCGGCCGCCTGAACCTGGCACGCCGCCGCCCGCTGGGCGTGGTGGGCGTGATCGCCCCCTTCAACTTCCCGCTGTACCTGGCCATGCGCGCGGTCGCCCCGGCGCTGGCGCTGGGCAATGCGGTGGTACTCAAGCCCGACCCGCGCACGGCGGTATGCGGTGGCTTCGTGATTGCACGGCTGTTCGAACTGGCCGGGTTGCCGGCCGGTCTGCTGCACGTGCTGCCCGGTGACGGTGCGGCCGGTGCCGCGCTGACCAGCGACCCGAACATCGCGATGATCCAGTTCACCGGGTCCACCGGGGCCGGGCGCAAGGTGGGTGAAGCGGCCGGCAAGCACCTCAAGAAGGTGTCGCTGGAGCTGGGCGGCAAGAACTCGCTGATCATCCTGGACGACGCCGACATCGACCTGGCCATCGCCAATACCGCCTGGGGCGTGTACCTGCACCAGGGCCAGATCTGCATGGCCACCGGCCGCGTACTGGTCCAGCGCAGCCTCTACCCGCGCTTCCTGGAAAAGCTGGTGGCCAAGGCGAAGTCGCTCAAGGTCGGCAACCCGGCCACCGGCGATGTGGCGATCGGCCCGCTGATCAATGCCCAGCAGCGTGACCATGCGGCAAAGATCGTGGCCGATGCGCAGGCGGCCGGGGCCACGCTGGCCACCGGCGGCAGCTACCAGGACCTGTTCTTCGAGCCGACCGTGCTCAGTGATGTGGGCCGCGACAACCCGGCTTTCCACGAAGAGATCTTCGCGCCGGTGGCGGTGGTGGTGCCGTTCGACACCGACGACGAGGCCGTGGAGCTGGCCAACGACAGCGAGTACGGCCTGTCGATGGCGATCGTGTCCAGCAACGTGGGCCGCGCGCTGAAGCTGGGCGAACGCCTGCGCACCGGCCTGCTGCACATCAACGACCAGACCGTGAACGATGAAGTGATCAACCCGTTCGGCGGCGTGGGCGCGTCCGGCAACGGCACCAGCATCGGGGGGCCGTCCAACATCGACGAGTTCACCCAGTGGCAGTGGCTGACCGTCAAGGGCGAAGCGCCCGCCTACCCGATCTGAACAAGGAAACGAGCATGACCGCTACAGCAGAACTGCGCGACATCACCGTGGCCGTGGTGCGCGAAAAAGAACAGCCTTTCACCATCGAACCGGCGCGCATCCGCGCCCCGCAGGACGACGAAGTGCTGGTGCGCGTGATCGCCACCGGCCTGTGCCATACCGACCTGATCGTGCGTGACCAGTACTACCCGGTGCCGCTGCCGGCGGTGCTCGGGCATGAGGGGGCCGGCATTGTCGAAGCGCTCGGTCCGGGCGTGAAAGACCTCAAGGTCGGCGACCACGTGGTACTCACCTACGGCGCGTGCGGCCACTGCAATCCGTGCAGCGGTGGGCATGGCGCGTACTGCAAGGACTTCTTCGGACTCAATTTCGGCGGCGGCGCGCTGGACGGCAGCACCGCCATCCAGGACCCGGACGGCAACCCGCTGCACGATCACTTCTTCGCGCAGTCCTCGTTTGCCACCTACGCGCTTAGCCGCGAGAACAACGCGATCAAGGTACCCGACGACGCCCCGATCGAACTGCTCGGCCCGCTGGGCTGCGGCATCCAGACCGGTGCCGGCGCGGTCATCAACTCGCTCAAGGTCACTGCCGGCAGCAGCTTTGCCAGCTTCGGTGCGGGCGCGGTCGGCCTGAGTGCGGTGATGGCCGCGCGCGTGGCCGGGGCCACCACCATCATCGCCATCGACGTGGTGCCCTCGCGGCTGGAACTGGCTACCGAACTGGGCGCCACCCACGTCATCAACAGCCGTGAGGTGGACGTGGTGGAGGCGGTGCGTGCGATCACCGGCGGTGGCGCCACCTTCGCCCTGGAATCCACCGGTCGCCCCGAGGTGCTGGCGCAGGGCATCGAGGCGCTGGGCGGGCGTGGCACGATCGGCGTGGTGGGCGCGCCCAAGCTGGGCACCAAAGCCGAGTTCGACGTCAACAACCTGCTGCTGGGCGGGCGCAGCATCCGCGGCATCGTCGAAGGCGACAGCGTGCCCAAGGTGTTCATCCCGCAGCTGGTGCAGCTGTACCAGCAGGGCCGCTTCCCGTTCGACAAACTGGTGAAGTTCTACCCGCTGGACCAGATCAACCAGGCCGCCGAAGACAGTACCCGCGGCATCACGCTCAAGCCGATCCTGACCATCGGGTAGTGCCGGCCGCTGGCCGGCAGCACGCTGAAACACACCGTCGCAGACTGTGGGGCCTGCGACGGTGCAGTCAGTCAGCGTCGCGGGTGTACGCTCCAGATCCGGTTTGGAGGATCCCATGGGCGGCATGCAGCTGGAGCAGCAACAGGCATTGGCAGCGGCGCGCCAGCGTTTCGCCGACGGCGGGGCACTGGCCGAGTCGTTGCTGGCCCCGTCCGTGCAGCGCTCCTGGGAGCGCTCGCGGCTGGCCGGCGTGCAGCCGCGGCAGGAGCCGCATTACGCCCCATTGGCCGCCTCCGGGCCACGCCTGGACGATCCGGCCGACCGCCGCCTGGCGCGCTGCGTGCGCGATGATCTCGACCATCTCTGGGCCGCCTTCGGTGGCCGCCAGTGGACGCTGTTCTGCGTCAATGCCGGCGGCATGGTCGTGGCCCAGCGTGAGCATGGCCTGGCCGATGTGCCGGTGCTGCGCCCGATCCAGGTGGGCCGGCAGCTGCGCGAGATCGACATCGGCACCACCGCGCCGGCCTGCAGCCTGGCCGACGACGCGCCCGCGCTGGTGCGCGGCAACGAACATTACCTGGACCGTTTCGCCGCGGTGTTCTGCCTGAGCGTGCCGCTGCATGGGCTCGATGGCGAAGTGCTGGGCGCGCTGGACATCACCGGCACCGGCGATCGCGATGCCGAACTGCTCCATGGGTATTTCCGCCAGGCGGCGCTGTCCACCGAAAACCGGCTGATGATCGAACACCGGCCCTGCCACCTGCTGGCCGTGCAGCACGACGCGCGCTGGCTGCAATCGCCGTTGCAGGGGTTGCTGGCGGTCGAGGAAGACGGCCGCGTGCGTGCAGCCAACCGGGTGGCACGCCGCTTGTTCGGCCTGCCACGGCGCGGAGCGTTGCCGTTGCTCACGCTGGAGGGCCTGTTCGCCGGCGCCAGCGTGCACCAGCGGCGGCGGTTGCTGCAGGCCGGGCCGGCGCATCGGGTGCGTATCGGCGAAGACTCGGCGGTGTATGTGCAGTACCTGCGCGGGCCGTTGGCGGCGCGCGCGGGCGTGCGGAGTGACGCCGCCGCCGTCCAGGCGGGCGCGCCGTCGCTGCGTGCACTCAATGCGCAGGGCGTGCGTGAGGCCGTAGCCGCGCACCACGGCAATATCGCGGCGGCGGCGCGGCAGCTGGGGATTTCGCGGACGACGTTGTACAGGCACCTGCGCGGGTAGGGGGCGGGGTTGCCGGCCAGCGGCCGGCGTTACCGCCCCGCGTCAAGCAGCGATCGGCGTGCGATCAGTCGCGGAAGTTGTCGAACTGCAGCGGAACCTCGAAGGTTTCCTTCTTCAACAGCGCGATCGCGTCCTGCAGGTCGTCGCGCTTCTTGCCGTTGACGCGCAGCTTGTCGCCGTTGATCTGGCTGTCCACCTTCAACTTGCCTTCCTTCAACTTCGCCGCGATCTGCTTGGCGACCTTCTGTTCGATGCCCTGCTTGACCGTCACCTTCTGGCGCGCACCGGCCAGGTTGGTCTCGACGTCGCCAAACTCCAGGCAGCGCACGTCGATGCCACGCGCGATCAGGCGCGCACGCAGGATGTCGGTCATCTGCTGCAGCTGGAAATCGCTCGGCGCGGACTGGCTGATCACGCTGTCTTCCAGCACGAACTTGGCCTCCACGCCCTTGAAGTCGAAGCGGGTGGACAGCTCGCGGTTGGCCTGGTCGACCGCGTTGGTCAGTTCGTGGGTGTTGACTTCGGAAACGACGTCAAAGGAAGGCATGGGGAAACTCCAACGGGTGAATGCCGTCATTCTAACCACCCCGGCATGGACGGCCCGCCCATCGCGGCGATAATGGGCCATGATCACCCAGAAATCCCCCTCCCGCGCCGTCGCCTGGATGCTGATGGCCGTGGCCTGCTTCTCGCTGATGGACGCCGGCATGAAGCAGCTCGCCAGCAGCTATCCCACCCTGCAGGTGACCTTCCTGCGCGGCGCGGCGTCGCTGCCGTTCGTGCTGGTCTGGGTGCTGGCCACCGCCGGCCCGCGCTCGCTGGTGCCCAAACGCTGGGCCCTGCACCTGCTGCGCGGGGCGCTGGGCATGGCCATGATCGGCTGCTTCGTCTACGCCCTGCGCAGCCTGCCGCTGTCCACCGCCTACACCATCTATTTCGTGGCCCCGCTGCTGATCGCCGCGTTGTCGGTGCCGCTGTTGGGCGAACACGTCGGCCCGCGCCGCTGGATCGCCATCGGTATCGGCCTGATCGGGGTGCTGGTGGTGTTGCGGCCGGGCGTGGGCGGCTTCATCTCGGTGCCGGGCCTGATGGTGCTGTTGGCCGCCACCGCCTATGCCGTGGCCGCCATCACGGTGAGCATGCTCACCCGTACCGATACCCCGCAGTCGATGGTGGTCTGGTTCCTGGTGATCATGGCGGTGGGCGCCGGCCTGTTGGCCCTCCCCGACTGGCAGCCGCTGCAGTTGGGCCACGCCGCGCTGATCGCCGGCATGGGCCTGGCCGGGGCCGGGGGGCAGGTGGCCCTGACCCGCGCGTTCCAGCTGGGCGAGGCCTCGCTGATCGCGCCGCTGGAGTACACCGGGCTGGTCTGGGTGATCGGCTGGGACCTGCTGTTCTGGGGCGCGCTGCCGGACCGCTTCACCTGGCTGGGCGCGGCGATCATTGTCGCCTCCGGCCTGTACCTGCTGCACCGGGAGCGGGTCCGCCAGGTCCAGGCGCCCGCGCCGCTGGACCATCCCTGAGCCGGGCAGGGCCGTCCCGGGCCCGATCACGCCGGCTTAGAACCAAACGGAATATCATTCCGCACAGCCGCGCGGGCCAGGGCCGCCCCGCGCTGGTAGGCTGCACGCCCCCTCCCGTCGATGCCCGGTTGACCGCGAAGTGATCGAGTTCCAGCGCCTGCACAAATCCTATGCCGTCGGCGGCCGCGCGATCGCCGCGCTGCAGCCGCTGGACCTGACCATCGAGGCCGGCGAGGTATTCGGCATCATCGGCCACTCCGGGGCAGGCAAGTCGACCCTGATCCGCCTGATCAACCGGCTCGAGGAGCCCACCGGCGGCCGCCTGCTGATCGGCGGCGAAGACGTCACCGCGCTCGATGCCGACGGCCTGCGCGCGCTGCGCCGGAAGATCGGCATGATCTTCCAGCACTTCAACCTGCTGTCCTCGCGCACGGTGGCGGCCAACGTCGCCTTCCCGCTGGAACTGGCCGGCACCCCGCGCGCCGAGATCGACGCGCGCGTGGACGAACTGCTGCATACCGTGGGCCTGGAAGCGCACGCAACCAAGTACCCGGCGCAGTTGTCCGGCGGCCAGAAGCAGCGCGTCGGTATCGCCCGCGCCCTGGCCACCCGCCCGCAGATCCTGCTGTGCGACGAGGCCACCAGCGCGCTGGACCCGCAGACCACCGCCTCGGTATTGAAGCTGCTGGGCAGGATCAACCGCGAGCTGGGCCTGACCATCGTGCTGATCACCCACGAGATGGACGTGATCCGCCGGGTCTGCGACCGCGTGGCCGTGCTCGATGCCGGCCACCTGGTGGAAACCGGCCCGGTCACCGAGGTGTTCCTGCACCCGCAGCACCCGACCACGCGCCGCTTCGTGAGCGAATCGGAGCAGGTGGACGAGGGCGAACTGCACAAGGATTTCGAGGCGGTCGCCGGGCGCATCGTGCGCCTGACCTTCCTCGGCGCCGACACCTACGAACCGCTGCTGGGCCGCATCGCGCGCGAAACCGGCGTGGACTACAACATCCTGTCCGGCCGTATCGACCGGATCAAGGACACCCCCTACGGCCAGCTGACGGTCTCGCTGGTGGGCGGCGACGTGCAGGCCGCGCAGGCCGGCTTCGTGGCCGCCGGTGTCCACCTTGAGGAGCTGCGTCGATGATCCTGGCTACCGCAGGCGGTTTCTTCCGCCACCTCGACGCAGGCAAGTGGGCCGACATCGGCCAGGCCACGCTGGACACCCTGTTGATGCTCGGTGGCTCGCTGCCGCTGACCCTGCTGATCGGCCTGCCGCTGGGCGTGCTGCTGTTCCTGACCGGCTCGCCGCAGCTGCACCGCAAGCCGGTGCTGTACGGCGCGCTGGCGGTGCTGGTGAACCTGCTGCGGTCGGTGCCTTTCATCATCCTGATGATCGTGCTGATTCCGCTCACCTTGTGGATGATGGGCACCTCGCTGGGCGTGCGCGGTGCGATCGTGCCGCTGGTGATCGGTGCGGCGCCGTTCTACGCGCGCCTGGTGGAAACCGCGCTGCGCGAAGTGGACCGCGGTGTGATCGAAGCCAGCCAGTCGATGGGTGCCACCACCTGGCAGCTGGTCACCCGGGTGTTGCTGCCCGAAGCGCGGCCGGGTCTGATCGCCGGTGCCACGGTCACGGTGATCGCGCTGATCGGCTTCACCGCGATGGGCGGTGCCATCGGCTCCGGCGGCCTGGGCGACCTGGCCTTCCGCGACGGCTACCAGCGCTCGCACACCGACGTGGCCCTGGTCACCGTGGTGCTGCTGCTGGTGCTGGTGCAGATCCTGCAGATGCTGGGCGACTGGCTGGTCTCGCACTACAGCCGGAAATGACCCGGTAGGTACCGACCGTTGGTCGGTACACCACGCTTACCGGACGTTCGGCACCTCATACCCCAGCCGGTCCACCTGCTCGGGATGCTGCGGCACGCGCTTGAGCTTGTCGGTGTTGACCCCGTACTCGTCGCGCAGGCGGGTGGCCAGTTCCTTGTAGAGCTCTTTGTCCATGTCCGGCTGGCGCGCGAAGATCCAGGCCATCTCGCGGCCGGGATAGCCCAGCATCGCCCACGAATAGTCCGGCGCCACTTCCAGCACGCGGGTGTGGGTCGGCACGATCTTGTAGAACCAGGTGCGCCAGTTGTGGTTGCCGCTTTCCTCGTCCACCGAGGCGCGCACGGTCAGCTGCTGGAGCGGTTCGGAGAACCCGTTGCGGTACCGGTAGGTGATGGACACCTTCTGGTCGCCGCGCAGGCTGAACTCGTTGACGCTGGCGACATGGCCGCGTTCGATCGGGTTGGGGACCCGGCCGATCACATACCAGGTGCCCATGAACTTCTGCAGGTCGATGGGGGCGCCCGTCACTTCGGTGGCCACCGGTGCCGGGCTCGGCTTGGCCTCGTGGCGGAAGGCGCAGGCGGACAGCAGCGACAGCGTCGACAGCAACAGGACAGCGCGAAGCGGGCGGTTCAGAGACATGCGGCAGAAGGCTCCAGTGGCTGGCACGGGCATGGTGGGTGGGACGGCGGAGAACGTCAATGGTGGCGTTCACGCTTGCCGTGCCGGTTGCGGCAACAGGTCGCAGCCGGTGAGATGGTGGCACGGCAAGGTGGCGCATCACTTTCGCACGGAGTCGTGTCATGTCCTTGTCGTCGTCGCGTCATTCCCCGCGTTCACAGGCTTCCGCGCGCCCGGCCAGCGCGCCCGATCCGCAGGTACTGCGCGGAGTCCGGCAGGCCGCCCTGGCCGGGCTGGCCCTGGTGCTGGTGTGGCCGGCGGCTCGCGGCAGCAGCGAATGGCTGGGCTGGCTGCCCCTGTGGCTGGTGGGCATGCCGTGGCTGGCCTGGTGGAGCCTGTACCGGTTCCGCCTGCCGAAGGCACTGCTGCGCCGCCGCAGTGGCCGTCGCCGTGGCCCGCAGGCCCGCCGCCGCAGCCGCGTTCCGGCCCGGGTCGCGCGCCCTGACCTTCGACACGGGAGCCCCGGCCGGGCGGTGTGATAGCGTCCGGAGCTTATGTCCGCTTGGAGCTGCAATGTCCAAAATCGCTTCCGCCTGCCTGATGGCAGGCCTGATCACCGCCGGTGCGGTAGGTACTGCCATGGCTGCTGAAACTCCCGCCGACCCGTACGCGTGGCTCGAAGACGTCACCGGCGAGAAGTCGCTGGACTGGGTCAAGCAGCAGAACGCCAAGTCGGAAGGCCGCCTGGCCCAGACCCCGGCGTTCAAGCAGATGGAAGCCAGCATCCGCGAGGTGCTCGATTCGGACGCCAAGATTCCCGGCGTGCAGAAGATTGGTGATTACTACTACAACTTCTGGAAGGACAAGCAGCACGAGCGCGGCCTGTGGCGCCGCACCACGCTGGCCGAGTACCGCAAGGCCTCGCCGACCTGGGAAACCGTGCTCGACCTGGATGCCCTGAACAAGGCCGAGGGTGAGAACTGGGTCTGGCACGGCGCCGACTGCCTGCGCCCGGATTATTCGCGTTGCCTGATCGCGCTGTCGCGCGGCGGCGCCGACGCCGATGTCACCCGCGAATTCGACCTGGCCAACAAGACCTGGATCAAGGACGGCTTCTTCCGCCCCGAATCCAAGGGCGGGCTGAACTGGATCGACCGCGACACGGTGTTTGTCTACACCGATTTCGGCACCGGCACGATGACCACCTCGGGCTACCCGCGCGTGGCCAAGCTGTGGAAGCGCGGCACGCCGATGGCGAGTGCCAGCGTGGTGTACGAAGGCAAGCCCGAGGACATGTACATCGCGGCCATGCACGACGACACGCCCGGCTACGAGCGCAACCTGGTCAGCCGCACGCTGGCCTTCTACAACAACGAGGTCTACCTGCGCGCCGACGACGGCACGCTGACCAAGATCGACGCGCCGAACTCGGCCGAGAAGGGCTTGCGCAAGCAGTGGCTGACCCTGGAACTGCGCGATGCGTGGACGGTGGGCGGCAAGACCTACACCGCCGGTTCGCTGCTGGTCACCAGGCTGGACGACTACCTGGCCGGCAAGCGCGACTTTGACGTGCTGTTCGCGCCCACCGCGACCACCTCGCTGGCCGGCAGCAGCTGGACGAAGAACCACCTGGTGCTCAACGTGCTGGACGACGTGAAGAGCCGCCTGAGCGTGCTCACCCCGACCGACAGCGGCTGGAAGAAGAGCGAGTTCACCGGCGCGCCGTCGTTCGGCACCGTGGCCGTGGGTGCGGTGGATGCCGATGACAGCGACGCGGTGTGGATGACCGTCACCGACTACCTCACCCCGACCACGCTGGCCATTGCCGAGATCGGCAAGCAGCCGGAAGTGCTCAAGACCATGCCGGCCTTCTTCAATGCCGAGGGCAAGGTGATCGAGCAGCACTTCGCCACCAGCAAGGACGGCACCCGCGTGCCGTACTTCGTGGTGCATGCCAAGGACATGAAGCGGGATGGTTCCAACCCGACGCTGCTGTACGGCTACGGCGGCTTCGAGATCTCGCTGACGCCGTCGTACTCGGGCGGCATGGGCCGGGCGTGGCTGGAGAAGGGCGGCGTGTACGTGGTGGCCAACATCCGCGGTGGCGGCGAGTACGGCCCGCGCTGGCACCAGGCGGCGCTGAAGCAGAACCGCCACAAGGCCTATGAAGACATGGCCGCGGTCGCCCGCGATCTGGTCAGCCGCAAGATCACCTCGGCCAAGCACCTGGGCGTGCAGGGCGGCAGCAACGGTGGCCTGCTCACCGGCAACATGCTCACCCAGTACCCGGAGTTGTTCGGGGCGGTGGTGGTGCAGGTGCCGCTGTTGGACATGAAGCGCTACAGCCACCTGTTGGCGGGTGCGTCGTGGATGGCCGAATACGGCAATCCGGACACGGCCGACTGGGAGTTCATCAAGACCTTCTCGCCGTACCACCTGTTCGATGCGAAGAAGACCTACCCGCCGGTGCTGTTCACGACATCCACGCGTGACGATCGGGTGCATCCGGGCCATGCTCGCAAGATGGCCGCGAAGATGATCGAGGCCGGCAAGGACGTGACCTACTACGAGAATATCGAAGGCGGTCACGGCGGCGCGGCCAACAATGCACAGGCCGCGCACATGTCGGCATTGGCCTATAGCTTCCTGTGGGAGCAGTTGCGGTAGAGTCGAGCGGTGCTCGACTGCTGGGATGCCCCATCGGCCCGGTAGCCGCAGGGAATAGCCGAAGGCATCTTCGGCCCGCCTCCGGGTGGTGGGGCGTCAGGTTGGCTCCACCCCATTTCGACGCCGCGCAGAGATGCGCGGCGTTTTTTTTGGTTCTTGTGCCATTGACGGGGACGTCCAGCCTCCAAAACACCAGCAGCCCGCGCAAGGCCTTATGTACGCCCCAGGCCACCGGCAGGCACGTTGGCAGCGGTCCCGCGCCCGACCCGTCTCCATCGCCGTGCCCGCCAAGGCGAAAAGTGTCTTGGGCGGTCACCCGAAGAAGCCGGGAGCGTGCGCCTGATTCCCACTCCTCGTCTCATGGCTGCGCGATCTGAAGGATCTTCAGCCCGAAGGCGGTCAGCCCAGAATGAGGCTCAATGGCAAGGTTCCCATGCAAATCGTCGGAGATGCTGAAGGGCTGTGGCACTGACGCGTCGATCTGCACGGGACTCATGGCGCCGGTGGTGATGGTGTAGATGTAGACCAGCGTGCCCCTGGGGGGCAGCCCCTCTGCCTCGGAGGCGGTCAAACCTTTTGTCGGCTCCAGGGAAGGCAGCTCGGCGTAACCGATCAAGCGGTCATCATCGAGGACGCGCCATTCAATGACGGTGGCGTCGCCGGGTGCATGCGGCCGTTTGGGTGGCCTGGCGATGTCCTTGAGTCCGTCGACGGAGGCGACCATATATTCCGCGTTGCTGAGATCAAGCAAGACCCACTGCCCATTCGGACTCGCTCGAAAGCCGAAGATCGTTCCATTGACCGGAGACGGCCTGATCAACCGATCGCTTGCATCCACAATTCTTGCTTCCGCTGAGCCTGGTGCGCGAAGCCTGAATGGAAGCGGCTCGCGCTTCATTGGCGCAGATGTTTGCTCCAGCGGCAGCGCAACAAGCTTGTAGCGGTCCGCTTTTTGCTCTGCCGATACCGTTGAGCAACCCGCCAACTCAGGGGTGCAGGAAAACACGGCCAGTGCGGTGATCAGGGTGAGATTGTGCAGCAGCTTCATGAGTTGCGCCTCAGATCTTCAAACAATGCACTGGTAACGGTCCTGCGCCCTGTTCACCGGCACCCAAGGCGAAAAGTGCCATGAACCTTTTTCCCGTATACGTTGCTGGATGCCCTGGATCAGGCGGGGCGTGTGCCTGATTTACGTTCCTCGTGTCACGGCTGCGGGATCTGCAGGATCTTCAGCCCGAAGGCGGTCAGCCCAGAATGAGGCTCAATGGCAAGGTTCCCATGCGAATCGTCGGAGATGCTGAAGGGCTGTGGCACTGACGCGTCGATCTGCACGGGACTCAGGGCGCCGGTGGCGATGGTGTAGATGTAGACCAGCGTGGCTCTGGGTGGCAGCCCGTCTGCCTCGGAGGCGGTCAAACCTTTCGTCGGCTTGAGCGAAGGCAACTGTGCGTAACCGATCAGGCGATCATCGTCGAATGGAAGCCATCTGAAACCAGTGGCATCGGCGGGTGCAGCTGGCTGTATCGGTGGCCTGGCAATGTCCTTGAGTCCGTCGACAGAGGCGACCGTATATTCCGCATCGCCGAAATAGAGCAGGATCCATTGCCGCCTTGGACTGACCTTCATCTCAGCGATTGATCGACCTTTGGGGGCTCGCCTGATCTCGTTCCCTCCCTTGTCGACAATACGCGCCTGCGATGAGTTAGGCGCAAGAAGCCTGAGCGGCGAGGGCTCGCGTTTTGGGGGGTGAGGAGGCGGCTCGGCCAGCGGCACCGCGAGCAACCTATAGCGAACCACCTGCGATTCTGGTGGCGTTGGCGCGGGACCTGCTGTAGCCAACTCAGAGGTGCAGGCAGACACAAGCAGCGCGACGCCCAGGGTGAGATTGTGCAGCAGCTTCATGAGTTGCGCCTCAGATCTTCAAGCAATGCACTGGCAACAGCATCGCAGATGTCCTGCCTGACCTGCTCGTAGCCCTGGTTGATGCTGAGCAATTCATCCACGGTCTTGTTGTCGATGAACTCGACTTCCAGCAGCGCCGCCCGCAGAGGGTGCCAGGTTGCGGTATTTCCCAGACTGCGTTCACTCTGAACCGCCAGATCCCTCTCGGACTTGACGCCTCGGTTCCGGGCGCCTGTATCGTGGGCAAGGATGGCATTGTAAGCCGCATCGTTCACTCGACGTGCCAGTGCAATGTCAGCCTCAAAATTCACGTTGCTGGCGCGGGGGCGGATGAGTGTCTCTGTTCCTCTTGCGACACCGTTTGCACCGTTGAAGTGAATACTGAGCAGAATGTCGGCGCCCCGGTCTTTGCCGACGTTTGCGCGGACGGAGCCTGCGCGGTTCTCATCTTCAATTCGCGTCATATGGATCCGCAGGTTACTGTACTCGCCGACGCGCAGCGCACGCAGTGCAGATCGTATGCGTAGCCCGAAATCGAGCGTGAGTTCTTTTTCGAGACGGCCGCTGGTGTGTGAGGTCGCGTTGTTGGCCGACGAGCCATCCTCGTTTCGTTCCCCACCATGTCCCGGATCGATCACGATGATGCCTGGCACCTCCAGGTCGATCAGCTCCTGCGCAGCGTCCTCTCCCTCCAGTTGCACGTGGATGCGCGCGGCATTGAAGGCGACAGGTGGCAGGTTGATGCGGATGGCTGTGTAGCCGGTGTCATCTACGGTGGTCGTGGCCTGCTCCTGACTGACGCGAGTGAACCCGGTAGCCGTGAACCCGGCGGGTGATTGGAAACGATCGAGATTGCCGACACCAGCCTTTGTCCAGTCCCCTCGGAAGACGGGGGCACCAGGCTCTTCGCCTTCGTCGACAGGAGGCACGAACAGCGGGGTCATCGACCACGTCACCGTCTTTCCGGCATGGTGGCCATCGGGTCGGCCTTCGCTCCAGACGCGGATCTTCAGTTCGCGATGCGCGATGCGGTTGGTTGATGGCTCGACTTTGACCATCGGGTGCTTGTGCGGGATGGCGTGCGGCTCGCTGGAACCTTCGACGACGGCCATGTTGTCATCGATGGCCCCGTCCTCATCGAGGATCTCCGGTGCGAGTTCGATGGCATCCAGATGCAGCACCTCCGTAGGCCTCGCGATCAGCACTTCTCTGCGTCTGGTATTGGCTGTGGGCGAGGTGATCGAGCTGGCAATGTGGCGATAGATGAGTCGTGCAGCGGTGATGGCCATGGATTCAGGCCCCCCTCACGTGGAGGGTCACTTCTTCGACAACGGCTGAGCCAACAACATGCGTACGTCCCCATTTGTCGGTGATGCCATCCAGAGACCTGCCGTCTTTGAGCAGAATGCGATAGGCCACATTGGGTAGAGGGTCGCCGGTTGCCTCGTCCTTAAGCACGAAGCCCTCATCGAACAACTTCATTCGTGTATCAGGTAATGCGGCCAGTGGTGCTGTTCCGAACTCGCCTTCCAGAAACGGGTGCTGGCTGGCCTTGACGATGAAGTTGCCGGGCATGACGTAGTTCCTTTACTTGCGGTGTGCTTTCCATGGAGCCTTGCCAGCAATGACGTTGATCATCGCCGCCGACGTGCAAGACCATCTGATCATTGCAGGGGATCATTGCGCAGTGTTTTCCAGGGTGTCAAACGAAGGAAGGCCGGATGCTGTCCTGCGCAATTACCAGAAAGTTAATCCATGGAAATACGGCGCCATCGCTGCGTCCGGCGACGTAGTGTTGATGATGAACTTCTGGCGAAGTTTCATGCTGCAGGAAGGTCTCGGCGGGCCCATCAACCTGGCGCAAGTTGCTTGGGAGGCCAAGGCCGCGCGCACCCGCGCGGGTATTCCGCCAAGTCAATCCACCGGAAACGTGTTCTTCACTCTGCCAGGGAGGGATGGGTTCGAGTTGCATGGTCTATTCTTCGGGGAAAGTACCGTCGAATTTGAGATCATCGCGCCTATCGAAACGCGTTTTTCGATGCAGGCGCATCGAGTGCCGGTGGAGGCTAGATGCCATGCATTCAACAGTCATTTGCGACCTTCATTCTTCTTCGACGATATCGATGCATTCCATCGGCACCATCTCGATCTCTTTGGCGGGTTCTTCGCCGCGCAGAGCTCAGTCGACGATCTGGTGACATCGTCCTACGACATCTTCATGCTCGACAAACGCTCTGGTGGCGGCCTGTTCTGGACGACACCGAATGCCGTGGCGACGTTGATGTGACTTCACACAGATGATGGCAAGACGGCTGACTGCATCCAGCTGTCGATGGGGAAGGCCCTAACAACTTGCCGGTTCTGGTGCGCCTACGAAGCTGTCGCGAACGGCTTGATCAGTGGTACCTGTTGCCTATCACGCTGGTGTAGTCGGTCGGCCGTTGAATTGGCCATGCCAGGCGTACAGCACTTTGACGTTAATGGCTTCAACTGCGCTGCAGCGCTCGCGCGCTGCGTCTGGGGAAGCCATTGGCCGCATGGGTGAGTGCGTCGGCAAAGCGACGGCTGAAGTAGCGGAGGGCCGTAGCGCAGTTACCGCACCCACGTCTCCAGCCCACGCCGAATGCGCGCCACGGCTTCTTCCAGGCGCGCTACGTCCTGCGTGTAGGCCAGCCTTACGTGCTGGTTGGCGCGGTAGTGCCCGAAATCCAGGCCCGGGGTAAACGCCACGTGCTGGGTTTCCAGGAAGTGCGCGCAGAACGCCTGCGCGTCATCGGTGAAGGCGCTGACGTCGCAGTACAGGTAGAAGGCGCCTTCGGGCTCCACTTCGATGCGGAAGCCCAGGGCGCGCAGCGCTGGCAGCAGGTAGTCGCGGCGTTCGCGGAAGGCGGCGCGGCGTTGTTCGAAGATGGTCATGCTCTCCGGGGTGAAGCAGGCCAGCGCGGCGTGCTGGGCGATGCTGGAGGCGCTGATGTACAGGTTCTGCGCGAGCTTCTCCAGGTCCGGCACCGCCTGCGGTGGGGCGACCAGCCAGCCCAGCCGCCAGCCGGTCATGCCGTAATACTTGGAAAAGCTGTTGAGTACGAAGGCGTCGTCGTCCACCTGCAGCACGCTGGCCGCGTCCATGCCGTAGGTGAGGCCGTGGTAGATCTCGTCCACCACCAGGTGGCCGCCGCGCGCTTTCAGCGCCTGCGACAACCCGGCCAGCTGCGGCGCGGAGAGCACCGTGCCGGTCGGGTTGGCCGGCGAGGCCACCAGCGCGCCCACGCTGGCCGCGTTCCAGTGCTGCTCGATCAGCGTGGGGGTGAGCTGGTAGGCCGTCTGTGGGCCCACCGGCACCAGTTGCGCGGCGCCTTCGACCAGGCGCAGGAAGTGGCGGTTGCACGGGTAGCCGGGGTCGGCCAGCAGCCAGTGCTTGTCCGGGTCCACCAGCAGGCTGCTGGCCAACAGCAGCGCGCCCGAGCCGCCGGGCGTGACCAGGATGCGCTCGGGATCGATCTGCAGCTGGTAACGCTGCTGGTAGAACCCGGCGATGGCCTCGCGCAGCGCGGGCAGCCCGCGCGCGGCGGTGTAGCGGGTGTGGCCGGCGGCCAGGGCCGCTTGGCCGGCCTGCACGATCGGTGCGGCGGTGGTGAAGTCCGGCTCGCCGATCTCCAGGTGGATCACGTCGTGCCCGGCCTGCTCCAGCGCCTGCGCGCGGGCCAGCAGCGACATCACGTGGAAGGGTTCGATTTCCTGGCTGCGGCGGCTGTAGCCGGCCGTGGGGGTAGGGGTGCTCATGCTGCCGATGATAGGTGCAGTGACGATCGGCAGGCTTGCCGCTGCCCCAACGCCCGCCCAGACTGGGGCCGACCATGGACGCCATTGCATTCCCCCGTAAGGAGCCTTATCTCGTGAAACCCGCCCTTTGTTTACTGGTTGCCAGCCTGATGACCTCCAACGTGCATGCCGCCCCCGCGCTCACCCCGCCCGACGCCGAGAAGCAGCCGCACACGGTCAAGGCGCCGTTCGGTGCGACCCGCACCGACGACTACTACTGGCTGCGCGACGACAAGCGCGAAAATCCGAAGATGCTGGCCTACCTGAATGCGGAAAACGCCTACACCGACCAGGTGGTGGCCCCGCTCAAGCCGCTCGAGGACACCCTGTACAAGGAAATCGTCGCCCGCATCAAACAGGACGACGCCAGCGTGCCCGCGCGTGATCGCGGCTACTGGTATTACACCCGCTACGAAACCGGCAAGGACTACCCGATCCAGGCGCGCCGCAAGGGCAGCATGGACGCGCCCGAAGAGATCCTGCTGGACATCAACGTGATGGCCGAGGGCAAGAACTTCTTCGATGTCGGCGATGCCGACGTCAGCCAGGACAACCATCTGCTGGCCTGGGCCGAAGACGATGTCGGCCGCCGCCAGTACGTGATCCGCTTCAAGGACCTGCGCACCGGCCAGGTGCTGCCGGACCGCATCGAGAACGTGTCGCCCAACGTGGTCTGGGCGGACGACAACCGCACCCTGTTCTACGTCGAGAACGATCCGGACACCCTGCTCACCGTGCGGGTGAAGAAGCACGTGCTGGGCACTCCGGCCAGCAGCGACGTGCTGGTGTACGAAGAGAAGGACGACAGCTTCTACATGGGCGTCGGCCGCACCCGCGACGACAAATTCCTCACCATCGAACTGCACAGCACGGTCAGCTCGGAAACCCGCTACGCCCCGGCCGCCAACCCGCAGGCATTCACGCTGCTGGCGCCGCGTGCGCGCGATGTGGAATACGACGCCGACCACTTCAACGGCCGCTGGGTGATCCGCACCAACGATGCCGGCGCGAAGAACTTCAAGATCGTCACCGCGCCCACCGACGCCACCGCGCGCTCGCAGTGGACCGACTGGGTGGCGCATGACGATGCGGTGCTGGTGGAAGGGTTCGAGCTGTTCGACGGCTTCAGTGCGATCGCCGAGCGTTCCAACGGTCTGGAGCGGATCCGCCTGCTGTACCCCGATGGCCGCCAGGACTACGTCAAGGCCGACGAGCCGGCGTACTCCATGGGCCTGGCCGCCAACCCCGAGCCGGACAGCCCGTGGCTGCGTTACGCCTACAACTCGCTGACCACCCCGACCACCACCTACGAGCTCAACACCGTCACCGGTGAGCGCCGCCAGCTCAAGCAGCAGCCGGTGCTCGGCTACGACCCGGCCAAGTACACCACCGAGCGGGTCTGGGTGACCGCGCGTGACGGCGCCAGGGTGCCGGTGTCGCTGGTGTACCGCAACGGCTTCAAGAAGGACGGCACCGCAGCGCTGTACCAGTACGCCTACGGCAGCTACGGCATGTCGATGGACCCCGGTTTCAACCAGACCGTGGTGAGCCTGCTCGACCGCGGCGTGGTCTATGCCATCGCGCATATCCGCGGCGGCGAGGAAATGGGCCGTGCGTGGTACGAGGACGGCAAGCTGCTGAAGAAGCAGAACACCTTCAACGACTTCGTCGACGTCACCCGCGAACTGGTGCGGCTGGGCTATGCGTCCAAGGACCGCGTGGCCGCGTCCGGCGGCAGCGCCGGCGGCCTGTTGATGGGCGCGGTGGCCAACCAGGCCCCGCAGGACTACCGGGTGATGGTGGCGCAGGTGCCGTTCGTGGACGTGGTCACCACCATGCTCGACGCCAGCATCCCGCTGACCACCAACGAGTACGACGAGTGGGGCAACCCCGAGCAGCGCGCGTACTACGACTACATGCTCGGCTACTCGCCCTACGACAACGTCAAGAAGCAGGCCTACCCGGCGCTGTTCGTCGGCACCGGCCTGTGGGATTCGCAGGTGCAGTACTGGGAGCCGGCCAAGTGGGTGGCCAAGCTGCGCGATGACAACACCGGTACCCATCCGATCGTGTTCCGCACCAACATGGAGGCCGGGCATGGCGGCAAGTCCGGGCGGTTCCAGCGCTACCACGAACTGGCCGAATCGTATGCGTTCGTGCTTGACCAGCTGGGCGTGACCGCCGCCCCGTAACACCGGCCGGCACCCCGCACGCCGGGCGGCGACCATCGCGGTCGTCGTCCGGCCTCGCTATGCTGGGCACATGACCGTGCCCGAACGCCCCGACGTTGCCGATGCCCCCGCCACGCGGCCGCCGGTGCGGTTCCGCTGGGCATGGTGGCTGCTGGCCTATGCCAGCCTGGCCACCGGCATCGTCGGCATCTTCGTGCCGGGCCTGCCCACCACCGTGTTCATCCTGATCTCGGCCTGGGCCGCCTCGCGCGGCTCGGAGCGCCTGCACACATGGCTGCTGCAGCATCCGCGCTTTGGGCCGTCCATCCGCAACTGGCAGGCCCATGGCGCGGTCAGCCGCTACGCCAAGTGGATGGCCACCCTGACCATGGCGGTCTGCGCCGGCATCATGCTCTGGTGCGTGCCCATCGCCTGGGTGAAGTGGTTCTCCATCGGCAGCATGGCGGCGGTGGCGATCTGGCTGTGGAGCCGCCCGCTGCCACCGGAAGAAACTCCCTGAATGATGGGGTAACGAGCCCCTGAGTCAGGGGCGGCTGCGAAGCGGTGGGCGTAGTTGTAACGCGGGGGGGCCGCGTTCTGCGCAGCAACGGGTGGGGCGTCAACCCACATGCGCTGAGGCGCCGCACGGCTATACTCGGGCCATGAGCATCCCCCATCGCAACCGAATCCTGATTCCGTTGGCAGCGGCCTCGCTGCTTCTCCTTGCCGCGTGCGGCAACAAAGGCCCGCTGGTGCTGCCGCAGAAGCCGGTGCCGGTCGAAGAAGTCGCCGAGCCGGCTGTCGATGAGACCACGCCGGCTGCCGTGGATGACACCGAGAACCCGCCGGTGGTCCCCGATCCGGTCGACGCGGCCCTGAAGTCCGAAGACGGTAATGACTAAGGCCGCCTCCCCGGCGCTGCGCTTCAGCAAGATGCACGGCGCCGGCAATGATTTCGTCGTCCTGGACCTGCGTGACGGTACACCCGCGCCCACCCCGGCCCTGGCCGCGCGCCTGGCCGACCGCCATACCGGCGTTGGCTGCGACCAGATCCTCACCATTGAGTCCCCGCGTGCGGAAGGGTCGGTGGCGTCCTACCGCATCTGGAACGCCGACGGCTCGCAGTCCGAGCAGTGCGGTAACGGCGCCCGCTGCGTGGCCGCCTGGCTGGTGCGCGATGGCGCAGCCGGCGGCGACCGCTTCGCCATCGACAGCCCGCTGGCCACCCACACCATCGAACGCCTGGGCAACGACCAGTACGCGGTGGCGATGGGCGTGCCGCGCTTCGAGCCGGCGCAGGTGCCGCTGCTGGGCTTTGCCCGCGCGCGCGATGAATACCTGCTGCCGTTGCAGGGCGACACGGTGCGCTTCGGCGCGGTGTCGATGGGCAACCCGCATGCGGTGATCGAAGTGGGCCTGATCGATGCCGCCCCGGTTGAACGCCTGGGCAACCTGCTGCAGCAGCACGCCACCTTCCCGCAGTCGGTGAATGTCGGCTTCGTGCAGGTCATCGACCCCCGCCATGCGCGCCTGCGCGTGTACGAACGCGGCGTGGGCGAAACCCTGGCCTGCGGCAGCGGCGCGTGCGCGGCGGCGGTGGTGATGATGCAGCGTGGCCGGCTGGAGCGCGACGCCACGCTGTCGCTGCCCGGTGGCGAGCTGCGCCTGCGCTGGCCGGCCGACGACGCCCAGGTGGTGATGTCCGGCCCGGCAGCCTTCGTCTTTGAAGGGGAGTGGCACGCATGAACGAGACGGTCGAGAAGATCGGTGCGCACGAGGTCGCCGCCTGGCTGCGGCGGCACCCGGCGTTCCTCAAGCAGTTCCCGGACCTAGCGCTCACCATGGTGGTCCCGCGCGATGACGGTCCGACCGCATCGCTGGCCAGCTACCAGCTGGACGTGCTGCGCGACAAGAACCGCGAGCTGTCGCGACGGCTGGCCGACCTGGCCGCCAACGCGCAGGTCAACGAGCGCCTGGCCGTTCGCACCCATCAGCTGACCCTGGCGCTGATGAAGCAGACCACGGCCGCCGACACGCTGCGGGCCATGGCCGCGTCACTGGAAGAAGACTTTGCCGGCGACAAGGTGCGCCTGGTGATGCTGCAGCCGGTGGCCGGGCTGGAGCAGGCGCCGTGGCTGCAGGTCATCCCGGCCGACAGCCCGCTGCTGGCGTCGTTCCGCGATTGCCTCAAGGACGGCGAGCCGATCTGTGGGCGCCTGCAGGCCGAGAAGAACACCGTGCTGTACGGCGCGCTCGCCGACACGGTGCAGTCCAGCGCATTGCTGCCGCTGCCGGGTGTCGGCCTGATCGCCGTGGGCAGCCACGACCCCAACCGCTTCTACCCGGGCATGGGCACGTTGTTCCTGCGCATGATGGGCGAGGCGTTGGCGGTGGGTCTGGCCCGCTTCACCCACGACTGACGCCGACGTGGGCGCTGGCATGGGGGCCGCTGCGGAGTTCCTCTCGCACCTGGAGGTGGAGCGGCGCATGTCGGTGCACACCCTGGACGCCTACCGCCGCGACCTGGAGGCCCTGACCGGCTGGGCCAACGACCACGACGCGCGCATCGAGGCGCTCGATGGCGAGCAGTTGCGCCAGTTCATCGCCGCCGAGCACCGCCGCGGCCTCTCGCCCACGTCGCTGCAGCGTCGCCTGTCGGCGTGCCGCAGTTTCTACGCGTGGCTGCTCAAGCACCGCCGCATCGAGGCCAGCCCCGCCGCAGGCCTCAAGGCCCCGAAGGCGCCGCGCAAGTTGCCACAGGTGCTTGACGCCGACGAGGCCGTGCAGCTGGTGGAATTGCCCACCGATGTGCCGCTGGGCCTGCGCGACCGCGCGCTGCTGGAACTGTTCTATTCCTCCGGTCTGCGCCTGAGCGAGCTGTGCGCGTTGATCTGGCGTGACCTGGACTTCGCCACCGGGCTGGTGAACGTGCTGGGCAAGGGCAACCGCGAGCGGCGCGTGCCGTTCGGCTCGCACGCGCGCACCGCGCTGGAGGGCTGGAGGGCCGAAAGCGGCGGTGCAGCGACCGCGCCGGTGTTCCCCGGGCGCAAGGGTGGGCCGATCACCCAGCGCGCCATCCAGATCCGCATCCGCCAGCTGGCCCAGCGCCAGGGCCTGTTCAAGCATGTGCACCCGCACATGCTGCGGCACAGTTTCGCCAGCCACATCCTGGAATCTTCCGGCGACCTGCGCGGCGTGCAGGAGCTGCTCGGGCATGCCGATATCGCCACCACGCAGATCTACACGCACCTGGACTTCCAGTACCTGGCCAAGGTCTACGACGCCGCGCACCCGCGCGCGAAGCGGCGCAAGAGTAGCAACGAAAGCTGAATCGATCCACTGCGTCACCGGGCCGCAGGGCAGGGTGGGTTGAAGCCCCCGGCAACGACCCCACCTCAGTCTCTGTCACCCCGGAGGCTCCATGGACCCCAGTCAGAACCCCAACGTATTTCACGCCACCACCATCATTTCGGTGCGCCGCAACGGTCATGTCGCGGTTGCCGGCGATGGCCAGGTCACCCTTGGCCACACGGTGATGAAGGGCAACGCCCGCAAGGTGCGCCGTCTGGGTCGCGAGGGCCAGGTGCTGGCCGGTTTCGCCGGTGCCGCCGCCGACGCCTTCACCCTGTTCGAGCTGTTCGAGGCCAAGCTTGAGAAGCACGGCCAGCTGCAGCGCGCTGCAGTGGAACTGGCCAAGGACTGGCGCACCGAGCGCCGCCTGGGCAAGCTCGAAGCGCTGCTGGCCGTGGCCGACAAGGACACCTCGTTGATCATCAGCGGCACAGGCGATGTGATCGAGCCGGAAGACGGCATCATCGCGATCGGTTCCGGCGGTTCCTATGCGCTGTCGGCCGCCCGCGCGCTGATGGCCCACACCGAACTGGACGCCCGCACCATCGCCACCGAGTCGATCAACATCGCCGGCGACATCTGCATCTACACCAATCGCAACGTGGTGGTGGAAGAGCTGTAACGCGTAGTGCCGGGCTCTGCCCGGCACCGCGCCCTTCCCCCGATACATGGCGTAGCGCCGGGCTCTGCCCGGCACCGTGACCCGGTCTACCGGGCAGACCCCGGCGATACGCGATTGCCCCCTCGTTTTCCATGTGAGCACACCCATGCCGCACAAGATCGAAGTCTCTTCCGCCACCATGACCCCGCGCGAGATCGTGCAGGAACTGGACCGGCACATCGTGGGCCAGCACGACGCCAAGCGCGCGGTGGCCATCGCGCTGCGCAACCGCTGGCGCCGCATGCAGCTGCCGGCCGAGCTGCGCAATGAAGTGATGCCCAAGAACATCCTGATGATCGGTCCCACTGGCGTCGGCAAGACCGAAATCGCGCGTCGCCTGGCCACGCTGGCCAACGCGCCGTTCGTCAAGGTGGAAGCCACCCGCTTCACCGAAGTGGGCTATGTGGGCAAGGACGTGGAGCAGATCATCCGCGACCTGGCCGACACGGCGGTGAAGCTGTACCGCGAGCAGGCCAAGGTGCGCGTGCGCACGCAGGCTGAAGAGCGCGCCGAAGACCGCATCCTGGACGCGCTGCTGCCGCGTCGCAGCGCCGGCATCGGGTTCGATGCGGAGGCCGCGCGCAACGAGCCGTCGGCGCAGGACAACGAGACCCGCATCAAGTTCCGGCGCATGCTGCGCAACGGCGAGCTGGACGAGCGCGAGATCGAGCTGGAAGTGTCGGCCAACGTGAGCATGGACATCATGACCCCGCCGGGCATGGAGGAAATGGGCCAGCAGCTGCGGCAGATGTTCTCGAGCATGGGCGGGGCGAAGGCGCAGAAGCGCACGCTGAGCATCAAGGCGGCACGGCCGCTGCTGGTGGAGGAAGAGGCGGGCAAGCTGGTCAACGAAGACGATATCCGCAGCGCGGCGATCGAGGCCTGCGAGCAGCACGGGATCGTGTTCATCGACGAGATCGACAAGGTGGCCAAGCGCGGTGACAACGTGGGCGGCGGCGATGTGTCGCGCGAGGGCGTGCAGCGCGATCTGCTGCCGCTGGTGGAAGGCTCGAACGTGTCGACCAAGTACGGCACGATCAAGACCGACCACATTCTGTTCATCGCCTCCGGTGCGTTCCATCTGGCCAAGCCGAGCGATCTGATCCCGGAGCTGCAGGGTCGTTTCCCGATCCGGGTGGAGCTGGGCGCGCTGAGCAAGAACGATTTCGTGCGCATCCTGACCGAGCCGAAGGCGGCGCTGACCAAGCAGTACGAAGCGCTGCTGCAGACCGAGGGCGTGTCGATGAAGTTCACCGAGGACGCGGTGGACCGTCTGGCGGAGATCGCGTTCCAGGTCAACGAGCGCCAGGAGAACATCGGCGCCCGCCGCCTGCACACGGTGCTGGAGCGCCTGCTGGACACGCTCAGCTACGAGGCCCCGGACCGCGACGGCGAGACCATCAGCATCGACAAGACGTACGTGGACGCCCACCTGGGCGAGCTGGTACAGGACCCGGACCTGAGCCGCTACATCCTGTAACGCATCACACCAGTCGGGTGGTAGGAAAGCGGCGGCGCGAAAGCGTCGCCGTTTTTTTTAATTCGATTGCGGTGGATCAAAAGCGTTATGTGTGACGCATGCGCTGGTTGGGCGGGGGCGTGAGAGTTTGCGGGACACGCCGCAAGTACGTCCGTGTAGGCTCGTGAGCGCCATCCATGGCGCCCAACGGTCCCGCAAACTCCCACGCCCCCACCCTCGACACATTCCTGTTTCGCACAGAGAGAGCAACAGCACAACGCTCCGTCAGGCCAAAGAGGTGCTGCAAATCCATTGCCTCGAAAAAGAGGCGAAATTCCGCAGAAGTAACTGGATGTCCCAGCAAGTCGCTCACATTGGCTGTTGCGTTTCCCATGGCCACCAGCCCACTGTCGAGGGTGGGGCGGTGTGGGTTCGCGGGACCGTTGGGCGCCATGGATGGCGCTCACGAGCCTCCATGGATGGATTCACGGCGTGTCCCGCGAATCCACACCGCCCCGCCCAGCCATGGACAGGCGGAATCTGCCTTGGCTTCGGCTTCGGACTTACGCCTTAAGCCTCAAACCTCATCCTCAGTAGGCAACGCCGTCGGCGGCGCCCCCGGGGTGAACACACCCGGCTTCACGAACGCACTCAGAATCGCGTCCAGCGTCTGCGCGCCGTCGCGTTTGATCTCGAACAGCTCCGGCTCCAGCATCGCGCTGTACAGCACACCCGTCAGACTCGTGCTCACGATCCGGGCCACCGTGTCCACGTCCACCCCCTCGCGCAACTGCCCCAACTCGCGCGCGCGCTGGAACGCCGCCGCGAAAATGGCCAGCTCCTCCCGCGATGCCTCCAACTGCAGCTCCTGCATCGCCTGGCTCTCCACCGACAGATCGTTGCGCAGCATGATCTCCATCATGTTGCGCAGCCGCTCATCGTCAGCCAGCTCCTGGAAGGACACCAGCAACGCCGAACGCAGATCCAGCACCGGCGTCGTCCGCCTGGACGACGTCGTCCGCCGCAACCGCTCGATGAACGGAATGCGCTCCCGGTCGATCATCGCCGTCAGCACCTCCGTCTTGTTCTTGAAGTGCCAATACACCGCCCCGCGCGTATACCCCGCGCGCGCACCGATCATCGCCAGGCTGGTCCCCGCCACCCCGAATTCATGAAAGCAGGCCTGGGCCGCGTCGAGGATCCCCGCGCGGGTGGCCTGCGCCTCTTCTTTGGTCTTTCTGGCCATTGCGCTGTGCAGTTGCTGGATGAAACCGGCCTGAATTGTACCGCTTTACAAACAAACATGCATGTATGTATATTTCCGTCCCACTGAACCTCGGCGAGGACCGCGCGTACCCGCGCCCCTGCCGAAACCGTCAGATTTGCCGTATTTGCCGACCTGTTGGCTGTCATTCGTTGCTTTTCAAGGCGGGGTAGTGCTGCAGGCGACCCTTTTTTTCGTTTCCTGTGAGCCCCCACCATGTCCCGAACCCCGTACCGTCTTCTCGCGCTGTCCCTCGCGATCGCCTTGGCCGTGTCCGCCTGTGGCGGCGGTGAGCAGGAGGGGCCGCAGGGCGGCCCGGGCCAGGTCACCGTTGCCACCCTCAAGGGCGAACAGGTCAGCCTCACCCGCGAACTGCCCGGCCGCACCAACGCCTTCCTGGTCGCCGAAGTGCGCCCCCAGGTCAGCGGCATCGTCGCCAAACGCCTGTTCACCGAAGGCGGCCTGGTCACCGCCGGCCAGCCCCTGTACCAGGTCGATGACGCCAGCTACCGCGCCCAGGCCAACAGCGCCCGCGCCCAGCTCGCCCGCGCCGACGCCACCGCCAACGCCGCGCGCCTGAGCGCCAAGCGCATCACCGAACTGGCCAAGGTCGACGCGGTCAGCAAGCAGGACCTGGAAAACGCCGTGGCCGCCCAGAAGCAGGCCGAGGCCGATGTCGGCGCCGCCAAGGCCGCCCTGGACGCTGCCAACGTCACCCTGGGCTACGCCCGCATCACCGCCCCCATCAGCGGCCGCATCGGCAAGTCCTCGGTCACCCAGGGCGCCCTGGTCAGCGCCGGCCAGGCCGACGCGCTCGCCACCGTGCAGCAGCTCGACCCGATCTATGTCGACCTGACCCAGTCGGCCAGCGAACTGCTGCAGATGCGCCGCGAACTGGCCAGCGGCCGCCTGCAGGACAACCAGACCCTGCCGGTCACCATCCTGCTCGACGACGGCACCGAGTTCGCCCACAAGGGCACCCTGGAGTTCTCCGAAGTCAGCGTCGACCCCACCACCGGCAGCTACGCGCTACGGGTCAAGGTCGACAACCCCGACCAGGTGCTGATGCCCGGCATGTACGTGCGCGCCCAGGTCGGCAGCGGCGTGCGCGAAAACGGCCTCCTCGTGCCCATGCAGGGCATCGCCCGCGATCCCAAGGGCGACACCACCGCCATGGTGGTCGGCAAGGACAACAAGGTCGAAGTGCGCCCGGTCAAGGTCAGCCGCGCGGTTGGCAGCAAGTGGCTGGTCGAGGATGGCCTGAAGCCGGGCGACAAGGTCATCGTCGAAGGCCTGCAGAAGATCCAGCCGGGCATGCCCGTGCAGGCCACCGAGATGGGCGCCGCGCCGGCCAAGCCGGCCACGCCGGCGGCACCGGCGGCGCCGGCCGACAAGCAGTAAGCGGAGAATCCAATGGCTCGTTATTTTATTGATCGCCCCATCTTCGCGTGGGTGATTGCGATCATCATCATGCTCGCCGGTGCGCTGGCCGTGGTGAAGCTGCCCGTCTCCATGTACCCCGAAGTGGCCCCGCCCGCGGTCGAAATCAGCGCCACCTACCCGGGTGCGTCGGCCAAGGTGGTGGAAGACTCGGTGACCCAGATCATCGAGCAGAACATGAAGGGCATCGATGGCCTGATCTACTTCTCCTCCAACAGCTCGGCCAACGGCCAGGCCACCATCACCCTCACCTTCGAGAGCGGGACCAATCCGGACATCGCGCAGGTGCAGGTGCAGAACAAGCTGCAGCTGGCCATGCCGCTGCTGCCGCAGGAAGTGCAGCGGCAGGGCATCAACGTGGCCAAGTCGAGCAGCGGCTTCCTGCAGGTGATCGGCTTTGTGTCCAACGACGGCAGCATGGACGCCAACGACATCTCCGACTACGTCGGCTCGAATGTCGTGGACCCGCTCAGCCGCGTGCCGGGCGTGGGCAACATCCAGGTGTTCGGTGGCAAGTACGCCATGCGCATCTGGCTGGACCCCAACAAGCTGCACACCTACAAGCTGTCGGTGGATGAAGTGACCGCGGCGATCACCGCGCAGAACGCGCAGGTCGCCATCGGCCAGCTCGGCGGCGCGCCGTCGGTGAAGGGCCAGCAGCTCAACGCCACCATCAACGCGCAGGACCGCCTGCAGACCCCCGAACAGTTCCGCAACATCCTGGTCCGTGGCGGCACCGACGGCAGCGAGCTGCGCCTGGGCGACGTTGCCCGCGTGGAACTGGGGGCGGAAAGCTACGACTTCGTCACCCGCTACAACGGCAAGCCGTCCACCGGTATCGCCATCACCCTGGCCACCGGCGCCAACGCGCTGGACACCGCCAACGGCGTGCGCGCCGCGCTGGAGGACATGAAGTCCAACTTCCCGGCCGGGCTGGAATCGGTGGTGCCGTATGACACCACCCCGTTCGTGCAGGTCTCGATCAAGGGTGTCATCAAGACCCTGATCGAAGCGATCGTGCTGGTGTTCGTGGTGATGTACCTGTTCCTGCAGAACTTCCGCGCCACCCTGATCCCCACCATCGCGGTACCGGTGGTGCTGCTGGGTACGTTCGGCATCCTGGCCGCGCTGGGCTTCTCGATCAACATGCTGACCATGTTCGCCATGGTGCTGGCGATCGGCCTGCTGGTCGATGACGCCATCGTGGTGGTGGAGAACGTCGAACGCATCATGTCCGAAGAGGGCCTGTCGCCGCTGGAGGCCACCCGCAAGTCGATGGGCCAGATCACCGGCGCGCTGGTGGGTATCGGCCTGGTGCTGTCGGCAGTGTTCGTGCCGATGGCCTTCATGAGCGGTGCCACCGGCGTCATCTACCGGCAGTTCTCGGCGACCATCGTGTCGGCCATGGCGCTGTCGGTGCTGGTGGCCATCGTGCTCACCCCGGCGCTGTGCGCCACCATGCTCAAGCCGCTGAAGAAGGGCGAGCACCACGTAGCGCACAAGGGCTGGTCGGGCCGCTTCTTCGGCGGCTTCAACCGCGGCTTCGACCGCTCCAGCGAAACCTACCAGCGCGGCGTCAAGGGCATCCTGGCCCGGCCGTGGCGCTTCATGTCGATCTTCGCGGTGCTGGCACTGGTGATGGGCCTGCTGTTCATGCGCCTGCCCAGCTCGTTCCTGCCCAACGAAGACCAGGGCATCCTGATGGCGCTGGTGCAGACCCCGGTCGGCGCTACCCAGGAACGCACCCTGGAAGCGATGTACCAGCTGGAAGAACACTTCCTGAAGAACGAAACCGAGGCGGTCGAGTCGGTGTTCTCGGTGCAGGGCTTCAGCTTCGCCGGCATGGGCCAGAACGCGGGCATGTCCTTCATCAAGCTCAAGGACTGGAAGGAGCGCGACGCCGACCAGGGCGTGGGGCCGATCACCGGCCGCGCGATGGGTGCACTGGGCCAGATCAAGGACGCCTTCATCTTCGCCTTCCCGCCGCCGGCCATGCCGGAGCTGGGCATCGGTTCGGGCTACACCTTCTTCCTGAAGGACACCAGCGGGCAGGGCCACGAGGCGTTGCTCAACGCACGCAACCAGCTGCTCGGCGGCGCAGGCGGCAGCAAGCTGCTGGCCAACGTGCGTCCCAACGGCCAGGAAGACACCCCGCAGCTGCGCATCGACGTGGATGTGGAGAAGGCCAATGCACTCGGCCTGTCGGTGGCGTCGATCAACAACACGCTGGCCACCGCGTGGGGCAGCAGCTACATCGATGACTTCATCGACCGTGGCCGGGTCAAGCGCGTGTACGTGCAGTCCGATGCGGATTTCCGCATGAACCCGGACGACTTCAACGTGTGGTCGGTGAAGAACAGCCAGGGCGAGATGGTGCCGTTCAGTGCCTTCGCCTCCAAGCGCTGGGACTACGGTTCGCCGCGCCTGGAGCGCTACAACGGTGTGTCGGCCATGGAAATCCAGGGCGAGCCGGCCCCGGGCGTGGCCTCGGGCGATGCCATGGTGGAAATCGAGCGCCTCGCCAAGGACCTGCCGCCGGGCTTCGAGATCGAATGGACCGCGTTGTCCTACCAGGAACGCCAGGCCGGTTCGCAGACGCCGCTGCTGTACACGCTGTCGCTGCTGATCGTGTTCCTGTGCCTGGCCGCGTTGTATGAAAGCTGGAGCGTGCCAACCTCGGTGCTGCTGGTAGCCCCGCTGGGCATCCTCGGCGCGGTGCTGGCCAACACCATGCGCGGCATGGAACGCGACATCTACTTCCAGGTGGCCATGCTCACCACGGTGGGCCTGACCAGCAAGAACGCGATCCTGATCGTGGAGTTCGCCAAGGAAAACCTGGAGAAGGGCGCCGGCCTGATCGAGGCCACCATGCATGCCGTGCGCGACCGTCTGCGCCCGATCATCATGACCTCCCTGGCCTTCGGCCTGGGCGTGCTGCCGTTGGCGATCGCCTCCGGTGCCGGCTCCGGCGCGCAGCGCGCGATCGGTACCGGCGTGCTCGGCGGCATGGTGGTGGGCACCGTGCTGGGCGTGTTCTTCATCCCGCTGTTCTTCGTGGTGGTGCAGCGCCTATTCAACCGCAAGCTGCGCGCGGCCGGGGCATCCCCACAGGCCGGCACGCAACACAACGGCACTACGCCGGAAGGTGACACCCATGAGTAAGGCATCCTCCCTGCTGGCCCTCGCCGTGGCTGCGGCGCTGTCAGGCTGCGCCACGCTGGTGCCGTCCAGCACCGAGGTCGCCCCGGCGATCCCGGCGCAGTGGCCGGCCACCACCAGCGGCACGTCCGCGGCCACCGTCGAGGTGGCCGACATCGGCTGGCGCGAGTTCTTCGTCGACCCGCGCCTGCAGGCGGTGATTGCCCAGTCGCTGGACAACAACCGCGACCTGCGCGTGGCCGTGCTCAACGTCGAAAAGGCGCGGGCGCAGTACCGCATCCAGCGCGCCGACCGCGTGCCCGCCCTTGGCGTGCAGGGGCAGATGACCCGCACCGGCGGCGATGCCCCGGTGACCGAGCAGTTCAGCGCGAACCTGGGCGTGGTCGAGTTCGAGCTGGACCTGTTCGGCCGCGTCCGTAACCTGAGCCAGGCGGCGTTGCAGCAGTACTTCAGCGAAGCGGCCAACCGCCGCAGCGCGCAGCTCAGCCTGGTGGCCGAAGTGGCCAATGCCTGGCTGACGCTGGGCGCGGACAACGAACAGCTGCGCATCGCCCAGGCCACCCTGGCCAGCTATGAAGACTCGCTGCGGCTGGCCGAGGCGCGCCACCAGCTCGGTGGCGCATCGTCGCTGGAACTCAGCCAGACCCGCACCCTGGTGGAAACCGCGCGCACCGACGTAGCCCGTTTTGCCGGGCAGGTGGCGCAGGACCGCAACGCGCTGGTGCTGCTGGCCGGTGGTCCGGTCGATGACACCCTGTTGCCGGTCACCGAAGTCACCGAGGTCGCGGCGGTGCGGCCGCTGCCGGCCGGTGTGCCCGGCGAGGTGCTGCTGCGCCGTCCCGACGTGATGGCCGCCGAGCACACGCTGCTGTCGGCCAATGCCAACATCGGGGCGGCACGCGCGGCGTTCTTCCCGTCGATCAGCCTGACCGGCAGCATCGGGTCGGCGTCGTCGGAGCTGTCCAACCTGTTCGACAGCGGCACCCGTGCGTGGAGCTTCGTGCCCACGCTGAACCTGCCGATCTTCCAGGGCGGCAAGCTGCGCGCGAACCTGGGTGTGGCTACCGCCAACCGCGATATCGCGCTGGCGCAGTACGAGAAGGCCATCCAGTCGGGCTTCCGCGAGGCGGCGGATGCACTGGCCCTCAACGACAGCCTGGATGCGCAGCTGGCCTCGCAGCAGGCCCTGATGGCGGCCGCCACGCAGGCGCAGACGCTGTCGCAGGCGCGCTACGACGCGGGGCTGGACAGCTTCGTGACCCTGCTGGATGCGCGGCGCACGGCCTATACCGCGCGCAAGTCGCTGGTCAGCACGCAGCTGGCGCAGCAGTCCAACCAGGTCGCGCTGTACAAGGTGCTGGGTGGCGGCTGGCACGAACGCAGCTGAGCGGGGCGCGCAACGCGGTGCGACGCGCGAAGCGCGGTAGAGCCGACCGTTGGTCGGCTGGCCTTTCCCACGAGCGGATGGCAGCCGACCAACAGTCGGCTCTACCGGTCATCAACGCGCTCATGACCGCGGTTCATCCGCCCGGTCGTTGCGTTGGTCGTCCTTGCGCCCGTCGCCATGGCAGCGGCGGGCACGTTCCAGCGCATCGCCGGCTTCGCGCGCCATGCGCTCGTATTCGCTGCGGATCTCTTCCAGTCGCTCTTCATCGAGCTCTTCCAGGTCGAGCAGTTCGTTGTTGGCCTCGGCCGTGGCCCGGATCAGCTCATCGAGCTTAATCTGCACCGCCGCCGCGTCGGCGTTCTGGCTGTGCTGGATCAGGAACACCATCAGGAAGGTGATGATGGTGGTGCCGGTGTTGATCACCAGCTGCCACGTATCGTTGAATTTGAAGATGGGGCCGCTGAGTGCCCACAGCACCACGATGGATACGGCGGCAAGGAACGTCCAGGGCGTTCCCGCCGCATAGGCCGCCTTTTTGGCGACCAGGTTGAACACACTTCGAAGGCTCATGCGGCACGGCAGGGTAGCAACGGGACCCCATCATTGGCGCCGTGCCGTGTACGCGCCGTGCAGCGTGCTCAGGCGCGTGCGGCACCCAGGCGTGGGCGCGTGGCCACGTCGTGGCGGCTGGCCAGGTACACATGTTCCCAGCAGGATTCGACGAACGCGCGGGCCTGCTCTTCGCTCAGGCGCGGCATGATCTGCAGCGCGTACTGGGTCTGGAACGCTTCATCGCGCTGCTCGTCGCTCGCGCGCGGCTGGGTGATGAGCGAATCGCAGGCGAACTTGATCCACGGCACGTAGTGGCCGAACGACCCGGTGCCCGTGCCAAGGTTGCCGTCGGCGTGGCGCTGGCGCCAGTACGCCACTTCGGCGTCTACGTCGATCACGGCAGGGATGGAAAGCTGGGCGGAAGACATGGTGGCATCGATATGCAGGGAGGGAGTTTTACAAGAGTGCGTAAAGCGCAGTGCATGCGATGTCATTGTGGCGTCGACTCCGCGTGGCGATCCTGGCTGACATTGTCAGCGCAGCGGTCGCCCAGCAATTGCGCATGATCGACCACGCCCAGCTGCTCGGCCAACGTGGCCAGCTGGTTGCAGACGTCGATGCGCCGGTGGGGATGGGCGTTGGTCAGTGCGTCCTGGATGGCCTGGTAGGCGGTCCAGAACGGCGCGGAGTTCTGGTAGGCGGCGTAATGCACCTGCAGTTGTTCCCAGGCAGTGGCCAGCGCGGGATCCATGGCGGCGGTGCGGCGTATTCGGGCATTCATGACGTCTCCTCGACGCTGCTGCCCCCTGTGCATCCACCATAGGCGGTCGCTGTGCACGGTTTGTTAGTGCAGCGTGGTCGCGCGGTGCCGCAGGTGTGGACACTGCGGTGCATGAGGACGCGCATACGCTGCTGGCACAGCGTGTTCACCCCGGCACACCGGAACTGAAGCGTTCAGAACCGAACGTGCTGCGACCGGGTGTCGCAGCACGCTGCAGGCGCAGTGGAAGGGGTCAACCCACGGCGCGACACCCGGCGATCACTCGCCGATGTCTTCGTTCCAGACCTCTGGATGGGCCGAGATGAAGCCGCCCAGCAGATCGATGCAGGCCTGGCTCTGCATGTCGATCACCTTGACCCCGTTCTCGCGCAGCCACTCGATGCCGCCCTGGAAGGTGACCGACTCGCCCACCACCACGGTGCCGATGTTGAACTGGCGCACCAGCCCGCTGCAGTACCAGCACGGGGCCAGCGTGGTGACCATGATGGTGTCCTGGTAGCGGCGCTGGCGGCCGGCCTTGCGGAACGCATCGGTTTCCCCGTGCACCGACGGGTCGCCTTCCTGCACGCGGCGGTTGTGGCCGCAGCCCAGCAGGCGGCCGTCGTTGTGGTACAGGGCAGCGCCGATCGGGATGCCGCCTTCGGCCAGGCCCTGGCGGGCCTCGGCGATGGCGGTTTCAAGCAGGGCGGCGTAGTCGGGGGTGGTGATCATGGGCGGTCCGTAAGCATCTGGACCGCCATGATAGTGGCCGCCAGCGGCTTCGGCACCGGCTGGCGCGGCCCCCCTGCGGCGCCCGGTCGCAGGGGGCGGGTGCCGCAGCGCGCCGAGCGGTGCGATAATCCAGCCATGAGCGAATCCCCCTACAAGACTGGCACCACCCATTTCGGCTTCCGCGATGTCGCAGCCAAGGACAAGCAGAAGCTGGTGGGCGAAGTGTTCACCTCGGTCGCGCGCAGCTACGACCTGATGAACGACCTGATGAGCCTGGGCATCCACCGGGCCTGGAAGCGCTACTACGTGGCCACCGCGCAGGTGAAGCCGGGCGACCGCGTGCTCGACCTGGCCGGCGGCACCGGCGACATCGCCGCGCTGATCAAGGAGCGCGTGGGTGACGAAGGCGAGGTGGTGCTGGGCGACATCAATGCCGGCATGCTGTCGGTAGGCCGCGACCGGCTGATGAATCGCGGCCTGGTCAAGGGCCTGGAGTACGTGCAGTGCAACGCCGAGGCGCTGCCCTTCCCGGACGCCAGCTTCGACCTGGTGACCATCGCCTTCGGCCTGCGCAACGTGACCGACAAGGACGCCGGCCTGCGCGAGATGTACCGCGTGCTCAAGGTGGGCGGCCAGGCGCGCGTGCTGGAGTTCTCCGAAGTCACCGCGGACTGGTTCAAGCCGATCTACGACTTCCACTCGTTCAAGATCCTGCCCAAGCTGGGGCAGCTGTTCGCGCGTGACGGCGACAGCTACCAGTACCTGGCCGAGAGCATCCGCAAGCACCCGCCGCAGGAACAGCTCAAGACCATGATGGGCGAGGCGGGCTTTGCGCGCTGCCATTACAAGAACCTGACCGGCGGCATCGTTTCGATCCACTCCGGCTACAAGGTTTGAGACACCGGTCCAGTTCCCGCTGAGGGAGCTGGTCCACACTGCGGGCAGGCTGTCAGAGAGGGCCTGCCATGCGTCTGTACCGCGGCCTGGCCCGCGTGTTTCCCCGGTCGTTCAGCGCCAAGCTGATGACCGTGGTGTTCATCGGCGTGCACGTGCCGCTGCTGGTGCTGCTGGGGTGGATGGCCATGAGCGGCCACTACCAGCGCGACACGATGTGGACCGTGGTGGGCGTGGTGCTGGGCGCCACCCTGGTGGGCACCGCGATGGCGATGATGGCGCTGTACCGGCTGATGGCCCCGCTGCGCCAGGCCGCCGATGCGCTGGAGGCCTACTACGACGAACAGCGCCTGCCGCACCTGCCCGACCTGGGCCATGACGAAATCGGCCGGTTGTTGCGCAGCATCAACCGCAACCTGCACGGCGTCGATGCCGGCCTGCGCGACCTGCGCCGCAGCGTGCTGCTCGATCCGCTCACCCAGGCACTCAACCGTCGCGGCTGCGAGCAGGCCCTGGCCGACTCGGCGCGGCTGGCACAGGCGCGGCGGCAGCCGTTGAGCCTGTTCGTGGTGGACCTGGACAACCTGAAGCCGATCAATGACGCGTACGGCCACCTGGCCGGCGACCAGGTGCTGGTCCGGCTGGTGGAGTCGGCGCGGCAGTGGCTGCAGCCCGGCGACTGGATCGGGCGTTGGGGCGGGGATGAGTTCGTGCTGGGCGTGCATGCCAGCCATGCGGTGGCCTGCGTCCGGTTGCGCCACTGGCTGGCGTCGCTGGCCGCCGAGGGCGGTGAGCAGACCCCGCTCAAGGCCAGTGCCGGCGGCGCGGCCTATCGACCGGGCGAAGACCTGCGCGAGGTCTACCGCCGCGCGGATTCGGCGATGTACCGTGCCAAATACGCCGGCGGCGCGCGGCTGCTGTGCGAGCCAGACTGAATGCGCAGCCCGGGGTGCCAGCGCTGTGGGGTGGGGCGGACAGGGGGTAAACTGGTGGTTTCACCCTGATCGGTCCCGATGTCCATGCGATCTCCGTTCCTGCTCATTCCCCTTGCCGTGGCGCTGGCCGCCGGCTGTTCCAAAGAAGCTGCAGCCCCCGCTGCCGCGCCCACTGCCACCGCACCGGCGAGCACTGCCATGAAAGCCGACAGCCGCAGCCACGATGAAAGCTCCTACGCCGAGCCGGACAAGGTCGTGGTCAAGGACGTGGCGCTGGACCTGAAGCTGGATTTTGACGCCAGGCAGATCGGTGGCACCGCCACCTACACCCTGGAGTGGAAGGACAAGGCGGCCAAGCAGCTGGTGCTCGACACCCGCGAGCTGAGCGTGGAGAAGGTCGAGGCGATCGGCGCCGACGGCACGGCATCGCCGCTGCAGTTCGTGCTGGCGCCGGCTGACAAGGTGTTTGGCAGCAAGCTGAGCATCGACGCGCCTGCGCAGCCGGCCAAGGTGCAGATCACCTACCACACCGCCCCGACCGCGTCGGGCCTGCAGTGGCTGGAGCCGTCGATGACCGAGGGCAAGAAGCTGCCCTTCATGTTCAGCCAGTCCCAGGCCATCCACGCCCGTTCGTGGGTGCCGCTGCAGGACACGCCGAGCGTGCGCTTCACTTATACCGCGCATGTCACCTCGCGCCCGGACGTGATGGTGCTGATGAGCGCCGACAACGATCCCAAGGCCGCGCGTGACGGTGATTACACCTTCAAGATGCCGCAGCCGATCCCGTCCTACCTGCTGGCCATCGCCGCCGGCGACCTGGTGTTCGAGCCGATCTCCGGCCGCTCCGGCGTGTGGGCCGAACCGACCATGGTCGGCAAGGCCGCCAAGGAGTTCGAAGACACCGAGAAGATGATCGGCGCCGCCGAGAAGCTCTACGGCGAGTACCGCTGGGCCGCTACGACATGCTGGTGCTGCCGCCGTCGTTCCCGTTCGGTGGCATGGAGAATCCGCGCCTGACCTTCGCCACCCCGACCGTGATCGTCGGCGACAAGTCGCTGGTGTCGCTGGTGGCCCATGAGCTGGCGCACAGCTGGTCCGGCAACCTGGTGACCAACGCCTCGTGGAAGGACATCTGGCTCAACGAAGGTTTCACCACCTACGTGCAGGGCCGCATCACCGAGGCGCTGTACGGCGCTGAGCTGGCCGAAGAAGAGCGTGAGATCGACCAGACCGACCTGCTCGCCGAAATCAAGGACATGAGCCCGGCCGACCAGGCGCTGGCCCTGCCGCCGCTGACCGAGCGCGATCCGGATGCGGCGTTGAGCCAGGTCGCTTACGTCAAGGGGTCGTGGTTCCTGCAGTTCCTGGAACAGCGCTTCGGCCGCGAGGTGTTCGATCCGTTCCTGCGCGGCTGGTTCGATGACCATGCGTTCCAGAGTGCGACCACCGACCAGTTCGTCGCCTACCTGAAGAAGAACCTGCTGTCGAAGAACCCGAACGCGGTGACCGAGGCCGAACTCGATGCTTGGCTGAACCAGCCGGGCATCCCGGCGTTTGCGCAGAAGGCGCGCTCGCGCAACTTCAGCATCGTCGATACCGCGCGTATCGCGTGGCTGGGCAGCAACAAGCTGCCGAGCAACCAGGTCACCTCGGACTGGAACACGCAGTCGTGGACGCACTTCCTCGCCGGCATGGGCGACAAGCTCAAGACCGAGCAGCTCAAGCAGTTGGACCAGGCCTACCAGTTCACCGGCACCGCCAATGGCGAAATCGCCATGCGCTGGTACCCGCTGGCGATCCGCAGTGGCTATACCGAAGCGTGGCCGGCCGCAGGCCAGTTCATCGAGCGCGTCGGCCGTCGCAAGCTGATCATGCCGATCTACGCCGAACTGGTGAAGACGCCCGAAGGCCTGGCCTTCGCCAAGGAGGCCTTTGCCAAGGCCAAGCCGGGCTATCACCCGATCACGACCGCGTCGGTCGAGGAGATGCTGGCCAAGGCCGAAGCGGCGCAGGCCAAGCAGTAAGTCGGCAATTGATCGTGGTGTAAATGGCGGCGGGCTCTCGGGCCCGCCGTTTTTTTGGGTGCTGATGGGTGGCTGTTATGTTGCCCCCGGACGCCCGATACATCGCCTCGCCGGCTCGAAGAGCAACATCTCGCGCTATCTTTGTTGCCTCTTTCCGCGGAGCCCTTCCGATGAAGCATTTGCCCTGGATCGCCGTCTGCGTACTTGCGCTCTCCGCCTGCACCGACCGCGAGGCCGAACGCCAGGCCCAAGCCGCTGCGCTGGCGCAGGCCAATGAGCAGAAGGCCGTTGAGCTGGAGAAGCGCTATACGCAGGCCGTGCAATCGAGGAACTGGGACATGGCCCGCGCCTTTGGCGCCGATTTGCTGCAGACCTATCCGCAAAGCGAGGCGGCCAAGCGGGTGGAACCGGGGTATGCCGAGGTCAAGGCCAAGGGCGACCAGGCGCGCGAGCTGCGTCGCCTGCAATCGCTGTGGCAATACAACCAGATCGCGGTCAAGGGCGGCACCCAGCGTTCGGCGATGATCGATGCCAAGGATCGCGTCGATGTGGATGGCAGCGGTGCCAAGCCGGTGCAGCTGGTGTTCCGCGACCATCCGCAGTGGAAGCGCCATGCCTATCTCGTCCTGCGCGCCGGTGACTTCAAGTGCTACGACGGTTGCAAGGTGCAGGTCAGCGTGGATGGCGGCAAGCCGAAGGCCATGGCCGCGCACCGGCCGGATACCGACGAGGCGATCGCCATGTTCATCGACGACCAGGCGGCGCTGTGGAAACTCGCATCGCAGTCCAAGGCGACGCTGAGCATTGAATTCCCGGTCAAGGCTGGCGGCACGCGCACGGCCGTGTTCGAGACCGGCGGCCTGGACGCGACGCAGATGCCGGGCTGGCATTGAGTCCGGAAGCCGTTGCCGACGGCGCCCCAGCGGAGGATCAGGATGTTCCGGAATTGCCTGGCGGTCCTACTCGCGGTTTTCCCATTGCTGGCTTCGGCGACGCCCCACCAGCCGCTGCCCGCCGTGTTCGAGCACGACCGTGTGTTCCTCCATGTGTTGACGCCCGATGGCAGCCCGCTGCGGCTGTATACCGACAGCGGAGGCGGCATGAACATGCTGGGCAGCGCTGCCGCGGCCGCGCTGCAGCTGCCCGTGCAGGATCACATCGAAGGCGACGGCGATTCCCTCCCGATCGTGGATTTTCCCGCGTTCCTGGCCGCGGCGGGCATTCCGGCGCCGATTGCGGATCGTGTACTGGAGAACCGCCTGGCGATCGCACCGGGCACCTGGAACGTTGGAGATGGGCTACTGGGTAACCGCTGGTTCGCCGGGCGGATATGGGAGATCGACTACAGGGCACACACGTTCAAGCTGCTGGAAGGTGGAGTGCCGGACGCCGGCATGTCGCGCATTCCCATGCATTACCGCGGCGGGAATTTCTATTGGCCCCGCGTCAGTGTCGAGATCGACGGAAAGAAGCTGGACCTGCTGCTGGACACCGGCGCCACCTCGGAAGTCGTCGGCCAGGCAGCCCGACTGCAGTCGGTGCCGGAGGCCACATTGGTGGCATCGAGTTTCATCGTGCTCAGCCGGTTCCGCGAATGGCAGGCGCGCCATCCAGACTGGGTCGTGGTCGAGGCCGGCGCGCGCCTGCAGGGCCAAAGCGTGCCGATGATTCGCGTCCCCCGGATGGTGATCGCCGGGCACCCGGTCGGGCCGGTCTGGTTCGCTGCGCGGGAAGACAGGAATTTCAGCGAATGGATGTCGTCCATGACCGATGCGCCGATCGAGGGCGCGCTGGGCGGCTCGGCATTGCGCTATTTCCGCGTCGTCCTCGACTACCCCGCGCAGGCGGCGTATTTCGCCCCGCTTGCCGCCACGCCATGACCGCGAAGCCGCTCACCGAGCATCGCCACTGGGTCTTCGACCTCGACGGCACGCTGACCCTCGCGGTGCATGATTTCGCGCTGATCCGGCGCGAACTGGAGATACCGGCGGAACAGGACATCCTCGGCCACCTCGCCGCGTTGCCCGCCGCCGATGCGGCAGCCAAGCGCGCCTGGTTGATCGCGCACGAGTGCGAACTGGCGGCAGCTTCCGTCGCTGCGCCGGGCGCGGTGGCGCTGTTGCGCGCGCTGCATGGGCGTGGGTGTCAACTGGCCATCCTGACCCGCAACGACCACGCGCTCGCGCGACTTACCCTGGCCGAGATCGGCGTGGGTGACCTGTTCTCCGATGAGGCGATCATCGGCCGGGACGAGGCCGTGCCCAAGCCGCATCCGGCAGGCCTGCTGCAGCATGCGGCGCGTTGGGGCGTTTCATCCGACGAACTGGTGATGGTCGGCGATCACGGCTACGACCTCGAAGCCGGGCGTGCGGCGCGGGCAACGACGGTGTTCGTTGGCGCGCAGAACGCATGGCCGGCGTTGAGCGACCATGCGTTCGCCGATTGCGCGGCGCTGTTGCGGCGCCTGGATTGACGATCAGTCGCAGGGTGGCGCAGGCCAGCGCTGCCGGGCATGCAGCAGGCGCAGGATCACGATGGCGTCGCGCCACGCTTCGTACACCAGCACGTGGTCACGCTCGATCACCCATTCGCGCGTGCCGGGAATGCGGCCACGCCGGCCCAGCCTGGGATGGCGAACGAGCACAGCGACCTGCTGTGCGAGCCGCTGTTCCATCGCGGCGATGTCGCGCTCACTGCTCCCGGTCGACTGAACTTGCTGGCGATCCCTCGTCGCCAAGGCGGTCCATAATACGTGTGTCATCCATTGACCTTTCCCCCCAGCTTTCATGGACGCCGGCGCGGATCACGCGCCGGCGCAACGGTCTCCCTGGCGTAAGTCAGTGGTCGAACGCGGGGTCCGGCAGCAGCTCGCCGCGTGCGGCGGAGAGGCGGCCCAGCGCCACCTGCTCGCTGAACCATGCGTCGTAGTCGAGTGCCTCGTCGGCCTCCCGCGCCTGGCCGTCATCGCCGCTGTCGGCCGCGGATATCTCGTGATGCCCGGGGATGGAGTCGTGCTGGAAGGAGTGGATATCGCTGTTCATGGAACCTCCGTTTGTCGTGGCGGAGGCAACGTAGCACCGTCTCCGCATGCCGATCGGGCATGCAGAGCGTCCATTTCGCGTATTACGGAAGGTTGCGGGATTGCCCTACAACGGTGCCGCTCTTGTCTTACAGCGAGTAGCCGAACTGCTGCTTGAACTGGTCGTTGAACTCGGAGAAATCGAAGCGCTGGTTCTGCGTGCCCGGGTGTTCGACCTTCAGCGCGCCCATCAGGTTGCCCATGCGGCCGATGGTCAGCCAGTCGTAGCCGCCCTGGATGCCGAAGATCAACCCGGCGCGGAAGGCATCGCCGCACCCGGTCGGGTCGACCACGCGGCGCTCGTGTGCCGGCGGGATGTCATAGCTCTGCTCCGGCGTGTGGATCACCGCGCCCTTCGGGCCGCGCGTGGTGATGTACGCCTTGACCCGCGAGACGATCTGCTTTTCGTCCCAGCCGGTGCGCTCCTGCAGCAGGTTGGACTCGTAGTCGTTGACCACCACGTAGTCGGCCTGCTCGATGAAGGTGCGCAGCTCCGGGCCGTTGAACAGCGGCATCGCCTGGCCCGGGTCGAAGATGAACGGCACGCCCATTTCCTGGAACTCGACCGCGTTCTGGATCATGCCCTCGCGCCCGTCCGGGCCGACCAGGCCCAGGGTCACGCCCGGCACATCCTTCACGTGGTTCTCGTAGCTGCGCATCATCGCGCCCGGGTGGAAGGCGGTGATCTGGTTGTTGTCGTGGTCGGTGGTGATGAACGCCTGCGGCGTGAACAGCTCGTCGATCACCTTGACCCGCGACAGGTCGATGCCCAGCCCGTCGAAATATTCGCGGTACGGACCGAAATCCTGGCCCACCGTGCCCATGGGAATCGGCTGGCCGCCGAGCAGGTGCAGGTTGTAGGCAATGTTGCCGGCGCAGCCGCCGAACTCGCGGCGCATCCGCGGCACCAGGAACGAGACGTTCAGGATGTGCACCTTGTCCGGCAGGATGTGGTTCTTGAACTGGTCCGGGAACACCATGATGGTGTCGTAGGCAAGGGAACCACAGATCAGGGCGGACATCGGGATAGAGGCCTTTGCATGGAGAAAAACCCGCCAGCGTCCGGACGGGCCTGGGGGGCGGCAGGCGCGCCGCGGCGCAAAGGTTAACGGGTGAGGCGGTTCAGGGCCAGAACCCCCTGCTGGACCAGGGGTCGCTGAAGCTGAAAAAAGCGCCGTGGCTGACCGCATTTCTCCTTGCCCGCACCCGGGGGGATTGTTAGGCTAGCCGACTGCATTTTTGCCCATTTTTTCGCCACCTCGGCGCGCCGGGCACGGCCCTCTCAGGAACGACTCCCCCGATGTTCAAGAAACTCCGCGGCATGTTTTCCAATGACCTGTCCATCGACCTGGGCACGGCCAACACCCTGATCTACGTGCGCGGCCAGGGCATCGTCCTCAACGAGCCTTCGGTGGTCGCGGTGCGCCAGGATCGTGCCATCGGCGGCACCCGCTCGGTGGCCGCCGTCGGCGCCGAGGCCAAGCAGATGCTCGGCCGTACCCCGGGCCACATCACCACCATCCGCCCGATGAAGGACGGCGTCATCGCCGACTTCACCTACACCGAGGCGATGCTGAAACACTTCATCAAGAAAGTGCACAAGTCCCGCGTGCTGCGCCCGAGCCCGCGCGTGCTGGTGTGCGTGCCGGCCGGCTCGACCCAGGTCGAGCGCCGCGCCATCAAGGAATCGGCGGAAGAAGCCGGTGCGCGTGACGTCTACCTGATCGAAGAGCCGATGGCCGCGGCGATCGGCGCCGGCATGCCGGTGACCGAGGCGCGCGGCTCGATGGTCATCGACATCGGCGGCGGCACCACCGAAGTGGCGGTCATTTCGCTGAACGGCATCGTGTACTCGCAGTCCGTGCGTGTAGGCGGCGATCGCTTCGACGAGTCGATCACCAACTACGTGCGCCGCAACCACGGCATGCTGATCGGCGAGGCCACGGCCGAGCGGATCAAGCTGGAGATCGGTTGCGCCTATCCGCAGGCCGTGGTACAGGAGATGGAAATCTCCGGCCGCAACCTCGCCGAGGGCGTGCCGAAGATGATCAAGATCAACTCCAACGAAGTGCTCGAAGCCCTGCACGAGCCGCTGTCGGGCATCGTTTCGGCGGTCAAGCTGGCGCTGGAGCAGACCCCGCCGGAACTGTGCGCCGACGTCGCCGAGCGCGGCATCGTGCTGACCGGCGGTGGCGCCCTGCTGCGTGACCTGGATCGCCTGATCTCCGAGGAAACCGGCCTGCACGTGCAGGTGGCCGATGATCCGCTGACCTGTGTCGCCCGTGGCGGTGGCCGCGCGCTGGAGCTGGTCGACATGCACGGCAACGAGTTCTTCGCGCCGGAATGAAGCGCGCTGGATCGGCGGCGCCCCCGGCCCGCCTTCGCGATCCATTGATTGTCCGGGGGCGCGAGAACATCGCGCCCTCGTCCTTCCGATTCCCCTCACTTCCGAAACCCGGCTGACCCTCAGTGCCGCCCTACGCCGGACCTCCCATCGCATCCCGCCCCGGCGACGCCGCCAGTACGGTGCGGCTGCTGGCGTATCTCGCGCTGGCGGTGGTGCTGATCGTGCTCGACAGCCGCGGTGGCTGGCTTTCCCAGGTCCGGCAGCGGGCCAATGTGCTGGTGCAGCCGGTTTGGGCGCTGGCCGGTTTGCCGGGGCGGATCGGCCTGCAGGTCAAGGACAACGCCGCCACCCATGCCCAACTGGTGGCCGAGAATCGCCAGCTGCGCAATGACCTGCTGGTTGCCAATGCGCGCCTGACCCGCCTGCAGACTGCCGCGCTGGACAACGCCCAGTTGCGCGAACTGCTCAATGCCGCCGAGCGCAATGGCCTGGACGTGCAGCTCGCGCCGATCCTCGACATCGACCTGGACCCGACCCGCCAGCGCCTGGTGCTGGATGCGGGCAGCGATGACGACGTGCATGTAGGCCAGGCGGTGATCGATGCCGGTGGCCTGATGGGCCAGGTGATTGCGACCACGCCGGCGCATTCCACCGTGCTGCTGTTGACCGATCCCGATCACGCCGTGCCGGTGAACGTCGCGCGCAACGGCGTGCGCCTGATTGCCTATGGCCGCGGCGACCGGCTGGAATTGCGCGACGTCCCGCTCAGCGCCGGGCTGGTGGTGGGCGACGAAATCGTGACCTCGGGCCTGGGCGGACGCTTCCCGGTGGGTTTCCCGGTAGGCACCGTGGCCGAGCTGCATCCCGACGACAGCCACGCCTTCCTGGTCGGCCAGCTCAAGCCCGCCGCCCAGCTCGATCGCGGCCGCGACGTTCTGCTGCTCAAGCGCCGGCCGTGGCGCGTGCCGCCGCCGCCGGCGGGCAGTGCGCCGTCCACGGACGATGGCCCGTCGTCGCGCACCGCGGCGCCGCCGACTACCGCCGCGCCGGCCCCGCGCCCGGCAGCGTCGACCGCGCCCCCTGCGCAGGCCACCGCGCCGGCGACGTCCGTGCCGCCGCCGGCCAAGACCGTTCCCGCTGCCACGGAGCCCCGTCGATGACGCGCCGCAATCAATGGGTGCTGCCGATCAGCGTGATCATCGCGCTGCTGCTGGGCTTGCTGCCGCTGCCGCCGCTGATCCAGCCGCTGCGCCCCTATTGGCTGGCGCTGGTGTTGGCGTACTGGGTGATCGAAGAGCCCGATCGCGTCGGCCTGGGCTTCGTCTTCGTCGCCGGCGTACTGGCCGACCTGCTCTATGGCGGTTTGCTCGGCGAGCAGCCGCTGCGGCTGGTGGTCATGACCTTCATCCTGCAGCGCTTCCGCGCGCGGCTGCGGTTCTTCCCGGTCTCGCAGCAAGCGCTGGCCATCGGCGGCCTGCTGCTGAACGATCGCGTGGTCACGGCGGCCGTGCACCTGGCCCTGGGCGAAGCCACGCTGCCATGGAGCTATTGGTGGGCGCCCCTGCTGGGCATGCTGCTGTGGCCGCTGTTGTTCGTGCTGCTGGACGCGGTGCGGCTGGGCAAGCGGCGCTAAGCAATGTATCCGCGTCGCCAGTCCAAGAACCCGCATGCGGAGGCCGAGCAGTTCCGTCGGCGCGCGGTGCTGGGTTTCCTGGTCGTGCTGCTGTGCCTGGGGGGCTTGGGCGCGTGGTACTTCAAGCTGCAGGTGGTGGACCACGAGGTCTATGCCACGCGCTCGGAGGCCAACCGGATCAAGCCGCGTCCGGTGGTGCCTGGCCGCGGCATGATCTACGACCGCAACGGCCGCCTGCTGGCCGAGAACGTGCCGGCTTTCCGCCTGGACGTGACCCCGGACAAGGTCGCCGACATGGACGTGATGCTGGCCGAGCTGGGCAAGGTCATCACGATCTCGCCCGAAGACCTGGAGCGCTTCAATCGCGAACGCAAGTCGCGCCGCAGCTTCCTGCCTGTCACCTTGCGCCTGCGCATGAGCGAGGAGGAGATGGCCCGCTTCGCGGTGGAGCGCTGGCGTTTCCCGGGCGTGGAGCTGGAGCCTTACCTCACGCGGCGTTATCCCTATGGCGAGCTGTTCGCGCACGTCATCGGCTATGTCGGCCGCGTCGATGACAAGGACCTGGAAACGCTGGGCGAGGGCAATGCCGCGCTGACCCACATCGGCAAGTCCGGCCTGGAGCGCTATTACGAGCAGGCGCTGCGCGGAAAGGTCGGCTACGAACAGGTGGAAACGAACGTGCAGGGCCGCGCGATCCGCACCGTCGGCCGCGTCCCGGCGCAGTCCGGCGCGGACCTGCGCCTGTCCATCGATGCCGACCTGCAACGCGCCATGGTGGCCGCGTTCGGCCAGTACGAAGGCTCGGCCATTGCGATGGACCCGCGCACCGGCGAGATCCTCGGCATGGTCAGCCTGCCGAGTTACGACCCCAACCTGTTCGTCAACGGCATTTCCCACGCCGACTTCAAGGCGCTCAACGACAACCCCTCGCGGCCGCAGTTCAACCGCCTGGTGCTCGGTGGCGTGGCGCCCGGTTCGACGATCAAGCCCATGATCGCCCTGGCCGGCCTGGACAGCGGCGTGCGTCGGCCGGAAGACAAGATCCTTTCCACCGGCAT
>Ga0160437_1000062_pt1 | contig 72078 bp, 57 predicted proteins | sample HID1975I_E0MG_FD_108227 | JGI IMG/M metagenome (GOLD analysis project Ga0160437, IMG submission 108227) | Enriched soil microbial communities from UW Madison campus, WI, USA - HID1975I_E0 MG | ecosystem: Environmental > Terrestrial > Soil > Unclassified | place: USA: Madison, Wisconsin... | reverse complement strand
CGTCCGCATTTTCGCCGGAGATGATCTCCTGCTCCACGTCCGCGTTGCTGATGAAATCGATCTCGGCAAGGCAGGCGCGGCTGTACGGGCGTCCCCTCTGGGAGCTGTTGCCGAGGTTCCCGTCGCGATAGACCCCGGATTCCGTGCCCACCTTGATGCCGCGATATCCGGTTTCGCCTGGTTGTTGCGCGTTCGGAACGGTCGCCGTCATCGCGGCCTGTATCCGCGTCGCCAGGGCCCTGTCCTCGTCGTAGTTGACGTTGCCGGACGCCGTCGGCTCGATGAGCGTTTCCGGTCCGTGCACGGATGCACTGGAGTAGCCATTGAAGTGGATGCTGAAGAGGATGTCCGCGCCCCGGTCGCGCGCGGCATGCGCACGATCCGCAATGCCGACGTTGATGTCGCTGTCGCGAACCATCACAACCTGCAACATCAGGGACTGGTCATCGCGCCGCTGCCGCAGTTGCGTCCTGAGCTTCCTGCTGAACAGCAGGGTCAGGTCCTTCTCCAGCGAACGGTTGCCTTCGGCATCACCGATGCTGGTGGCATTGTTCGCACTCGATCCACCCAGCTTCGAAGTGCCACCGTGCCCCGGATCGATGACCACGATCGCGGGCACCTCCAGGTCGATCAGCTCCGTGACTTCGCCCATGCCTTCGACCTGCACGCTCACGCGCGCGGCGTTGAAGCCGATCGGCGGCAGGTTGACGCGGATCGCGCTGTAGCCCTCGGCATCGACGGTGGTGGTGGCCGAATCCTGCCCGCTGCGCGCGAAGCCGTTCGCGCCGAAGGTGGCGGAAGCCTCGAAGCGATCCCGATGGCCCTGCGCAGCCTGCGCCCAGTCGCCGCGGAACGCTGCTGCGGAAGCACCCGGCGCGGTGAACAGCGGCGCCATGGTCCAGGTCACCTTGCGGCCCTTGAAGGCGTCGGCCGGCTGGTTGTCGCTGCTGACGCGGATCTTGACCTCGCGGTGGGCAATGCGGTTGGTCGCCGGATCCTGCTCCACCATGGGGTGGCGATGCCCGAGCGCCTGCGGCGTGGTCGAGTCCGCGACCGCGTTGTCATCCTCGTCGACGACCTGCGGTGCAAGCTCGATGGCCTGGACCTCGGGCACCGGCTCATCCTCGTCGTTCGCCGCGCCCTGGGCAGCGGCCGGAGTGGCACCCAGCGCCCGTGCCGCGTTGCCCACGGCAGGCGACGCGCCACCGCCAGCCGATGCGGCGGCCGACGACGCGCCGGCACCCGCACCCTGGGCCGCGCCTGGATCGATGAAGGCGCGCTGCTGCGCCACCGCCACCAGCGTGCAGCCGCAGGCGCAGGCGTCGCCCTGGCGTGCCAGCGCCTGGCCGTCGATGAGCGTGGTTGCGTCGCCGCTGGCGATGGTCGTCGGGCCGTGGCGGCTGCAGACCACCGCGTCCCCGACCCGCGCGACGGGCTTGCCTTCCACCGCGGTGAAGGGCGAACCGGCAACGACGCTGCCGCCGCCACTGGTGGTATCGCCCACGACTATCCACATCCTTGCCATTGCAGCCTCCCTGCGACGCCCATGATCGATGGACCGAACCGGCCGGCCCATGAACCGGCGTCGCACGATCCCGCGCGGCGCCGGCATGCCCCGTGATACCCGCCCGGCGTCCGTCATGCAAGCCGGGCGGCACCCCGGCACGCAGGGCGCGCCGGAACCGTGATGCGCCTCTCGCATGCCTCGGCGGTGCGGACGGCCATTGCCTCGGATGAAATGCATCGTCGCCGGAGGGCAACGCCAGCGGCACCTACAATGCGCGACCGCCTGCTTCCCGGTGCCCCATGCCCCTGCGCCTGCTCAAGCTGTTCCTCGGACTCACCGCCTACGGCATGTCGATGGTGATGCTGCTGCGATCCGGCCTCGGACTGATGCCCTGGGACGTGCTGCACCAGGGCCTCGCGCTGCAGGGTGGCTGGCCGATGGGCCGGGTCGCCATCGCGGTGAGTTTCGTGACCCTGCTGCTGTGGATCCCGATCCGGCAGAAGCCCGGCTTCGGCACGCTGTGCAACGCGGTGGTGATCGGACTGGTGTTCGATCTGGTGAACGGATGGGTTGGCGACCGCCTGCTCGATGCGCCGCTGGCGACGCGGCTGGCGCTGCTGTTCGGCGGCATCGTGCTCAACGGCGCCGCGACCGCGGCCTACCTCGGCGCACGCATGGGCCCCGGCCCGCGCGATGGCCTGATGACCGGCCTGGTGCGCCGCACCGGCCGCTCCGTGCGCCTGGTGCGCACGCTCATCGAGGGCAGCGTGCTGCTGTCGGGCTACCTGCTCGGCGGCACGCTGGGCCTGGGCACCGTGGCCTACATGCTGCTGATCGGGCCGCTGATCCAGCTGATGCTGCCGTGGTTCGATCGCCAGGTGCGGGTCGTGGTCGAGGCGGAAGGCGTCTGCGCGGACCGCTGCCCGTGAGCGGACGCGACAACGGGCTGCGGGCAGGTGGAGCGCTCGCGCGCCGCCGGACCTGCCGGACCGCACTTCCACCGTTTCCGATCCGGCGATGAGCGGCGTCCGCGCCTGCCCGCTGCCGGGAGACGCCCTGCTCCGGCGCCATTGCACGGCCGGCGCCCACGTCGACTGCTACGCCACCGAAACGCCGCGCACGGTGTCGCAGGCCGGGTATGTGGAAGCCTTCTACACCACGCCCCTGTTCCGGTCCGAACGCCTGGTACTGCGCTGGCTGGCGTCGCTGCCGTCGACCGACGTGCAGGCGCGGCAGCTGGCAGCGGGTGCGAGCGATACGTTCGCGGCCTGGCGCGTCGAGGCGCGAACGTCGCGGCAACTGCTGCTCCGCGACGTCACCGGGCGCACGCGCTCGTGGCTGATGACCATGCCGCTCGATGGCGGGGACGATGGCGAGGGCTGCGCCGGGACGCGCCTGTACTTCGGATCGGCGATCGTGCCGGTCACCGATCCGCGCAGCAGCCAGCCCACGCTGGGCTTTCCCTATCGCTGGCTGCTGGGCGCGCATGCCGTGTATTCGCGCAGGCTGCTGCGCGCGGCCAGGTCGAGGCTGGAAAGCGGCGCCGATCGCGGCTGAGCGGGACCGGCCGCCACGCCGCGATCGCGGGTCAGCCGCCGCCGCGCCGCGGCAGCTTCCAGTCCGGTCGCACGTAGTGGCAGGTGTAACCGGTGGGATAGCGCTGCAGGTAGTCCTGGTGCTCGGGTTCGGCTTCCCAGAAATCACCCGCCGGCTCGACCTCGGTCACGGCCTTGCCCGGCCACAGGCCGGAGGCGTCGACGTCGGCGATGGTCTCGCGCGCAATGCGCGCCTGCTCCGGCGTAGTGAAGAAGATCGCGGAGCGGTACGACGCGCCGCGATCGTTGCCCTGGCGGTCCTTCGTCGATGGATCGTGGATCTGGAAGAAGAACGCCAGCAGGTCGCGGAAGCCGATCTTCGCCGGGTCGAACACGATCTCCACCGCCTCGGCGTGCGTGCCGTGGTTGCGGTAGGTCGCATCCGGCACATCGCCGCCGCTGTAACCCACGCGCGTGGAGACCACGCCGTCCATCTTGCGCAGCAACTCCTGCACGCCCCAGAAGCAGCCGCCGGCGAGGATCGCGCGCTCGGTCGTCATGCCGGGTCCTCCACCTGGTCGAGGTAAGCGCCGTACCCGGCTGCCTCCATCTCCTCGCGCGGAACAAACCGCAGCGCCGCCGAATTGATGCAGTAGCGCAGCCCGCCCTGGTCGCGCGGCCCGTCCTCGAACACGTGCCCGAGGTGGCTGTCGCCGTGCACCGAACGCACCTCGGTGCGGACCATGCCGTGCGTGGTGTCGCGCAGCTCATTGACGTGGGCCGGCTCGATCGGACGGGTGAAACTCGGCCACCCGCAGCCCGACTCGAACTTCGCCGACGACGCGAACAGCGGCTCGCCCGACACGATGTCGACATAGATCCCCGGCGCCCTGTTGTGCAGGTACTCACCCGTGCCCGGGCGCTCGGTGGCGCTCTCCTGGGTGACGCGGTACTGCTCGGGGGTCAGCCTTGCGACGGCTTCGGGGGACTTGCGATAGGCGTTCATGGCGCGGCTCCGGAAGAGATGCGTTGGATATGGGGATGACGGCGCCTGTTCGAAAGTACCGGCTGGCTTGCAGGGGCGCGGGAGCCGCGGGCTTTTGCCTGGGGCCTCCCCTGCCTTCGCACGGGAGGGAGTCTGCAGGAGCGGCGGGAGCCGCGATGCCCTGCCAGTAAGGGCAATCGCGACTTCCGTCGCTCCTACGAAAGCCGGGAGCCAAAGCTCGCGGCTGAAGCCGCTCCTGCAAGGGACGGCGGCGCCTGCAGCCGGCACTCGAATGCATGTCAGGGGACGGCGGTGTACAGCTCGATGATGTCCGTGATCGCCGCCTGGCACACCTGGCAGAACGCATCGGCGCGGGTGAACATCATGCATTGCATCTGCGGCCGGTAATAGCCGGTGGCCGCGTAGTTGGCGCCCTCGAACGCGCCGATGGCATCGCGGTACTCCGCGCCGGCGAACAGCGCATCCACGTGCGCCTGCTCCTCGCGGAACAGCGCGCTCATCTCCGCCTCCGGGCGCCGGTCCGCGCGCAGCTGCACGCGGCGCGCCTGCACGTCGCGTTCGTAGGCTTCGAACTCCGCCTTCGGCCACGACGTCGGCAGCGGCACGGCCGGGCTCATCTGCCCCTGCCATTTCAGCTTGCCGGGATCCGGCAGCACGGTGACGTTCGGCTCCCACGGCTCCACGCGCTGCGCGCCAGCGGCGTAGGCCACGTCCGAGGTGTAGTACTCGTCGGCCAGCCCGGCGAAGTGGTGGCCGAACTCGTGCACGAACACGTAGTCGGCCCAGTCGTTGTCGGCGGCCACCGTGCTGAACTGGCCGAAGATGCCGCCACCCCCGTACGTCTGCCCGTTGACCATGATCTCGACGAACTCGTACGGCGCGTACTGCGCGAGGTCGCGGAAGGCGCGGTTGTCGAGCGTGAGGATGTAGCGCTCGCTGCCGAAGATGTCGTAGCGCGCGCCGGTGGCGCTGGCGTGGTGGAGTCCGGTCGACGGGCGGCTGATGCCGGACTCGGGCACGGGCACCGCCAGCGCCCAGACGTTGAAGTCGGACGCGCGTTCCTTGAACGGCGGCACGCTGAACAGGCGGTCGGCCAGCCGCCGCGCGTCGGCCTGGAACTTGTCCATCTCCGCCGCCGTGTAGCCGTCGCCGAGCAGCAGCAGGTCGACCTTGTGCGCCGAATCGCCGTGATGGCGGATTTCCACTGGCTGCGCCGGCGCCGGCATGGCGACGCGCTCCACGTCCAGCGCCGCCGGGTCCACCGCCACCGACCACTGCAGCGCGAAGCGGTTGTCGGCGTCGCGCCCGTACACCTTCACCCGCACAGGCGCATCCGGCATCGGGAAGCGCAGCGACTCCTGGAAGCTGCGCTGCAACCCTTGCGCCTCCTGCGTGGTGCGCCACTCGCCGAACACCGTGCTGTAACCGCGCGAGTACAGGACCTTCCCGCTGGCGGCATCGACCACTTCGAACTTCTGGCTGCCGCGGTTGCTGTCGTCCAGCGGCCGGTCCGGATTGCCCGGCCACGGCAGCGGCTCGACGATCACGCGGTCGAGCGCGTAGTGCTCGTTGCCGGCGTCGCCGGAATGCTGGATGTCGACGCGCAGCGTGGGCGGCGCCGCGCCGGACGCCATCGCAGGCGGCATCGCGAGGGCAGCGGCGGCGAGCAGGCAAGGCAAGGCCGCGGAAACGGTGGCAAGGCGCATCTGGATTCCCCGCAAAGGCACGGCGTACATCATCCGGCCGGCGGCGCGGAAATGGAAACAGGCCGCGCCCGCGGCGCGCTCAGCGATCGGGCACGTTGTCGTGGTTGGCGTAGCCGGGCTCGTCGCCGTCGGGCTGCTCGCGCTTGATCTTCCTGCCGATCCGGTGGTCGCGCTCGTCGATGCGCTCGTCGGGGCCGGTGACGTCGCCGTCGCTGCGATCGTGCTTGCGCCCGGGTTCGGGCTGCTCGTTGCGGGGGGTCATGCGTGCGTCCTCGGCCGTGTTCGCGAGCCTGCACGCTAGGCGCCGCGCCGTGAAACGCCGGTCAAACGCAGCGCCGAACGTGAACGGCGCCGGTCATTTTCCTGCCGGACTGGCGTGCTAGGCTTCGCCTCGAAGGGGAGTAGCTCCCAGTGCCGCCATCGTCATGACGGGCCCAGGCCCCGGTGCGGCAGCAGGCCACGGGCCTGTGAGCAAGACCTTCGCCGGCACGGCGAAGGCGCGCATCCATTCGATGCGACCCGTCGTGGCGCCCACCCCGCCGCTACGGAAGCCCTTCCATGGAACAACTCGCAAATCCGGAAATCTGGATCGCCCTGGCCACCCTCACCGCGCTCGAACTGGTGCTGGGCATCGACAACATCATCTTCATCTCGATCCTCGCCGCGAAGCTGCCGCCGGGGCAGCGCGACCGCGCGCGGCGCGTCGGCATCCTGCTCGCCGCGGTCACCCGGATCGCGCTGCTGCTGGCGATTGCCTGGATCGTCGGCCTGACCGCGCCGCTGTTCGCCGTATTCGGCCACGCGTTCTCGTGGCGCGACCTGATCCTGATCGGCGGCGGCCTGTTCCTGATCGCCAAGGCCACCCACGAGATCCACCAGAAGCTCGAAGGCGCCACCGAAACCGTGCCCACCGCCACCGGCGCGGCCACCGCGACGTTCGGCGCCGTGATCGCGCAGATCATGGTGCTCGACATCGTGTTCTCGCTGGACTCGATCATCACCGCCGTCGGCATGGTCGAGGAGCGCTGGGTGATGGTCACCGCGATCCTGGCCTCGATCGTGTTCATGCTCGCGTTCGCGCGGCCCATCGGCGAGTTCGTCGAACGCCACCCCACGGTCAAGGTGCTCGCGCTGAGCTTCCTGATCATGATCGGCCTGGTGCTGGTGGCCGACGGCTTCGGCCAGCACATCCCCAAGGGCTACATCTACACCGCGATGGCGTTCTCGGTGTTCGTGGAACTGGTCAACATGTGGATCCGCCGCCGCACCGACCGCGCGGTGGCGCCGGTGAAGCTGCACGAGAAGTACGCCGGCGACGGACAGGAAGCCGGCTAACCGCCGGCCTCCACCCCCCTGCAGGAGCGGCTTCAGCCGCGAGCTCCTCGCCCGCCCTGGAAACGCCCCGGTTCTTCCACCAGTCCGCTATTCGACGAACGCCTCCAGCCCGCGCCGCCCGCGCGCAGTGACGATCAGCGCGCGCGAGTGCGCCCGGCGGCGCAGCCAGCCCTGTTCGAGGTATCGCGCCAGCAGCACCGCGCCCAGCGCACCGGCCAGGTGGTGCCGGCGCTCGCTCCAGTCCAGGCACGCGCGGCACAGCGGCCGGCGCGACCGCAGCAGGGCATCGACATCGATGCCCGCACCCGCAACGAAGCGGCGGCCGGCGCTGGTGAGTTGCAGCGCGTCGGGCTCCAGCCGCAGGAAGCCGCGGCGCACGAAGCTGTCGTGGATGCGCACGCCCCATTCGCCGGCGAGGTGGTCGTAGCAGGCGCGTGCCTGCCGCAGCGCGGGGTCGACCGGACCGGTCTGCACGGGCGCGGTGGCGATGCGGTGGGCCACGCCCATCAGGCCTTCCAGCATGCCGGCCACATCCTCGTTGGCGAGGCGGAAGTAGCGATGCCGCCCCTGCTTTTCCACGACGAGCAGGCCGGCACCGGTCAATGCCGACAGGTGCGTACTGGCGGTTGGCCGTGCAACGCCGGCATGGTCGGCCAGTTCGGTCGCCGTCAACGCACGCCCGGTCATCAGCGCGGCAAGCATGTCGACGCGCGTGCGGTCGCCGATCAGCGCCGCGATGCGATTGAAGCTGGCCGAGGTGTCCATGCCGTGATCCTGCGCGGTAGGCGATACACGATGCTTCGATCCTGACCGAAGCATCGGCCCCGGGCAAACACGACCATGGCGCCATGAACCCGGTCGACGACCTGCGCGCACGGCAGCTGCCGACCCAATGATCCCCAACAACACAGGAGCAAGGAACGAACGGCACTGCCTGGCCAGGACTCCACCCGCCACCCGCCAAGCGGAATGGCGCATGGAACCGCAAACCCGGCAAGCGCCCAAGGACCGAAACCCATGCGCATCGCCTGCCTCATCCAATACCGCATCGACCCCTTCCAGCGCGACGCCTTCGCGACCTACGCAGCCAACTGGGGGCGGATCATTCCCCGCTGCGGCGGCGACCTGGTCGGCTACTTCCTGCCGCACGAAGGCAGCAACGACATCGCCTGGGGGCTGGTCGCGTTCGACAGCCTCGCCGATTACGAAGCCTATCGGGCGCGGATGAAATCCGATCCCGCCGGCTGCGACAACCTGCACTTCGCGCACGAGAAGCGCTTCATCCTGCGCGAGCGGCGCAGCTGGCTCGAAATCGTCGACGGTGCCTTCGGCCTGCACGCGGACGCGGAGATGTCGCCGTGATCGCGGTGATCTTCGAACTGACCCTGCAGCCCGGGCGCCAACCCGACTATCTCGGTGCCGCAGAGCGCCTGCGGCCGCTGCTCGCGGACATCGACGGTTTCCTGTCGATCGAGCGGTTCGAAAGCCTCTCGCAACCGGGCAGGCTGCTGTCGATGTCGTACTGGCGCGACGAGGAAGCCGTCCGGCAATGGCGCAACACCGAAGCGCATCGCCAGGTGCAGGACACCGGCCGCCGCGCGATCTTCGCCGACTACCGTCTGCGCGTGGCGCAGGTGCTGCGCGATTACGGCATGCGGGACCGGCAGCACGCGCCCGCCGATTCGCGCCAGACGCACGGCGCCTGACGCGTCATCGTCGCAGGGGGCGGAGGCGTCAGCCTCCGGGTGCCTTGGGCACCATCACCATCCAGCCCACGCCGAAGCGGTCGACCAGCATCCCGAACGACGAGGCGAAGAAGCTCTCCGCCAGCGGCATGTCGACCTTCCCGCCGTCGGCCAGCGCCTCGAAGCGGCGCTTCGCATCGGCATCGTCGTCGCACACCAGCGTCATCGAGAAGCCCTTGAAGTCCGGCTTGCCGCTGCACATCCCGTCCGACAGCCCCAGCTCGGTGCCGCCGATACGCAACCCGGCATGCATCACCTTGTCGGCCGGCAGCTTCATCCCGCCCGGACACTCGCTATCGCCCTGCGGCGACTCGCCATAGGTCATCCGCATCGTGACCTCGGCGCCGAGCGCCTTGCCGTAGAACGCGATCGCCTCGTCGGCGCGACCTTCGAAGAACAGATAGGGCTGGATGGACATGGTGAACCTCGCTTCTGGGTGGAAAGGCGGCGCCAGCATGGCGCCTACGGAAGGACGACGAACCAGCATCCCCGGAATCGACATTGCACCCCAACCGCGCCCCTGCCCCTGTAGGAGCGGCTTCAGCCGCGAGCCTTTGGGCTCAGGTGATTCCCGAAGCGCGAGGTTTTGATGGACTCTTCGCCCGCCGACCGAAACTGAATCTGACCAGTTCTGGGAAGCCGCTATGAAACCGCAGCAGCAAACCGTGCATACAGATCTCCCGGCAGCGGATGATCCAGTTGCCAAGTGATTCCCATGGGTCGTTCGCCTTCATGGGAGACATAGGTCGCCGGACCCAGCAGCCAGAACGCCCTGTCATCAGCGGTGAGGCGCGCAAACGGCAGCGCTGCGCTCCCGTTTCCGTCGTGTTGCTGGTAGCGCCGGCCGGTTGGACTGTCAGAACGAGTATTGGACTGGCTTTCCCAGTGGATCAGCTCGCGACTGATCGCATAGTCTCGATATCGGGTGGTGGGAGAAAAATGTCCGCTGGCCTTGTCGAGGGTGAACGCCAGCAAATCCACATTTACATCCGGTAGCCAGCGCACGCCTTCACGCCATTCGGGCACCTTCAGAGTTGTCCCGGCACCAAATGCAGCAAGGATCTCCCGCCGGGTATAGCGGGCATGGATGTACAAGGGTGCATCGGGATGTGTCGATAGCGGGGCTTGGACATGGTCGATGCGTTCGGCAAGCACCTCCATCAACTGGTCAAGTTCCGCCAGGACCTGTGGATGCTTCCAAATCATGGATGCCGCCACATCGAGGATCGCGTCATTGGTGTTGGCGCTTTCGGTCAGTACCGTCGCCAGCATGTGGAACAGTCGTCGCGTACGCAGATCCATCGCATCGATGCTGGGTGGTTGGGCAGCTTGGGCGAAGCTTCGATACTGATTGATTCGCAGACTGTCATCCAGGTGAAGAAGTCGCCCCAGTGCACGCCGAAGCGTGCGCTCCTCCGGGCCGCTGGGGAGCGTAAGGACTCCGCCTGCTTCAAGCAGGTCGGACCAGCAGTGACTGCCGGAATAGACGTCCTCAAGTTCAAGCCCTGACGCTTCTAGAAACCGTTTGAGAGTGAGATCTGAGGTCGTTTCCGCGATCCGCTTCAACTCACGCGCCTTGGCGGGCCACTTTGACGGCAGACTCAGACGGATGTTGTCGAGCACGGTTGTCGTGGCCACGGCATCAAGCTGCATATGGCAACCACTGGGAAGGAACGGGAATCCGCTCTCAATCTGCTTCGTCACCTGTTTTCGGCTGCCGTTGAGTAGTGCACCAAACCTGCGGTAGAACTGGAACTCCTTGCGGTGCTGACCAACAAAATCAAGGACCGTGCAAACGGATTTCCCCGTTTCACGGCGCAAGCCGCGGCCAAGCTGCTGCAGGAAGATCGTCGGACTGTCCGTGGGGCGCAACAGCAGGAGTGTGTCGACAGACGGGACATCCACTCCTTCGTTGAACAAATCAACGGAGAACACGACGCGAAGGTCACCAGCAGCCAGGGCCTGCAGTGCATCGCGTCGCTGTCCTGCAGGCGTGTCTGCCCAGACAGCCATTGCCGGCAGCCCAGAGGCGTTGAACTGGTCCGCCATGAACCTTGCGTGTGCCACCGAGACGCAGAATCCGAGCGCCTGCATCGAATCTGGATTTGGGACAACGTTGCCGACGTTCGAAATGATTAATCGAGCGAGAGCGTGGTCACCGGTCAACAGGTTGCTCATCTCCTGCGGGTCATAGCCGCTCCCACGTCGCCATGTCACCCTGCGGTAATCCATGCCATCGCTGATTCCGTAGTAGGAAAATGGCGACAGGCGATGCTGCTCGATGGCGTCCCACAGCCGCAGCTCGGCCGCGATCCTGCCATCGAACCATTGCAGGATCGGCGCTTCGTCATTGCGCTCGGGAGTGGCTGTAAGCGCCAACAATTCAATTGGGCAGAGATGGTCCAGAAGCACCTGATAGGTCTTTGCCGCCGCATGGTGGAACTCATCGATGATGACCACGTCGAAATGATCGGGCTCGATATGAGTCATGCCGGCAGCAGTCAGACTTTGCACCGAAGCAAAAACGTGATCAAACGCGATAGGGCGATTACCGCCGACCCAGAGTTCGCCGAATGCGGCGTCGCGCAGGGCATGACGGAACGTCGCCAGGCTCTGCTCAAGGATTTCCTTGCGATGGGCAATGAAGAGAAGGCGTGCGCGCGGCAGGCGTGCGCGCAGGCGCTGGTAATCCAGTGCCGCCATGACGGTCTTTCCGGTGCCTGTGGCAGAGACCAGCAGATTGCGGTGACGCCCCTGCAGTCGTGAGAGCTCGATCTGCTCCAGAAGCCGGGATTGAAATGGCTCGGGGCGGATCTCCACGGGACTGAGGTAAATGCGCGGGCCGCTGGTGGGCGTCTGCGTCAGATCCCGGAATTCGGCTTCGTCAAAAGGCCGGAAATCGACATTGTTCCAATAGCTGTCGAACACAGCCGAGAACTTGTCGATGACGTCAGGGTTTCTAGCTCCTGAAACTCGCACATTCCACTCCAGCCCCGTCACTTGCGCTGAGTGGGTCAGATTGGAAGAGCCGATATAGGCCGTCGAGTAGCCAGACGAACGATGAAACAGCCACGCTTTTGCGTGCAAGCGCGTAATAGAGGTGTCATAGGAAACGCGGATATCGGCACCAAGATCCCGCAGTGCCTGCAACGCGGTCAGCTCTGTCGAATTTGTGTACGTGGTCGTCAGCAGCCGCAGCGGGCGGCTTGCGTCCTTGTGCTGCCGTAAAAGATCCAGTAGGGGCTGGATGCCGGACCGACGGACGAACGCCATCAGGATATCGATGCGGTCGGCGGACGGGACTTCAGACCGGAGCTGGAATCCAATTCGCGGCTCGCCCGGTGCATTGGTCAACAGGGTGGTATCCAGCAAGGGGGTTGCCGGGAGCGGTATGCGCTCGGGCGTGCCATCAGGCTGCAGCGCCGCAATTGCCTGGAGAACGTCGCCTGCTGGAGAAGGTGCATCCGTTGAATCGTTCGCGCCACCGGCAGAATCAAGCAGATGAACGATCTGTCTGGCGAGTTTCAGGCCGACGCTGGCCCGCTCCCGGGAATCGAGCCCCGAAATAATGCGGCGAACCACCGCTCCAAGATGAAGCGCTATCCGATCAGCCGCTTCTTCGCCATGGAGTTGACCGCGCAAGCTCTTGTACTTGACGTCTAGCTCACTGAGCTGCGCCTCAAGTGCTTCGGTGACAAGCTGCTCGTACAATCCGCGCTGAAGTTCGCTCATGTCGCCAGGCTAGCACTGGTTCAGGCCCGAATCTCTCCGGCACGCCGCCACGAAATGCGCCCTGCCCTTCTGTGGCTATTCGGCAAGCTGCGCCATAGTGTCCGCCGGCGCACCCCAGAATAATTCTTACTCCAGAGAACGAGAAAGGCGGCCATGTGGCCGCCCTTCCCGGTTCTGTATTCCGCTCGCCTCAGGCATACAACGGATACGGCTTGTCGGTATCGATCTTGTAAAGCTTGATCGCCCGCGAAACATCCTTCGCCGTCATCTTGCCGTCCGCCGCCAGTGCCGCGATGGCGGCCTGGGCGACGTGGAAGCGGTCGACCTCGAAGTGCCGGCGCAGGTTGGCGCGAGTGTCGCTGCGGCCGTAGCCGTCGGTGCCGAGCACGGTGTAGTGCATCGGGACGAAGGCACGCACCTGTTCGGGGTAGGCGCGGATGTAGTCGGTGGCGGCGATGGCCGGGCCCTGGCGGCCTTCGAGCTGCTGGGTGATGTAGGGCTTGCGTGGCGACTTGGCTTCGGGGTGGAAGCGGTTGTGGCGCTCGACGTCCTGGCCGTCGCGGGCCAGTTCGTTGAAGCTCGGGCACGACCAGATGTCGGCGGTGACGCCGAAGTCCTTGTCGAGCAGTTCGGCCGCGGCGATCACTTCGCGCAGGATGGTGCCGGAGCCCATCAGCTGCACGCGATGCTCGCCCTTCTTCGGCTTGCCGGCGTCCTTGAACAGGTACATGCCCTTGATGATGCCCTCGGCGCTGCCTTCGGGCATGGCCGGGTGGCTGTAGTTCTCGTTCATCAGGGTGACGTACCAGTACTCGTCCTTCTGTTCGGCGAGCATGCGCTGCATGCCGTGCTGGACGATGGTCACCACCTCAAAGCTGAAGGTGGGGTCGTAGGCACGGACGTTGGGGATCAGGCCGGCCTGGACCAGACTGTGGCCGTCCTCGTGCTGCAGGCCTTCGCCGTTGAGCGTGGTGCGGCCGGCGGTGGCGCCGAGCAGAAAGCCGCGCGCGCGCATGTCGCCGGCCTGCCAGGCGGCGTCGCCCACGCGCTGGAAGCCAAACATCGAGTAGTAGATGTAGAACGGCAGCAGCTGCAGGTCGTTGGTGCTGTAGCTGGTCGCGCAGGCGAGCCAGCTGGCGAAGGCGCCGGCCTCGGTGATGCCTTCCTGCAGCACCTGCCCGGCGGCGTCCTCGCGGTAGTACATCAGCTGGTCGGCGTCGACCGGCTTGTACTTCTGGCCGTGCGGGGCATAGATGCCGATCTGGCGGAACAGGCCTTCCATGCCGAAGGTGCGCGCCTCGTCGGCGACGATCGGCACCAGCCGCGGGCCGACCTTCTTGTCCCTGAGTGCAATGTTGAGCATCTGCACGAAGGCCATCGTGGTGCTGATCTCGCGCTCGCCGGTGTCCTTGAGCAGGCGCTCGTAGGTCTGCAGCGGCTGCACTTCCAGCGACTGCGTGGCCTTGCGCCGGCGCTGCGGCAGGAAGCCGCCCAGCGCCTTGCGGCGCTCGAGCATGTATTCGATCTCGGGCGACTTCTCGCCGGGATGGTAGAACGGGATCTGGCCGTCCTTGAGCTGCTCGTCGGTGACCGGGATCTGGAAGCGGTCGCGGAACGCCTTGACGTCCTCGTCGTCCATCTTCTTGGTGCCGTGGGTCGGGTTGAGCGACTCGCCGGCCGCGCCCATGCCGTAGCCCTTGACCGTCTTGGCCAGGATCACGGTGGGCATGCCCTGGGTGTTCACCGCCTCGTGGTAGGCGGCGTAGACCTTGTGCGGGTCGTGGCCGCCGCGGTTGAGGCGCCAGACGTCCGCGTCGGACAGGTTGGCGACCAGCGCGGCGGTCTCGGGATACTTGCCGAAGAAATGTTCGCGCGTGTAGGCGCCGCCGAAGGCCTTGCAGTTCTGGTATTCGCCGTCGACGGTTTCCATCATCAGCTGGCGCAGCTTGCCACTGGTGTCGCGGGCCAGGAGCGGATCCCAGTAGCTGCCCCAGATGGTCTTGATGACGTTCCAGCCGGCGCCGCGGAAGTTGCCTTCCAGCTCCTGGATGATCTTGCCGTTGCCGCGCACCGGGCCGTCCAGGCGCTGCAGGTTGCAGTTGATGACGAAGACCAGGTTGTCCAGGCCCTCGCGGCCGGCGACGCTGATCGCGCCCAGGCTCTCGGGCTCGTCGGTCTCGCCGTCGCCGAGGAAGCACCAGACCTTGCGGTCGGACTTCGGCATCAGGCCGCGGCTTTCGAGGTACTTGAAGTTGCGCGCCTGGTAGATGGCGGCGATCGGGCCCAGGCCCATGCTGACGGTCGGCGTCTGCCAGTAGTCGGGCATCAGCCACGGGTGCGGGTAGGAGCTGACGCCGCGGCCGTCGACTTCCATGCGGAAGTGGTCGAGCTGGGATTCGGTGATGCGGCCTTCCATGAACGAGCGCGCGTACACGCCCGGCGAACCGTGGCCCTGGATGTAGAGCAGGTCGCCGGGGTGCTCGTCGCTGGGCGCGCGCCAGAAGTGGTTGAAGCCGACGTCGTAGAGCGTGGCGGACGAGCCGAAGGTGGCGATGTGGCCGCCAAGGTCGCCGGGCTTGCGGTTGGCGCGCACCACCATCGCCATCGCGTTCCAGCGGATCAGCGAGCGGATGCGCCATTCCATCTGCGCGTCACCGGGCGACTTGGCTTCCTGGCCGGGCGGGATGGTGTTGATGTATTCGGTGGTCGGCGCGAACGGCAGGTGCGCGCCGGCGCGGCGGGTGAGCTCGACCATGCCGTTGAGCAGCTGGTGGGCGCGCGCCGGGCCGTCGTGGTCGATGACGGCCTTGAGCGATTCGATCCACTCCTGGGATTCGGCCGGGTCGGGATCGTTGTTGAGGACTTCGTTGAGCCAGTTCATGGGGGCGCGCTCCGCCGCGGCCCGCTGGCCGCGCAGTGGTCGTGGATTAGAGCTTCCATTCTATCAGGGCGACCCGCTTCGCCGGCCGTACGCAGCGTTCCCGCGGCGGGGCCTTCAAGGTCGCCCCGGCGGGGCCGCGCGCGCCGCGGTTGCCATCGTACGGCGCCGCGGCCATGATCGTGTGCTGGGGGATCCGTGGGCGCATGGGGCGTTCGCTTTTTTTCCCGCCCGGGCCAGCCCAATGCGCGTAGTCCAAGCACCCGAACCGATGCAGAAGTGGCGGCTGGCGCTGCTGCTGCTGGCGGTCGGCCTGATCGTGGTGGTGCCGGCCGTGCTGCTGCGCATGGCCTCGCTCGAGAGCATTGCGGCGGCCGAGCAGGTCAACCATTCGCAGCAGGTCGAGGCGCAGTCCTATGAGCTGACCTATGACCTGCGCAACGTCGAAACCGTGGCGCTGGCGGTCGCCGCCGACGTGCGCGCGCCGGACCTGCGCCAGCGCATCGCCGAAAGCCGCGAGCGCATCGACCCCGCCCTGGACACCCTGCAGGCGCTGACCAGCGACAACCCCGCGCAGCAGGTGCGGATCGGCCAGCTGCGGACCAACGTCGCGCTGCGGACGCAGGAAGTCGACCGCATCCTCGCCGGCACCGCCGATGCCGCCGGCATCGAGGCGCTGGTGTCGCGCTACCCCATCCGCGGCATCGCCAGCGACATCGTCGCCGCCGAGCGCACGCTGCTGGCCGAGCGCACGGCCACCGCCGACGCCATCCGCCAGCGCACCGAGCTCCTGCGCTGGGGCGCGGTGCTGGCGCAGCTGGCGCTGCTGGGCACGGTGACGTACTTCGCCACCCGCCAGATCGCCGGCCGCCTGCAGGCCGAGCGCACCACGCGCCGCGCCAGCGCGCGCGCGGCGGTGATGCTGGACACGGTGCGTGAGCCGATCGTGCTGGCCGACGCCGACCTGAACGTGGTGATGTACAACGCCGCCTTCGCCGAACTGTTCGGCGTCGAGGACGACGCGACGGGCAGGCCGCTGGCGCAGGTCGGCGAAGGCGCCTGGGACGACGCGGAAACCCTGCGCCGGCTGGGCGACGTGATCGCGCGCGACCGCGAGCTGTGGGACTTCCAGCGCACCCAGGAAACGGCCGACGGCTTCGAACGCATCATGCTGGTCAATGCGCGCCGGATGGAGCTGCCCGACACCGAGGACGACGCGGTGCTGGTCACCGCCAGCGACATCACCTCGCAGAAGACCAGCGAGCAGCAGATCCGCACGCTCAACCGCCAGCTGGAAGGCAAGGTGGAGCAGGTCTCGGACGTGAACCGCGAGTTGGAGGCGTTCAGCTACTCGGTCTCGCACGACCTGCGCGCGCCGCTGCGCCACATTGCCGGTTTCTCCGACAAGCTGGCGCGGCAGCTCGGCGACGACATCGACGAAAAAAGCCGGCACTACCTGGACGTGATCGCCGGTTCCGCGCGGCGGATGTCGGCGCTGATCGACGACCTGCTGGTGTATTCGCGCCTGGGCCGCAGCGCGCTGCGCCTGCAGATGGTGGACCTGCAGTCGATGGTGCACGACACCCGCTCGATGCTCGACGCCAACGCCCACGCCGAGAACCCCGACCACGTCATCCACTGGGAGATCGGCACGCTGCCGGTGCTGGTGGCCGACGAGAACATGATCCGGCAGGTGTGGCTGAACCTGCTCGGCAACGCGGTCAAGTACAGCGTGCGCAGCGAGCCGGCGGTGATCACGGTCGCCCATGAATACGATTCCGACGGCAGCCACCGGTTCACCATCCACGACAACGGCGCCGGCTTCGACATGGCCTACGCGGGCAAGCTGTTCGGCGTGTTCCAGCGCCTGCACGCGGCCTCGGAGTTTTCCGGCACGGGCATCGGCCTGGCCAGCGTCAAGCGCGTCATCACGCGCCATGACGGCCGGGTCTGGGCAGAATCCGAACCCGGCAAGGGCGCCACGTTCCACTTCACCCTTCCAGCGACGCTGGAACCCACCGGCAAGAGCACGGCGAACACATGAGCACAATCCGCACCATCCTGCTTGCAGAAGACAGCCCGCACGACGCCGAGATGGCGATCGACGCGTTGCGCGACGCGCACCTGGTCAACCCGATCGTGCACGTGGAGGACGGCGTCGACGCGCTGGACTACCTGCTGCGCCGCGGACGCTTCACCGACCGCCCCGAGGGCGACCCGGCGGTACTGCTGCTGGACATCAAGATGCCGCGCATGGACGGGCTGGAAGTACTCACCCAGCTGCGCCAGCACGACCACCTCAAGCGCCTGCCGGTGGTGATCCTGTCGTCCTCGCGCGAGGAGAACGACCTCGCCCGCAGCTGGGACCTGGGCGTGAACGCCTACGTGGTCAAGCCGGTGGACGTGGACCAGTTCTTCGAGGCGGTCAAGACGCTCGGCAAGTTCTGGGCGGTGTTCAACGAGGCCCCCGAGGACGTCTGAGGACCGGGTCATGACGACCTCCGATGCGCCGGCTGGCCGGCGCTGGCGCGTGCTGCTGGTGGACGACAGCCGCGACGACGCCGAACTGACGATGATCGAACTGCGCCACGCCGGCATTGCCGCCGACTGCGCCCTCGCCGACAGCGAAGCCACGCTGCGCGCCGCCCTCGGCGGCCCCGCGCCCGACCTGGTGCTGTCGGACCTCAACATGCCCGGCTTCGACGGCACGCACGCCCTGGCCATCGTGCGCGAACGCGCGCCCGCGGCGCGCTTCGTGTTCCTGACCGGTGCGCTGGAGGACGACGCCGACCTCCCGGATGCGGACGGCGTGCTGCTCAAGCATGAACTGCATGCGTTGCCGACGCTGGTAAGGGCGTTGTTGGGGGGCTGAGTCCGAAGCCCTTGTAGGCGCGGCTTCAGCCGCGAGCTTTTTGCCACGGTGCCCGGCAAGCCAAAAGCTCGCGGCTGAAGCCGCTCCTACAGAATCAGGGGGATATCCAGACGGCATCCCAGAACGGATAGTCGCCGACGCGCGACACCAGCCTTGCGCGGACAGGATTCATGACGAGATAACGCGCCGCGGCAAGCAGGTCCCCCTGCTTGCGGAGCGCATGATCGTGATAGCCGGTCGCCCAGACGCGCCCGGGAATCGGATGCCGCTGCCGCAGGCTGCGTGCACTGGCACCCTTCACTCGTCGCGTGCAATCGGCCAGCAAGACGCCATCGCCAAGCTCGACCAGGCCATGCCAGTGGTCCGACATCAACACCCACGCGAGCAACCTGCTCTCATGCCACGCCGAAGAGTTGGCCATCAGCCGCGCGGCATCGGAGGCGACCGGCCAATCGATGAAATGCGGTTGTCGGCGTGCCGTCGTGAACGTCACCAGATAGATCCGGCCCGCCTCCGACCACCGTCCCCGGCGCAGCGCCTGGTGTCCTGCTCCCATGGAAGCAGCGTGCAGGATGGAGTGGTTGGCGTGTATCGGCCAATGCCACCCCGGCGCGTCAGGAAACCCCTCGTTCTTCTGTAGGAGCGGCTTCAGCCGCGAGCTTTTTGTTTTCCCAATGACAGAAGAATCAAGAGCTCGCGGCTGAAGCCGCTCCTACAGGTGTCTTTTGCGTTCGCGGCCTAGCTTCCGTCGCGCTGCAGCTTCCGGATCTGCGCCTCGACCGCGACGATGGCGGTCATGTTGACCACGCGGCGGGGGGTGGCGGCGGCGGTGAGGATGTGGGCGGGCTGGTCGGTGCCCATCAGGATCGGGCCGATGGCGACGCCGTCGGTCATCACCTTGATCATGTTGTAGGTGATGTTGGCCGCGTCCAGGTTGGGCATCACGAACAGGTTGGCGCGGCCCTTGAGCGTGGTGTTGGGGAGCATGCGCCGGCGCATGTCCTCCAGCCAGGCGGTGTCGCCCTGCATCTCGCCGTCCATGTCCAGGCGCGGGGCGCGGCGGGCGAGGATCTCGCGGACCTTGCGCATCTTCGCCGCCGAGGCGTTGTCGTGGCTGCCGAAGTTGGAGTGCGACAGCAGCGCCACGCGCGGTTCGACGCCGAACAGCTTGAGCCGGTAGGTCGCCTGCAGGGTGCTTTCGGCGATCTGCTCGGCGCTGGGGTCGAGCTGCACGTGGGTGTCGAGGAAGAACCACAGGCCGGCGTCGTTGATCACGCCGGTCATCGCCGATGTGCTGGTGACGCCGGGATCGAGGTCGAACACGCTGCGCAGGTAGCCCAGCTTCTTGTGGAAGCGGCCGACCAGGCCGCAGATCAGGCCGTCGGCCTCGCCGCGCTCGACCATGATCGCGCCGATCAGCGAGGGCCGCGAGCGCAGCAGGTTCTTGGCCGCGTCCGGGGTGACGCCGCGGCGTTCGGTGAGCGCGTGGTACTGGCTCCAGTACTCGTGGAAGCGCGGGTCGTCGTTGATGTTGGTGAGGTCGAAGTCCTCGCCGGCGCGCAGGCGCAGGCCCAGGCGCTCGATGCGGTTCTCGATCACGTCCGGGCGCCCGATCAGGATCGGCCGCGCCAGCTGTTCGTCGACCACGGTCTGCACCGCGCGCAGCACCGTCTCTTCCTCGCCCTCGGCGTACACCACGCGCTGCAGGTCGGCGCGGGCGCGCTCGTACACCGGCTTCATCATCAGGCCGGTGCGGTGGATGAACTGGCCGAGCTTCTCGCGGTAGGCGCGCATGTCCGTGATCGGCCGCAGCGCGACGCCGGACTCCATCGCCGCCTCCGCCACGCACGGGGCCAGGGTCGTCAGCAGGCGCGGGTCGAACGGGCGCGGGATGATGTAGTCGGCGCCGAACGAGGTCACCTCGCCGCCGTAGGCGCTGCCCAGGTCGGAGGATTCCATCTGCGCCAGCTTCGCGATCGCGCGCACGCAGGCGAGCTTCATCGCTTCGTTGATCTCCGTGGCGCCCACGTCCAGCGCGCCGCGGAAGATGTAGGGGAAGCACAGCACGTTGTTGACCTGGTTCGGATAGTCCGAACGGCCGGTGGCGATGATGCAGTCCGGGCGCACGGCCTTGGCCGCCTCCGGCAGGATTTCGGGATACGGATTGGCGAGCGCGAGGATGATCGGCCGGTCGGCCATCGTCGCGACCATGTCCGGCTTGAGGATGCCGCCGGCGGACAGGCCGAGGAACACGTCGGCGCCGTCCACGATCTCGGCCAGCGTGCGCTTGCCGGTGTCGACCGCGTAGCGCGCCTTGTCCGGGTCCAGCCCGGGGCGGCCGGCGTGGATCACGCCTTCGCGGTCGAAGGCGATGATGTTGGCCTTGTCCACGCCCAGCGCGACCAGCATGTCCAGGCAGGCGATGCCGGCGGCGCCGGCGCCGGTGGTGGCGACCTTGACCGTGGCGATGTCCTTGCCGGCCACCTGCAGCGCGTTGAGTATCGCGGCGCCGACGATGATCGCGGTGCCGTGCTGGTCGTCGTGGAACACCGGGATGTTCAGCCGCCCGCGCAGCTTGCGCTCGACGATGAAGCACTCCGGCGCCTTGATGTCCTCGAGGTTGATGCCGCCGAAGGTGGGCTCGAGCGAGGCGATGATCTCGACCAGCTTGTCGGGGTCGTGCTCGTCGATCTCGATGTCGAACACATCGATGCCGGCGAATTTCTGGAACAGCACGCCCTTGCCTTCCATCACCGGCTTGCCGGCCAGCGGGCCGATGTCGCCCAGTCCGAGTACGGCGGTGCCGTTGGAGATCACCGCCACCAGGTTGCCGCGCGCGGTGTAGTCGCTGGCCTTGGTGGGATCGGCAGCGATTTCCTCGCAGGCGTAGGCCACGCCCGGCGAGTAGGCCAGCGCCAGTTCGCGCTGGGTGACCATCGGCTTGGTTGCGGCGACCTTGATCTTGCCGGCCGGGGCGAGGCGGTGGTAGTCGAGCGCCGCGGTGCGGAAATCTTCGGCGGACTCGGGGGCGGGCTTCTGGTCGGACATTTTGGTTCGCACGGCAGGCAATGCCGACGATTCTAGCGGTCCCGGCAGGGGTTTTCCCCATGTGTCCCGCGCCGCCGCCGTTCCCTATCGTGGAACCTCCCCTGCCGCGAGACACGCTGATGTCCCCTCCGATCCGCCCGATCCCGCTGCCGGATCCGCCGCTCCCCCCGCAGTTCCCGACGCCCCCCACCGAGGTTTCGCGCCCACCCGGCGTGCCGTACGGCACCGGACCGGACGGACAGCCCAAGTCCGAGGCACAGCTGCTGGCCGAGTTCAAGGCGGCGCTGAACCTGGCCAACGCCAACGGCGACCTGTCCACGCTCGATGCAGTGGACAACTTCCGCCAGACCCTCACGCCCGAGTTGCAGCGGGAGTACGACGCCCAGCTGGAGGCGCTGCGCAACGACCCGCGTATCGAATTCCAGTACGAGCCGGGCGTGGAGCCCAATCCTGCGCTGGAGGACATGACCCTGCGCGGCATGGTCGCGGCCACGTTTGGCAACCCCGGGATCATGGACAGCACGATCGCCGAGGCCGTGCGCAACAACGACACCTACAACGGCGGCCCGGAGGGCGACGGCCACATGGTGCTGCGCTTCTACGACGGTCCCGCGCTGACCGACGACGGCAGCGAGGCCGCCGGCTGGGCGATGTACGGCGCCGGCCACATCCGGATGGACGCCAACTACACGATTTCCGCGCTGAGCAAGGGCGACAGCGTGCCGCAGCACGAGTTCTCCCACTTCATGCAGGGCTACAGCCAGCGCGAGGGCCAGGACAGCATCTTCCCGGGCGATTTCCCATACGAAGCCGAGATGCTTTCGGCGCTGGCATCGACTGATTTCGTCGAGCGTGGCGGCGAGACCTGGCCCGACCTGCAGAACCGCTTCCGCCAGTATCCGGAAACCCTGGCGGCCGAGCATCCGGAGATCTACCGGATGATGGCCGAATATGCCGGCTACGACCCGTTGACCCGGCAATCCAGCCCGCCGGTGCGGCTGGACGGCACCGGCGACGTGCAGTCGGCCTCGACCACGCTGCAGCAGTATTTCAGCCAGGTCGGCGGCGGCGACGACTACATCACCGTTGGCGAACTGCAACGGATGCTGGACAACCCGAATTTCGACCTGCCCACCGAGGTGCGCGCCGCCGCTGCGTTCCTGCTCAGCAGCCCGACGGCGCGCTTCGTCGTGGACACTGCGTCAAACGGCAACGCGGACGTCGATGGGCGGATCAGCCTGGGCGACCTGCAGGCGGTGGACAACCTGGTCGATTCCCGGGAGTACGCCTACTTCCTCCTCGATACCGCTTCGGGCGTCGGCGGGCGTGATGGCTACATCAGCCGCAACGATGTCATGGCAGCACTGTCCGACCCGGGCATCCCGCCGGAAATCCGCGGGCAGATCCAGGACATCCTGCAGGACAACCCGCAGCTGCACCTCGGGTTCGGCGTGCGCTACTGATCCGCCGCCGCGCGCCCGGCGACCAACCCGCACCCTGGAAGGCCGATCCACATCGGCCTTTCTTTTGCCTGCATGCCGTGCCCCCGTGCGCCGGCCAGGCCGCATGGCACACGCCGACGGCGAACAGCGGGACACCCGCATCGGCCATCCGTTGCCACGCCGGATCTGGTTCGCCGGCGTGGTGTCCCCGCAGCGACTGGAGGCGTGACGGCGACCTTCCCGCGGGTCCGCGCATAACCCGCGGTTATGCACGGCCTGCGTCTTTTCAATGGCCGGCCGGCGGGGCAGTGGCTAAGGTGGATTGCCTGCCGCGCGGGGCTGCCCCGGGCGGCACACCGACGCGGCATGCGGCGCAGCGTCGCTCCTCACTCGACGGCCGCGCCTTCCCTACATCCACCACCGGATCGTCCTCGACCCATGCCTCCAACCGCCACGCTCGCCCCGGCGCTGCCCGAAACCGGCTGGCCGCCGCCCTACCTGCTCTACCTGGGCAACGCACCGGACCACCTCGCGGCCAAGACCGCGCGCGGCTTGGCGCAGTGGCGCCCGCAGTGGTGCGTGGGCCAGTTCCGCGGCCCCGACTGCAGGACCACGCTCGGCCTGCCCGACATGGGGTTCGAGGAAGCCGTCGCGGCCGGTGCCAACACCATGATCGTCGGCGTGGCCAACGCCGGCGGGCGGATGGACGCCGGGACCGTGCAGGACGTGGTCGCGGCGCTGGACGCCGGCATGAACATCGCCTCCGGCCTGCACCAGCGGCTGTCCTCGCATCCGGCGATCGTGGAAGCGGCCGGACGCAGCGGACGCTGCCTGTTCGATGCGCGCCAGCCGCCGCCGCTGGCGGTGGGCAATGGCGCCCGCCGCGCCGGCCGCCGCCTGCTGACCGTGGGCACGGATTGCTCGGTCGGCAAGATGTACGCCACCCTGGCGATCGAGCGCGAGCTGCAGGCGCGCGGGGTGCGCGCGGACTTCCGCGCCACCGGGCAGACCGGCATCTTCGTCGCCGGCGCCGGGGTGCCGATCGACGCGGTGGTGGCGGACTTCATCTCCGGCGCGGCCGAATGGATCTCGCCGGCGCGCGAGGACGGCGGCTGGGACCTGATCGAGGGACAGGGCTCGCTGTTCCATCCGTCCTACGCCGGCGTCTCGCTGGGCCTGCTGCACGGCTCGCAGGCCGATGCGCTGGTGCTGTGCCACGAACCCGGCCGTGCGCACATGCGCGGGCTGCCGCACTACCCGGTGCCGGACCTCAAGGCGTGCCTGGAAGCGAACCTGCAGGCCGCGCGCCTGACCAACCCCGACGTCATCGCCGTGGGCGTGGCGGCCAACACCTCGCACGCGCCCGACGCGGAAACCGCGGCGCGGCAGTGCCGCGAAATCGAGGACGCGCTGGGACTTCCCTGCGAGGACCCGGTGCGCACCGGTACCGCACGCATCGTCGACCGGCTGCAGTCATGCTTCGCGGACTGAGCGCCGAACACCGCAGCTGGCCGCTGGCCGCGCCGTTCCGCATATCGCGCGGGGTCAAGCATTCGGCCGAAGTGGTGATGGTCGAGATCGCCCAGGACGGCTGCCGCGGCCGCGGCGAATCGGTGCCCTACGCGCGCTACGGCGAAACCGTCGAGTCGGTGCTGCAGCAGATCGAAGACGTGCGCACGGCCCTCGCCCAGGGCGCATCGCGCGCGCAACTGGCCACGCTGCTGCCGGCCGGCGCCGCGCGCAACGCCGTGGACGCCGCGCTCTGGGACCTGGACGCGCAGCTGGCCGGGACGTCGGTGTGGTCGCTGCTGCGGCTGGCGCCGCCGCAGGTGCTGACTACGGCGCTGACCGTCAGCCTCGACACGCCCGAGCGCATGGGCGAGGCCGCCGCGCGGCTGGCATCGGCGCGGCTGGTCAAGGCCAAGGTCGACGCCAGCGCGCCGGTCGCGCAGATCGAGGCGGTGCGGCGGGCGGTTCCCGACGCGCGCCTGATCGTCGACCCCAACGAAAGCTGGAACATCGACCTGCTGCGCGAACTGCAGCCGGCGCTGGCCAGTTTCAACGTGTCGCTGGTCGAGCAGCCGCTGCCGGCGGCCGACGACGACGCTCTGGAAGGCTTCGAGCCGGCGGTGCCGATCTGCGCCGACGAGTCCTGCCACGTCGCCGCCGACCTGCCGCGCCTGCGCGGCCGCTATCAGGCCGTCAACATCAAGCTCGACAAGACCGGCGGGCTGACCGAGGCGCTGGCACTGCGGGCGGCGGCGCGCGCCAGCGGGTTCCAGGTCATGGTCGGCTGCATGGTGTGTTCGTCGCTGGGCGTGGCGCCGGCCTTCCTGGTGGCGCGCGGAGCCGACTTCGTCGATCTCGACGGTCCGCTGTGGCTCAAGGCCGACCACGACGGCGGCGTGCGCTCGCACAACGGCGCGCTGCAGCCGGCGGTCGCCGGCTTCTGGGGCCAGGCCGAAGACCTTGCCGGCGCCGACGCGGCGGTCGGCGCGCGGTGACGGCCACCCGGCGCACGCGTCCGGCTCCGACCCACGCCCGCGCCACGCGCCGCGGATGCAGATGGAAGATGGCGCTGCTCGTGGCCGCCGTCCTGCAGGCCGGCTGCGCGCAACCGCAGCGGCCCGCGCTGCCGGTCGCCGAAATCGTGCTGCTCGGCGGGATGGTCCACGACGGCAGCGAAGATGGACCGCGGCAGGCCGACGTGGCCGTGGTCGGCGACCGCATCGCCTACGTCGGTCCGGACGCCGCGTCACGCTTCCGCGCGCGGCGCAACCTCGACGTGCACGGCAGGATCGTCGCGCCCGGCTTCATCGATCCGCACACGCATCCGGACCGGTTCATCCGCTCCGACGACGCCACGCAGCGCCTCAACGCGCCGTGGCTGTTTCAGGGCGTGACCACGGTCTTCATCGGTTCGGACGGCTCGGGCTCGCCAGACATCACGGCGCAGCGCGAGTGGTTCGCAAGCCACGGTGTCGGTACCAACCTGGCGATGCATGTGGGCTTCGGCGCGGTGCGCTCGCGGGTGCTGGGCCAGGACGACCGCGCGCCGTCCGCACCGGAGCTGCAGCAGATGCGCGGACTGGTGGCCAGCGCCATGTGCGAGGGCGCGTTCGGCCTGTCGACCGGGCTGTTCTACGCGCCGCAGAGTTTCGCCGACACCGACGAGGTGGTTGCGCTCGCGCGCGAGGCCGCGCTGCGCGGCGGGATCTACGACACCCACCAGCGCGACGAGTCGTCCTACGGCATCGGCCTGCTCGGCTCGGTGCGCGAGGTGCTGGAGATCGGGCGCCGCGCCGGCATCCCGGTCCACTTCTCCCACATCAAGGCGCTGGGCGTCGACGTGCAGGGCCAGGCGGCGGACGTCATCGCGCTGATCGAACAGGCGCGCGCGTCCGGACAGCGGGTGACCGCCGACCAGTATCCGTGGCTGGCCTCGGGCACCCACATGGGCGCCGCGCTGCTGCCGCGCTGGGCAGTCGACGGCGGCCGCAAGGCGCTGCTGCAGCGGCTGCAGGACGACGCGACGCGCGCCCGCATCCGCGGCGAAATGGTCGACAACCTGCGCCGCCGCGGCGGCGCCGACGCGCTGCTGCTGACCGGCAGCGGCTGGCCGTGGACCGGCAGGACGCTGGACGAGATGGCGCGCGAATGGGACATCGATCCGGTCGACGCCGCGCTGCGCATCATTTCGGAAGGCGGCGAGCGCACCGGCGCGCAGCGCGCGGCGCGATCGGCCGACCAGGTCGCCTCGTTCAACATGCGCAAGGACGACGTCGACCTGTTCATGCGCCAGCCGTGGGTGATCACCGGCTCGGACGGCAGCAACGGCCACCCGCGCCAGTACGCGACCTTCCCGGAGAAGTACGCGCGCTACGTGAAGCGCGACCACGTCATCGGCGTCAACGATTTCATCCGCCGCTCCAGCGGACTGAGCGCCGACATCCTCGGCCTCGAGGACACCGGCTACCTGCGCGAAGGCTACTTCGCCGACATCGTGGTGCTCGATCCCGGGCGCTACGCACCGATGGCCGACTACGTGCATCCGCGCGAACTGTCACGCGGCGTCGACCACCTGCTGGTCAACGGACAGCCGGCGATCCTCGACGGCAAGCTGACCGGCACCGCCGCCGGCCGCGTCCGTCTCCACGCTCCCACGCCCGGGACCTGCCCGTGACGCCCCGCGCACGCCAGGCACCGGCCGCATCCGAACCGGGGAATCCACATGCTTGAATTGAACGCGGTGCAGACCGTCGCCTTCGGCGGCCTTGCCCTCTTCCTTGGCTACGCGCTGTGCCGGGTGATCCCGGTGCTGGGCCGCTACAACCTGCCCGCGCCCGTGATCGGCGGGCTGGTGGTCGCGCTGGTGGTGCTGTGGGCGCACGGCCGCGACACGGTGCTGTTCCAGTTCGACACCGCGCTGCAGGGTCCGCTGATGGTGGCCTTCTTCACCGCCATGGGCGTCAACGCCAGCGTCGCGCTGCTGAAGATCAGCGGGCGGCAGGTGATGGTGTTCCTGGCGCTGGCGTCGGGGTTCGCGGTCGTGCAGAACCTGGTGGGCATCGGCGTGGCGACGTCGTTCGGGCTGGACCCGATGTTCGGCGTGCTCGCCGGATCGGCCACGCTCACCGGCGGGCCGGCCACGGGACTGGCGTTCGCGCCGCTGTTCGAGAAGGCCGGGCTGGTCGGCGCCGAATCGATCGCCATCACCTCGGCGATGGCCGGCATCGTCTGCGGCGGCATCGTCGGCGGCCCGGCGATCACCGTGCTGATCCGGCGCCTGCGCCTGAAGACCGAGGGCGGCGACGCGACCACCGAGGCCGTCGAGGTCCCCGCGATGGTCGCGGAGGAAATCGACGTCGCCATCGGCGAGGGCGTGGTCGTGGATACCGAGGCGGCGCGCGAGTTCAACGCGCTCAAGAGCATCGTGGTGATCCTGATCGCGATGTGGGCCGGGGCATGGGTGGGCAAGGGCTTCGATTCGCTCGGCCTCACCCTGCCCGTCTACATCGGCGCGATGCTGGTGGGCGCGGTGATCCGCAACCTCGACGACCGCACCGGCTGGGTCGGCCTGTCGGTGCAGACCACGGACCTGATCGGCAACGTCTGCCTGGCGCTGTTCCTGGCCGTTGCGCTGATGAACCTCAAGCTGTGGGAGTTGTCGGGGCTGGCGCTGCCGCTGGTGGTCAACCTGGCGATCCAGGTCGCGCTGGTGGTGGCGTTCTGCATCCCGGTGTTCCGCATCATGGGCCGCGACTACGACGCCGCGGTGATGGGCGGCGGCTTCATCGGCTTCATGCTCGGCACTACCGCCAACGCGATGGCGGTGATGCGCACCCTGGTGCTGCGCTACGGCGCCGCGCCGCGCGCGTTCCTGGTCGCACCGCTGGTGGGGGCGTTCTTCATCGACTTCACCAACGCGCTGATCATCACCGGGTTCCTGAACTTCTGGCCATAGGGGCGAGCGGGGATGCCTGCTCCGCCGCCGGTGCGTCCGCGGCACGCGCGATGAAGTACTCGTACAGGGCCCTGTTGACCTCGGTCCGCACTTCCATGTCCCGGGTGCCGTTGGTGATCACGACGAAGCCGTACTTCTTTTCCGGGTCGAAGAACATCGAGCTGTACAGCCCGTAGGCGGATCCGGTGTGCCCGGTGAGCACGACGCCGGGCACCAGGGTGCTGTCGGTGCGGATGGCCAGGCCGTAGCCGGAATCCGCGTCCACGTCGACGGTGGGCGTCTGCATCTGTTTCGCATGTTCGGCCGAGATGATCCGCGCGCCGTTCCATTCGCCCAGGTTCATGTGCATCAGCATGTATCGGGCAAGGTCGGTCGCGGAGATCTTGACGCCGCCGGTCGGCGAGAACACCGGCGTGTCGTAGCCCATCGCGTAGCCGTCCAGCCGCCCGCCCAGCGGTGCGTACGCCTGGTCCGAGCGCACGAAGCCCTCGCCCTCGCGCCAGCGATAGATCTGCGCGAAACGGCCGGCATCCAGTGCCTCGGGCACGTAGCCGCCGTACAGGCCGAGCGGATCGAGCACGTGCGCCTTGACGTAGGCGTCGAAGCGTTCGCCCGAGACCCGCTCCACGATCGTCCCGACCATGTTGTAGCCGAGGTTGGAATACTCGTACGCCGCGCCCGGCGCGCGGTCGGCGTAGCGGTCGCGCCAGTCCTTGCCGGCACCGGGATTGATCAGGTCGAGGCTGCCGTAGGTCTTGCCGTCGGTGATCGACGAGGTGTGGTTGAGCAGCATCGCGAGCGTGATCGGCCGGTCCGGGAAGCGGGGATTGCGCACCGGGAAACCGACCAGGTCGCCGACGTCCGCATCCAGCGACAGCCGGCCCTGCTCCACCAGCTGCAGGATGCCGGTCGCCGCGAACGACTTCGAGATCGAAGCGATCCGGAACAGGTCGTCCCCGTCGAGGGGAATCCTGCGCTCCCTGTCCTTCCAGCCCAGGCTGTTGCGGTAGACGATCGCATTGTCCCTGACCACCACGACCGCCAGGCCCACGGTGTCGTGCGCGGCCATCAGCTGGCCCAGGCGGTCTTCGATGTTTTCCTGCGCGATTGCCGGCACCACGCCGGTCCACGCCAACACGACTGCCGCGCAGAGCGCCAGCGCGCGCCCGGCCTTGCCGCCCTGCTTCATGCTCCCACCCCTTTGTTGCGGGCCGTGCCCGGAAAGGTCGTCTACTGCGCGACGGCGGCTGCACCCGGGCGGCGCGGGTCGGCGGCGCCTTCGACGCCGTCCGTGGTGCGCATCAGGGTCTGGGTGCTGCCGATCGTTTCGTCCTGCGACACCTCGTGCCCGCGCGCCTGCAGCAGGCGCAGCGTGTCGGGGCTGAAGCCGCGCTCGACCCGCAGTTCGCCGCTGCGCATTTCCTGGTGGATGCGCGGCATGCTGGTGGCCTCGGCGATGTTCATGCCGAAGTCGACCACGTCGACGATGGTCTGCATCACCGTGCCGGGGATGGTGTTGCCGCCCGGGCTGCCGGTGACCATCCACAGCTCGCCGTCCTTGAACAGCATCGTCGGCGACATGCTCGACACCGGGCGCCGGCCCGGTCCCAGCAGGTTGGACATGGTCTTTGCGGCGTCCTTGCCCGCCCTCGCCTGCGCGCTGGTCGGGAAGTTGCCGATCAGGTTGCCGAGCAAGAAGCCGGTGCCTTCGACCATGACCCCGCTGCCGAAGTCCGAACCCAGGGTGTAGGTGTTGCTGACCGCGTTGCCGTCGGCGTCGATCACCGAGATCTGGGTGGTCTCCTTGCTTTCGTACTGCCACGGGTCGCCGGGCGCGAGCTGCGGCGCGGGCAAGGTCTTGTCCGGCGACATCAGCTGCGCGCGCTGCGCGGCGTACTGCTTGGACGTGAGCCCGCCCACCGGGATGTCCGAGAAACCGGGGTCGCCGGCGTAGCGGCTGCGGTCGGCCCAGGCCAGCTTGATCGCCTCGGCCATCGCGTGCAGCGCATCGGCCGATCCCGCGCCGGCCTTCGTCAGGTCCCGGGTCTCGAGGATGTTGAGCATCTCGATGACGCTGGCGCCGCCGCCGCTGACCGGCGGCATGGTGGCGATGCCGTGGCCGCGGTAGCTGCCCAGCAGCGCGTCGCGCTCGATCGCGCGATAGGCGGCAAGGTCGTCGCGGGCGATCAGGCCGCCGTGCCTGGCCATGCCGGCCGCGAGGCGCTCGGCGATCGCGCCGCGATAGAACGCGTCCGCACCGTGGTCGGCGATCTGCTGCAGCGACCACGCCAGGTCCGCCTGCACCAGGCGCTCGCCCGCGCGCAATGCGCTGCCGTCCGGATGCAGGAACACCTTCGCGCCGGCCTCGCTGCGCGCCAGCCGCTGCCTGCCCCAGTCCAGCGCGTAGGCCTCGTCGCGCGACAGCACCAGGCCGTCGGCGGCCAGGCGGATGGCCGGCTGCAGCAGCCGCGCCCACGGCAGGCGGCCGTACTTGCGGTGCGCGAGCGCCAGCCCCGCCACCGTGCCGGGCACGCCGGCGGCCGTGTAGCCGGCGCTGTCGCCGACCACCTTGCCGTCCTTGTCGAGGTAGCGGTCGAGCGTCGCCGCGGCCGGCGCCATCGAACGGTAGTCGATCGCGATCGTGCGTTCTTCGCCGGCCAGGTACACCAGCATGAAACCGTCGCCGCCGATGTTGCCGGCGCGCGGCAGCACCACCGCCATCGCGAATGCCGTGGCCACCGCGGCATCCACCGCGTTGCCGCCGTCGCGCAGCACCTGCGCGCCGATTTCACTGGCGACCGCGTTCTGGCTCACCACCATGCCGCGGTCGGCATGCACGGGCTTGTGGATCGCCTCGTAGTTGAGCAGCTGCCGCGTCTGCGCCACCGCCGGCGACAGGCCGGCGAACGTGGCCAGCACCGCCACCAACACGCTGGCGATCCGCAGCCGGCGCGTCAAGCCTTCAATGCGCATGTGTTTCTCCCGGACACGGGACAGGCACCAGATGCAGGGGTGGGAGCGGCCACGGCCGCGATCACGCCCCGGCAGGAGCGCCTGCCGCGGCCATGGCCGCTCCCGCGTGTGTGTCATCCCGGCCTACTCGAATTCCTTGGTCAGGGTCAGGTAGTAGCCGCGGCCGCGGGCGCTATGCACCTTGGTGTAGAAGCCCGACGTCGTCGGTCCCAGCGGCGGATCCTTGTCGGCGACGTTGTTCACGCTGAAGCGGATCGCGGAGTTCGCCAGGAAGTTGCCCGTCTCGCGGAAGCTGCGCTCCAGATAGACGTTGGTCGTGCTCCAGCTGGGCACCTGGAAGAGGTTGCCCTCGTCGTCTTCGGCGCTGGTGGATTCGAAGCGGTCCACGTAACGGGTGAAGGTGCCGATCTTCCAGCCGTTGCGCTGCCAGGACGCGCTCAGCGACGCGCGCCATTCCGGCGTGCCGTTGTAGCCCACCAGGCTGCCGGCCTGGCTGATGTTGAAGCCGTCGTCGATGAGGCCCTGCGCCTGCGCCTCGAGGATCATCTCCTCGTCGGCGGTCGGCTCCTGGGTCATCTCGATCAGGCGCGAGGCGTTGAGCTGGATGTTGAAGGTGCCGGCGTTGTCGGTTGCCAGGCGCCAGTTGGCCGAGAAGTCGAGGCCACGCGTCGTGCGCGGCAGGCGGTTGATGTAGATGTCGTTGATCTGCGCGACCGTGCCCACCGGTTCGAGGCCGGTGCCTTCGAACTGCGCGATGCGGGCGTCGTCCGGATCATTGCGGATCACCGCCGGGTTGTACGAGCCCTGCATGCGCAGCACGTAGTCCAGTGCCAGCTGGGTGCTGCCGCCGAGGATGCCGATCACGTCTTCCTGCTGGATCGACCAGTAGTCCGCAGTCAGGGTCAGCTTGCCGAAGCCCTCGGGCAGGAACGTGGGCTGGAACACGAACCCGGCCGACCAGGTATCGGCGGTTTCCGGCTCCAGGTCCTGGTTGCCGCTGCGCTGCTCGACGGTGCTGTAGCTCTCGCTGCAGCGGCTGATGCTGTCGATGTCGCCGTTGCGGATGTCGGCTTCGCAGACGTAGTAGTCCGTCCGCGTGTTGCTGACGCTCATGTCGTTGGCGTTGGTGAGCATGATGTTGGGCGCGAGGAAGCTCTGCGACCAGCTGGCGCGCATCATCAGGTCGTCGGTCAGGCCCCAGGCGAGCGCGACCTTGGGCTTGGCCACGCTGCCGAAGTCCGAGTAGTGCTCGTAGCGCCCGGCCAGCTGCAGGTCGAGGTAGCGCATCAGCGGCACACCCATCTGCGGCGAGACCAGCGGCACCGCCAGCTCGGCGTACACCGAGCTGACCGTGCGGTCGCCCTCGTTGTCGGGCGCGGGGCTCGCGCCGAGGATGTCGCTGGTGACCTGCCCGGTGACCGGATCGGTGTAGGTGATCGTGCCGTCGTGGTGGACGTCGCGGTCGTCGGTGAGCGTCTCGCGACGCCATTCGACGCCCGCCGCCATGCCGACATCGCCGGCCGGTAGGCTGAACAGGTCCTCGCGCAGGAAGCGCGAATCGACCTGGAACAGCGTGCTGCGGCTCTTGCGGATCACCGGGATGGTGAACGAGGCGATCGTGTCGGCGTCGCTGGGCGTGCCGTCCGGCGCGTTCCAGTCCAGCGGGTCGCCGCCGTTGAAGGGGTTGTAGGCGCCGGGATCGCTGCGCCCCAGCGCTTGCGTGAACAACGTGTTGCTGATCGATCCGTGCTGCGCGTCGCGGGTCTTGGCGGCCGAATACAGCACCGCGCTTTCCCAGTCGAACGAGCCGAGCATGCCGCGCACGCCGGCCACGACCCGGTAGGCCTCGTCGTCGACCGTGTACGGACGCGACGTGTCGGTCGGGCGATAGCTGACCATCCTCACGTCCAGCCCCTCTTCCGGCGCGTCGATGCCCGGCAGGCGGTTGGGGTTGAGCGAACCGTCGGGCAGGTACATCGCGCCGAACGGGTTGTAGTAGTTGGTCTTGGGCACCACGATCGCGGCCGAACCCACCGGTGCGGCCTGCTCGCGCATGCTTTCGTAGCGGGAGCGGTAGTAGCTGGCCTCGCCGAACGCGACGAAATTGTCGTTGATGTCGTGCTCGACGGTACCGAACAGGTTGCGGCGCTTGATCGCGCCGAGCAGGTTGCGCTGGGTGGCAGCGTTGAAGCGCAGCTCGCGCGGAAGCGTCGAACCGGAGGCGATGCAGGCGTTCGGATCGACCGATGCACCGCACTCGTTCGTGCCCGGTTCCATGTGGAAATAACCCGAGGCGCTGGTGACCAGCTGCCCGTCGCGGTGGACCGCAACCTTGTCGAAGGTCTGGAACGTGCCCCAGGACGTCGCCGACAGGCGGTCGTCGAACGCGGTATAGCCTTCGAACGGCGTGCCTTCCAGCCATGGGCGCCGATCCATGTTCGCGCTGTACCAGCGCTCGGAATCGGCCAGCTCGGAGCGGTCGGTATAGCCGCCGAGCAGGGTCACCCGGGTGCGGCCGTCGTTGAACCAGTGGCCGGCCTTGAAGTTCACGTTGCCCTCGCGGAAGTCCGTGCCTTCGGAGCCGCCGTACTTGGTCTGCACCTTGAAGCCCTGGTAGGTGGTGTCCATCACCACGTTCATCACGCCGGCCACGGCGTCGGAACCGTACAGGGCCGAGGCACCGCCGAGCAGGGTTTCCATGCGCCGGGTGCCGTACAGCGGGATGGCGTTGATGTTGCCGGTCTGGCGCGGGACGAGGTTTTCGGTCTGCGTGCCCGGATGCGGCACCACGCGGCGTCCGTTGACCAGCAGCAGCGTGTTGCCGGTGCCGATGTTGCGCAGGTTGATCGAGCCGACGTCGCCGCGCGCGGCGTTGATGTTGGCGGCGGTGTCGGTGTTGTCGAACAGGATGTCGCCGACCTGCGGCAGGGTCTGCAGGAGTTCGTCGCCGGACACCGCGCCGGTGTCGGCGATCTCGTCCTCGCCCAGCACGATGACCGGGGCCATGCCGGTCTCGCTGTTGCCGGCCAGGCGGCTGCCGACCACCACGACCTTGTCCAGGTCGGTGGCCTTCGGCGCGGCCTGGGCGGCGGCGTCGGGCGACGCGGGTTCGGCCGGTTCGGCCTGCGCGGGCGCGGCCTGCTGCGCGGCGGGCGCGGCGGCGTTTTCCTGCGCGAACGCGGTGGCGCTCATGCCGCTGATGACGGCGCAGAACAGGACGGTTCTTCTGAAGTGGCGGGTCATGCTGGCTCCCTCGGATCGAGCTTCTATGGCCGGCGGCGGGGCCAGCCAGGATGGTCGTGATGACCCGAGGGTGGCAGTGGCCCCGCGGCTTGTCGTCCAGCTTTTCCGGCCATCGGTATAACCCCGGGCTATGGACATCCATTACCGCCGGTTATGCCCCATGCAAGCCAATGCGCTTGCCGATCCCGTGCCGGGCGCTAGGCTGGGAACATGAACGCCATCCCTTGTCCAAGCCGTTCCGCGGCCCCGCCGCGCGCGCGCCGCTGGCTGCCGGCCGCTGCGCTGTGCCTGCTGCTGGTCCTGTCCGCGTGCCGCAGTGCGCCCGTCACGCCTGCCGCTTCGGCGGCCACGCCCGTTCCGGCCACGCGCGGCATCGTGGTCGCCGCCCATCCGCTCGCGGTCGACGCCGGGACCGCGGTGCTGCGCCGCGGCGGCAGCGCGATCGACGCCGCGGTCGCCGTGCAGGCGATGCTGGGGCTGGTCGAGCCGCAGAGCTCGGGCCTGGGCGGCGGCGCCATGATCCTGGTGTACGACGCGTCCAGCGGCGAGGTGAGCAGCTACGTCGGGCGCGAGGCGGCGCCGGCGCTGGCCACGCCGCAGCTGCTCGACGACGAGGCAGGCAATCCGCTTCCGCATTCCAGGGCGATGCTGACCGGCCGCGCCACCGGCGTGCCCGGCGCGGTCGCGGTGTTTGCCGCCGCGCAGCGCGACCACGGCAGGCTGCGCTGGGACCAGCTGTTCGATGAAACCATCGCGCGCGCCGAGGCCGGCTTCGAGGTCACCCCGCGGCTGTCCGAGCACATCCACGGCAAGTTCCCGCAGGCCTCCGCGCCCGACGTGGTCGCCTATTTCTCCAACGACCAGGGCGATGCGCTGGAAGTCGGCGACCTGCTGCGCAACCCCGCCTACGCCGACACGCTGCGCACGCTGGCCGAAGGCGGCGAGGCGGCGTTCTACCACGGCGACATCGCGCGCGCGATCGTCGCGCGCACGCACCAGCCGCCGCTGGGCGGCGCGATGAGCGAGCGCGACCTGGCCGACTACAAACCCGATACCAGCGCGCCGATCTGCAGGCCGCTGCGCGAGTACGTGCTGTGCGTGCCGCCGCCGCCGACCAGCGGCGTCGGCCTGCTGCAGCTGATGGCGCTGCTCGACGGCACCGACATCGACCAGCGCGGGCCGGATGATCCGCAAGCGTGGTTCCTGTTCGCCGAGGCCAGCCGGGTCATGTACGCCGACCGCGACCAGTACGTCGGCGATCCGCGCTTCGTGCCGGTGCCGGTGGACGGCCTGCTCGACCCGGCCTACGTCGCCGCGCGCCGGGCACTGGTCGGCGACACGGCCGGCCCCGCGCCCGCGCCCGGCCACCCCGAAGGCGCGCCGGCGGCGGCAGGCGACCGCACCGACGAACCCGGCGGCACCAGCCACATGGTCGTGGTCGACGCGCAGGGCAACGCGGTGTCGATCACCACCACGATCGAATCGTTCTTCGGCTCCGGGCGCATGGTCGACGGCTTCTTCCTCAACAACCAGCTGACCGATTTTTCCTGGAATCCGGCGGCCGGCCCCGTGCCGCCGGCCAACGCCATCGCCGGCGGCAAGCGCCCGCGCTCATCGATGTCGCCGGCGATCCTGCTCGACCGCGACGGCAGGTTCGTCGGCGCGATCGGTTCACCGGGCGGTTCGGCGATCCCCGCCTACATCGCCAAGACCCTGGTCGGCCTGGTCTACTGGCACCTGCCGCTGCAGGAAGCGGTCGACCTGCCCAACCTGGTCGCGCGCGGCAAGCACTTCAACGGCGAAGCCTCGCGTTTCGCGCCGGCCATCCGCGAAGCACTCGCGCGCCGCGGCGTGGATGTGCAGGCAGGTTCGGGCGAGGACTCCGGCCTGCATGGCGTGTTCCTGCGCGACGGCGTGCTCGAATGGGCGGCCGATCCGCGCCGCGAAGGCACCGGCCGGTCGCCGGAATAGCGCATCGGCAGCGCGCGCGGCGCGGCTTCGAATGACAGGCACCGGTGCCTCGCCTAAGATCGAAGCCATGCGCTTTCGCCAGATCGAAGTTTTCCACGCCGTCTACACGACCGGATCGATCAGCGCCGCGGCGCGCGCCCTGCACGTGTCGCAGCCCTCGGTCAGCAAGGTCCTGCACCACACCCAGTACCAGCTGGGGCTCACGCTGTTCACGCTGGTGCGCGGGCGGCTGGTCGCCACCGACGAGGCGCACGCGCTGTTCGTCGAAGTCAGCGAAATCTTCGACCGCCTGACCTCGCTGCAGAAGACCGTCGGCAACATCCGCAACGTCGGCGGCGGCCACATCCGCCTGGGCGTGGTGCCGTCGCTGGGGCTGCACGCGGCGCCGCTGGCGATCGCGCGCTTCCGCAAGCAGCACCCGCGCGTCACCTTCGACGTGCAGACGCTGCACCACGACGAACTGTTCCAGGCGCTGTACGAGCGCAGGGTCGACGTCGCGATCGCCTACGACGCGCCCGAGCACCCGCGCATGAAGCACCGCGTGCTCGACATGGGCCAGCTCATGCTGCTGTTCGGCCGGGACGAACTGCCCGACGCCGGCGACGCCATCCCGCTGTCGCTGCTGGACGGCCGCGACATGGTCGGCCTCACCACCGGCGGGCCGGTTGGCGACGCGTTCACCAGCGAGCTCAAGCGCCACGACGTCGTGATCCACGAGGTGGTGTCGAACCAGACCTTCTACATCGCCGCCGCGCTGACCCGCTGCGGCGCCGGCATGACCGTGGTCGACGAATTCACCGCGCGCGCGGGCGCCGGCGACACGGTGCGCTTCCGTCCGCTCGACCCGCCGATCCGGTTCAAGATCGAATGCGTGTACCTCGAAGACCGCCCACCGTCGAAAACGGCCGGGGAATTCATCGACCTGCTCGCCTCGGTCATCGAGGAAATCCGCGTGCCCGCCGACTGACGGCGGCAGCGCGCCCGCTCAGAGTTCGAAATCCGGCGCGGACCCCGACACATGGTCCAGCCGGATGCGGTTGGCGAACAGCGAGAACGCCAGCATCCCGGCCAGGCCGTTGGCGCGCGACACCCAGTGCGGCAGCCAGCGCGGCGGCTGCAGGACGCCGGCCTCGAACAGCGGCGCGAAGCGCTGCACGTCGCCCAGGGTCATCTTGCCGGCGAACAGCTGCCGGCACAGCCGCAGCCGGCCCTGCCCCAGCGCCCAGCGGAAGAAGGTGTGCACGCCGATCAGGCCGCGCAGGTACACCGCGTCCTTGGTGAAGGCATGGCCGCCGTCCAGCGGCACGCCGCGGAACACGCGCTGGGCGGAGGCGAAACTCTCTTCCGCCGACTGTCCGGCATCGCGGAAGTAGCGGAACACGTCGATGAAGCCGGCGCCGCCGAGCGCCATCGCGATCGCCTCGATGCGCAGGCTGACCCGTTTCATGCGTTCGATGTCGATGTTGCCGGTGATCTGTTCGGCGAACACCGCCAGCCCTTCCTGCGTGGCCGTGGTCCGCGGCGAGGCCAGCGCCAGGCTGCCGAGCACGGTTTGCCCGCGGCCGTTGAGCGCGGTCAGCGAGTGCACGAAGGCCTCGTGCTGGAGCAGTTGGTGGTGGTCGTAGTCGGTGTACTGGGCGCTGGTGCGCAGGCGGATGCGGCGCGCCCCGGCGGCGGCCTTGGCAATCATGTCCGGGTCCAGCTCCACCGCGATCATCCGTTCGCCGAAGTAGGCGTCGAGTTCGGCCTGCAGCTGCAGCTGCAGCGCGGTGGCGGAGATGGTGACCTGTTCGGCGGGCGCGAGCAGTTCGCGGTCGAGTTCGTTGGCGATGTCGATGAAGTGCCGCGCGGCCTCGCGCGCGGTGGGGCCGTTGCCCGGCAGCGGATCGTCGGGGCGGCCGTAGAGCGTCGCCGAGTGGACGCCGGCGGCCGGCGTGCCCAGCGATTCGAGCAGCTGCGCGGCGATCGACCAGCTGCGGGTGGATTCGAGCAGGTAGGCGCCGAGCGGATGCGCGGGATCGGCGGCGCTGGCGATGGCATCGAGTTCGCGTCGGGCGTCGCTGAAGTCGTGCTTCGGATATTCGATCCGCGGCGGCAGGTCCTGCCCACGCGCATGGCCGTCGAGGAAGCGCTGCTGCAGCTGCACCGGCCAGCTCGCCAGCGTCAGCACCTTGATCCCGCGCGCGGCGGCGACCATGCGCGCGTCGAGGGCGGCGTGGTGGGCGATGTCGGGCGCGTGCGACGCCATGTCAGTCGCCTGCAGGCGCGGCGGAAGCCGCGACCGCCCCCCGAGTCGCGGCTTCCGCCGCGCATGCGAGGGCATCGGGGGCGTCAGTGCTTCCCATACTTGTCGTCCAGGCGCTTGTGCAGCGCCTTGCCCTGCACCTTTGCATCGGCCTTCTGCGCCAGCCGCGTGGCGAGCCTGTCAGCGGCGCCGGCGACCTCGTCGCGCAGCTTCAGGTAGTTGGCGAAGCGCTGCGGGTCGAGCGCGCCGGCCTCGATCGCCGCGCGCACCGCGCAGCCGGGTTCGCGGTCGTGCCTGCAGTCGCGGAACCGGCACTGTTCGGCCAGCGCCTCGATGTCGGCGAAGCCGCCTTCGGCCAGGTCCTCCTCGCCGGTGGGCTTGAGCTCGCGCATCCCCGGCGTGTCGATCAGGCAGGCACCCGAGGGCAGCGGGATCAGCGCGCGGTGGGTCGTGGTGTGGCGGCCGCGCGCATCGCTTTCGCGCACGTCGGCGGTCTTCATCTTGTCGCTGCCGAGCAGGGTGTTGGTCAGCGTCGACTTGCCGGCGCCGGAGCTGCCGACCAGCACCGCGGTCATGCCCGCCTGCAGCCACGGTTCGAGCGCGGCGACGCTGTCGCGGTCCCGGGCGTTGACCGCCAGCACCGGTACGTCCTGCCCGGCCACGCCCACCAGCGCGTCGATGGCCGCCGGCACGTCGCTGTCGTCCTTGTCGGCCTTGGTCAGCACCACCACCGGCTGCGCGCCGCCGCCGTGCACCAGCAGCAGGTAACGCTCGATCCGGCGCGGGTTGAAGTCGCCGTCCAGGCCGCACACCACCAGCACGGTGTCGATGTTGGCGGCGATGACCTGCTGCTTGTAGTGCTCGCCGGCGGCGCCGCGCTTGATCGCGCTGCGCCGCGGCAGCAGCGCGACGATGCGCTTGCCGTCGATCAGCACCCAGTCGCCGACCGCGGCGCGCTGCTCGACCGAGGTGCCGCCCTTGCGGTAGCCGGCCGGGCGCTGCCATTCGGGCAGCGATTCGACCGTGAAGCCCTCGCCCGGCCCCTCGGCGACGACGTAGCCGGAGCGATGCTGTTCGACCACCCGCGCCGGCCGCGCCTGCGGGTGCGCGGCCATCGCCTCGCGCCACGCCGGATCATCGGGTTCGCCGGCCCAGGGCCAGCCGATGATGCGCAGGGCGGTGAAGGCGGGATTCAAGCGTGGCGGCATTGGATGGGCATCGCGGGGATTCTAAGCGCAAGTCGTGCGGCGCAAGCCCGGGGGCGCCGGGCAGGTGGGAGTGGCCATGGCCGCGACGGGCGCTTCCGGTCAAGCCTCGTCGCGGCCATGGCCGCTCCCACGGGAACGGGGGTGTCCGCGCGGGGCGCGGCAGCGGGTTTTCCGCTAGGCTTTGCGGCCACTCCGCCGCCCTGCCGCCCGATGTCGCCCCCCAGCCTGAAGACCCGCGAACGCCTGTCCGAAGTCCGCTACGAAATCCGCGGCGAACTGGCCCGCAGGGCGCGCGAACTGGAAGCCGGCGGCCGGATCCTGATCAAGCTCAACATCGGCAATCCCGGCGCCTTCGGTTTCCGCGCGCCCGAGCACCTGCAGCGCGCGATCGCCGACGGCATCGCCGATACCGATCCCTACACCCACCAGCAGGGCCTGCCGGCCGCGCGCGAAGCCATCGCGGCCTTCCACCAGACGCGCGGCACGCCCGGCGCGGCGCCGGATCGCGTGTTCATCGGCAACGGCGTCAGCGAGCTGATCGACCTGTCGCTGCGCGCCCTGCTCAATCCCGGCGACGAGGTGCTGCTGCCCTCGCCCGACTACCCGCTGTGGTCGGCGTCGACCATCCTCAACGACGGCCGCCCGGTCTACTACCGCTGCAAGGTGGCCAACAACTTCCTGCCCGACCCGGACGAGATCGAGGCACTGGTGTCGTCGCGCACGCGCGCGATCGTGCTGATCAACCCCAACAATCCGACCGGCGCGAGCTATCCGCGTGCGCTGCTCGAACGCATCGTCGCCATCGCCGCGAAGCACGACCTGCTGTTGATGTGCGACGAGATCTACGACGGCATCCTTTACGACGACGCGACGTTCGAACCGGTCGCGCCGCTGGCCGGCGATGTGCCGTGCCTGTCGTTCGGCGGCCTGTCCAAGGTGCACCGTGCCTGCGGCTGGCGCGTGGGCTGGGCGGTGCTGTCCGGCGACCCCGCGCGCAGCGACGCGTTCCACCACGCCATGGACCTGCTCGGCGCGCTGCGCCTGTGCGCCAACGTGCCGGGGCAGTTCGCGATCGATGCCGCGCTGCGCGGGGTGGACACGATCACGCCGCTGTGCCGGCCGGGCGGCCGCCTGCATGAAGCGCGGCGCGCGGTGGTCGAGAGCGTGGCCGCCAGCAGGCACCTGAAGCTGGTGGCGCCCGATGCGGCGCTGTACGCGTTCCCCGGCGTCACCGGCGATGCGGCCGAAGGCTTCGACGACCACGACTTCGCACTGGAGCTGCTGGAGACCGAGGACGTGCTGATCGTGCCCGGGTCGAGCTTCAACGTGCCCTATCGCAATCACTTCCGCGTCACCCTGCTGCCGCAGCCCGACGCCCTGCGCGAGGTGTTCTCGCGCATCGACCGCGTGCTCGCGCGCCACGCCGACCGCGCCGCGACACGGACGGCGGCGTGACGCCGGTCCGTACCACGGGTGGCCCGCTGCCGCCCATCCGCCTCCTGCGCTTCCTCGCGCTGGGCGACAGCTACACCATCGGCGAAGGTGTCGACCCTGCCGACCGATGGCCGGTGCAGCTGGCGCGCGCGCTGCGCGATGACGGGGTGAGGCTGGGCGATCCGGAGATCGTCGCCGCCACCGGCTGGACGACGGACGAACTGGCGGCGGCGCTGGATGCGTTTGATGCCGGGGCTTCTGCAGGAGCGGCGGGAGCCGCGACCTTTCCCGGGCCTGGCAACGGCGGGATCGCGGCTCCCGCCGCTCCTGCGACAGCCGGGGAGACGAGACTGGCCTGGGACTTCGTCACCCTCCTCATCGGTGTCAACAACCAGTACCGCGGCCGCGACGTCGGCGAATACCGCGACCAGTTCGCCGCCCTGCTCGCCCGCGCGATCGCGTATGCGGGCGACCGCGCCGGCCGGGTGCTGGGGCTGTCCATCCCCGACTGGGGCGTGACGCCGTTCGCCGCGCGCGAGGGCCGCGACGTGGCACGGGTCGCGCGCGAACTCGATGCGTACAACGCGGCCGCACGCGAGACCTGCGAACGCCACGGCGCGGCCTTCGTCGACATCACCCCGCTGAGCCGCGCGCGCGGCGCGGAGGCGGGGATGCTGGTCGGCGACGGCCTGCATCCGTCGGCCGGGATGTACGCGCACTGGGCCGCGCTTGCGTTGCCGGTCGCGCGCCGGATGCTGGCGCCGTGAGCGGCCAGCCGCTGTCGCGCGCGCAGGCGACGCAGATCGCCGGCGCCTTCCTGCCGCCGCATCGCGTGCGCAACCGCTGGGACTTCCATTACATCCGCAGCAAGCTGTCCACCGACCCGCTCTACCCGGGCGTGCTGCGCGCGCTGCGCGGCAGCAGCGCGCCGGTGATGGACCTGGGCTGCGGGCTTGGCCTGCTCGCGCACGCGCTGCGCCAGGACGGGCAGTCGATGCCCTACTACGGCGTCGACAACGACGCCGCCAAGATCGAGCGCGCGATCGCCGCCGCGCAGCGCGTGCCGCTCGCGTCGACGCGTTTCGAAGTGGTCGACCTGGCCCACCACCTCCCCGCGCACGCCGGCAGCGTCGCCATCCTCGACGTGTTGCAGTACCTGCAGGCACCGGCGCAGCGACAGCTGCTGGAAAACGTGGCCGCGATGCTGACACCGGGTGCGCGGCTGGTGATCCGCACCGGCCTGGTCGACGGCAGCCGCCGCGGCCTGGTCTCGCGGATCGGCGACCGCGCGGCAAACCTGGTCGGCTGGATGCAGTCGACGCCGCGCTGCCATCCCAGCGCAGACGGCCTGCGCGGCATCCTCGAAGGCGCGGGGATGCAGGTCGCGATCGAACCCCTGTGGGGGCGCACGCCGTTCAACAACTGGCTGGTGGTGGCCAGCCGCGCGTAGCGGCCGTTTCAGCCGGCGTCGATGGAGTCCCGGCGGATCGCCGGACGACCACTGCGGAAGCGACCATGGCCGCGATGCTTTCAGCGCTGCCGCAATCGCGGCCATTGCCGCTCCCGCGAACTATGCCGGCCCGCGCTCCAGCTCCTCGGGCAGCACCGTCGCATAGCCCAGCGCCTGCATCCGCTGCAGCAGCAGGGTGATCATTTCCACGTTGCGCCCGTGCGGCGAGCCTTCGTGCAGCAGCACGATCGCCCCGGGTGCCAGTGCGTTTTCGAGGTGCGCGACGACGCCGGCCGGATCCGCGCGCACCGCATCGAACGCACGCACGTCCCAGGCCACGCGCGCCAGCCCGCAGTCGCGCAGCGGCGCGGACACGAACGGGTTCGCGTGCCCGACCACCGCTCGGAACCAGCGCGGCGCGCAGCCGGTGATCGCGCGCAGCGTTTCCTGGCACTGCACGATCTCGCGCCGCATCCGCGCCGGTCCCAGCGCCCAGAACCAGGCCTGCGGGTGGCCGTGGCTGTGGTTGCCGATGCCGTGGCCGCGCGCGGCGATATCGCGCACCAGCTCCGGGCGCGCCGCGGCGCGTTCGCCGACCAGGAAGAAGGTCGCCTTCGCGCCACAGGCGTCGAGCAGGTCGAGCAGCGCCGGCGTGTCGTCGGACGGGCCGTCGTCGATGGTCAGCCACACGCGGCGGTCGCTGGCCGGCAGGTGCGAGAGCACCGGTCCGTACATCGCCGCGCGCGGCCAAAACACGCCCCACAGGCACGCCAGGTGGGTGGCGACCATCAGCGCCAGGCCGGCCTTCCAGCCCAGCTGCCACCACAGCAGCGCGACCGCGGCGTGCGCGGCCAGCAGCCACCACAGCCACGGCCGCGACGCGCCCGGGACGCGATGCAGTACAGGCAGCGGCTGGCCGATCGCGTCCATGCCGGCATGATGCCACGCACCGCCGGGGCGATTAGACTGCGCGCATGAATGCAGACGTCCAGGACCTGACCCCGGCCGAAGCCGACGCCCGCGTGCGCGACGGCAGCCTCACCATCGTCGACGTACGCCCGCTGCCCGAGCGCGAACTGGCCGCGATCGCCCTGCCCTACGCCGTGCTCGACGCCGGCGGCCTCGAGGAGCTGCTGGCCCAGCCGCACGACCTGCCACTGGCCTTCCTCTGCCACCACGGCGGCCGCAGCGCGCAGGCCGCCGAACACTTCCGCGCGCAGGGGTTCACCGAGGTGTTCAACATCGTCGGCGGCATCGACGCCTGGGCGCAGGACGTGGACCCGTCCGTGCCCCGTTACTGAACGCCGCGGTGCGCCGCGTGCCCGGAGCACGCCGGTACGGTCACCATGCCGTGACTATAATCGGGGGCACCTCCCCGCCATGGACGACCCTGTGCCTGCACCCCAACTGATCATCCTCGACCAGCCGCCGCTGGAACGAACGCGCTGGGCAGGACAGGTCATCGAAGCGGCCGGCTACGTCGAGGCCAGCCAGGCGAAGATCGACGAAGTGGTGAAGGCCGATGCGGACGCGGCGCGCGCGCTGCGTGAAACCTTCCTCGATCCGGACGCGCCGCAGAAGGTCGCGCCGCACTACTGGAAGGCATTCCAGTCGCTGTACGGCGACCAGCCGCGCGTGGGCATCTACGGCACTGCCTGGCTCGTGTTCGCGCCGAAGGTGGATGCCTGCATCATCGACTGGAGCGGGCTTGGCAGGATCTCGCCGGAGACGGCGGACAAGCTGAGCCTGGCCGAAGCCATGCAGGCGCGTGACACCGAGATCACGCTGGGCAAGGCCTTCATCCGCGAGCGCGCGGCCGTGGTGCCGGAAGGACGGCTGCTGGAACTGCCCGAAGACATCGAAGACGACGCGCGGGTGGCGCAGGGCCTGGCGTTCCTGCGCGCGGCCGGCCTGGCCGGCTGACACGCTTTCCCCGGGAGGGTTTTCCCCGCAGGACCCGAGAGTCCGCTCCGACCACCGGGGCGCGTGCGCGACTCCGCCCCGCCTGGTATCCACGGCGAAAAAAAGCCGCGCCCGCAGCAGCAGGCGCGGCCCCGTGTCGCGGGATGCCAGCTAGGTCACGCCCAGCGCATCTGCCAGGTTCACCCCGGTCTCGACCGCGTCCTTGGCATCCATCAGGCCCTGGCCGATGCCGATCACCAGCTTGAGCGGCTCGACCAGCTTGCCCGCGCCGGGCAGCAGGCTGCCGGCGCCGGCGACGATCTCGGACACGTTGAGGACGTTCTCGAACATCGAGTTGTCGCCCCACTCGCTGACGGTGTTCTTGACGTCCCCGACCAGGTTCGGGATCTGCTTCCACGGCAGCGAGCCGGTCACGACCTTGCTCGCCGCGTCGGTGATGAAACCGTCGATCTTGTTGCGCGCGGACTCGGGCAGGCCGTCCTTGATGTGGCTGAGCAGCTGGCCGATGTTGCCGAAGCCGTCCTCGCCGATCGGCAGCTTCACCGACGGCAGGTGGAAGCCGACCTTCTTGCCGAACACTTCCTTGCCGATGAACTGGCCGCCGATCTTGATGTCGTCGCCGTCCTGGATCAGGTTGCCGATCACGCCGCCGAACTTCTTCAGGCCCTCGACGAGGTCGCCATTGACCAGGATCTCCTCCACGCCCTGGAAGAACGACTCCACGCTGCCGGTGTCCACCAGCGTCTTGTTGAAGTCCGCGTCGGCGAAGAAGGCGCCGATGTTGCCGTGCTTCTGCGGCTGGCCGTCGCCGATCTTGCCCAGCGCGTTGAGCATCGCCAGCGACACGTCGTGGTTGGACGACAGCGCGCTGGCGGTGGAAATGATGCCCTTGAGGAAGGCCGCCGGATCCTTCGGCAGCGACTGGATCGCGCCGACGAAGGTTTTCGCCACGTCCGGGTCGGTCAGCCCGACCACGGTCGCCTTCACCAGCTCCTTGACCTCGGGGCTGAGCTTGGGCAGGTGGTCGGCGATCGGCGAAAGCAGCTTGTCGAGCACGTTGCCACGCACGTCGTCGGGCAGGCCGCGGCCGATCTCGCCGAGCTTGACCAGCGCCTCGGCCGGGTTCTTGCCGCCGGACACGATCTCGCCGAGTTCGATCACGTCGGCCAGCACGGGGCCGATGGTGGCGATGTCTTCGGCCTTGCTGTAGCCAAGCTTTTCGAGCTTGCCGCGCAGCACGGTGGTGGCGGGGTCATCGGCCTTGACGATGTGGTCGGCGACCGCCTTCATCGCCGCGTCGTCGTCGCCCAGGCCCTTCAGGCCTTCGTTGACCTTGCCGCTGAACAGGTCGGCGATCGCGCCGTGGACGTTGTCGTTGCCCAGCAGCTGGGTCATCAGCGCCTTGTCGGTGACGATGCTCTTGAGCAGCTGTCCGGTGGCGCCGTCGCCCGGCAGCTTTTCGCCGATCTTCGCCGCCAGGTCGGAAACGACCGGCGCGGCCGCGTCGGTCGCGCCGGCAAGCGCCTTGAGCGCGCCGGCCGGATCGTCGTCCAGCTTGGTGATCGCCTCGACCAGGTGCGGGATCGCGTCGCCGGTTGCCTTGATCTTCTCCGGATCGATATCGAGCTTTTCAAGCGCGCCCTTGAGCGGCTCCTGCTGCACGGCCGCGTCGAACACCGCATCGCGCAGTTCCGGATCGGTGAGCGCGGACAGCGCTTCCTGCGGCTTGCCGTTGACCAGCGCCTTGAGCGCGTCGGCACCGGCGCCAGACAGCGCGTCCTGCAGCTTGGGATCGGACAGGATGTCCTTGACCGGCTGCGGCAGGCCGTCGACCAGCCCGGCGGCCTTGGTGAAGGCCTTCTGCGCCGCGGGACTGCCGTCCTTGAGCGCGTCGACCAGCTCCAGCGCCGCGCCCTTGTAGTCCCCGCTGGCGGCCTTCACCGCCGCGTTGAGCAGCTCGGGACCGGCGTCCTTGAGCTGCTTCGGGGTGATGTTGCCGAGCTTCTCCAGCGCGCCGGAGATCGCCGGGTTGTCGGTCGCGGCCTTGACCACCGCGTCGCGCAGTCCGGTATTCGAGGCCAAGTCGGTGACGACCTTGCCGAGGTCGCCTTCCAGCAGGCCCTGCACCACGTCCTTGCCGGCGCCGAGCAGCTTGCCGGCCAGCTCGCCGTCGCCGTTGACCAGGTCCTTGAGCGCCTGCGGCGCCGACGACTTGTCGACCAGATTGGTCAGGACGTCGCGCGCCAGCGGGCCGGCGCTGTCCTGCAGGTCCTGCAGCGCGTCGACCGTGCCACCGATGTCCTTGTCGCCAGCCGCCTTGGCCACCGCCTCGAGCTTGTCGGCGACCGGCTTGGTGACGTCCTTGAGGTCCGACGTCGTCAGCCCCAGCGCCTGCAGCGTCTTGTCGCTCACGCCCAGTTTGGCCTGCTGGTAGTCGGCCTGCACCGTTTGGGGCGCATGGGCGTCGACGGCCTTGTCCAGCACCTTGCCGCCGTCCGCATCCAGCACGCCGCGCACCTGCGACAGCTGCTTGCCTTCGAGCTTGCCGGCGAGGTTGTCGGCGAACGCCTTCTGCTCGGTCGGCGACTTGCCGTCGAAGGACTCCTTCAGCGCCTGCTTCTGCTTCGAGTCCAGGTGCTCGACGATCTTCTTCGCCTCCGGAGGCTCTGCCTTCTCCAGCTGCTTGTCGACCGGCGGGGGCGGCGGCGGGGGCGGCGGGGGTGGCGGAGCGACGTAGGTCCTGTCGTCGATGGGCAGCATCAATGGCCTCGGGGCGTTGTTTTTCGCCCGGTCATTATCTGGGCCGCGTCCGCACGCGGGCATCTGGGGCAGGCCCTAGGACCGTGGGTTGCGGTTCAGCAGGAAGTCCGGGGCGCATGCGCGCGCGCCAGATATCAGGCGACAGGCGGCAGGATGGAGAACGCTTCGCCCGATGGATACGCTGTTCAGAAACCGCCGCCGGCGTCGAGCCAGTCCTGCTCTTCCGGCGTGTTCACGCGGCCCAGCTCGCGGTTGCGGTGCGGGAAGCGGCCGAAGCGTTCGATCACGTCGCGGTGGGCCACGGCGTATTGCATGTAGCCGGCGTCCACCGCGCGCATCAGTTCGAGCGTACGCCGCTGGTCGGCCATGTCCTCGGAGTGCTCGAACGGCATGTACATGAACACGCGCAGCGCCGGATCGACCTGCGCATCGAGGCCGGCGTCGATCGCTCGGGCGGCGTAATGCCGCGCAAGCGGATCGGTGGCGTAGGCGTGGCCGCTGCGGCGGAAGCAGTTGCGCGGGAACTGGTCGAGCAGCAGCAACAGCGCCAGTGCACCGTCGGCGGTGTCCATCCAGTGTTCCAGCTCGCGCCGCGCCGCGGCCCAGTGGGCGTCGGCGAAGCCCTCGCGGAAGCGCGCGTCGAAACCGTCGTCGCGCGCGAACCATTTGTCCGGGCCGGCGTCGCGCCAGAAATCGATCACCTGCTTCGGTTCAACCATGGTCGCGCCTCCTTCGTTGTTCGCCGGCCGGGTCACAGCCAGCGCTTCTCGGCATCGCCGGGCTCGTGCCACCAGTCGTTGTCGCGGCCGTTGGCATAGCGCACGGGCATGGCGGCCAGGGCCTCGGCCGACACGTCGTCGAGGCAGTTCAGGCGCACCGAGTAGAACCTTCCGCCCGCCTCGGGGATGTCGCCGTGGCCGTAGGCGCGCACGCCGCAGGTGCGGCAGAACGGCCAGTGCACGCTGCCGGTGCCGAACTGGTAGTCGATGACCTCGTCCGCGCCGGACAGCAGGCGGAACGCCTCGGGCTTGACGCTGGCGCTCCAGTTGCGGGTCTTGCGGCAGATCGAGCAGTTGCACTTGCCGCCGCCGGCGTCGAGGTCGATGTCGGCTTCGAAACGCACGTTGCCGCAGTGGCAGCTGCCGGTACAGGTCCGGATGGACATGGGAACTCCGGGCAATGGGGGAGCCCGGAGTCTAGCGCGGGTGCAGCAAGCCCCTCTCCTGCGAAGCGGGAGAGGGGTTGGGGTGAGGGTGTACCGGTTGCCGCGCAGTCCCGGCGAAGAACGCCGCCCTTACCCGGCGCTTAGCGCCTCCCTCTCCCGCTTCGCAGGAGAGGGGCCTTCGCCGCGGCTACCTGGCCAGCTCGTTCCAGAGGAACGTGTAGTTCAGCGCCCACACGTGCGCGGACTGCTTGTTGGTGGCGCCTGCACCGTGGCCGCCTTCGGTGTTTTCGTAGTAGCGCACGTCCTTGTCGGCGGCGAGCATCTTCGCGGCCATCTTGCGGGCATGGCCGGGATGCACGCGGTCGTCGCGGGTGGTGGTCCAGATGAAGGTCGCCGGGTAGTCCTTCGCCGGGTCGAACAGCTGGTACGGCGAGAACGTCTTGATGTACTCCCAGTCGGCCGTGTCCGGATCGCCGTATTCGGCCATCCACGAGGCGCCGGCCAGCAGGTGGCTGTAACGCTTCATGTCCAGCAGCGGCACCTGGATCACGATCGCGCCGAACAGCTCCGGGTACTGGGTGAGCATGTTGCCGGCCAGCAGGCCGCCGTTGCTGCCGCCCATCGCGGCCAGGTGCTGCGGCGAGGTGATCTTGCGCGCGACCAGGTCCTTCGCCACCGCGGCGAAGTCCTCGTAGGCCTTGTGGCGGTTCTGCTTGAGTGCGGCCTGGTGCCAGCGCGGGCCGTACTCGCCACCGCCGCGGATGTTGGCGACCACGTAGACGCCGCCCTTCTCCAGCCAGCCCTTGCCGACCGTGCCCGAGTACGAGGGCGTGAGCGCGATCTCGAAGCCGCCGTAGCCGTACAGCAGGGTCGGCGCGCTGCCGTCGAGCGCCTGGTCCTTGCGGTGGACGATGAAGTACGGCACGCGGGTGCCGTCTTCGCTGGTGGCGAAGTGCTGCTCGATCACGTCCTTCGAGGCGTCGAAGAACACCGGCATGGTCTTGAGCACCTCCGGTTCGGCCTGGCCCGGCTGCTCGGCCAGCATCAGCGTGGTCGGGGTCAGGTAGTTGGTGGTGGTGATCCAGACCGCATCGCTTTCGTCGGCATCGACCGCGCCGATGCTCGTAGTGCCCAGCTCCATGTCGCCGATCTTCAAGGGCGTCGATGTCCAGCCGTCGGCACCGTGGCGGACCACGGACAGCCGGTTCTTGACGTCGTCGAGCACGTTGAGCACCAGCTGGCTCCTGGTCATCGTCGCGCCGGCCAGCGAGGTGGTGTCGGTGGGCTCGAACAGCACGTCGAACTCGCGCTTGCCGGCCATGAAGTCGTCGAAGCGGGTGACGATGAACGAGCCGGCCTTGTAGGTCTTGCCGTCGACTTCCCACGGCTCGCGCAGCTCCAGGCCCAGCCATTCGCGCTGTACCGACTTCTGCGCCGAGTTGGGCACGTCGACCTTGGAAAGCTTGCCGTCCTTGCCGCGCAGGTACAGCTCGTCGTTGTAGAAGGCGATCGCGCGGCGCACGAAGTCGCGCTCGTAGCCGGGCGTGTCGTCGTGGCCGGCGCCGATCGCCATGTCCTTGGTGGTGCCTTCGTACACCACCGTCGCCGATTCGATCGGCGTGCCGCGCTTCCATTCCTTGACGATGCGCGGGTAGCCCGAGTCGGTCATCGAGCCGGGGCCGAAGTCGGTGGACACGTACACGGTGTCGCGGTCGATCCAGCCCAGGTCGCCCTTGGCCTCGGGGCGGTAGAAGCCGTCTTCCACCCACTGTTTGGTCGACAGGTCGAACTCGCGGGTGACGTCGGCGTCGGCGCCGCCGCGCGACAGCGCAACCAGGCAGCGCGTGTAGTCCGGGCGCAGGCAGTCGGCGCCGTGCCAGACCCAGTTCTCGTTCTCGGCCTTGTTCAGCGCATCGAGGTCGAGCAGCACTTCCCACCTGGGCTCGTCCTTGCGGTATTCCTCGAGCGTGGTGCGGCGCCACAGGCCGCGCTCGTGCTGCGCGTCCTGCCAGAAGTTGTAGTAGTACTCGCCGCGCTTGCTGACGTAGGGGATCTTGGCGTCGGAATCGAGGACCGCGAGGATGTCGGACTCGAGCTTGTCGAAGCCGGGCGCGCCGGCCAGTTCGGCCTCGGTCCTGGCGTTCTGCCCGCGCACCCAGGCCAGCTGCTTGTCGCCGGTGACGTCCTCGAGCCACTGGTTCGGGTCGGTCGCGGCCGGCATGGCGTCCTCCTTGGGGGCGGTCTCGTCGGCCTGCGCGGCCAGGGCGGGCGTGCCGGCCAGGCCGGCGGCGGCCGCGAGTCCCGCGGCAAGGCAAACGTGTGACAACTTCGGCATCAGGTCCCCCGTTGATACGGTCATGGTCCAAACCGGGGACGCTAGCACAAGGCCGCGCGGCGATCCGCGTGCCGGAGGTCGGTCGCGCCGCTTGCCTGCCGCCACGGCCTCATCCTCTGGAAGGCCCGGTTTCCAGCGTTGGCGGGAGCCGATGGCCTCAGGCCGCGCGCGGCAGTCGCCTGCGCACCGCCGGCGCGGCGCGGCGGCTTGCCTGCGTGGTGCCCGGCCGGCGCCGCCGCATGGCCGGTGACGAGTCCGGCATGCGGCGGCGCGGCAGGCGCAGGTGGAAACGGGACGCGGCCAGTGCGGCCAGGCTGGCCAGCGGCATGCCCAGCAGCCACAGCGGCATCCACCCAAGGGCGCCATTGGCCGCGCGTGCGGCCGGCAGCGACAGCAGCGCGATGGCGCCGAGGAACAGCGCGCCCAGCAGCCAGGCGGCCAGCGGCGGCGCGGCGGCATCGCGGGCGTCGGTCTTGCGTGGGAACGACAGGGTGGCGTACGTCATGGCGGCGCTCCTCGGGTCGGGAGCGCAGCTTGGGCCGGGGACATCTCAAAGGCTGCGACGTTGGATGGCGGCTGGAAGGTGTTATGCGGGGGCCGGCGCCGGTGGCCGTCATCCCGGCGCAGGCAGGGATCCGGTGACCTGGCCGACGGGAAAAGCTCGCGGCTGAAGCCGCTCCTACAAAAACCAGGGAGGGGGTGGTCACGGTTCGCGCCGATCTGGACGGCCGCGGGGGCGTGGCTCAGTAGCCGGCGGCGTCCAGCGCCTTTTCGGCGGCTTCGCGGCCGACTTCGACCAGCTCCTTTGCGCGCCAGAATTCGTAGAACTGGCAGACATCGCGGGGGATGTTGATCACCAGCTCCGGCGGGTCCAGCGCCAGCTGCACGCGGGCGATCTGGGCCTGCATGGTGTCCAGCGCGCGCGACATGGTGTCGACCAGGCTGGCCTCGCCCGGCGGGTTGCCCAGGCGCCGGTCGAGCCAGCGCCCCAGCCGCGAGCCGCGCACCGTTGCGGCGGGGGTGCCGTCGGCCGGTTCGCCCGGGGGCCGCTGCGGACGGCCGTGCATGTCGACGGCCACCAGCCGGTGCGCGTCGGACAGGCGCGTGGCCGTGATCGGCATCGGCGCGAGCAGGCCGCCGTCGACCAGTTCGCGCCCGTGCACCACCTGCGGCGGGAACAGGCCGGGGATCGCGAACGACGCGCGCAGCGCGTCCCACAGCGGGCCGCTGCGCAGCCACACCACGCGCTGGCGCTCCATGTCGACGGCCACGGCGGTGAACGGCAGCGCGAGTTCCTCGATGCGCGGGTCGCCGACCACTGCGCGCATCGCGTTGACCAGCCGCTCGCCGCCGATCACGCCGGGACGCCCGACCAGCGGGTCGAGCAGGCGCAGGAACTCGCCGCGCGTGAGCTTCTCGAAGCCCTCCCGGAATTCGCGCAGCCGGCCGGCGGCATACACGCCGCCGACCAGCGCGCCGCTCGAGGAGCCGGCGACGGACGCGACCCGCAGGCCGCGCGCCTCCAGCGCTTCGATCACGCCGATCTGCGCCAGCCCGCGCGCGCCACCGGCGCCCAGTGCCAGGGCGATCGGCTCGCCGTGCCCGCGACCGGGTGCCTGCGCGGCCACCGCTTCAGCGCTCGTAGTTGCCCAGCGCGAGCGTGAGCAGCGTACGCGCCTGCGCGCGCAGGGATTCGGGCTCGACGATCTCCGCGTCGCTGCCGTAGTGCAGCACGTCCATCAGCAGTTCGCGCGGCGCGCTGTAGGGCACCTTCAGCTCGTAGCGGCCGTCTGACAGGTGCCGCCCCTGCTGCTGCGAATGCCAGTGCTCGTCGGCGACCCAGCGCGCGGCCTTGGCGCTGAACACGATCGTCGCCACGCCCTTGGGCGGGCCGGAAAAGATGCCGTAACTGCCGGCCAGGTGCTGGTCGAGCTGTGCCTCGTCGACGTCGCGCGCGGCGGCGTCGAGCTGGCGCGCGCCGGTGATGCGGTCGACCGAGAAGCTGCGCAACGCTTCCTTCTCCTCGTCCCAGCCATCCAGGTACCAGTTGTCGCGGTAATGGGTGATGCGCTGCGGCGACACCTTGCGCCGGGTCTTCTCGTCGGTGGAGCGGGCGCGGTATTCGAACGACAGTTGCCTGCGCGACAGCACCGCCGAGCACACGGTGCGGAAGGCGTGCTCGTCCATGCGCCGGGTCCGGTGCGGGATCACGCGCACGCGCTCCATCGGCCACGGCTTGCCGGTGGTGTGCTCGGACAGCAGCTTCTCGATCCGCCCCTGCAGCGGCGCCAGCGCCGTCGACAGCACGCCGCCGCCGCTGCGCGAGAGCAACTGCTGCGCGGCGAGCAGGGCGTACAGCTCGTCGGAGTTGAGCCACAGCCCGGGCAGCTCGAAGCGGCCGCCTTCGTCCGGGTCGTAGCGGAAGCCGGCCTCGCCGTCGCCGACCACCGGCGCCATCAGGCCGTCGCGCAGGAAGGCCAGGTCGCGGTAGACGGTCGCGCGCGAGCATTCGAGATCGTCGCGCAGCCGCGCCACGGTCACCGGGTAGCGCGCCGACTTGAGGATGCGGTGCAGCGAGAGGATGCGTTCGTATCGGTCCATGCGCCGATTATGGCCCGCGACGGCGCGCCGCGGGGCCTTCCGTGGCGGGCCTGCGCAGGCGCCGCCGGGAGGACGGCAGCGCGCGCCCGCAGGCCGCTCCGCGCCGCCGACGCCGGCTTTGTGACTGATCCGCCCCGCGCGTGCACAATGCGGTCATGCGCCAGCCCGTCGAGCCAGCCATCGATACCTCGCCGTCGCCGGGCGACGAGGTCAAGACGACGACCTGCTACATGTGCGCCTGCCGCTGCGGCATCAAGGTGTGGATGGCCGACGGCGGACCGGAAGGCAAGCAGGTCCGCTACATCCAGGGCAACCCCGCGCATCCGGTCAACCAGGGCGTGATCTGCGCCAAGGGCGCGAGCGGGATCATGCAGCACTACTCGCCGGCGCGGCTGTCAAAGCCGCTGCTGCGCGTGGGCGAGCGTGGCAAGGGCGAGTTCCGCGAGATCGAGTGGGACGAGGCGCTGCAGATCGCCACCGACTGGCTGGCGCCGATCCGCGAGCGCAATCCGGACGAACTGGCGTTCTTCACCGGCCGCGACCAGTCGCAGGCGCTCACCGGCTGGTGGGCGCAGCAGTTCGGCACCATCAACTACGCCGCGCACGGCGGCTTCTGCTCGGTCAACATGGCCGCGGGCGGTCTGTACACGCTGGGCGGCAGCTTCTGGGAATTCGGCGAGCCCGACTGGGACCACACGCAGTACCTGATGCTGTGGGGCGTGGCCGAAGACCACGACTCCAACCCGATCAAGCTCGGCCTGGGCAAGCTCAAGGTGCGCGGCGCGAAGATCGTCGCGGTCAACCCGGTGCGCACCGGCTACGGCGCGATCGCCGACGAGTGGATCGGCATCCGCCCCGGCACCGATGGCCTGTTCGCGTTCGCGCTGATCCACGAACTGCTGCGGATGGACCGCATCGACCTGGACTACCTGGTGCGCTACGCGAACGCGCACTGGCTGGTGGTGCGCAATCCCGGCGGCGCGGACGACGGGCTGTTCGCGCGCGACATCGAGGGCAACGTGCTGTGCTGGGCGGACGACGCGCAGGCGCGTGCCGACGCGATCGACATCTCGCCCGCCGTCGTCGGCGAGTACACGCTCGCCGATGGCCGCAAAGCCGTGCCGGTGTTCCAGCTGATCGCCGAACGCTACCTCGATCCGCAGTATTCGCCAGACGCCGTGGCCGAACGCTGCGGCATCCCCGCCGACACCATCCGCCGCATCGCGCGCGAACTGGCGCAGGCCGCGTTCGAGAGCAACCTGACGCTGCCGGTCGCATGGACCGACGCCTGGGGCCGCGAGCACGCGCAGATGGTCGGCCGCCCGGTGTCGATGCACGCCATGCGCGGGATCAGCGCGCACAGCAACGGCTTCCATACCTGCCGCGCGCTGCACCTGCTGCAGCTGCTGCTGGGCGCGGTGGACGCGCCGGGCTCGTTCCGCTACCAGCCGCCGTACCCGAAGCCGATCCCGCTGCCCAACCGCCCCGGCAAGGCGCGCCGCGCCGACGGCACCCTCGACGCCGGCCCGCTGGGCTACGTGCACGGCCCCGAGGACCTGCTGGTCGACGAAGCGGGCAATCCGCGCCGCATCGACCACGCGTTTTCGTGGGCCTACCCGCTGTCTGCGCACGGGATGATGCATACCCTCATCCGCAACGCGCACGCCGGCGATCCCTACAGGATCGACACGCTGCTGATGTTCATGGCCAACATGAGCTGGAATTCGGCGATGAACACGCGCGAGACGATGCAGTGGCTCACCGACAGGGACGACAACGGCGAGTACCGCATCCCGCGCATCATCTACTCGGACGCGTTTGCCTCGGAGATGGTCGCCTACGCCGACCTGGTATTGCCGGACACCACCTACCTCGAACGCTTCGACGCGATCAGCCTGCTCGACCGCCCGATCTCCGACGCCGACGGCGCCGCCGACGCGATCCGGCATCCACTGTTCGACCCGGCCACGCAGGGCGGCAACGACGGCAGGCCACGCGACGTGCGCGGCTTCCAGTCGGTGCTGCTCGACCTCGGCGCGCGCCTCGGGCTGCCGGGCATGGTCCACGCCGACGGCGCGCCGAAGTATCGCGACTACGCCGACTACATCGTCCGCCACGAGCGCGCGCCCGGCGTCGGCCTGCTCGCCGGCTGGCGCGGCGAGGACGGCACGCAGCATGGCAAGGGCGCGCCGAACCCGGAACAGCTGCAGCGCTACATCGATAACGACGGCTTCTGGCGCGAGGAAATCCCGGAACACGCGCGCTATTTCAAGATGGCCAACCGCGGCTACCTGGAATGGGCGCAGAAGCTCGGCTTCGTCGGCTCGACGGCGCCGATCGTGCTACAGCTGTATTCGGAGCCGCTGCAGAAGTTCCGCCTCGCCGCGCAGGGGCACGGCGCGTACCAGCCGCCGGCGGAGCATCGCGGGCGCGTGGCGACGTACTTCGACCCGCTGCCGATCTGGTACGAGCCCTTCGAATCCGCGCAGAACGGTGGGCGCGACCGACAGGATGGCGACGCAGGTGATCACAGCGGCTCCCGCATGGCACCAACCCCGCTTGAAGGGAAGGGAGCAGGTTCGTCCCCGGCGGAGGCGGCGGCGCATTCCTTCCCGCTCCACGCCATCACCCAGCGCCCGATGTTCATGTACCACTCTTGGGGCTCGCAGAACGCGTGGCTGCGGCAGATCACCGCGCGCAACTTCATGTACATGCACCCGGACACGGGCGCCAGGCACGGCATCGCCGACGAGGACTGGATCACCGTCACCTCGCACCACGGCAGCATCACGGTGCAGGCGAAGTTCGCGTCCAACGTGCAGCCGGACACGGTGTGGACCTGGAACGCGATCGGCAAGCGCCGCCGCGCCTGGCGGCTGGCGAAGAACGCGCCGGAAGGCGACAAGGGATTCCTGATGAACCATCTGATTTCCGATATCACCCCGCGCGGCGACTATGCCAACGCCGACCCGGTCACCGGGCAGGCGGCGTGGTTCGACCTGCGCGTGTCGATCCGCAGGGCCGGCGACGCGACGGACGAGTCGCAGCCGCAGTTCGCACCGCTGGCGTTCGCCGAAGCCAGCGAGGCACCGCTGCGCTACGGTGCGGCCATGCGCGCCCGGAGAAGTACCCGATGAGGACCGCACGATGAGAACGCTCATGCGCGTCATCCGCTGGGCCTGCCTGCTGGCCGGCGTCATCGGGTTGCTCGTCAGCACCTGGGCCTTCATCGACCCGTCCGCGTTCCCGCAGATGCGCATGGGCGGCGTGGGGGGCATGGTGCCGCCGCCGTCGCCGCGCTGGCGGGCGGCGCTGGGCTTCCTGTTCTCGCTGCTGCTGGTCGGCTACGGCACCGGCAAGCTGCGCCACCGGCAGCTGCCGTGACCGGGCTGCCGCCGCCGTCGAAGAAGAAGATGGGCCTGGTGATCGACCTCGACACCTGCGTGGGCTGCCACGCCTGCGCGACCAGCTGCAAGGAATGGAACGCCGGCGGCATCGCCGGGCCGCTGACCGACGAGCAGCCCTACGGCAAGGATCCGTCCGGCGTCTGGTTCAACCGCGTGCACAGCTACGAGCTGGAAGCGGACGCCGCGACCGCGCAGCCCGCGCAGACCCTGCATTTCCCGCGCTCGTGCCTGCACTGCGAGACGCCTGCCTGCGTGACGGTCTGCCCCACCGGCGCCAGCTACAAGCGCGCCGAGGACGGCATCGTGCTGGTCGACGAGGACAAGTGCATCGGCTGCAAGCTGTGCTCCTGGGCCTGCCCCTACGGCGCGCGCGAGTATTCGCCGGTCGAAGGCGTGATGAAGAAATGCACGCTGTGCGTGGACCGGATCTACAACGAGAACCTCGACGAAAGCGAACGCCAGCCGGCCTGCGTGCAGGCCTGCCCGACCCGCGCCCGGCATTTCGGCGACCTTGGCGATCCGGATTCCGACGTGTCGAAGCTGGTCGCCGAGCGCGGTGGCGTGGCGCTGATGCCGGAGCTGGGCTACGCACCGATCAACCGCTACCTGCCGCCACGGCCGCGGCGCGCGGGCGACGACGACGATGACGGAAGCGTGGCGCAGGACACGGGCACGGAGGCGGCATCGCCGCTACATTGGCTGGGGCGGCTGCTGAAGCGGTAGGCTCGCGGGGATGATCCGGGGGAACGGCGGCGATGCGTGCCGTGCTGCGGATGTGCGTACGCCGGTGACCCTGGAAAGCGCGTGCCCCGGTGATCGGCACCCGTGTCATCGCTGCCCGGGCCGAAGCCACCGGGTTCCCGCATGCGCGGGAATAACGGCAAAGGCAAAAGAGCAGGAAGCAACGCGGCAAAGAAAGTCCGGCTGCAAGCAACAGGCAAACAGAAACCAGACCACAACAGCACCAACCAACGCCACCACCACGAAGCCCACATGCGCCCCGCCCTCTCCGTCATCTTCTTCACCACCCTCTCCGGCGCCGGCTACGGCCTGCTGGCGTGGCTGGGCGTGTCGATCGCGCTGCTCAACCTGCGCGGGCAGGTACTGCCGGCGCTGGCGGGCGTGCAGCTGGCGGCGCTGGTGCTGGGGCTGGTGCTGACGACGATCGGCCTGCTGGCCTCGCTCGGGCACCTGGGCAAGCCGTTCCGCGCCTGGCGGGCGTTCTCGCAGTGGCGCACATCGTGGCTGTCGCGCGAGGGCGTGATGGCGATCGCAACGCTGGTACCGGCGCTGGCGGTCGGCGCGCTGCTGCTGTGCGAACCCGGCAGCGTGGTTTCGCCGATGCTGGCGGTATGCGGCATCGCGCTGGCGCTGTTCGCGCTGGGTACGGTGGTCTGCACGGCGATGATCTACGCCTCGCTCAAGCCGATCGCGGCCTGGCGGCATCCGCTGGTGGTGCCGGTGTACCTGCTGTTCGCGCTGCTGACCGGGCTGGCGCTGCTGTTCACGCTGATGCTGGCGATGCTCGGCGAACAGGGGCCGGGCTCGATGCTGTTGACGCTGGCGATCGTGGCCGCGCTGCTGGTCGCGCTGAAGTGGCTGTACTGGCACGAGATCGACCACGCCGAACTGCCCGAAACCCGGGCCACCGCGATCGGCCTGCCCGGGCGCGAGGCGGGGGTGTTCGAACGCCCGCACACCGAGGCCAACTACGTCACCCGCGAGATGGCCTTCCAGGTCGCGCGCGACCATGCGCTCTGGCTGCGCGTGGCAGCCAGCGCGCTCGTCGTCGGCGGGCCGCTGCTGGGCTGGCTGCTGCTGGGCGCGGGCGGTTCGGCGGTGGCGCTGGGGGCGGCGGCGGTGCTGATGCTGGCCGGGGCTTTCGTTGAGCGCTGGCTGTTCTTCGCCCAAGGCCGGCACCTGGTCACGCTGTATTACTGAGGACGGCCGAACCCGGCCAAAAGCTGAATGCGGGACCCCGATCATCACTCCCGCCTTTGGAATGTCATCGCCGGGCCGGCATAATCGCCCTGTAACCGTTTCCACAGAGCCCTGCCTGCCATGCCCGCGGTCTGGTGGCTGGCGCTAGCCGGCCTGCCCGTTTTCCAGCATCCCCTGCCCGAATCGCCGGGCGAACCGGCCGCGCTTGCCGTGGCGGCCGAGCATGTCTCGCTGCGCGCACCGTGCTACCGGCTGGTCTGCCCCGACGCCGAATGGCTGGCGCCCTCGCACTACACCACCCTGTGGCAGCCCGACGTGCCCGGCGCCCGGCGCAGCCTGCGCCCGCTGCGGACGTCGCCGCTGGCCACCCGCAGCTACGCCTCGCTGCACGCCCCGACCCTGCAGCGCGAATGGTTCGACGCCGAGGCCAACAATGCCAAGGTCGACACCACCTTCGGCATGCAGGCCGTGCAGCGCCCCGACACCAAGGTGCAGGTCGAGCTGGGCACCGGCTACCGCCTGCAGCCCTACGCCGACTACGGCACCGCCGCGATCGGCGTGATCGCCAGCGGCGGCCTGCACCTGACCCAGCGCTTCGGCGAACGCGCCCGCCTCGACCAGCGGGTGCACGTGGAAACGGGCCGCCACAACACCTACGTGCGCCAGACCCTGGGCGTGGACATCCTGCTGCAGCCGCGCCTGACCCTGCAGTCGAGGCTGGAGGTCAACCACGACAGCGCCGGCGACGGCGGCCGCGGCAGCACCGACACCCAGGGTTCGGTGAACCTGCACTACGCGTTCTAGGCGAAGGCCCCGGGCATCCATTCCAGCCGCCCCAGCCGCCCGCGTCCGCCTTCGGCGCCTTCTTCCGCAGGCGCAAGCGCGGCCCAGGGGGCCGGACTGCCCTTCAGCCCGGTCGCGGCGGGCGCTACGCTATGCATGCGGGCCGCCTTTAGCGGCCCGCGTCCGTTTCTACTGCCCAGCCACGAACCGCGAAGGAACCCCATGTCCCACAAGCTCCTCCTGCCCCTGCTGCTCGCCACCGCCCCGCTCGCCACGCACGCACAGGACGCCCCTGCCACGCCCGAAGGCTGGACCGGCACGGGCGAACTCGGCCTGGAGCTGGCGCGCGGCAATGCGCGTTCGGAAAGCGTCAACGCCAAGCTCGCCTTCGCCCGCGAGGACGAGTTCTGGAAGCATTCCTTCCAGGCCGCCGCGCTGCGCTCGAAGGGCGAGGTCACCGGCGATTTCGACGGCGACGGCGTCGAGGAGGAGCGCTACGAGCTGAGCGCCAACCGCTACGAACTCGGCGCCTCGAGCGCCTACAAGTTCGACCCGCGCAACTACATCGTCGGCTCGGCCCGCTACGAGAACGACGACTTCTCGGCCTACGAGTACCAGGCGATCGCCTCGGTCGGCTATGGCCACCGCTTCCTCGACGGCGAGCGCACCAAGCTGAGCACCGAGATCGGCCCCGGCTTCCGCCGCGCGCGCGACGCCGACACCGGCGAGGTCGAAAGCGGCGCGGTCGCCCGCGGCCTGCTCGACTTCAAGCACCAGCTCACCGACAACACCGCGCTGTACGACACCTTCCTGGTGGAAGCCGGCAGCGACAACACCTTCCTGCAGAATGACTTCGGCATCGCGGTGTCGATGAACGAGAAATTCGCGCTCAAGGCCGGCCTGCAGGCGCGGCACAACAGCACGGTCGAGCCGGGCACGCACAAGACCGACACGCTGACCACGATCAACCTGGTCTACAAGATCAACTGACCGCGGTCTGGCGGCCGCGCCGGATCAGTCGCGCGGCGGCAGGAAAGCCGCCGCGCCCGCGTCCAGCAGGCGGCGGGCGACGTCGGCGCCGATGGCTTCGGCCTGGGCCGCGTCGCCGGCGCCCTCGGCGCGCACCGCGTGGCCGTCCGCGGCCGAACCGACCAGCCCGCGCAGCTGCAGCCGCGCGCCGTCCAGCCGCGCCAACGCGGCGACCGGCACGTGGCAGCTGCCGTGCAGCGCGCGGTTCATGGCGCGCTCGGCTTCCACGCAGGTCCGCGTGGGTGCGTCGTCGAGCGCGGCGCACAGCGCAATGGTGCTGGCATCGTCCTCGCGGCATTCGATCGCGATCGCGCCCTGCGCCGGCGCCGGCAGCCACTCCGGCGCGTCCAGGCGCGCGCGGATGCGTTCGCCCAGGCCCAGCCGCTGCAGGCCGGCGCAGGCCAGCACGATGGCGTCGTAGTCGCCGGCATCGAGCCTGGCCAGGCGCGTGTTGACGTTGCCGCGCAGGTCGGCGAGCTGCAGGTCAGGGCGCCGCGCGCGCAGCTGCGCCTGGCGGCGCAGCGACGAGGTGCCTACGCGTGCACCTTCCGGCAGCGCGTCGAGGTCGTCGAAGCGGTTGCTGACGAAGGCGTCGGCGTGGTCGGCGCGGGCGAGGATCGCCGGCAGCGCGAACGGGCCTTCGAGTTCCATCGGCACGTCCTTGAGCGAGTGCACCGCGCAGTCGGCATCAAGGCGCAGCATCGCCACTTCCAGCTCCTTGAGGAACAGGCCCTTGCCGCCGATGGCGGCCAGCGAGCGGTCCAGCACCTCGTCGCCGCGCGTGCTCATCGGCACCAGCACGACTTCCAGGCCGGGGTGCGCGGCGCGCAGGCGCTGCGCGGCGTGTTCGCTCTGCCACAGGGCGAGCGGGCTCTTGCGGGTAGCGATGCGGATCGTGGCCATGCGCCATTATCGCCGCTCGCGGCCAAAGCCGCCGCGGCGGCGTGCCTAAAGCTGCCGCACGGCGTCCTTCAGCCCGGCCACGCAGCGGCGGCTGACCTCCAGCGGCTGGCGGCCGTGGCGCAGGATCGCGTGCACGCGGCCGTCGGGTTCGCGCCGCACTTCGACCAGTTCGTAGCGGGCGATCAGGCAGTTGCGGTGGATGCGCAGGAAGCGTTCGCCGAACTCCTCCTCCAGCGACTTGAGCGACTCCTCGATCAGGTCCTCGCCGCGGGCGTGGTGCACGACCACGTACTTTTCCTCGGCCTGCAGGTAGTGGATGTCCTCGATCGGGATCAGGCGCAGGCTGCCGCGCAGGCGCGCGCACAGGTGGCTACGCTGGCGGCCCTGGCCGTCGCCGGCGGCGGCGTTCGCGTCGCGGCCGGCGACGAAGGTGCGCGCGCGCTCCAGCGCCGCGTGCAGGCGTTCGGCGCGCACCGGCTTGACCAGGTAGTCGACCGCCGCGGCCTCGAACGCCGACAGCGCGTGCGCGTCGTAGGCGGTGCAGAACACCACCGCCGGGCGCGGCTCGAACGCGGCCAGGTGGCGCGCGGCCTCCAGCCCGTCGATGCCGGGCATGGCGATGTCGAGCAGCACCACGTCGGCGTCATGCTCGGCGCAGGCGTGCAACGCCTCGCGGCCGTCGCCGGCCTCGGCCACCAGCTCGAGGTCCGGATGCGCGGCCAGCAGCGCACGCAGGCGCTCGCGGGCCAGCGGTTCATCGTCGGCGATGACCACCTTCATGGTCGGGGCTCCCCCACGGCAGCAGTGGATCGGATTCGCGCCGATAGTAGCCGCCGCGCCGCGCCGGGGCCACGCGGGCGGCTCCGGCCGCCACGATCACGGACCCACACGTGGCGGCGAGCGCCCGCCTCAGGCGCCTGCCAGCCGCCGCGACAGCCAGTCGCCGAGGTCGCGGATCTCCTCCATGCAAACCGAGTGCGGCATCGGGTAGGCGCGCCAGTCGACGTTGAACCCGAGCTCGCGCAGCAGCGCCTGGCCCTGCTCGCCGGCGTGGAACGGCACCACCGGGTCCTGGCTGCCGTGGCCCATGAACACCGGCTGCGCGCTGGCACCTTCGGCCAGCACTTCCGCCGCCTTGTGCGCGGCGGGAATGTAGGTCGACAGCGCGATCAGCCCGGCCAGCGGTTCGCGCCGGCGCAGGCCGGCGGCCAGGGTGATCGCGCCGCCCTGCGAGAAACCGGCGAGGAAGATCCGCGAAGCGGGCACGCCGCGTTCGCCTTCGCGCGCGATCAAGGCTTCGACCTGCTCCACCGACGCGGCCACGCCGGCCTCGTCGGCGCGGTTGGCAAGGTCGGCCTCGCGGATGTCGTACCAGGCACGCATCGGCACGCCGTTGTTGATCGTCACCGGCCGCACCGGCGCGTTCGGGAACACGAAGCGCAGCGGCGGCCACGCCGGCCGCACCAGCTCCGGCAGAATCGGCACGAAGTCGTTGCCGTCGGCACCGAGACCGTGCAGCCAGATCACGCTGTGGCGCGGCGAAGGTCCGGTTTCGCGTTCGATGGTGTCGAGCATGTGGGGTCCGCGCGTGGAAGGCGCGGACATTATGCCGGCCGCGGGCGCGCAGCGGCCGCGGTCACGGGCCCGCGGACAGCAGCGCCGCGGTATCGAGCAGGCGCAGGCCGTCGCGCCGCGCAAGGCGTTCGCGCAACCAGTAGCCGTGTTCGACACCGGCCAGCACCACGATGCGCTTGCCGGGGTTTTCGGCCACGGCGCGCTCGACCACGGCCATGAACTGCCGGTTCCACGCTTCCCAGCCCTCGCGTTCGCCATCGCCGACCAGCGCCTCCTGCAACGCGTGCTTGGCGCGCATCTGCGCGTCGGTAGTCGCGTCGTTCACGCGCGCCGGCGAGGTCCAGTACGTGCGCAGCACGGCATACATCGCGTCCATGTGCGCCGCGAAGGCCTCCGCCTGCTGCGGCTGCGCTTCACCGAATGCCTCGTTGGCGCTCTTGTAGGGCGCGAGAATGCGGCCGTAGTCCGGCTCGGCCGGTTCCATCGGGTAGGCGCGGTAGCCCTGCGCTTCGATCAGCGGATAGATCGCGCCGGGATACTCGATCTTGTTCGGCTCCGGCGCGCGCGCGGCGAACCTGTCGGGCCGCACCTCGATGCACAGCGCATCGGGGGCCAGCCTGCGCACGCTCGCCGCAAGCACTTCCTGCGAGTAGGCCGGCACGTCGTCGTGCATGGCATGCAGGGTGGACAGCACCACGACCTCGGTCACCGGCGTGCGCGCCGCCGCCAGCAGCGGCAGGCAGCACAGGAGCAGGAGCATCAGCCTGTTCATCGCGGACTCCGTTTGGCGTTGTCCGGTGAGCTTAGGCACGGGCGCGATGCGGTACCCGTGCCTTCCGGCACCGTGCCGATGCGCATGCCCGCGCGGCCCGGATGGCCCGCCGGGTCAGCCGGCCACGTCCGTCGCGTCGGCGTGCGCCGCGCGCAGCTCGCTGGCGCGCACCAGCACTTCCGGCGGCGACAGCTCCTCCGGCGTGCAGAAGATCCTGCGCCGCCGCAGCCACTGCCCCGGCGCGCGCGCGGAGGTGAGCATCACGATCGGAATCGACAGCACCAGGCCCAGGATCACCGGCGACATCCACGCCGCCAGCGCCGGCGAAATGCTCCACGCCATCACCGCGGCCAGCACGCCGAGGAACGTCAGCCCGCCGTAGCTGCGCAGCAGGCTGGAGAACGGCAGGCTGCCGTCGTCGCGGCGCTGCGATTCCCAGCCCGAGTCCTTGCCCGCCAGCACCTCGGCCACGCCGCGCGACTGCACGTACATCGTGATCGGCGCCATCAGCGCGGCCAGCAGCGTTTCCAGCAGCATGCCGACGAACGCGCGCCAGGCGCCGCCGCAGCCGCGGCGCATGTCGCGGTCGCTGATCGTGGCGATGAAGCCCATCAGCTTCGGCGCCAGCAGCATGCCCATGGTGAACACGAACACCCAGACGAAGCGGTCGGGATCCTGCTCGCGCCAGTAGGTGGTCGGCGAGAACCCCGACAGTTCGATGTTGCCCCACGACAGCCCGGCGTGGTGCAGCGGGATCGCCAGGCCCACCAGCATCAGCATCGCCCACATCGGCGCGGTGAAATAGTGGCCGACGCCGATCAGCATGTGCCAGCGGCTGACCCAGTGCAGGCCCTTGGCCGGCAGCACCGCGCCGTGCTGCAGGTTGCCCTGGCACCAGCGGCGGTCGCGCACCAGCATGTCGGTCAGCGACGGCGGGCCTTCTTCGTAGCTGCCGCCCAGGCTCGGCACCATGTGCAGCGCCCAGCCGCCGCGGCGCAGCAGCGCGGCCTCGACGAAATCGTGGCTGAGCACGGTGCCGGCGAAGGGCTTCACCCCGCGCAGTTCCGGCAACCCGGCGCATTCGGCGAACGCGTGCGTGCGGATCATCGCGTTGTGGCCCCAGTAGTTGCTTTCGGCGCCGTGCCACCAGGCCACGCCGTAGGCGATCACCGGCCCGTACACGCGCCCGGCGAACTGCTGCATGCGCGCGAACAGGGTGTTGCCGTTGACGATCACCGGCAGGGTCTGGATCAGGGCGACGTCGTCGTGGCCCTCCATCGCCCCGGCCAGGCGCACGATGGTGTCGCCGGTCATCAGGCTGTCGGCGTCGAGGATCAGGAACTGCGGATACGCGCCGCCCCAGCGCCGCACCCAGTCGGAGATGTTGCCGGCCTTGCGCTCGTGGTTTTCGTCGCGCAGGCGGTAGAACACGCGCGCATCCCCGCCGAGCCGCGCGCGCAGCGCATCGAACGCCGCGCGCTCGCCACGCTGAATGTCCGGGTCGCGGGTGTCGCTGAGGACGAAGAAATCGAAGCAGTCCAGCTGCCCGGTTGCCGCCAGCGATTCGTGGATCGCCTGCAGCCCGGCCATCAGCCGCTCGGGATCTTCGTTGTAGGTCGGCATCAGCAGCGCGGTGCGCGAGGCCAGCACCGGCCGCGGCTTCTTCGCCGACAGCCCGAGCCGCGCGCGCCGCTTCGACACGATCAGCACGAACCCGGCCAGCGCGCCGACGAAGGCCTGCACGATCCAGGCGAACAGCAGCACGAACAGCACCAGCAGCGTGCCTTCCAGCACGTCGGTGCCCTCGCCGCGCAGCAGCCACCAGATCTGGTAGGCGGCGACCAGGGTCAGCAGGACCGCCGCGCCGATGACCGCCAGCCGGCGCCAGAACATGCCGCCGGGCGTGGTCGGGAACCGGCGCCCGCGCAGCTTGCCCTCGCGCAGCGACTGCACCGGCATCGCCATCGGGGCCTCCGGCGGCAGTGCCGGCGCGGCCTGCAGCGTGGTGTCGGTCACGCTCACGCCAGCCACCGGTACAGCCAGGTTTCCGACAGCGGCCCGTCGCCATCGGCCAGCCGCGCGCGCAGCTCGCTCACCCGCGCATCGCCCGGGTGCAGTTCGAAGCTCATGCGCCAGCCACCGGTGTCGGCGTTGCGGTAGGCGACCGGGTTGCGCAGCGCGCCCTGCGAAGCGGTCGCGTCGACCTGCGGCTTCGCATCGTCAGGCAGCGTCGACAGCCGTCCGCCGGCAAGGTCGATCACCACCAGCCGCGCGCCGTCGTGCGAAGCGCCGATGCGGGTCGCGGCCACCGTGGCCAGCTGCGGATTCCACGCGTGTTCGCGGCACCAGCGCAGGCGGTAGCGCCAGCGGTGTTCGGTGCCCGCCGCGAGCGCGGCCTTCGGCCGCCAGAACGCGACGATGTTGTCGTGGTACTCGTCCGCGGTGGGGATCTCGACCAGGTGCACCTCGCCCTCGCCCCAGTCGCCGACCGGCTCCACCCACGCGCTCGGGCGCAGCTCGTAGTGCGCCTCGGCGTCCTGGAAATCGGCGTAGCGGCGCTTGCGCTGCATCAGGCCGAAGCCGCGGGGGCCGGCGTCCTGGAAGCCGCTGTGCTGCAGCGTCGCGGGATTCTGCAACTGCCGCCAGCTCTGTTCGCCCTGCCCGTTGAACATCGCCAGGCCGTCGGAGTCGTGGACCGCCGGTCGGTAGTCGTCCACGCCGACGCGATCGCTGGGATCGAACTCGAACATGCTGGTCAGCGGCGCGATGCCGGCCTGCGCGAGTTCGACGCGCGGATACAGGCGCATGTCGACGTCGAACACGGTCTCGTCGCCGGGATCGATCGCGAACCGGAACGCACCCGCCACGCCGGGGCTGTCGAGCAGCGCATGCACCACGACCGCCTGCGCACCCGGCGCCGGCCGCTCCAGCCAGAACGTGGTGAAGCGCGGGAACTCCTCCGCCGCAGGCTCGCCCGTGCCCAGCGCCAGCCCGCGCGCCGACAGCCCGTAGTTGAGCCCCCTGGCCACGGCGCGGAAGTAGCTGGCGCCAAGGAACGAGCACAGTTCGTCGAAATGGTCGGCGCGGTTGATCGGCGCGTGCAGGCGGAAGCCGGCGAAACCGACATCACCCACCTTCGGCACCGGCTGCGGCGTGTAGTCGAACAGGTCGGTGGAGAATGCGAACGGCGTCGCCCGGCCATCGCGCACGGTGTAGACGTCGACCCGGTCCTTGAACAGGAAGCCGCGGTGGAAGAACTGCGCCTGGAACGGCAACCCGTCGCCCGCCCACAGCGCGCGCGCGGCGCGGTAGCGGTAGTCGCGATACTGGTCGTAGCCGATCTTCGCCAGCGCCGGCGGCAGCGCGTCGTCCGGCTGCCGGTAGGGCCGCGCCGCAAGCGCCCGGGCCAGGCCGGCCACGGTGTCTGCATCGAAGGGCGCATCTGTGCCGGCGGTGGTGGCTGCAAACGCTTCCAGCGCGCCGCCCAGCGACAGCATGGGCAACGACAGTCCCGCCAGGATCACTTCACGACGATGCACCGCCACCTCGCGCACGAAAACAACGGCGCACTATACGGCGCGCAGGATCAGCAGGAAGTAAACGGACCGCGCGCGATCTGGTCTGGGCCCACCAGTCTTGGAAGGGTTGGTGTAGCCAATTGAGCCATGGGAATTCCATGGCATAGCGCAGAAATTACGACTCGCGGCCGGCCCCACTTTCGCGGGTTTGGTCTGATTCGGATCCGGAATCCAGTCGAGCAGCCAATGCATCGGCCTGCTCGGCGAACTTGCGCGCGTTCATTTTCCGCAGCTGTTCCAGATTATGCATCTTCCAGCGAATGCTCGGCAGCTGATCGAGATGCGCGATGTCCAGCCGCGTCCATTCCGGGTTACCTGCCGCAAGCGAGAGCAGGAATCGACGTTCGTTTTCATCGAGTCCTTGCTGCAACTCCTGCACCATGCGTTCGCGTGCCGCGAGCAATGCTTCCAGCGGCACCGGCTCGACGGTCATGCCCTGGAATCCGTGCGCGTAGTCGCCCTGCACGTCGCGCAGGGACGGGAACAGCACTTCGTGGATCGGCCGGTTGTGGCTGGCCAGATAGACCACGAATGCGCGGCGGATGCCCGGGGTGATGCCCTCGTTCGCGAATAGCTCCATCACGTCGAACAGATCGCGCGGATGCTGCCGGTCCAGCGCGGCGACCAGCTTTCCGCCGTACATGTCCTCCAGAGACACCACCGGAATCTCCAGGTCCGCCAGCAGCGTCTCGCGCGCCTTGGGCGTGAGCGATGCGCGTTGCACCGGTCGCACTGTCCCGCGCAAAACGAAGTTGACCTCGATCTTGACTTCGATGTCTCCGCGGCGCACGAGGAGCTTGGTCCCGGCGCCACTGGCGCCGGGAACGTGCGTCGTGAACCCACGCGCGATCAATCGCGCCTCGGCTTGCCGGAGCGCCTCGCCGATGCGTGCGAGCGCCTGGTCGCGCGGAAGCGTGTAGTCGGGGAAAACCAGATCGAGGTCGACCGACAAGCGCGGCATGTCCCGCGCGAAGAGATTGATGGCCGTGCCGCCCTTCAGCGCGAACGTCTCGTCCGCGAACACCAGCGGCGCGACCTGCGTCAGCAGGCGCGCGGTCTCGAGGTAGAGGCGGTTCATGGCTTGAGCACCAGCAGGCCCTCGTCCGACTGCGACACCCACGGCCGGTCGCTGCCAGTCGGCAGCGCGGCCGGGTCGAGCTTGGAGGCCCACGGCAGGGACAGCTCGCGTCCCAGCTGCAGACACAAGCGCACGGTCTTGACGCTGGTGCAGCGCTGCAGCAGTTCGCGCAGCACCTCGGCACGCAGCCCGTAGGTGCTTTCGGCCAGCTCGCGAGCCTCCTGCAGCGGCTGGCGCACGCCGACTTCGCTCAGCAGTTCCAGCAGCGCCCGTTCCGGCGCCGAGACCTGCGGCGCATCGCTGCGCTGCTCGAACGGCGCGACATGCAGCAGGGCGATCGGGCTTTCGTCGAAGAGCCGTTTGCGGTGGTACTCCGCCGGGAAGCGCGAGACGAACCACTCGGGCAGCCTCCCGGTCACCCAGCCGTACAGGGACAGGACCGGCCGCTCGGACAGGTAGTGGCGTACTCCGTACCAGTCGAGCGCCGACTTGCCACCGACGTGCAGCCCCGCGAGCCTGCGCTGCAACAGCAGCAGACTGGGGTGCAGGGCCAGGGTGTCGCTGGGACGGCAGAACACGCCGCGCGCCAAGCGCGTCAGCCAGCCGGCCCGCACGTAGTGCACGGCCAAGTCGGCAGACACCCCCAGCGCCGCCAGGTCTTCCGAGGTCAGGGGGGCGCCCGGCGGCCAGCTACTCAGGAGAATGTTTAGTTTGCTCTGATTAGTCGTAGTCATGCTACGACTAATAGCACTTTTCCAAGAGACCGCCAACTTTCGGCAGTATCCGGTAATCGTAGTCTGACTGCGATTCATGAGTTTTTTCTAAATTTCGCATTCAGCCCGGCTGCATCGAGCCGCGCTCGATCAATGCCCGGACGCTTCGATCCGCCACATATGTTTTGGCCCAAGGTGCGCACCGGCTGCGAGTGGCAGCCGGATTTCACGCCGGCCCAACAGTTCGACCGCAAGACGGGAATGATCGCTGGAATCGCCGGCCTGCCGTTACGGGTGGGACGGCCGATGATCTGGTGCAGACGGAGGTAGCCGGTTTCGATAGCTGAATGGGCCCACCAGGACTCGAACCTGGAACCAAAGGATTATGAGTCCTCTGCTCTAACCATTGAGCTATAGGCCCGCGCAGCGCGCAGTTTAGGTGAGCCGCGGACGCGCAGCCATGGCGCAGGCACGAAGCCTACTGCGACGACATCGAGTACGGCGCCGGTGCCCCCGCTCCCGGCCACGCCTCGTTCGGCCCGGCCTGCATGGTGAAACGCAATTCGCCACCGGCGAGGATTTCCTCGTGGCGCAGGAAGGCGCGGTCGAGCGGCTTGCCGTTCAACGTGGCCGCGCCGATGTAGGGATGCGCGTCGTCGAGGCCTTCGGCGATGACGGTGAAGCGCTTGCCGTTGGGCAGGTTGAGCGTGGCCCGCGGCAGGAACGGGCGGCCGATGATGTACTCGTTGCTGCCCGGGGCGACCGGGTAGAAACCCAGCGCGGTGAACACGTACCAGGCCGACATCTGGCCGAGGTCGTCGTTGCCGGCCAGGCCGTCGGGCGTGGGCTTGTACTGGCTGTCCATGATCTGCTTCAACCGCGCCTGGGTGCGCCACGGCTGGCCGGCGTAGGCGTAGAGGTAGGCGACGTGGTGGCTGGGTTCGTTGCCGTGCGCGTACCAGCCGATCAGGCCGGTGATGTCTTCCATGTGCTCGAACACGGACGGGTCGACTTTCGCGTCGAAGACCTCGTCGAGCCGCTCCAGCAGGCGGTCGGCACCACCGTGCTCGCCGGCCAGGCCGGCGACGTCCTGCGGCACGTACCACGAGTACTGCCAGGCGTTGCCCTCGGTGTAGTCGGTGCCGTAGCCGGACGCGGCCGGATCGAACGGTTCGCGGAAGCTGCCGTCGCGTTTTTTCGCGCGCATGAAGCCGGTCCGCGGGTCGAAGGCTTCGTGCCAGTTGCCGGCGCGGTCGCGGAACGTGGCGGCGATGTCCTTGCGGCCCATCGCCTCGGCCATGCGGTAGATCGTCCAGTCGTCGAAGGCGTACTCCAGCGTCTTCGACGCCGCCTCGCCTTCTTCGTCGATCGGCACGTAGCCCAGTTCCATGTACTGCGCGATGCCGTCGTAGGGGCCGTAGCTGGCGCTGGCCACCATCGCGTCGAGCGCTTCGTCGGCGTCATAGCCGCGGATGCCCTTCATGTAGGCATCGGCGATCACCGGCACGGCGTGGTAGCCGATCATGCACCACGTCTCCAGACCGTGGAACGCCCACACCGGCAGGATCCCGTAGGGACTTTCGCGGCGCGAGGCGAGCAGAGAGTTGACGATGTCGTTGGTCCGCTGCTCCGGCTGCACCAGGGTCAGCAGCGGGTGCAGCGCGCGGTAGGTGTCCCACAGCGAGAACGTCGAGTAGTTGGTGAAGCCCTCGGCCTGGTGCACGGCGTTGTCCGGTCCGCGGTAGCGGCCGTCGCTGTCCATGAACAGGCCCGGGCCCATGAAGGCGTGGTAGAGCGCGGTGTAGAAGCTCTTGCGCATCGGCTCCGGCGCGTCGACCTCGATCGCGCCCAGCGCCTGCGCCCACTGCACCTTCGCGTCGCTGCGCACGCGGTCGAAGTCCCAGTCCGGCACTTCGGCGTCGAGGTTGGCGATCGCGCCGTCCTCGCTGACCGGCGAGATCGACATCTTGACCAGCAGCGGCTCGCGCGCGGCGTTGCCGAAGTCGAAGCTGCCGACCAGCTGGCGGCCCTCGATCTGCGCGCGCTGCGTCGGGTCGTTTTCGCCCGGCGGCGGGAAGCCCTTGTACGGGATGTCCTGCTCGGTGTCGTGGAAGGCGTGCCCGGTCACCGGGCGCGAGAAGCGCATCGCGAAGTACAGCTGGCGGCCGGGCGCCCAGCCGCGGGTTTCGCGGAAGCCGGTGACGGTGCCGTCGGCGCGCATGCGGATGCGCGACCACTGCACCTTGCCGGGGTAGTCGTACATCGAGGTGCGCAGGTCGACCAGCACGTGCGCCGGCTGGCCCTCGGCGAACGTATAGCGATGCACACCCACGCGCGCGCTGGCGGTGAGTTCGGCGCGCACGCCGCTGTCATCGAGGGTGACGGCGTAGTAGCCGGGCTCGGCATGTTCGCTGTCGTGCGAGAAGCGCGAGGTGTAGCCGCTGCCGGGCTGGTCCGGATCGCCGCGCTCGATCTTCACCGTGTCGCCCGCGACCGGCATCAGCAGCACGTCGCCCAGGTCCGAATGGCCGGTGCCGGAGAAGTGTGTGTGCGAGAAGCCGACGATGGTGGTGTCCTCATGGCGGTAGCCGGCGGCCCAGCCGTAGGCGTCCTTGCGCGGCTGGATGCGGGTGTCGGGGCTGAGCTGCACCATGCCGAACGGCACCACCGCGCCGGGGAAAGTGTGGCCTTCGCCGCCGGTGCCGATGAAGGGGTCGACCG
>Ga0160437_1000061_pt1 | contig 73581 bp, 69 predicted proteins | sample HID1975I_E0MG_FD_108227 | JGI IMG/M metagenome (GOLD analysis project Ga0160437, IMG submission 108227) | Enriched soil microbial communities from UW Madison campus, WI, USA - HID1975I_E0 MG | ecosystem: Environmental > Terrestrial > Soil > Unclassified | place: USA: Madison, Wisconsin... | reverse complement strand
CCAGGGTGATGGTCAGCACCGGGAAGGCAGCGATGATCAGCACGTTGGTGACCAGCGCGGTCCAGGTGAACACCGGCATCTGCATCAGCTTCATGCCGGGGGTACGCATCTTCAAGATGGTGATGAAGAAGTTGATGCCGCTCAGTGTGGTACCCAGGCCTGCTACCTGCAGGCCCCAGATGTAGTAATCGACACCTACCCCTGGACTGTATTCCGTGCCTGACAACGGCGGGAAGGCCAGCCAGCCGGTCTGCGCGAATTCACCGACACCCAGCGAGATCATCACCAGGCCCGCGCCCGCCACGAACAGCCAGAAGCTGAGCGAGTTGACGAACGGGAAGGCCACGTCGCGGGCGCCGATCTGCAGCGGCACGACCACGTTCATCAGGCCGGTGATCAGCGGCATCGCCACGAAGAAGATCATGATCACGCCGTGGGCGGTGAAGATCTGGTCGTAGTGATGGGGGGGCAGGACGCCCTCGTTGCCGCCAGCGGCCATGGCCTGCTGGACACGCATCATGATCGCGTCGGCGAAGCCGCGCAGCAGCATGACGAAGGCGACGATGAGGTACATCACGCCGATCTTCTTGTGGTCGACCGAGGTGAACCACTCTTTCCAGAGATAGCCCCACAGCTTGAACTTGGTGATCAGGGCCAACACCAGCAGGCCGCCGATACCCGCACCGATCAACGTGGTGATGATGATCGGGTCGTGCGGGATGTCGGCAAAGGTCAATTTACCCAACATATTCATGCTCATTCTCCCGAGCCGCCGTGACCGGTGTGACCGGCTGCGGCGTGCTCGTCTGCAGTGTGTTCGGCGTGTGCAGCAGCATCGCCTTCGGCCATCGCGTGGCCGTCGTGCGACTCACCGGCGGCCGGCATGGTGTGGCCTTCGTGGCTTTCGCCCTCGGCGCCGTCATGCTTCATGGCCTTGTGGTCGTGCTTCATGCCGTAGTGCTGGTTGTCGCCCATGTGCTTGGCGATCACCCAGTCGAACAGGCCGGCCTCGGTGGTACCGAAATAGGTCACCGGGTGCCAGTCATGGTTCTTCTCGGCGGTCAGCGCAGCGAAGGCGGTCTTGTCCAGGGTCGCGCTTTCGCCACGCACCTTGGTCAGCCACTGCTGGTACTCCGCCTCGGTCACCGAGTGCGCGGAGAAATGCATCTTGCTGAAGCCCGCGCCGCTGTAGTGCGAGGACATGCCCGGGAACTCACCGGTCTCGTTGGCGATCAGGTGGAGTTTGGTCTCCATGGCCGTCATTGAGTAGATCATGCTGCCCAGGTGCGGAATGAAGAACGCATTCATCACCGTATCGGACGTGATCTTGAAGTTCAGCGGGGTATCGACCGGGAAGGTGATCTCGTTGACGGTGGCGATGTTCTCTTCGGGATAGATGAAGAGCCACTTCCAGTCCAGCGAGATGGCTTCGATCACCACCGGCTTCTTGTCCGAGTCCAGCGGACGGTACGGATCCAGCGCGTGCGAGGAACGCCAGGTCAGCACGGCCAGCACCAGCACGATCATGCACGGGATCGACCAGACCACCACTTCGATGGCCGTGGAGTGCGACCACTTCGGCTCGTAACGGGCCTTGGTGTTGGTCGCACGGTACTTCCACGCGAAGGTGAGGGTCATGATGATGACCGGCACGACAACCAGCAGCATCAGCACGGTCGCCGTGATGAGCAGGGTCTTCTCGTCGTGGCCGATCTGGCCCTTGGGGTTGAGGATGGCCGAGTTGCAGCCCGTCAGGAACACGGACAACGCAAACAGCAGGCCCGGACGCAGGAAGCGTCCAAGGGGTTTCAACGGAATCATCGGTCGATCCAATTGCGTAGGGAATGCCAGTTCAAGCCCGCCTCCGTCCCAGCCAAAGCCGGTGGTGCCGGTCCAAGGGGACAGGCACGGAGGACGATCATGTCAGCCTTCTAATTTTAGGCCGTCACGCATCATTTAAGAAAGGCATTGACAATGATCCAGCGCAGGAAAGGCCTGTTTTGGGCTGCGACACGTTGTCGCAGTGCCGGGCAATGACCCGATTCGGCAACATTCCGGCCCTTGTATAGACATGAACAGGTCAATTCCGGGGCCCGTTCAGCGCGGACGCCGCCGCCTCGTCACGGGCATCTCGCCGAGCATCCTGCGGGCGGCCACGGTACACGCACCGGCAGCGACCGTCACCCGCGGCGACGCTCAGGCAGCCCGTACCCGATTCGGGCAGTCCGCCCCAGCGGCGAAGTCGGCGATGTTGCGCAGCGTGATCGCGGAGATCTCCTGCAGTGCCTCGACCGTGAAGAAGCCCTGGTGCCCGGTCACCAGCACGTTGGGGAAGGTCATCAGGCGCTGGAACGCGTCATCGTCGATGATCTCGCCGGACCGGTCCTGGAAGAACAGCCCGCTCTCCTGCTCGTAGACATCGATGGCCAGGTGGCCGAGGCGCCGCGATTTCAGCGCGCGGATCACCGCATGGGTATCCACCAGCCCACCGCGCGAGGTGTTGACCAGCATCGCGCCGGGCTTCATCGCGGCAAGTGAGGCATCGTCGATCAGGTGATGGGTCTGCGGTGTCAGCGGGCAGTGCAGCGAAACGACATCCGAACGGGCCAGCAGGTCCTCCAGCGTGACCGATGCGCCCATCGCGGCGAAGCCGGGCGATGGATACGGATCGTGGCCCAGCACCGTGCAGCCCATGCCCTTGAAGATGCGCGCGGTGGCCAGGCCGATCTGGCCGGTCCCCACGATGCCGACCGTCTTGCCATGCAATGTGCGACCCAGCAGGCCATCGAGCATGAAGTTACCCTCGCGCACCCGGTTGTAGGCGCGGTGGGTCTGCCGGTTGAGGGTCATCACCATGGCCAGGGCATGCTCTGCCACGGCTTCGGGGGAGTAAGCCGGCACGCGTGCCACGAACAGCCCCAACCCCTCCGCTGCGGCCAGGTCGACATTGTTGAAGCCCGCACAGCGCAGCAGGATCGCGCGCACCCCCAGTGCCTGCAACGCCTGCAGGACCGGCGCATCGAGCCGATCATTGACGAACACGCAGACCGCTTCGCACGCCTGCGCCAGTGCCGCGGTATGCACCTCCAGTGCGGCATCGAAATACAGGAACTCGAACGACGGCCCTGCCCCGCGGCGTTGATTGGCTTCATCGAGAAACCGCTGGTCATACGGGCGGGCACTGAATACGGCGATCTTCATGGGGGCGATCCGCGGGAGTTCGACCATGACGATACCGCAGTACACTCCGGCCAACTGCCCGGAGCCCGCCGTGTCCCTGCCTGCCCGCCTTTTCCGCTGGACCGCCACGCCGATGGGCCGACGCGCCCTGTTGGCGCTCACTGCCGCCATCGTGATCCTGATGGCCTGCAATCCATTGCTGGCGCCGCTGCTGCCGGTGGTGGACGCGCTGGGGCTGGATGTACTGGTCCTGTTGATGGGCGCGCAGGCGATGGCGTTGTTGCCGTGGGTGCGGCTGCATGCCGGCCGTATCGCCCGCGTCACCGCCCGTGTGCTGCTCGGTACGCTCGCAGGTGCCATCGCCGGTTTCATCGGCGGCTATCTGCGGCAGCTGGTATTCGGGGCCGGCGTGCGTTGGACCCGCGCGCGCCCCTGACCTAGTATTCGGCCCTTGCAGGACGCCATGGGTGGATGTGCGTGGAAAGTTTTGAACGGTTCAACGGTCGCCGCAGCGGTGAGGGCAAGGCGGTCGCGATCCTGTCACACGGCTTTGGTACCGATCAGAGCGCATGGAACGCCTTGCGCCCCTGGTTTGAATCACGCTATGACGTGATCTCCTTCGATCTGGCCGGCTGCGGCCCGCACGGTGCGCAGACGTACGATTTCGAGCGGCATGGCTCGCTGTTCGGGTATGCCGACGATCTGCTCGACCTCCTCGACGAGCTGGACGTACGCGACTGCACCTACATCGGCCATTCGATGAGCGGCATGATCGGTGCGGCCGCCGCTGTTGCACGGCCGGAGGTGTTCCAGCGCCTGGTCATCATCGGTGCGTCGCCGCGCTATCTTGACGATGACGGCTACACCGGTGGCTTCAAACCGCAGGACCTGGAGCAGCTGTTCGAGAGCATGCGGGCGAACTACCAGGCCTGGATCGCCGGCTTCGCCCCGATGGTCGTTGGCGTGGACGACAGCGCGGTGGTCGCCGATTTCTCCAATACCCTGTTCCAGATGCGCCCGGATATCGCACTCAATACCTCGCGCACGATATTCACCTCCGATCTGCGCAGCCTGGCCGCGCGGGTTTCCACGCCGGTCCACCTCATCCAGACCGCCCACGACGTGGCGGTACCGGTGGCGGTCGGCCACTGGCTGGCCAACGCGATCGACGGCGCGACCCTGGATGTGATCGATGCCTCCGGCCACCTGCCGCACATGACCGCGCCGGATGACGTCATGCGCATCCTCCAACAGCGACTGGCAGGCAGCGCGCGGTGACGACCTCCGACAGTGAAGCGCTCGCCGCGCTGTGCCAGTTCGCCCGCCTCGCCGCCCACGCCGACCTGGTCATGGCGGTGGAAGTGGACGCCGGCGGCAGGGCGACCTGGGCTGCTGCGGCCCCGGCGCTGCCCTCGTCGAGTTTCAACCTGGCCCGCAGCGGCCTCCTCGAATGCCACTGGAACGGTGTGGCCATGGACGCGGCCGGGTTCCGGCTGCCCACGGCGATCATCCATGCCCTGGAAGGCCTCCCCACCCACCTGCTGTACGTTCCGGCCCCCTCGCACGGTGCACCGCTGAGCGGCCTGCTGCTGCTCTGGCGAAGCGCACCTGCACCCGCTGCATTGACGGCGCAGGTGCCGCTGCTGGCCACGAGCGTGGCGCGGCTGCTATCCGCACGTCGGGAGGCCGCGCGCGGCGCGATCGTCCGCAATCAGTTTCTGGATCTGTTTGAAAGCGTGCCGGCGGGCATCGTCCTGATCGACGGCGATGGCGTCGGCGCCGCCGTCAATGAGCATGCTGCGGAACTGCTGGGCTGCACAGCGGGCAATCATCGGGCAGCGGACCTGGCCGGCCCGATGCGCGCCCTGCGCCAACGCTGCGACAACCACGCCGAACTTGAGCTGGCCTACACCGCCCAGATGAACAACGACCAGTTCGCCGCCAAGCAGCACTGGACCCTGGGCGAACGCACCTTCGAAGTGGATACCCACCCGGTGCGCGGCAACGGGGCACATGGGCGCATCTGGCTGTTCACCGATGTCACCGCCGATCTGCTGATGGCCGCCGAGCTGCGCCGCCTCGCCTCCTTCGATCCCTTGACCGGTGTCCCCAATCGCCGTCACTTCGAAGAATGCTCGGCGCAGATCATCGCCGCGCGCGAAGCCAACGGCCGCGCGGTGGCGGTGCTGATGGTGGACGTGGATCACTTCAAGAAGATCAACGATACCTACGGCCATCCCGTCGGCGATGAGGTCCTCAAAGTGGTCGCCAAGCGCTGCCGCGACGCGCTGCGGGAGCGCGATCTGTTCGCCCGTTTCGGCGGCGAAGAGTTCATCGCCCTGCTGGCGGCGTCCGCCGTGGATGAGATTCCCGCCGCCGCCGAGCGACTGCGCAGCGCGGTGGCGGGCGAACCCATCCTCGTGGATGGTGAGCGTATTGCCGTCTCCGTCAGCGTCGGCGGCGCGATCGGCGAGGCGCTGCCGAACGGCGACCAGAAGCTGCTGGAGGAGCTGATCTCCCGTGCGGACGAGGCGCTGTATGACGCCAAGACCAGCGGGCGGAACCGGGTCCGGATGGCGGCCCTGCAGCCGGACCTGATCGACCTCTGAACCAACCGGGGGCTGTGCCCGTTCGTCCCCTCCGAACCCGGCAGCCACGTCCCGTGGGGCCATCCCGCCCCGCGCACGGGCACTTGTCCGCGCCAGCCTAACACTGTTAGATTCGCCCCCTAACAACGTTAGGCCAAAGCATAGTGCGCCAAGCCATCGCGCGGGAAAACATCGTCGAGGCGGCTTTCCGGATCCTCGACGAGGACGGCCTGGAGGGCATTACCCTGCGCAAGGTGGCCTGCTCGCTGGGTATCCGGGCGCCGTCGCTGTATTGGCACTTCAAGAGCAAGCAGGCGCTGATCGACGCCATGGCCGACGCCATGATCGGCGATGTCGCCCGCGTGATTCCCGACGGGCAGCCGTGGCGGCAAACGCTGCTGCAGATCGGGCGCGAATTCCGCCTGGCCTTCAAGGCCCGCCGCGACGGCGCGCGGGTCTATGCCGGCACCTTCCTGGCCACCGAGAACGTGCTGCGGGTGGGTGAAGCCAGCATCGCCGCGCTGATGGGCGCCGGCGCGCCAGCACGCTTTGCCGCGACCGCCGCAATGGACCTGGTTTATTACACGATGGGCTTCGTCATCGAGGAGCAGTCCTGGCCCGGCGACGGCAGCATGGAGGCGCTGGGTGAGGCGTTCATGGCGCTGGCCGAGGCACGTTTTCCCCATTGCTGGCAGGCCCGTGATGTGTGGAGCGAGGTCGATTTCGACGCCCGCTTCGAGCAGGGGCTGGGCCTGATGCTCGATGGCATCGAACTCCGCCTGTCCCGCGAATCCTGATATCCCGATGCCTTTCTTTTTCCCGCTGTTCCGACCGGAAAGCCCCTCGATGCGCGCACCCTACCTCCGCAGTTTCTCCCTGATCCTGGCTGTCGCGCTGCTGTCCGCGTGTGGCGGCAAGGACGACAAGGCCACGGCCGACGCCGCGGCCGCCAGCTCGGCGCTGCCGGTCTCGCTGGCGCCCGCGCAGCAGCAGACCATGGCGCGCACGGTGCTGGTCTCCGGGCCGGTGACCGCCTACGAGGAGATGCAGCTTGGCGTGGAAATCAGCGGCCAGCGCGTGACCGCGTTGCTGGTGGACGTGGGGCAATGGGTCAAGCAGGGCCAGGTGCTGCTGCAGGTAGACCATCGCACCCTGGACAGCGAACTGGCGCAGGCCGATGCCTCGCTGCGGCAGGCGCAGGCCTCGCAGGAACTGGCCCGCATGAACTACGAGCGCAGCGCCAAGCTGGCCGCCCAGCAACTGATCAGCGAAAGCAGCCTGGATGAACTGCGCGCCTCACGCATCAATGCCGAAGCGCAGACCTCCACCGCACGGGCCGCGCGCGACGCCGCCAAACTGCGCCGCGACTTCGCCGACCTGCGCGCGCCGGCCGATGGCCTGATTTCCAAGCGCCTGGTGCAGCCGGGCCAGGTGGTCTCCGCCGGTACCGAATTGCTGCGCCTGATCCGCGATGGCCGCCTGGAATGGCGTGCGGAGCTGCCGGAGAACCAGCTGGCCGATGTCACCGTCGGCAACACGGTTGAGCTGCCGTATGCGGGCCAGGTGGTCAGCGGCCGCATCCGCGCGGTCACCCCGGGTGTCGATGGGCAGACCCGCACCGGCACGATCTACGCCGACCTGCCCGCGCCCGGCCCACTCAAGCAGGGCATCTATGTGGATGGCCGCATCGTCACCGGCGACGGCCCGGTGCTGACCATCCCGACCGCGGCGATCGTGCAGCGCGACGGCCACAACTACGTGTTCACCGTGAACGACAAGCAGCAGGCCACCCGCCACCGCGTCAGCACCGGGCAGGCCGTCACGGGCCGCACCGCGATCCTTGACGGGCTGAAGGCGGGCGACAAGGTGGTGGTGGATGGCGCCGGCTTCCTCGGTGAGGGCGACCGCGTGCGCGTGGTGGCCGATGCCAAGGCCGCCGCACGATGAACATCTCTGCCTGGGCGATCAAGCGCCCCCTGCCTGCCCTGCTGATCTTCTTCGTGCTGTGCGTGGCCGGCCTGTGGGGCTTCCATCAGCTGCCGGTGGCGCGCTTCCCCGATATCGCCTTCCCGATGACCACGGTCACCGTCACCCAGCCGGGCGCATCGCCCAGCCAGCTGGAAGCCGAGGTGACCCGCAAGGTCGAGGACTCGGTGGCGACCGTCAACAACGTCAAGCGCGTGATGTCCTCGGTCAGCGAAGGCGTCAGCACCACCACCATCGAGTTCCAGCTGGAGGCCGATCTGGCCACCGCGCTGGACGACACGCGCGACGCGGTCACCCGCATCCGCACCGACCTGCCGCAGGACATCCAGGAGCCGGTCATCTCCAAGGTCGACATCGGCGGTTCGCTGATGACTTATGCGCTGGTCGCCCCGCACATGACCACCGATGAGGCCAGCTGGTTCGTCGACCGCGACATCTCGCGTGCGATGTATGGCGTGCCCGGTGTCGCGCGCGTCACTCGCGTGGGCGGCGTGCAGCGCCAGGTGCGGGTGGACCTGGATCCCAATGCCCTGATCGCGATGGGCATCACCGCCGGCGATGTTTCCCAACAGTTGGCCCGCATCCAGGTCGAGCGTGCCGGCGGCAAGACCGAGGTCGAGGGCGCGCAGCAGACCATCCGCACACTGGGCACCGTCGGTGACGCGCAGGCGTTGCGTGACTACTCCATCGCCCTGCCGGACGGGCGCGCGGTGCGGCTCTCCACGCTGGCCACGGTCACCGATGCCGCCGCTGACCCCACCGAGGCCGCCCTGCTGGATGGCAAAGGCGTGGTGGCGTTCTCGATGTCGCGCACGCGCGGCTCCAGCGAGGTCAAGGTGGAGGCCGGCGTGCATGACGCGCTGGACAAGATCAAGGCCGAGCATCCGGGCATCGACTTCCGCCTGGTTACCACGGCGATCGACGAGACCCACCGCTCCTACGATTCCTCGATGACCATGCTCTGGGAAGGCGCGCTGCTGGCCCTGCTGGTGGTGTGGCTGTTCCTGCGCGACTGGCGCGCGACGTGGGTGTCCGCATTGGCGCTGCCGCTGTCGATCATCCCGACGTTCGCGGTGATGTACTTCTTCGGGTTCACCCTCAACATCATCACGCTACTGGCGCTGTCGGTGGTGGTCGGCATCCTGGTGGACGATGCGATCGTGGAGATCGAGAACATCGTGCGCCACCTGCGCATGGGCAAGCCGCCGCTGGAAGCTGCGCGCGAAGCTGCGGGTGAAATCGGCAATGCGGTGATCGCCACCTCGCTGACCCTGGCTGCGGTGTTCGTGCCGGTGGCCTTCATGCCCGGCATCGCCGGCAAGTTCTTCCGCGAGTTCGGCTGGACCGCCGCCACTGCCGTGCTGTTCTCGCTGCTGGTGGCGCGCCTGCTCACCCCGATGATGGCCGCCTACCTGCTCAAACCACATGGCGAGGAGAAGCCGGAATCCCGGCTGATGACCTGGTACCTGGGCTGGGTGGACGCCGCACTGCGCCACCGCGGCCGCACCCTGTGGATCGCTACCGGCCTGTTCGTGGCCTCGCTGGCGCTGGTGCCGTTCATCCCGGCTACCTTCATTCCACAGTCCGATCTGGGCCGCAGCAACCTCAACCTCGAACTGCCGCCGGGTACCCGCCTGCAGGAGACCGTGGCGGTCGCCGAACGCGCGCGCGGCCTGCTCAAGGACATGCCCGAACTCAAGCAGGTCTACACCGCCGTCGGCAGCGTGCTGGACCTGGGCGACCCCGGTGCGACCGGCATCGGCGAACCGCGCAAGGCCACCCTGGTGCTCGACTGGGGCAGCGCGGACAAACGCGAACGCGACCAGCGCGTGCTGGAACGGGAGGCGCGCGAGCGCCTGGCCGACCTGCCCGGCGTGCGCGTCAGCTACGTCAGCTCCGAGCCAGGCAACCTGCTGCAGCTGGTGCTCTCCGGTGACGACCCGCAGCGCCTGCAGGATGCCGCCACCGCACTGGAACGCGACCTGCGCGGCATCCAGGGCCTGGGCAGCGTCACTTCCACGGCTTCGCTGCTGCGCCCCGAACTCCAGATCATCCCCAACGCCGCCCGCGCCGCCGATCTGGGCGTGGCAACGGCAGATATTGCCGAAGCCGCCCGCATCGCCACGGCTGGCGACTACGAACAGCGCCTGGCCAAGCTCAACCTGCCCGACCGCCAGGTGCCGATCCGGGTCGGCTTCGCCGAAGCCACGCTGGCCAATCCGGGCCTGATCAGCCAGCTGCGCGTGCCCGGTCGCAATGGCCCGGTGCCGCTGGCTGCCGTCGCCGACATCCAGCAAGGCAGTGGCCCCTCGCAGATCTCGCGCTACCAGCGCCAGCGCAACGTGACCCTCACCGCCGAACTCAACGGTCGCCCGCTGGGCGATGTGATGACCGAGGTGCAGGCCCTGCCGGGCGTCAAGCAGCTGCCGCCGGGCGTGACCTTCCTCAACACCGGCGATGCGGAAGTGTTCGTCGAGCTGTTCATCGGTTTCATGCTGGCCATGGCGGCCGGGTTGATCTGCATCTACATGGTGCTGTTGCTGCTGTTCAACCATGCACTGATGCCGATCACCATCCTCGCCGCGGTGCCGCTGTGTGCCGGCGGTGCGTTCGGTGCGTTGCTGATCACCCAGAACATGCTCTCGCTGCCGGCGCTGATCGGGCTGCTGATGCTGATCGGCATCGCCACCAAGAACTCCATCCTGCTGGTGGACTACGCGGTGATGGCCGAAGACGAACACGGCATGAGCCAGCACGACGCGCTGATCGATGCCTGCCGCAAGCGCGCACAGCCGATCATCATGACCACCCTGGCGATGGGCGCGGGCATGATGCCGATCGCGCTGGGCTTTGCGGGTGATTCCAGTTTCCGGGCCCCAATGGCGATTGCCGTCATCGGTGGCTTGATCACCTCCACGCTGCTGAGCCTGATTGTGATTCCTGCGGCCTTTACCGTGGTGGACGACGTCGGCAACTGGATGTCGCGCAAGTTCCATCGCCGCGCTTCGCATCCGGTGGGGAGTGGTGCGGAGTGAGGTGAGAGGAAGTGCCGCGCCTATCGCTGCCTCCGAGATTTCTGACGAGACTCGGCATGTACACCCGCTGCTTCTGTGGACTGGAGCCCATCGGGCGTCAGAACCAAAATGCCCCGACAATAGCCGGGGCATTTTGACGAAAGTAGTACCCGAAGTGGAATTCGACGCACAGCATCTGCATCATCAAGACCGCCATCAGTAGACAGTTGTTCTGCGCACCCTGCCAAACGCCAAGCTCTCTCTCTTCTACACAGCTCACTTTCATATGAGCCGACTGCCAACGTAGCGTCTACTCGGCTTCAGCGCCTAGATCAAGAGTTGAATCTACGCCATTTACACATGACACGGTCACGCGGATCATTGACCGCCCGAAGCGGCGTAACCCGCTCTGCAACCACCCAGAAGTCAGCGAACTCAGGGACGCGTATTCCGGAGAGATCTTGGCCCAGGCTGCGCATCGCAGCACGTTGTCTGCCTATCCCCGAATTCTCCGGATAGTCATGCAGGAACTCCGCGCGCCCCTCAATCTCTACGACCGCGCCGCTGGCAATCGAACTCCACCGCTTCGCGAGCTCTGAAGAAAGCAAAACACCAAACTTGGGAATCTCCCGCCCGAACGGCCCTTCTTGCACCTTCTCCTCAACCCCTACTACGTACGCCACCGAGTAGCTGAGGAACGTGGGCTCCAGATAACCCGAATAGATAGTGCGGTCTTGCTCAGCATAGGCCCTGGCACTGAACTTGACGTTCTTCTTGTCAAAAGAAGGCTGCATCGCCTGCGAGGCCAGCTCACTGTATGGGATACCACCCTCTACCTTTGGGTATACAAGCTCATCAGCCTTCGGAAGTTCGAGGCATGCCAATGTCCTTACTTCGGGCGATAGAAAGCCTGCTGCAGCAGCCAAGGCTACTGAAAACAGCCCGCCCAAGGTGATCTTCCCCTTCTTGGATCTCCAGAAGCCATCACTCCGCTTCATGTCAGGTTCCTGCCGGAATTCATCCTTCATCATGCCCCCTGGCGGCTAGAAAACTGCAACTATTTGCTGCACCTATGAGAAAAAGACGGGCGTACAGCCTTAGTCGTCTAGAAAGTAGACTTACCCTGCCGCCTGTCAATCCGGATTGTATGTCGTTGCCCGCATGTTTGATATTACTCAAGCGCTACCAGCTGCAGCCCACTCCACGCCGCTTGAGGGATTTTTTCTGCTACACAGCAGTCGCCTCAAACGACTGTCTCCACATTGCGACCTCAAGTCTATGTTCACACTGCCGATAAGCCCTTGACGGAATCGCGCCAAGCAACTTGAAAAGGATCATCAAGCTTATGGGAATCGGGCAGTGGCAGCTCTCAAAAATCAAACGCTCACACATACTCGCGGCAGCGCGCGTTTGGAACAGACGAGCTGCGGCCAAAGCCGACGACATGGCATTCTTCAACCTTGGCTTCCGAGAGTCCATTCGCTTCGATGTCTTGATCAACGGGCATCCGCATCCCCCTAAGGCGATTGCAAGTTGCGCGCATGGGCTCGCGACGGGCAGGTATCTCCACCCATCTGAGTTTGCAGGGGCTAAAGATGGCGTTTGGCATTGCCTGTTCGATTCACTCGGCTTTCGAGTAGTGGCAAAGAGAACCGCGAAAGCGGATGAGGCCGAAGACGTACGAGAGATACTAGCGTCCGGCCGAGACGCTACAACGTGCCAAAGACTGATTGAAGCAAGATTGGGGCAGGGCAAGTATCGAGATTCAGTGCTTGACCGGTGGGATCAGAGCTGCGCCGTGACGGGATGCGAAACAGCTGCAGCTTTGCGAGCTTCGCATATCAAACCGTGGCGAATCTCCAATGATGAAGAGCGACTAGACCCCGAGAACGGTCTTCCCCTCATCGCGACCCTGGATGCCCTGTTCGATAAGAATTTAGTCTCATTCGGTGACGATGGCCTGATCGTGATATCAAAAATGCTTGAGGGCGACCTCAAATCTCTTGGCATCAAGCAAGGCATGCGATTACGCAAGCCGCTCACTAGAAGCCAGAAGAAGCTGCTCGCGGGACATCGAAAAAGTCTTGTTGGGAACGGTGCCTGCGCCTCGCTTGAGGCGTAAAGCAGATGTCTCCGCCGCTCTGGCTGTGACGGCGACGCGGGTACGCTCGTCTCCAGGAAACGCCGAGCTTGGTGCGACCTACCACGGCTTGCGTCAGGCGGCTATGGGAGCCCTCGCTGAGCGCCGGCTTCCGACCCAAACAAAAAGCCCCGACCAAGGCCGGGGCTTTTTGCTGTATCTGGTGCCGGAAATAGGAATCGAACCTACGACCTACGCATTACGAATGCGGGAACACTTGTTTGTGTTCAGTCACTTAGATACGCTTGGGACACATCTGGGACACACTCAGCGAAGCGGGCCTTCTGAAAATGAACACCGGGATAACAAAGCAAGAGAAGACGAAAACCGCTGCTCCGGGTGTCTATGAGCGAGGCATTGGAACAGGGAACCCCTACTTCCAAGTAAAGCTCCGCTCGAAAGGCCAGAGCGAGACGTTCCGCTTTCCTTACGTCCCAGGTCTTCCAGCAATTCATGAGAAGAGCCGCCTGAAAGCGTTGAAAGATGCCAAGGCTTGCAAAGCCCGCTTTGAATCGCTCTCTCACTTCTATGATAAGCCGGTTGGTGAAATTTACAGCGAACACCGTTTGCGGGATTGGATTGAGGCCTGGATTCGGGAATCGTGTGATCGAGTCGGCCTGGATGGACAGCCGCTCTCAGGAATGATTGAACGCAAAGGCGCAAAAGAGGACTCCAAACAAATCCGGCGCTTGGTCTTCATCGCCGATGCCTATGCTGAGAAGCATGGGACCGCTTCGATCATGGAGAAGTCGATTCGGTCTTTGAAAAAATCCGATTTTGTTGGAAAAGAAGGCCTGCTCAACATGCTTACCGGGCGAGCCCCAAAAAGAGCCGATCCCAAAGTCCCGGAAAAGAAGCCAGAGGCCTCAGCGGCAACAAAGCGTCGAGCATTGGCTTTATTGGGAATGGTCTGGAAGCACGCCAATGATTTCTGGAAAGCAGACGATGCCCCAGACTATCAAAAGCCTTGGACAGGCTTTGAAATTGCATCCAGCCATCATGCGAAAAGCACCCGTGCGCTTTCCGTCCAGGAATTGCATCAAGTCGAAGAGGCGATGAGCGAGCTTCATCCCACCACCCTTGCTGCCATCAACTTCCTCCGCTGGACTGCGGCTCGTGCGGGTGAAATGAAAAAGCTGGAATGGCAGCATGTCTTTCTTCCTAAGCGTGCAGGTGAATTAGGGGAAGTCCTTTTTGTGGGGACAAAGACGCCCAGGCGGGGTGCATATCGGGAACGCCGCATTCCGCTCCCCGAAGGGGCAGAAGAAGCAATGAGAACCCTGTTTACGGGAACGAAGCCAGAGAAGGGATTTGTCTTCCAATCGCCCTCTGACTCCACGAAAAGCATCTCTCGTGATTCGGTCTACCAGGCTTTTGTTCGTGCCGTAAATCGGGCTGGGGTGCCTCATGCTCGATTGCATGATCTCCGTCACACCCGCACCACTGAACTCTCTAAGTCGATTCAGCCTGCCCAGGCTATGGCCGTGACGGGTCACTCGGACCATCGAACCTTCATGCGCTACACGCACGTGTCCAGTGAAGTGGCTCGACAGATTTCAGAAGCGGACAAGCAGCGTCAAAAGGTCGGCGGGACTAAGGTAGAAGCTGGGGATTCCCTGGAAGCGAAACTGAAATCGCTTTCACCCAAAGAGCGCAAAAAACTAGCTCTACAAATGTTGTCAGATGATCTTGACAACGACTGAAAGTCGATCAAGGATCAGAACATCTCAGTAAAACAAGGAGGTGTTCTGTGAAGTCCGCTTTTATCGCTCGTCCGCACCAACTCGGCATCGTTTTTCTGACGTTGCTTATCCCTGTCCTAGGGCCGTTCGTGTTCATCACGATGCTCTTCACGTATTTCGTCTTTACGAACCCTCGCCAGCGTCTTGAACCGCTCTCTGATCGTGAGCGAAAGGCCCAGTGGAAAACGTTCTACACCGTCGCCCTGGTGCTGATTCTGGCCTTCTTTGCACTCTTAATTGTGCTGCCCAACTTGTTCGGCATTGCATTGACGATGATGAAGTAAAAAGCAGCGCAGTCCACCTCCTTACTGTTGCTGTCTTTTTGCCCTGCTCTCCGGCAGGGCTTTTTTGTGGGCGATGATCTTGCGCATTTCTCAATCTGAGCTACTCCTTAAAGATGCTTATTAAACTTTTAAGGAGACCCTCATGCAAAAGAAATGGAACCGCAGCCAGAAATATCATAAAAGAACCCGTTACCTTTACGCCCTGTTCTTTGACAACGAACGAGCCGTCTACATCGGCCAATCCGTCGATCTCAAAAAGCGCTGGCAGCAACATCGCTCGAAGGCCGGGAAATGGAACCGCTCCTTCCGTCCCGTCGAACTGGCTTCATACAACATGACCCAGCATGAAGCCGAAAACATGGAAGAACTATGGCGCTGTAAGGCCGTGCAAAGCGGCTGGCGTGTCTTTGGCCTCCCTCCGGGCATCCTCATCAACCCGTATCGAAGAGCGGGGCTGTGGAAGCGCTGGAAAGCCAGGAAACTGGTGTGGAAGACGGGCAGACCGGAAGTTGCCCCCGCCAGGTTCCCCTGGAAAGGGTTGGGATGGGGGCTTGGGGTGATGATGGGTGCGATGGTAGCCCTTCCTTGGGCTGTATCCGTTCTCAGCGGCTGAAAGAAGGGCCAGAGTCGTGGCGGCTCGGCGCTTTAACCTGAATTGCTTGGTCAGCGAGACGCTCAGCGTCTTCTCGTGCTTCCCGCTCTTTTCTAATCCGATTCGCAATTTCCCGTAAGCGATCTAGGGCATCTTTCCGTCCATCCCCATCGTTTCTGAGACCGGTTTCAAAGACGTTCTCTTTCAAGCGTTCCTGAGCTAGTCGAGTATGCAGCTTTTCTAATTCAGGACTGGTGATATACAGCTTGTAGTCGCCGGAAGTGAGTCGGGTGAAAGCCACTAACGAACTCGAATTGTCCATCATGCCCGTGTTCGCAAGATGGTAAATATTTTTAGCGCCTGAGCCTTGCGACTTGTGAACCGTTTTAGCGTAAGCATGGTCGAACTGATTGAAGTATTTCTCGTTGAAGTTGAAGCGATTGCCATCAGTTGTGCGAACAGTGAAGTTCAAGCTTCCATCTGTCCTTGACTCACTCATCTTCTCAATCACGGCTTCCGTGCCATTGATGACTCCTAATTTTTTATTTTTGATGTTAAAACGGATGCGCTCCCCTTTGCAAAACTCTCGGTCTTCCAACATTCCGTTTTGCATTGTCTTGATGACTCGCCCCTTTGCACCGATGACGCCTTGCTCTTTCAATCGCTCTCTGACTTCTTTGTTGAGCATTCGAACCTCCGACCGAGAGTGAGCCAAGATCATTTTCTCGGAATTCGAATCCGGATTGGACATGTAATCGTCTACCAGAGAAGTGACGGCTTGTTCCTTCTTCTCATACTCATCAATGCTGCCCCGTTGCTCTAATTTTTCGAGGATCTCTTTGCCTTTCTGCAAGGTCTCTCGAAATGACCGAACGCCGATATCCAGCCTTTTTAATCCATCTCCTTCATAGAACGACTTGGCGATGTCCAGGTCTTCGGCCTTCTTCTGACGCCGAATCTCAGTGAGCTTGACGGCTCCAAGGATATCCCGAACCAACTGCATTCCAGAGCCAAATCCGATGGGCTGAAGTTGATCAGTGTCTCCTTGCATTATCAATCGGGAGCCGGATTTCTGAGCAATGCGCATGACCTGCAACACTTCGTCTGTCGCAATCATTCCTGATTCGTCTAAGACGATGACATCATTGATGCCGAAGCTGATTTTGCCTCGATCATGATCAGCTAGCATCTGAGCTACGGAACTGCACTTCATGCCCGATTCTTTGCTTAATACTCGGGCTGCATCGTTTGACACGGCGATGCCATGCATGACCTTTCCCTCTTCACGAAAGATCTCAGTCATGATGTTAGAGATGGTGCTCTTGCCCGTTCCCGCTAAGCCTTCAACCAAGATCAGTCCCTGATTTTTGGACATGTAGTTGACAACTCGGCGCTGCTGTCGAGAGATGCTGAAACCGGATCTCGCTTCAAAGTTCTCGATGCTACGAGCGATGACCCCGGAAGAGATTTCATGGTGAGTCTCTTCGGTCCGCTCCAAAGCGTTGCGCATGACCTCGATCTCTTTGTCTGCTACACCCTTTGCAGCGTAGCGGCTTTCAGTGTATTTACGGGACAGTGTGGCTCCCCTGTCCTCTTGCGCCAGCTTCTTCGCATTGACTTCCAACAGGTCTGGGTTCGCCAGAAACTCATCCACCTTGACCGCAATCTCTGCCGTTGTCAGAAGTCCGCAATGTTCCTGATAGACCTCTTTCAGCACGTCAATGCGACGAAATATCGCATCGTTCTTGTGCAGATTTTGAAGAATGGCATCTACGGATTTGGCAGGAAGCAGCTCCTGTTGCTCAATCGCCATCAGCTCCTTAGTAGTGCGAGCAAAGTCACCTTCCTGGTTGTCGAGCCATTCTCTCCACAGTTCGAAAAGCTCATCTGCTTCGGGTTCGTCTTTTCGCTTTCGAGTTGCAAGACAAGCAGTCAGCGTTGAGACGCCATGTTCCTTGGCATACGCCAAAAGGTCTTTGCGTCGAGTGCTGGCCTGGTCAATGAGATCCGGGTCAACGCCTGCGATTCGAGTGATGACTTCCCCTGTTTCCACACCCGCATCGTCTCGTTTGTTGAAGCGTTCGAGCTTGTAGCCCAAACTTTTCATGTTCTCGTAGACTCGGGCTTTTGCCATCTCGTCCAGGCGTCTTGCGTGTTGAAACAACGCATCTGCGTCGAAAGCACCCCATTGGCCGTCTTCGCCCTTTGCTACACCGTAAATCAGATTGTGAATATGAGCTTGGCACTCCAACTCACGATTTGTCAGATGGAAGTGAGACGAATAAACCAGTCCTTCGACTTTAATCACGTCGATACCTTGCCTTCCCCTTCGTGTCTCCACCTCTAATTCAAGCTGTTTCATCGCAAAGTCATTGGCATCTTCAATCGCCCACTTGATATCTGCTTTCGCTTTCTTATCCGCCATTGCGAAGGCTACTGAAACGTCTTTGGGCACTGAAAACGTCGCATCGAATCCAATACGATGACCGCCTTCCAGCGTCTCCATAACTTTGCCGTTTTTATCGAGCTTAGGAGTTCCATCCCGCTTCTTCTTAATTTTTATTTTTGGTTTTTCACCAGCGTTCTGACACAGCGCTTCGCCCGTGGGTGAGAAGCCCTGAGCGAGCTTGGTCATCGTCGTCTCATCGACATCTTTGCCGATAAGACCGAGCGCCTCTGCCCCCTTCCCTCCCCATCGAGATGTCGCTGACTTTTCATCTTTGTAATAATTGACGGCATCGATCTGGTGCTCATCACCTTTGAAATACGCAATCACATTGGAAACACCCGAACGATTCTGCGCCAGAGCTTTAATATTGAACATGAGCCACCCCCTATAAAAGTTTAATCATTACCTTTATAGATAGCAGAACATCAAAAATGCGCAATCACTCAAAGCCAAACGGATCATTCGAATCGAGCTTCACTCGTTCGACTTTTTTCGCCCCCTTGCTCTTCAAGTGACGCTCCAAAATATCGGAAATACTCTCTTTCGAAATCGCCTTCGGAGCGGCGTCTTCCGTGGGTTCTAACGTGCCGATGGTTTGCACAGTGAACGCTTCACCGCCCTCTGCATCAGCGATGATTTCGGTCAGCTTCTGCTGTGACATGCGAACCGCCAGCTCACGCATCCATTTCGCTTCAACCTGACCTTCCCGTTTTTTAGGGTAAGTGATGACAGGGAACGTGACGAATAGTGGGTCTTTGCCTGAAAGCGCAATGATGGCTTTCACCCCTTTTCCCTCTGGCTTGATGCGCTTGTCTTCCACAAAGCCCAAGTCTGTTGTCAACTCGTTTGGCGACACGACATTGCGGCTCTCTTCGTGCACGACTGCTTTGTCTTGATGACTGAACCACGCCACCTTCTTCTTCCCAAGCTTCTGAGCGATGTGATCTCTTGTGTCTGACGGCTGGACTTGGCAGATGATCTGATTCGCAATCATCGACATGAGTGTTGCCGCTTCCTTATCGCCATAGACCCTTTGAACTTGTGCGATGTCTTGGAACCCGATATAAGCCACAACGCCTTTGCTTCGGCCCATCTCGAACAAGCCATTGATGTTCAAACGGGCAATGGAGGTCAGCTCATCAAAGAAGAAGCCTAGGAACCTGCCCCGCTCGTTATCAGGCAACCTAGGCGACAGGATCTCGGGCACAGCACAATTGATCATCGCTCCAATGTAATTGGCTGTGAGAGCCGCATCTGGACCGCCTTGAACAATGACTTGCTTGCGTCCCTCATAGCCGTCAGAGACCCATTCAGAGATTGCGAATCTTCGCTTCCCAGGTGTTGGCCAAGCAGCAGCCAAGTCATGAATCACTTTTGTTAAGCCTGACAATGTTGCTTGGATCGATTGGACAGTCTCCCCACTTCCGTTGACTAGGTTGACGGCTTGCTGGTGCCATTCGCTCATCGACATGATCCACTGAGCTTGGTCCCGATAAATCGCTTTGGAGAGGTCTTCAAACCCCCATTCCAACGGCTTGGTGGATTGCAACTCTTTGACCGCCCCTTCAAACAACGACCGTGCTGCTAGAACCCAGAAATTTCCTCCTGGGTTGCCGGGATCATTGATGATGGAAGCGGCGAAAATCGCTGCTTTGGAGGGGGTGTCCACGTCTTTCGCTACATCCCAGACGTGGCTCCTTTGATCGAAAGGAGACACGATGATGGGCTTGCGGAACGTGGCGGTGAAGTCACCTTTTACATCGTAAATAAAGCACTTCAAGTTGCGCCGAATCGCATCGTTCATAGCGACTTTCATTGCTACCGATTTGCCGGAACCGGGGCTTCCGTAGATGGCGACATGGCGGCTTGCTTGGCGCTTAGCAATGAAGAGGTCAGGGTGCAGCAAGAGACAGTAAGGGTCGTTCTGACGTTCCTTCGTCGTCATGTTCCGATGAGCAAGTTCCTGCGCTGCCTCCTTACCCTTCAACGCCTCTGGGCCGGACACATGGGACTCGTTGTTCCTGGGCACGAATGACGCCTTAGAGAGCCACCACGCTAGGCCGATTGCTGCTGTCCAGGCTAGGCCTATCTGGGACCAAATTCGCCAAGGTTGTAGGGTCTCGACTTGGACGATGCGCAGGAAGTCTGAGAGCACAGCGCTCTCATAGGTGCCAAGCGAAAAAATGTTCCAGGTTGCAGCTAAGCTTCCCAGCAACAGCTTGAAGAAGGGAAGCGGTGCGGGATTAGGGAGGAACTGGGTGGCCAACAGAGCGAGCGGATACGTCACGCTCAGCGCAAGGAAGGCAACGAGCAACCCCTCGTTCCAGTAACGAATCAGCTGTGACGGGGGAACCGTACCAGGGATATTCCCGCCCAAATGGTTGTAGATTCTTTTTTTACTTTTCGACATAGCGCTCTCTTTTTTTATTTCCGATATAAAAAAGGTAGCGCTGATTCAACATTCGTCAATTCGATGCGTAAACCCCGTTTGACTTGAACGATGGCCCTGGAATGTTCCAGGCGAAGGTTTTTTGCACTTGGCAGGCACGCACCGGTTCTTTGCGAGACCAGATCATAGGAAGCTTATTTCCTGTTCCGCATTTTTCAACTGACTTGCCGCCGTCAATCCATAAAACAGCATCGGAGAGGCCTTGCTTTTCCAGGCTTACGAGAACTTCGTTTCTCACTGCTGGACACCCTTCACTTCGCCCTACACGCCCTGGACGGACGTAGGTTGCTGGGTGCATCACAACAGCTCTCTGTCGAGCATTGTTGTTCCACCCTGGGGTGAGGCCGTCCAAGCGCCTGGACCAGCCTGAGACGCCTTGATAGCGCTCCGAGATGCGGTAGAGACCCAGTGATGTGGCAAGGCTCCCCTCGACGTTTGAGAAGCGCCTGGGAACTGTAGTGCCGCTACCGACCCCGTGTGCAACGTAGTCCGTCATCAGGGTCTTCCCGGTATCCAGGTCAATGACCTTCAAACGGGGGAAGTCTTTGGGCTGAGACATATCAGCAACCAACAGCAACTTGGGAGTCAAGCCAGCGCATTGAATCGCTTCAAGAGCACGCCGAGTGGGGGCATCAAGCGCTGTTGTGATGATTCCAGCTTGGGCTAAGCTTGGGGATAACAATGCAGCGCAAAGCGCCAATTTCTTCAACATATCGATTTCTCCTATTTTTTGAGTTATGGGTAGGTTGACCTATCCATACTTTTTAATTTAAAGGAGAAAAGCCGATTGACAAGATAGAAGCAAACAAGCAAAAGCGACTAAAAGCAAAAACCGGGATAAGTTCACAGATTTGCAAACCAGGTGCTCGTTAAACTTTTTCATCACCCAAGAAAAAGGGCCAGCTCTTCAACTGACCCCGTTCTTTCACTTATTGCTCTACTAATCTGCAAGCGAGAACCCATCTCCATCATCTCGTTCCCCTGACTTCTGACGCCCGTCAAACCGCTCTTGTTCGCCTTTGTGAAATGCATCATACAAACCTTTCTTACCTTCTGGATCTCTACGAGCTTTAATGATGTCCATCGCCAACGTTGGCGTCCACTTTACTTCTTCCAGCGTTTTTTGCGGCTTGATTTGTTCTCTCACCGCTTCTGATTCGTCTGCACTGCGAAACTGCTTTCCCAACCTCTCTTGCTCCTTTGCTTTCTCTTGCTCCTGCTTTTGAAATGACTCAACTTGTTCTTGACGTGCCTGAGCTTCGCTCGGAACAACAGACGGGATTTTTTCCAGCTCTTTTAATTGCTGAGCTTTCGCTGCTCTACGCTCTTCCGTCATCTTTCTGTATCGTTGTGCGTCTTCACTTAATTCTTGACTCATAGATCTTCTCCTTTCATTATTTCAATGCGGAAATGCATTCATTTAAGTATGCAATGTTTTTTGCATCATGCAAGTCCAATAAATCCTTTTCCTTGATTTCATTGATGATCGCATAGTCAGTCACAACGCCACCGGCTCTTGAAATGTGCAAGAAAGGACGACCGGCCATACCTGCATACGCATTGAACTCATCTTGTCGGAGAATGGGTTGAGACTTGTATTCGATCCTCGCTTTCTGACTGTTCTGCACTACAATCTCTTCAATATGAATGTTCTCTGGATTCTTGTCGAACCCTTTCAGCGTTGAGTTATCGCTCTTCAACACCTCATATTTCCGAGCTTGCCTCAGTTGTTCATAATTGGGGTGGTTCACGTCATTGAACATCGACATGGCTTTGTCTTGGTAAGTTGATGCGAAATCGATGCCATTAATGGAGCGCTTCGTTACTTGCAACTTCGCTTCGCCGATTTCATGCATCAAATATTGGAAGGTTGGCTCACTCGCTTCAAAGACAATCTTCGTGCTGAGCTGGGTGAAGAACAGTTTGGCGTTGTTCTCTGAACCTAACGAGCTCACCATCGACTCAAAACTTTGAGTGGCACACGTGATATCCATTCCCAGGCTTCGGGTGATTGAGAAGAACTTGGCATCTTTCAATCCACACACCAAGTGCACTTCGTCAATGATCATTGAGACCTGGCACTCGGTTTTGCGCCACTGCGGACGTTCGGCACGAGACTTGATGACCCGGTAGACTCGCTGCTTGACTAGGGAAGTGATCATCATCGTTGCATCGCCATGAATCGCATCATTCAAGTCAATAGTTACTGTTTTTCCAAAGATCACTTCATTTGGTTTGAAGTCGCCAGTCTCATGCATGAACCAAGGAACGCCTGCACTGCATTTAAGCGCACGTCCCTTTGATAGCGCATCAAACTTTTCTTGCAGACCGACAGTGAAACTTGACCGCAACTTTGGATCGAGTTCACGAGTTGTCTTTGTGTAGTGCTCAATCGCACGGCGGAGTGATGAGTTCGAACTCAGCAAGTCGGGATAGACCGTATTGTTCGAAAGCCGGTCCTGGTAGTTGTGAATTTTGAACAGATCGTCTTCAAAGCCCAAATCGCTGAACAACAGTTCCAGGTCTTTCGAGTATTTTTGATCTTTGGAAGAGCCAATGCCGTTCAACAGCTTTTGATAGATCCGACTCAAACCATCTGGCGAATTTCGGTAAGGCTCAGCATTCAGGATTTCGATGCAGCATTGCTCTCTGATTTGAAGATCTTCGATTTGTTTCGTAATGATTGCTGTATCTTGGCCCCGCATCGCTCTGATCTGTGAGCGATGTTCCAAATCCATTATTTGATCGAACAAATCAAGCGCAAGATCCGACCAATATTTCCGAAGCGTTTTTTGCTGTTCCAGAAGCGCAAACCATACAGTGATGGCATGACGCAACAAGGTTCGAGCACCGTTGTCCCACATCTTGTTTTGAGCAGCGACTTCCCCTTCGCCCACATCGAACATGCCCATCTCAATTTCTTCGGGGCCTAGTCCTTCAAAGGGAGCGTAGCGAACGCCTGGGCGCAAGATCATGTCAAAGAATGTGAACTCTGCACCCAACACCCCTTTTCCGCATAGAACGATGATGCCGATACGCTGACGCCCAAAACAAGCTCGTTCGACAGAAGCCGCTAACTGGTTCTGATTTACGATATTTACTTGGCCTTTTTTCTTAAATCCTTCGATAAATACATCAGTCAAGCGATGCTCCTCAACGCCACAATAATCGTTGTTCACCGTCTTATAGAGTGAGTGCGATCCGCCCGCTCCTCCTTTGAAACCAGACACACCTTCTTTGATTAATTCATAAAACCGAATCATTGCTCACCCCCTGTTTGTTGTTGACTTGAATTATGATCATAAATATCTACCCCTAAGAAATCACACACCTTGTTGTTCGCTAATCGAGCGTAGAGCACTTTACGAATAACGACAGTTTTTCCTCGCCCGATTTTTCCGACTACTATTGTTCCTCTAGTTGCGTCATTGAGCGTGTAGCGCATCGTTGCTCCCAACGTTACTCCCAGAATATGGCCTTTCTCGCTCAACACACCCTGGCTTTCGCCCAGCTCAATTCTTGGCGTGAAATCGGCAGCAGCGAGAACAGCTTGCAATCGACGTTGTTCAAGCAAGGGGTTTTTCAAAGAACCAACATTTGACATGCGATATCGGACACTCTGATCCAGAAGCTCTCCGAACCGAATTTCTTTTTGCTTGCGTGCGTATAGAAAGGCGTAATACGCAGATGCAGCACAAAGTGCTCCGATTGCATGACGACCCAATACCCAAGCAATCAACATTGCGACAAAGATCTTTGAGCCGATTTGCAGGCCTTTCATCAACTGCTTCTTACCCAGATGCAGCTCGCTTTTGAAGAAAGGCAAGACAGAGTAGAAGAGAAACCAAGGTGGAAGAACGGCTGTAATCAAGCCTACTGCCACAATTCCAAATCCATTGACAATCAAGGCTCCGCAGAATGCGGGTGCAAAGTAGAGAAGAACGAAGGCTTTGAAGGCTTCTGTTCTCCCTGCCCAGCTGGATTGCTCAATAGTGATGAGATACGGAATCGTCAGAATTAATGGAATGACAAATAATGCAGACCAGAGACTTAGGCCCTTCGAAAAACACAGAGCAGTCAGAGCGGCAAGGATTGGAAGCGCTGCATACATTAAAGGCATCGCAAGAGAGTCCCATCCATATTCTGAATCTTTTTCATGTCGCACCGATTCCAGCGCTCTACCGCTCTTCGTCAGATAGCTTTGAGTGTTGTCTTTGCTGACTAGATCGCCCTCTACCCACGGAAACCACTCCTTAAAGTCTTGCAGGCGCTTGGAGCCTGGAACGACAAAGCAGCGAACATCCGCATCGTAATCCGCCCCCATCATGATTGCCCGCTCTTCGTCTTCCGGTGGAACTTCTAAATATTTGGATTCGACTCTAAGTAAAGCGTTAGGATCGGTCGTCACGTCTTCAAACTGTTCTATCGCATCCCGATAAATTTCCTCATCTCTTTTTCGTGTTAGTGAATTCAATAGCATAGGCCACCTCCTTATCTTTGTTTGTTCATGTAATTGATGAGCGCAGCCCCGGCTAAATCGTTAAGCCCCTTCGCTTCGGACTTGCCGTCACCTTTCTGAATGGCTCCTGCCAAAATGCCGATAGCTACACAAATCAGCGCTGCAAGAAGGGCGGCACGCTTTGCAATGACAGGCCTGAACTCTTCTGTGATGTGGGTGGCTAACAATTGATCCCGCTGCCATTCTTGGCCCTTCTTTTGATCAGTTGGAAGATGGCGGTCAGTGCGCAAGCGGTAGAGCGATTGAGCGACAGTGCCATTCATTTGTTCCTTCTCCCCCAGAAATCCAACCTCTGGACCTATCAGCAACTTTCCATGGAGGACCAGAACCTTTGATCCAAAAAACAATCTTTTCTTTTGCTTTGACATATATATAGACTCCTTTTTTTATGTGACATTACTTATGTATAGAACAGACTGGAAATTGCACAAGACTTAAAAGCCCCATTCGTCTAACTTTTTTGAAGCGTCCTTTTGCCATTCCGCCTCTTTCTCTTTCTCTTTCGGAGCGGTTGGCCTCGGTTGGGTTTTAGGGCTAGATGCAACCTGGACAGTTTTCTGCGGTTTAGGTGCCACTGGCGCTGCTGCTACTGGATTTGTGACGTATGGTTCAACAGCAACCGGAGTCGCCTTAGGCAGTGGCGGAAGCTGAGTAGGAGGCATAGGGGTAGACGGTGGCAGGACAGCTTCAACCGGCATCACCTGGACAACTTCCGGTGTTGGGTCAGTGGTTGCTTCAACGGTTGGCTGTGTCATCGAGTCGGTGCTTTGTTCATATCGCACGAACCAAGCTGCACCGATCCCAGCAATCACCAGACCAACAAAGATCGCCGCTAGCTTTGGCGTGATCCATTTGAGCCGAGCCACCTTTGGCTCTTCTTGCTCACGCTCCTCAGGAGCGCTTGCTTCGTCTACTGACCGCTCTGGTTCCAGTTCATCCGCAGGTTCTACGAACGTTGGGGTAGCCATTCGCTCTTCTTGCGCTTTGAGCTTTGCTGCTGCTAACTCTTTCTTCTTCTGCTGAAACTTCTCACTCACTGTCTTCCATGCCGCAATGCCTTTGACCAAACCTTGCCCTGCAATCTTGGTTGCGGCTTTTGCGCTCTGTGACGCCAGCTCTGCACTTTTCTGAGAAGCTTCTTTGATTCGCTCCTGGTTCTTTGAAGAAATGAGGCGACTCTCTTCCTCCCAATCCTCTTCTTCTTTTTCAGGAACTTCCGACGCAATCGAAATGGGTTTAGCGGAAGCAACCTCTTCTAATGTTCCACTCTCTCGTGCTTCAAGTAATCGCTTGATGCGCTCTTCTCTTGTCTCCTGTTTCATTTTTCTCTCTCCTCTATTTCCAAAAATAAAGAGCGACCAACATTAGCTGGCCGCTCTCTTGGTTCTTACAAGCTGGTGATGGGACTGATGACGATCTCGTGCTGACCTGAGCAATTTGCAGAGACAGAAGCGTGAACCTGGGCGGTTCCGATGGAAGCATCTGGAACTAACACCACACCTCTGCTTTTCAGCAATTCAGCAGGCTTCACACACATCGCTTGATCGCTTCCTCTCAATTCCACTTTGAGATCTGCACCCGCCTTCTTGTTCTTGATCAGGCTTGCGAGCTTGTCGAACACAGCAGAGGTTTCGACGGATGGGTTACGAAGATCATTCGGGTCGTATTGCAAGCGCAACTCTTTCAATTCGCTCTTGCGTTCAGTGCCTTGCCCTACTTCGGTAGTTGTGACCTGGGCGTTCAGTCCCGCTTGTCTTGCTGCTTCCTCAACCGCCTTTGCTTCCTTCACCTGGGCTGTGTATGAAGCAACACCGGCCACAACTGCTCCTCCGGCGCAAGCTCTTAGAGCGTTGTCACTGTTCCCTGTAACCTTCGCCAGTAAAGCTCCACCAGCACAGCCAACGATTGATGCTTTCGCCACTCTTCCTTCGTCAGCTTGGAAGTCCGGCATTGATGCACAGCCCGACAAGGCGATAGCAGCTGCAATAGATGTAATGAGTAATTTTGATTTCATGATTTGTTCTCCTGTGAAATTAAAAAGTGTTTACGGGTTACTGGTCAGCCAAGCCACGACCCGTTTGCGGGGCTTGCTGTTTTCTTTGGGCAGGCAATTGACCGATCTGCGTCAATACCTCTGTCATTCCTTCGATCATTCTTTCTGTTCTGTCTGCAAATCGAGCTTCGATACGAGCCATCGATTCTTTGTTAGCAGCTTCCATTAGTCGAACCGCCTCAAAAATCTTGATTCGGTTTTCGGTCGAGTGCAGCTCCATTTTCTTCGCCAGCTCAGATATCTCTTTCTTGATCGTGTCGTCGCTATAAGAAAGGCCTCTTTCAAAATATAGTCGAGCCAATGCGTTTTCAGAGATGCGCAATTGCTTTGCTCGCTCGCTTAATAGCGAAAGCGTTGACGCTTCAACATTAAATGTTTTCCGCTTTTTCAAACACCACCCCCTAAATATTTAAAGACTTCATTTAGGTATAGATCGGATTTGACATTCGTCAATAGCAGTGAGCGCAATTAAATAGTCAGGCACAGCAAAGCTCTGAATGCTTTTCAGCATCAGATTGAGTGCAATTCATTGAACTCAGCGCTTAACCCTTGTAGCTCTAACAGTTCTGCGGCAAAGCCCGCACGGAAATGGGCGCAAAGAAAACACCACAGGTGCGACTTGTGTATGTTCTAACCCCCTTAGATCCATCGGGGGAGACAAGTCGGGTTTTTCTCATGAAGGCTGCAAGTGATGATGCAAGACTTTTGAAAAAAGTCGCCGCTAATCATCGCCAGCCGCTAACCTCCGAGCTATGTTTTTTAGTCGGAGTCATGGTGTCTTGCTTTTGATTTTCGCTTTTACGCTTTTCGTTTTTTGCTCTTCGCTCTACCGCTTTTCGCTTCTATGCTTTTCGTTCTTGCTCTTCGCTTCTCGGCCCAACGTCCTACATCCTTCCCAAGCCCCGTTCTCGCTTTTTCCATCCGCCAACCTTCCAAGCCACGACCTCTTTATTAAACTTTTTCATTACCCTACCCGCTCTTCTCTTTCCGATATTTCACTCACACCCACCACCAGGACACCATCACGCTCCAACCCTTCCGCCCACCATCACTTGACCTTCCACCCTCCTCTTTACCGGTTTTAGTCAAACGCAACTTGGAAGCGAGACGAATGGGATGCGGGTTTTAGTCAAATGGGTAGTGGGGGAAGGTGGTTGAAGGAAAGGGATAAGCGGGACGGGAGATTTTTTCGGGGGCGATGTGGGTTTTAGTCTAATGAGAGAGCGGGATGTTGGTTGGGGATTGAAAAAGTTTGATAAGCACTTGGCGAACTGCGGACATAAAAAAGCCTCCGGCGAAGGAGGCTTTTGCGTGCGGTGACACAGAGATCACTAGAACTCAAAATTATCCATTTCACCCCGAATGATCTCAACTGGATGGGGCGTCGCTTCGATGACAACCGCATCGATGGTGTGCACCGTAAGTGTTTCAAGGCTCAGATTGAGTGTGGGCTTTCGCTGGTCAGGCTCAAAAGGACCCAAGTTCGGAAATAGCTCTTTCCCTTCTTCAATCCATAATCTTGGTCGGAAGTAAGAACCGGACTCATCCTCTTCCATGACCGATGCATCTCGTGATTTATGCAGGTCCTTGTCAGCCTTAACGACTCTCGCTGCCTTGTGGAAAAGCACCACATTCTTGCCACTTATGCTCGTGGGCGCTTGGGCCGAACTAAATATTATTCCGTCTATCGCTAACTCTTCGTGCATTGCCAAGTAGTCGGCGATAGCTTGCGTAATCAGATAGCTGGAATCTTCATCCTGCGGCATGACGGGCATTACTAATTTCTCGCACAGCTGTGCAAGGAAATCACGGCGACCGATTTGTTTGACGGCTGTTTCATCAAAGAGACTGAGGGACGAATTCGTTCTAATCCTGCTGAGAGCGTTGAGATCCAGAAGGCGAAGCGGTCGAGTAATCTCGAATTGACCGATGAGGACCTTACTGCCAACAGGTGGACGAACTTCTGCCCGAGCCACAGCCTCATGAGTCGCTCCATAGAAGACCGATACGCCGGATGCATTCATCCGTCCCGCTCTTCCTTTGCCGATTGCGTGCGGACCTAACTCAGCTTCGGGATACGCAATGCACTTCCTTAACTCCTCCATGCCTTGGCAGACTCGTGCTCTGTGTAGCGACGAAAGTGCTGTGCCTGGACCAGCGAGGACAACCACTGGCCTTCCATCCGCCGTGGCGTCGTAAGCGACAGGCCCAAACATCTCATCTAGGATTTGGAAAACAATCGGATTGCAGAGCCTTGCCTCTGTCCGGAGGCTCTCGGACATCCGTCGCCAGTTGCTGCTGAAATAGATATTTAGCCGTTTGCTTCGAATGTAGTAGGGATCGTCGCTATCGTAGTCGTCTCGACCCTGCTCATACAACATCAGCTTCGACAAATCCACAACCAGATCAATTCCAGCATCCGGCAAGAGTTCGCCAAGGCATATCTCTATGGAGTCGCCGTCCGGCTCTCTGTCATAGTGAACTACCTTGTCATCATCTGCCGTCGATTCGTAAAAGTGATCAAACACCCCCCTACAACGTTCTGAAAGCCAGTCCAGCTGAACGGTAGGCAGCCTGTCGCCACAGTAGTCGCACACCCAAACGGCTGACTCCTCAGCCACCTTGATCATCTCTGCCAGGTATGACTCGCCTACACAATTTGAGCAAACGTTTTGCTCTTCAAGCTCTCTCACCATGCGGTCTGACATCTATCCCTCTTCCTTGAAATTATGGATTCAAGACTTGGAGTCAACGCTACGCTTCATCAATTCATTCCAGCTAACGAGGCTTGGCCGTAGAGCATGAACGCACTGCCGATTGCGTAGACCAACCAGCCATAGATCGGTCGAACAAAGCTCACAAAGACCAGCCCGAAAATCATGGGAATTGCTGTGATGCCGAGCCAGTAAGCCCACGTCATCGATAGCGCACGCAGCGAATCGGGCGAGTCCTGGAACACTACAAGCAATCCAAACGCCAGCCAGGAGGCCAGCGGCCCCAGGAACAGAAGAGCCAAGCCGTGCAGAACTCGGGTGCTCCTTCTCATCTTCCTATGCGGCATAGCTTGGCTCTCTTGTGGCTGTCAGAAGGAAGGAGCAGCTTTCTGCTTACGCTCGTATTCTGCCATCACGAACGCCGTGGCTTTCGGCGTATACACCGAAATGTGGCCGTAGTCGATGCTGGAAACCATGCCCGAAAAATTGACTTCGAACACTGTTGTTTTCCAAACAGCTTCGTGTGAGGTGAAGGAGGCACCCATGCGATTCTCCATGGCCTCAGCTTTCAAGGAGGTAGGCTTGCCGAACTTGCTCTCCAACGCCCGGAGCAGACTGTCCTGGTGTTCGTAGCCACTGGTGCTCGTTTGCACCCCCTCTACGATTCCATCAACCACGATCAGCGTAGGATCACTGCGCACGCCGAGTGGCGACTTGCCATCACTGGTCACGAAGTCAATTTTGAAGCTCCCTTCCTTGTGGAGAGGGTCACCGGGTTTGCCTTTGAGGATGCTGTGCTTCCAGCACGGTCTGACCGGCTGATCGAAGGAGAAGGTGTAACGTGCTCCATAGCCTTCGCCCGTGAACTGGCACTCCGGCATATCGAACTTCGCCCCCAGCTCGACCCCCATGAAATCTGCTCCATGCGCCAAGGCAGGAGCCAACAGAGCGGCAAGTGCGCTCCCAATCGTGATCATTTTCATTTCAACCCCCTGGTTGGATTTTTCCTTGTGTCGCAACTGAAACGCTTCCGGGCTTCCGCTTCACATCGGAACGCCCATCTCGTTGCCCTTCTCGATGAACACTTCCCCAGCTGCTTCAATCAACGTCATGTCGAGGTTGTTGAACGGGTAAAAGCCAGCATTCGTGTGAGCTTCCGACAATGCCGTTCCCAAGCAAGCCAGCAGTGCAAAGCGGTTGGGGTCGCCTTCATTGCTCAGTGAGAGCGCCCTGGACAGCACGATAGCCGTGACGGAGACCTTGTGTGGTCTCTGGCCGAACTTGCCATTGAAGACATGGGGGCGCTCATCCCATGCCGCCTGCACGATTGAATTCGCATAGTTCGCCGGATTCCCGGAGAAGTAGCCGATCTTCTGTTGCTGCTCCAACAAGTTCTGGACACAAACGGCTGCTTCGCTCTTTTTTAGGTTGTCCTTGATACCGCTAAAAAGTCCCATGTAACGCTCCCTGTTTTATTTTTTATCGTAGCTCTGCTGAGCGATGACGCTTCCATCCCTCGTGTCGTAGCAAAGCGCCAGCACAAGCTCGGCCTTCAATCCGTAATGGAAAAAATAGGTCCGATCATCTAAGGTGCTCGGCGCATCTGGACTAAGAGGTTCACCAGACGTAAATCGGAACCCATAAGCGAACTGCACCCTATCTTTCAGGGCTGGGGCCTCGGCAGCAGCAACGGGACAAGCGTAGTCAATCTCTAAGCCACCGTCTCTGACCCAGCGACGGAGCGGCTTCGTTGGCACCACGGCGTGGAATTGAGTGCCAAATCGCTCCCCAGGTGGAGCTGGCAATTGAGCAAGCTGGCACACCTGGTTGCCGGTATCGCCCCAGTCGTAGCAACGCAAAGTGCTTGGACGGAAGACTTGCTTGTCGGCGTCATACGTTGAGTAGATGGAGTCTGGCGGGAACAGGTAAACATCACCTGCCGCCATCGGCGCTAGTGCTGTGTCCACATCCCCTACCCGCTTCTTGTAGTCGGGCGTGGTCTCGAACTCGCCCTTTCGAAGCTCAGGAAGCCTCTTATCGAACCACTCAGCAAAAGGCCTGGGCGAGGTGAGTTGAACCTTCCCGGAGGCTGGGTCAAGTTCAATATGGGAGCTCTTGGGGTCGAACGGCCAGGGACGCCACACCCAGGGCTGACGGGCCGGCGCTTGGTCAGTAGACGCTGTGGCAGCTTGGCCGGAGGCCGGAGACGCCTCTTGCTGCTGACAGCCCGCAAGCGCTAGTGCCAGCCCCAAGGCCAGAAAAATGTTGGATCGCACGAACTTCCCCTGTTCCTACTGATGACCGCCTCCATTGTAAGCGGAGCGTGAAGCCTAGGGACTGTCAGAAAAACCCTACCCAGCCTGCCTGCTACGATAACTCCACCATTCACCAGGGGGCACGCATGTTCGGTTTGTTCGACAAGAGAACGGAAGTTCAGAAGGCGATTGACAGCATGGGCTTCGATGAAGCCAGTCACCACTATGCAGAAATGGTTGCGTCCAAGATTCCCACAGTCAGCGTCATGCATCAGTTTTACATGGAAGAACTGGACGCCGCTTCTCACAGCGACAACCCCCTGGTCCAGTCATTCGTTGAAGACAGCGGCGTTCTGGAAGAGGACTACAAGGGGGCGCTAGATCGCTCGAACCCTGCTGTGGACGGTCCGGATGGGCCTCAGCAACTGCTGGTTAAAATTTGCATGCAGCTTTCGCACGATCAAGATCTGATGGTCCGATTCCGGCTGCAGATCGTCACGAACCTGGTAGAGCAGATGGAAGTAGATGTTCCATCGAGCACATTCCGAGTGACCAACGAAGTCGAGATGGAGCGGTTTATCTCCGCCGTGGGTCCACAGAAAGCCGGTGCCGAGATGCGCAAGCGAGCGATGGAGGGCGATGCCTACTGCCAAGAGGCAATGTCCCAGCTCACTACAATCTTGATACAGCAAGGCAAGGCAAACGAACAGACCATAGCTGACCACTACACCTTTACTAAACTTTCGGCGGAGTCTGGTAACCCAAGCTCCCAATACAATCTCGCAAAGATCTATACGAATCGAATCGATACCGAAGCGGAGTTTTGGTCCCCGCAGGACCTTGCAAACATGCGATCAGCATTGACGTGGCATGAGCGAGCGTTCGCTAATGGAGTAGCTGAGTCAGAAGCATCTATCGAGACTTTTAAGAAAATACTTCTGCCTCACAGCTGACCCAACTCAATCCACGAGAAAAGAGAAAGCCTCCGGTTATGGAGGCTTTTTTTATAGATGACATTCCTGTCAATCGTTCCAAACGCTCTTGTAATCATTATTCATCACCTGGAAAGCGAAATTCACGACCGTCTCGAGCTCCTGCCTGTCATACCTTTTGCTGTAATTAGCAAAAGCATCGAACGCTTCTAAAAGCTCGTCATCCGTGACCAGGTGGTCCCCTGTTGTCCTCTCTACGTTTTGACTGGCCCATAGCGATAACTCGCTTCGTCTCTTCGTAGACCATCTCCTGGATGGCTTCTGTCACGCTATCGTATTCTTTGAAGACCACGCCTTGGTGCGGGAGATAACTCAGAACAAAGGTTTGGGATGAGAAATCCGGGTGAGCGATCACGAGTTCTTTCACGATGCTTAGAGAGTGCCTTCTCATAAGTCACCCACTTGAACTTCGAGTGCAGAATAGTCTGAAATCCACATACCCTGACTCCCTTGACCCACCACCCAAAACATCCCTGCATTCGCAGTCAGACCCTTCCGCATTCGCTTCAAATAGTAGAAGAGTTCTTTGTGCGAGATTACAGCCACACTTAGGTCCGTCAGATTCAGCACGCTTATCTTCCGTTTCCCTGCGGCACAGAATATAAAGCCCTGACCGACTAAATACTCTATTTTTTCGACGCCAAACGCCCTGAGAGATCGCCGAATCTTCTTAGCGATGAACTTTGCTTTTTGCTCATCAAAGGATTGAAGCTCTTTCCAAGTGAACCGAATCTGTTCGTAGCCGATCTTCTGTGAAGCAACCAAGCCTTCCATTAGCATGATCATTCCCGGATCTTCGTGCCACGCTGTGTTGCAAATTCTTTCGTGTTCGTCGTAGTGAAGCCCGGCCTGAGGCGTTCCGAATCTGACGAACTGGTAGTTCGACATGCTGGTAGACATTCCGCTTTCTGTAATAGCCATCATTGTTCTCCTGTTTTTTGAGTTAAATGGATAGGGCGACCTATCCATGATTTCAATTTAAACGGAGACGCACTTTTGACAAGCTCCTAGCGATAAGAAAGAAAGACTAAAAGCAAGAACCGGGCAAATTTCACATTTATTGCAAGCCAAGCATTTACAGCCGCCACAATTGATCTACCTTTTTAGAAGCACGCAAAAAAGGAGAGTTCAAATGATGGCTAATAGAAAGACACGAAGAAGTCACTTACAGAAGACCCAAGAACAGCGATGCCCGGTCGAACGACTCAGGGACGCAATCAGCACCGATGATCTTCTCATTGCAGAGTTCCAGGACCTCTTGCAAACGAACATCGATGTTCATGCTAGGGATGCAATGGGTCGGAATATTTTCCACTACATCTTTGACAGCGCTAGCGAATACAAAACGCACAAGCTGATAGCAACCCTCATTGACCTTGGCGTTGACCCCAATCGGCGGGACAACGAGGAAAATCACCCGTTGCTCAGCGCTTTTATGAGCCGCAATAACAGCCTCAACCTGTTGGATGAGGAATACAACTGGATTGGATGGGATTTTTCAGGCGTCAATAAGAAGGGCCAGAGCGTTTTTCTAAGCGGCGTATCTGCGGATATCGAAGGGGAGGCGCTCAGAAATCTCACACAGCACTATGATCGTATCGGATATTTGGAAGGTTTGGGCTGGGACATAAATGAAAAGGATCGACAAGGCAACAATGCCGCTCATTTGATTGCAATGAACTTCTTAGCGACACATCGTTGCGAGAGTTCCCATTCTTTCAAAGATCGCTGTTTGAGCCACATCTCAGACCTAGTGCTGCACGGCTTAGATTGGAATGCAAGAAATAACGTTGGCGACACTTTTATCGATATCGTTGAAAAAGGGGGTTTAAAGATGCGCTCTGAAATCATGACTACCCTTCATGTCGCAGAAGTGCTGCGCACTAGCCCTTATTAAACCTTTTCAATCCCTCTTTCCTTGACCCAATAAAAAAAGCCCCCAGGTCATGCAGGCTTTAATGGTTCAGGCTTTTCATACCCTTCCCTTTTTAGTTGATGGCTTCCAATTGCTTCGTCATCGCTTTCAGCTTGCGAGCGTAACCGCTGCGTGGACCCTTGCATCTCAAATCAACAGCTTCTGCATCGATTTGCTCGTAGCGCTTGTTGTTCTTGATGCGAGCGTGTTGAGCAAACGTGTCTAAGCCTTCCTTATTTGTGCGCATCAAGCGCAGGATTCCTGGTCTACCGAACTTGCCGCCGCCAGCGGATTCGAGTTGAGCGATGAAAGCGAATTGATTGTGAGCGATTTGTTTTGAAGTTATGATAGTTCTCATGATGATTTCCTTTGTCTTGTGATTTTATGAGAGATGAAATTATCTCTTAATTAAAGAATAGCTCACATCAGAGATTCGTCAATTGACTCCCTGCAGTCAATGTTAAAAAACGGGAGAAATGTCTCGTTTTTTTAAAAGAGAAGTGAGTAAAAAGAATTGACAGGGCGGAGCCAGCGCCGTGGTGCTAAGAGGCGAATGCTTCCAAAGCTTTTGCTTCTGAGCGCTCTTTTTTGATTTTGATTTCCCATAGAAAAAGCCCCAATGACGGGGCTTTTAGGTTGATAGCTTGCATAGCGTCAACTCTCATTGAAGATTGCGGATTTCCTCTTCAAGCGCTTCCAAGCGATCTTGCATCTCAAACACCTCCTGGATAGCGACATTAAGTCTTCCATACGTTCTATCGCACAGCGCTCTTACCGCTTCTTCTTGCGAAGCATCGAAGACACATGCCATTGCATCAATATTAGACATGTCATTATCCTGGCATAACCAATACAGACCATAACCGTCAGGTCCGTTTCCTCGCAATTTCGGCCTACCTCCCAGTGCTTGCCTTTCCGCATCGAATTTTTTGCTGAGTAGACTGCGGCCTTCAAGGATGACAATAACGTGGCCGTCTGATTTTTCAATTAAGTAATCTTTCATTTCTTTTCTCCGCTTTTTTGATTGACCGGGTTTCAAATGAAACCCTTAATTTAAAGATAGCGAAGAGATGAGGGTTGGCAATAGCAATCACTGCAATTGACTTGACTAAGATGCAAAACCGGGAATATTTCTCAGTTTCCGGCCCTGGGCGCTCATTAAAAATTTTCAACTCTCTTTTCTTCGCCCAATAAAAAAAGCCCCTCAAATGGGGCTTTTCGATGAATGAAATCACCTCGACCATTCCGCTATCACTGAACGCCCGGTTTCGGCAGCGCTTTCTGGCTTGAACATCTCTCTTAGAATCCTTTTTTCATACAATGGGTAGCACTCTAAGCGACGGCATTTTTGGAAGAGAATAAACAGGATAATTTCCTCTGCTCCATCCACTTTTACTTTCTCTCCAAAACTTTTGATGTAGAGCTTCATAGCGTAATTGTCTTTACGAACACGCTTCTCTTCGCCCAACAAAACCGCATAAAAAGGGAGGCCCCGTGTCAACTCGCTTTCAAACCAAGCTACGTGAGATACACTGCCCGGCTCGACAGCGACAAAGAGGTCGTTCGCTAGATCGATTGCGATTCGATATTCTTGCTCCAACCGTTCTTCGTCGTTGTTCAGACCAATTCTCAACATCTCTTCAATCAACCCAAAAGTGATTTCGTTTTCGATAATTTTCTTCATGTTCGTTTCCTTATTTTTTTATAGTGAGAGGAGGCTCAAATGATTTGATACCTGTCACTGAAGATTAGTAGAAGAAACGAACTTGGCAAGAGATGCAATCTGACTAAACATCAGAAGCGGCATAAGTTCACAGTTTTTATTCGCCTATGATCCTGGACTGAAAAAGTTTAATAAGCCTCTGTGCGGAGCCAGGGCCAAAGGCCCAATAGGAGCGAATGCTCCCTATTTCTGCTTTTCAGCGCTCTTTCTTGCTCTTGCTTTTGATCTTGTGCATTTCGTCATCCGTGTTACTCCTTAAATATCCAATATTTAAAGGAGCAATTTTTATGGCAAAAACATGGATACGAAGATCTTTAAGAGCAAGTCAAAATCACTTGTGCGCTTATTGCGACTCTCCTCTGCCTGCCAGAGCCAAGTCATCTCTACTCATCCCTACCCATGTGGGGGGCGACAACACCGCAGGCATCGTCATGGCATGTAATGAATGCCTGGGAAGCAAGAGCCAGTCAGACCTGGTGGGATGGCTCGCAATGCCTTTCCACAGAGTCTTGTCAAAGAACATCCCTGCCCTGCTGCTGAAACGCTTGGAAGCTGCTGAGCAGGCTCAGAACCACGAGTTGCCTGTCAGCTACTCACAAAACAAGAAAGCCGTAAGGAGAGCGCTCCACGAACGCTGGCAGCACCCACGGGTTCGAGTGAGGTTGGAGGACGACACACTGGTGTTCGAGAGAGAGCAACACGGGCGTGGGGCAGCTTTGGCAGTGCTCAGAGCACATGTTGCGGCTCACATCGAAGAACGGCCCACGACAGTTCGTGTGAGGCTTCCCAGGCAACACTTAGAGCGAGCGATCGCTCTCCTGGTAGAGATGAATTGCTGGATCGTTGGACGGCCTGCTAGCAGCGTTCTGGGCGACTTGAAGCGCCCTAAGCGAAGCATCTCTCAGCGAGGCTTATCCAGGCGGCAAAGAACAGAACTGATCGAGCTGCGGGATACAGGGCAGCTGACAACGCTAGGACGGGTCGATGCAGAGCTTTTGCTGCTCAGGGATGCGCATCGGAAATTGACTGCTTCCAGCGCTTGACAGCAGCTTCCATCATCAGTCGAACAACGACAGCCTTGGGCAGTTCCAACGCTTCTGCTCGCTCTCTCAGCGCTTCCAGGTCGCTCTTGCATACACGAGTTATCTGCAAGTAGCGACCCGGAGTAATCCGGCGCTCATGAGCCATTTCAAGCTCTCGTTCAAGTTCGTTCAATGAGAAGTTTTGCAGGTAGTTCTGGATGATCTGACGCTGCAACTTCGCTTTGCGGCACTGACTCGCTTCGCTCCATTGCTGCAAATCATCTAGGAGTGCTTGACTCACTCTCGGACATGGGGCTAATCGGTCTAATTTCTCGTCTTTCGGGATTAATTTAAAGCGCATAAGTCTCCTTCTTTTTTGGTTGTGGTGGATGGGATAAAGTGGCTATCGCCGCTTTCCCGCAAATGATCAACAATCGTTCGGAAGAAGCGGTCGTTGACGTGATTGAACGCATAGATGGTGTTGCATGACTTCACATAGAACTTGTAATAGCCAACACTGAATCCTTTGCGGGACTCCGTGGTCTCTTCATCTGAGTTCCAAGTCATCATCTTCCAGTTGCTCCATTCTTCGTGATTCGTGAGATTCATGAGACCTAGATCCGTAAAAAGGACGGTGCCTGGGGCCAACTCAGCGGCTCCGCAAACTTCGGCAGCAAATGCGGCGTGGACTTCGTTGATGATTGAACGGCGGTCGATGCGGAAAGATTTGACGGGTTCGGTTTTGAGAATGGCGTTCATGAGTTCGTCCTATTTTTTGTTTTGAGAGAATTGCGAGGTTCAAATGAATCTCTTAAATTAAAGATAGATGAGAATAGAGAGTTGACAAGAGGGGGATTGAATAAATATTGAGTGGATATGCAAAACCGGGCATATCTCACACTTCTTGTAATCCGGCATTTAAAAAGCCCCTGTTTCCAGAGGCTTTCTTTGGATTGTGGGTAGGTCGCATTACTCATAAAAAGAGCCGCTCTCCCGCATAAAAACGTGCCAAGCGGTCAAAGTCGCACAAGAACTCGGCATGCTTGGTGACAACGAGATAAGGGCGATGACGGTCAGTAGAAAGATAGTGGACCGTGTGGTCATTGGCTTGATAGAACTTCGTCCTGGTCACTTCTGATGAGACTTCACGGGCTTTCATGAAGCCCTGCGCAAGCTTCTTGTCGAACTTGCCTGTGGCAAGCATGTAGATGAAGGCGACAACGGCTAAGAGCATAGCGGTGAACATAGCTGCGTCTGCAAAGTGCCCGGCAAAGCTGTCTGTGAAAGTGATGATGGATGTTGTGGTTTGCATGAGATGACTCCTATTATTGTTCGATTCGATTTGCTGAGAGACGGAGGTTCAAATGAACCCCTTACTTTCAGCGTAGATCGAATACACAACTTGACAAGAGTCAATCGCTGAGCAATGTTGAAAAGTGGTGAATAGTTCCGTTTTAGATGGATAGGCTGACCTACCCATCATAATTCCTCAAAGGGCGGAGCCTGGGCCAGCGGCCCAACAGGAGCGAATGCTCCCAATGCTTTGGCTCTTAGCCGCTCTTTTTTTGCTTTTTTTCCTTTCACCCATAAAAAAACCCGCCACGTGGGCGGGTCTCTCATCCATCAAAAAGCGCTTACTTCTTGATTGGCGGGAAAACGTTCTTGTCGCCAGTCCTGTGCTGCTTCTGATACTGCTTGCCTTCTGCCGTATCCAGCCATTCAATGAACTCACGAGGAGCTTTTCCTCGACCCGACCAAGTGCGACCGTTGACTTCATACTTCTGCTCGACCGGACCGGTTTCCTTCTTAACCTTCTTAACCTTCTTCCCGCCCTTGCCAGCGGGAATCTCTTCTTGTGGGCCAAGAATAGCGCTGATCAGCTCTTGCTTCTTATCGCTCGTGATAAAATCACGGAACTTAATTGCATTGTCTTTGAGCTGTTCAAAAACAGACTCAGCGTCCGCCGTCATCTTGCTCTTCTTCAACTCGCCCAGGCGAGCGATCTTCTCTTGAAGTTCAAGCTCTTCTTTTTCCAGCTCAGCAAGGGTGCGCTTATCATCAGCGCTCTTGTTCGGCGTGGTGGAAGGTGTCGGGGTGGTCTTCGGGGTCGGAACCGGGGTTTCGTTCGTCTTTGCTGCGTTCATTCTTTTGTTCCTTTTGGATTGTTGTTTCGGTGTTTCAATGCGGACAACACCGATCCTATTCGACCCAAATTTCTTTAGCAAGCCCCTTTCGTCAACTTTAATTCTATTGAATTAATTCCGTCGATTTCGACGCTTCAAAGCCTGTCTCAATTGGCTTCTTTGAGCCTTTCGGGGGTCCAACCAGGCTTTGACCATCACACATCTGTTCTCCTCAATCAGCAGTTGAGCGGCATAGCTCGCCAGCGCAACAATAGAGACAGCCATAGGTGCTTCACTGTCATGCTCTGTCCCATGGAGCTGTCTCAGCTGCTCTTTCAGCTTGGGTGGAACGGTCATCATCATCCTGCTCGTTCGCTTGCCCTGAGGCGTGCGGTAGTCATGGAGGGTGGGTCGGAGTTCCGGCTCACCTGGGATGCCTAACAGCAGATAGCAGTTCTTCCCCGTTCTATGATTCCTGGCAGGCTCTTCTAGATCTTCAAAGTCGAAGTAAGCCGGGCGCTTAGGTTCGTCTCCGGCGGCTAAGTAGTCACTTGGGCGGGTGTCCAGGATGGCTTCCAGGTCAACGGCCTGCGCGCTGCTCTCTTCTTGGTGAACCACGTCTAGAACGGCTGATAGGTCTTTCATTGCTTTCATAACGACACCTCCTTTTTAATTTTTCGAACGATGGACAAGGTGTCGAACTGAACCGATGCAACGCCTCTTCCTCTGATTTGATGGATGGTCGTGCCGGATGCGTAGGCACGAGAGAACCCGGCTCTCTCCGGAACAATCACAGCGTTGGCCAGCTCAGGCGTTCCTAAACGCTCCCGGTGCTCTGCCCTTGCTTTGTTGACCCGGTTCGCCACGACGATGAAGCGCTTCCCGTGGCGTTTGAGGAACTCGACAGTTCTCAGGAACACGACATAAGACACCGCATCCAGAGCCGTGGGGACGATGTAGAGGTCAGCATCTTGAAGAGTGGCTGGGTCAGGCAGCTTGGGAGGCGTATCGATGATTTCGATATCAAAACCTTGGGATCGGCTACGGCTGACCGTGAAAGGCGTCTCATCGGCCAACGCTGACCACGCAACCGCACTTCCCTGGGGATCTTGATCGATGAGTAGCACTCGGCGATGGTCAACTTGACTGAGATGGCTAGCAACGGCGAGGGCAAGGCTTGTGCGCCCTACCCCACCTTTTCCTGATAAAAAACACAGGCGGACGGTCATGAGTCACCGCCTTTGTTCTTCCTATTGCGATGGTCAGCTCTAAGTTGAACGACAATCCAAACTAGGCAGATCAAGACGGGAATGAATAAGCCATAAAAAATAATTTCGCGATGGATGGTCAGGTAGAAATAGGCAAGCGCCGCCACTTTTATTGCCAAGTAAAGCCCGGCAAATACGGCAGGAACGCCGACTAAAATTGCGAGAAAGAGGATGAGACCAAAAGCTATGGAGGCCCCATTAGTTGCTATTTCGATGGATTTTTCTTTGTAATTCATGGTTATTTCTCCTCTGTTGTTGTAAAAAATTGGATTGGCCCCAGCAGAACTGCTGCGGTCACAGCAAATAGGTAGAGGGCAAAAAACATCATGCCGCTCTCTTTTGAATCAGCTTCCCTAAGTTCACTTGGGGACGTTTCGCATCTCGACGAATGAAAGCGTCGAGGCTGGGAGGCAACTTCCCATTGCAGAGCTCTGCAATCGTTTTGCCGGGTTCCCGGACGAACTCTTTCCTTCCATGCCAGCCTGCATATCGCTTCCGGAAGACACAGCCGATCTCTTGATACGGATTCGCTTTGAAGTCGAGCAAGAAAGCGACCATTGCGTTCAATTCCGTTTTTGATTTGGGGTCTTCTTCGTGCAGCCATGTGAGGCTTGCCAGTGCCAATGCAGTGATGCCTCTCGAATCCGCATCGTTGATGAAATCGTGCTTAGGCATGTGGAAGACGGCGGTGCCGACGGCGGCTTTTAAGATATCGAGCTGCTTTGTATGCACGGCGGGGATGAGGAGGTTGGAGTAGTTCATTCCCATACCCCCAAAATCAGAAGATCTTCGGGTGACTCTTTGGGAGCCTTACGGTCGTAGCGCTGTTTCAGCGTGCGACGCTCATCCCTTTTGTTTTTGTTTGCTTGACGGAAGAACGCAAAGGCGTTGTCTTCCAAGTTGAACGCTGATTCGTTTCTTACGAGATAGTCTTTCATGTGAACTGCTCCTGATTTTTTTGATTGAGAGAATGGGTAGGGCGACCTATCCACAACTTCATTCAAGATCAGAATCAGAAACTGTCCAGAGTTACGGCCAAAATAAAAACGACTAAAAGCAAGAACCGGGAATAGTTCTCACTTTTGAGTCTTAGTCAACGCTCTTTCATTGCGCTTCTCTACTTTTCATCTTTGATGAAGAGAGGACCTTCAAAAAAAGGAGCGCACATGAAAAAGACGAACCGGGGCTTTGGTCTCAATGAACTGCTGATCAGCTTGGGCCTTGTCTCAGCACTCGGTGCTGCTGCTTTTATGATTTATTTTCCAGCCAAGGCCCGTGCCCAAGTCAAAGCAGAGTCAGAGCGAAACACGGAGCTTGTCAGTGCGATCCGGTCGTCTTTTGGCGTTGTAGGAACGTATGAGGGCGTCAGTGCAGAGCGGCTGATTGAAGACCAGCTCGTGAACGTCAATACTGTTCAAGGGGCAGGCACGCTCACGAACGCATGGGGCGGCAACACGTATGTCCAAGCCTTAGGAACGGTCCGCTTTGGCGACTCGTTCTCTATCGAATACACAAAAGTCTCTGCTGACTCGTGTGCGTCGTTCGTCACTGCGAACGCTGTGGATGTGCAAGACATCGTGATCGACGGCAGAAGCGTCTATGAGAACAACAACGGGCAGCTCGATATAGCAGCGATGACGCTCGCTTGCAGTGCGCCTCAGAGCGTCACGTTCGTCTATTTTTCACCAGAGCTGAGGGGCTTAGTTGCGGCTGACCCGCTTGTTCTTCCAGAAGCGTCGGCACCCGTGGAACGCACACCTCCCACTTCGCCTGGAATCCCCTCATTGCCAGAGATCGACCCCGGTCGATCTGCAGAACCGCCTTTGCCGGTTACCCCCGGATGCGGACCCCGGCCAGCCATCCCAGCGTGCCCAGGAATCCATAATTTCTCATGGTCATCCACTGCATACCCCTCGTGCTGGAAATTGAACGGCTCATGTCAGATGCCGCCAGCCCCAGAACCGTCCCCTGTCACGTGGGACCCCCAACTTCCTTCACCTGTCACTCCGCCAACTATTCCGCCCAGGGCGATATGCCAGAGGGCGTCTGAGTCGAGCGAGATTGCGTGTCCAGCCGGTCACTGGGGAAGAGGTCAAGTGAGGCAGGAAAGGCTCTGCTTAGACGCCTGGGACAACACCTGGGAAGCACCCATCACTTCCTATGCGGAATGCACCGCATGCCCTTCAAATCGCACCGAAGAGCAGTTCCAGATCGTGCCTCGCACTGAGTCATGCAGCGGCGGAAGAACGGGCACGGTGAACGTGCAGATCCGTCAGAGAGGCACTCGGAGTGTCAGTTACAACTGTCCAACAGGGCAGGCAACAGAGCCTGCCCCAAGCTTTGGAAGTTGGAACTGGCAGGACACGGGCGAAGTGGTATCGAGAGATGAGAGTGGTTGCGTCTCTCCTGGCGTCGTCGTCAACGCTAATTCTGAGTTCTATCTGTCGAACACGAATGTCACACGACTCGTTCCTGCCGGGATGGTTTTAGCGGAAACGTCCACCTGGACATCATTAGGAAGCGTCTCGGGCGAATGGCCGTCAAGTCAAGGTCCAATCCGAGCTTGGGCTGATGTGTCGTTTACATACAACGGCGCTGTCAACGGGCTATACGCCTCCGCTGATACAGCCTCGCCGCAACCGAGTTCCCCGATAAATCGCTCACAGATCTACACCCGAGATTTTGGCGGAAAAGTGATTGAGTTCGATGTGAGAACCACAAGTTCGCACAACAACTCATCGATCAACGGAAGACTCGCAATCTACTACCGGATGAAATAATTTTCAAAACGGGGTATTGCGCATTTTCGGAGCGGTGCTAAAACTAAATTATCCATCTCATAAATAGGAGGCTTTATCATGAAGAACAAGACTTACGCACGATTATCCATTTTATCTCTCGCTTTGTTAGCAGTCACAGCCCAAGCTCAATCTTTGCCATCCGGCGAAGACGGAACAAAAATAGGCAACGGAGCGGTTGCAAAAGCGCCCTCAGATGTCGCAATTGGTAACGAAGCAGAAGCTTACAACGACCCCTTTTATGAGGTCGATGAAGACGGCACAGTTCGAGTTCTTTCAGCGGGAAATACGGCGGTAGGAACCCGCTCAAAAGCCATTGGCGAACTCAACACAGCGCTAGGCAACGGAACAACTGCTACGGGCAAATACAACACTGCCTTGGGTGCTGCATCGGTTGCAGAAGGTGAACGCAATTTCTCAGCGGGCTTGTCTGCTTACACAAGTGGCACGAACAACACCGCTGTTGGCTCACAGGCCACAGCGGAAGGCGAATCTTCTATCTCTGTTGGCACGATGTCGTATTCAAATGGTGTCGGTGCCCAAGCCATGGGCGGTTGGTCCGAAGCAGAAGGAGATGGCGCTACGGCAACGGGATACATGTCCAAAGCAAGAGCGATTCAATCAACAGCGACGGGGCATGGGGCACAAGCATCAGGAGAGGGTTCGACAGCAACAGGGTCGAATACCACTGCGACTGCCCGAGGTGCATCTGCATTCGGCAACGGCTCCGTAGCGGTCGGGGAAAATTGCACAGCGTTGGGAGCGGGTTCGTCCTGCTTTGAAGCCAACACTGTGTCTGTCGGGCAATACGCACAGCAACGCCGAATTATCAATGTTGCGGACGGCATCAACGACAACGAAGCGGCCAATTACGGGCAGCTGAGACAGTTGGGAACGGTTTTGGGCGGTGGCTTTGGCTTCGATGGTGGGATTTATCGTGCGCCGACCTGGAACTTCAAAGACGGCTCATCTCATACAGACATCACTTCCGCTTTTAATAATTTTGACAGTCGTATTGAAGACCTGAAAGAGAACGGCGGTGCTTCCGGCAAAGCGGGTGCATCAGCGTATGAAGTCGCTCAAAGCAATGGATTTGCAGGGAGCGAAACCGAGTGGCTGGGAAGCCTGAAAGGAGATAAGGGCGATGCTGGGGCACAAGGCATCAGCGGTTTGAACGGTCGAGATGGCGTAGATGGCATCAATGGACGGGACGGTGTTGACGGTATCAATGGAAGAGATGGAGTAGACGGCGTTGTAGGTGGCACAGGTCGAGATGGCGTGGACGGAGCGAACGGCGCAAATGGCAGAGACGGCCAGGATGGTCTCGCAGGGCTGAACGGGCAAGACGGCGCTACCGGATTTTCTGCTTACGAGCTGGCAGTAAAAAATGGCTTCCAGGGCAACGAAAGTTCTTGGTTGGACTCACTGAAAGGCTTGGACGGAGCAAACGGAGCTGGCGGTTCTGAGAACCCCTACATCGCCATCAACGACGACCCCGAATTTGGTCAGAATCGTCCAGCAGAAGCGACGGGAACGAACGCAATTGCCGCTGGTAACGGAGCAAGAGCGGTGACGAAAAATTACGTGGGTGCGACTGCTGTTGGGGCGAACTCGTATGCAGAAGGAGACCAGACCACAGCCACAGGTTCGGACACTATTGCTAACGGTGATTTTGCAACAGCGACTGGCAGCGGTGCGATTGCAACAGCAAACGCTGCAACAGCATCTGGCGCTAACAGTCGTGCAACCGAAGACGGCTCAACAGCTGTTGGAACAGGTGCAAGTGCTACGGCGAAAGGAGCCACAGCAGTCGGAAATGTGGCGTCTGCTGAGCACGAGAATTCCGTGGCCGTGGGAACTGGAACAGTGACCAGTGAAGCGAACCAAGTTGCAGTCGGCAATCGTAAAATCTCGCAAGTTGCACCAGGCAAGATCGCAAAGAACTCAACGGATGCGATCAATGGTAGCCAGTTGTATGACTTGAACAACGAGTGGAACGATAAGTGGTCGAAGACCAATGATCGAATCAGCGGGTTGGAAGGTCGAATGAAGCAGTTCGACAAGAAATTGCATGGGGTCTGTGCGATGCAACAAGCGAACGCCCAGGTTGCGATGTCCACGTCAGCAGTCCATGGAGAGAACCGGAATCGGTTCGGCGTGGGTATCGGTGGTTGCGGTGGACAAGCAGCATTTGCAGCGGGCTACACAAGAGACGTGACAACCTCACGAAGTTCACCTTCCGCCTTCTCAATCGGCATCTCTTCCAGTGAAGCGGGAACGTCAGTGGGTGCTGGTTGGTCGATTGGTTGGTAAGCGACACCTTCTTCCATAAATTTGGGAATCACCATGAAGAGCAGGAAAGCAAAGGGGCCGAAAGGCCCCTTTTTTATGGATGGACTCTGCTTGCTAACTACATAGTGAACAGAGCAAAATAGCGATACATCTTATTTCAAGGACGACACTGCATGAAGCACTTTGCTCCGATTCTTCTTCTGGTAGTAGCAACGGGATGTAGCCCCACTTCAACGGAAGTTGAGAAGCCTGTTGAGAGCGACCCGCCTCCTGCTGTGGAAGAGCCAGGCAGCAAAGAACCTCCCTCAAAGGAGATTGTCGGCCTCACGCTAGCAAATGAAGTGGATTTCCCAGAATGCAAAAAGGATCGGTCACCGGGCTGGGTTGCTTACTCGATTTCGCAGACAGTTCTTCCGTGCTGGAAAGAGCCGATTCTGAGTGATAAAAAATTGAAGCTTGCTCAGGAAAAATTGGTCCCGAACGGTGACATAAGAATCCAGTTCGACACGACCAATACGCCTCAATGGATTTTTGGCGAGGCGAATGCGGTGATCATTGATGGCAACCTCGAACAACTGGCTCTGGATACAATAAGCATAAGTCATCAAGCCGAACTCTTGACCCTTTTGTCTGATAAATGGGGATCACCGCACGACCTAAGCATTGATAAGATGCAAAATGGTTTTGGAGCATCCTTTGAAGGAGTCAAGGCTTTCTGGGATTTTGACGGCTTCACCATCACATTCCACGGAATCACCAGCAACGACGGCGGCATCATTCTAGTCTCGACTGAAAAGTCACGTGAAGCCTTCAAAGCAACGCAAGGGCCAGCTAAATCGTTCTAATGAGTAAGCATAGTTCTATTTCTGTTTGACGAAAATGGGTAGGGCAACCTACCCATTTGCTTACCTGGACGCCATCTCACTATGGTCAGGAATCGTGATGTATTGGATGACAGGAGAGCCATCAGCGTTGCTGGTTGAGGTCACCGGCAACAAGTCACCGATGCCTTTGCTCCCAACTAAACCTCCGGCAATCCGGTCTTCGTAAGCCTCGTTCAACTTCTGCGTCACAGTGTTGAAGGTGGATGACTCTTGAATGCGTGGATACTTTGCCCCTGTCAGCTCTTCCATTGACACTGCCATAGTGTCCATGCCCTGGACGAACTTGTCTTTCAGAGCAATCCGTGGGTGAAAGAGAACAGTAAAAATGACTCCACAGGTCATCACGTTTTTAATTGAAGAAATCATATTGAACCTCACTATTTTTATTTGAGAGAAAGAAGGGATTCAAATGAACCTCTTCTAATATCAAAGTAGCAGACAGCAAGAAGCCGTCAATAGCGAGATATTGACTAAAACACAAAAGCGGGATTAGTTCTCAGTTTTTTAGAGAAGCGAGCTGCTCAGTGCTTTCCAAAGTTGAGCATGCAAAGTAGACGCTGCTTTGTCTTTGATTGTGAGGTCAATCAGACTGACGATGAGCCGCACTGTTCGAACACTGTCTACTGAAACATCATACGTCTCAGCACAGTGATGAATGCTCTTGCAGTAGTTCAGCCACGTGTCGGGATACTCGGCAGTCGGCTCATCCACCATTTCCCTTTCCGCTTCGCTCATTTCCTTAGCCGCTGGAATCCAGAAGCCCTGGTCGTCTCTCTCGCCTTCTGGAATCGACAACCCGTCTTGCCTTGACTCATACAGCACCGCAGCTCGGACAGCTTTCTCTGACTCTGCGGCAATGCTCTTCCACAGGCGTTGAGCGTTTTTCCTCCGGCCAGCTTCTGTGGATGTGTTTCCAAACTTCGCTTCCGCTTTTTCCCCGGCTTTTGATGATTTATGGGTAGGTTGACCTATCCCTTTCTCTTCAACCGATGCGGATTCAGTTGTAGGTTCCAAGGGTGGGATACCCAAGCTATCTAGTTCGTTGTCACTCATGTTGACCTCCTGTTTTTCAGATGTTTATTAAACTTTTTCAGTTCCACGTGTGCTCTTCCTTCTCTCGTGTGCTCTTGCTTCTTACAACGCCAAGCCCCTGCTCTTCTTCTTCGCATTGACCAGCTTTTCCTTCTGCGGAAACGCCAGGACATTGCTCTCCTGCTTCTGCTCCGCTTGGAACGCTGCTGACTTCTCATTCGCATACTCCACGCCTAAGAATCGGCACATCGCCTCTGCATCCGCACACGCCTTAAAAATGGCCTTGGGATCGTCTTTCACCAGGCGATGCCAGTGCTTGAGATAGCTCATGTGTTGGCTTGGATCATGGGGCAAGTCGATGCGCTGAGAAGCGAAGTAAGAGAACAGTTCCGCTCGCAACTCTTCTTGCGCATAAGCGGCATCTCCAAACCTGCCGAATTGCCGATTCAAGCGATCCGCACTGCCTGACCAATGTCCCAGCTCATGCAAAACTGTGGAATACAGTTGGTCTTTGGATTTGAACTGAGCTGGAAGCGGCAGATGGATGGAATCCGTGTCGTGCCGATAGAACGCCCGGTCTCCTCCATCGTGTCTGATGACGGCCCCGGAGTCTTTCAGGATGCGCTCTGCCTGTTCGTGCCTCCAACCCTCCGGCATCAACGCCACAGGGGCGTAGAAGCGCTCAGGGAGCTTGTCAATCTGTGATGCGTTAAAGACATGCGCATAGAAGACAGAAGGGCCTTTGTGAACCATCTCGTCTTCATCCACTGGGGTATCAGGTGCCTCATCCTGGACTGCCTGCTTTTCAGGCCAGTTCCAGAACTCTACAAGCGTTGATTTCTCGCCTTTTCTAACCACGCCGCCTGCGTTTTTTGCTTGCAGGAAGGTCATCCAGGCATTCGACTCGTATCCCAGCGAGAGTTGCTTCATCTGCAAATGCAGAGCGTTGATGCCGTGGTAGTCCCGCCCACTGCTGCCGTTGATGGGCATAAACTGGGCGCTGTGCCGGGCCTGTCCAGGTTCCCAGGGCTTCATCCACGGGGCGTTTTCTTTTTCGATTTGATCGGCAATGAAGGCGGCGATGGCTTCTTGGTAGTCCGCTCGGTTGATGGTCATCGGATATCTCCTTCTTTCAGGAGAATGGCTTGATGGCCTTGACGGAGATGGTGCAGAAAAAGTTTAACAAGCATGTCTTGATCGATCTCTGCAAGAGCTGCTTCGCTATGGCTCCATCTCTCAATGAACTCGCTTCCAAGGAAATGGACGCCCTCGCTATCCAGCCTCGCCAAGATGGGCATCTCGGGATCAAGAGAAGCGAGAACGTCTTCCCACGTCATCGCTGACTCATCAAAGTATTCATCGAAATCGGGACGCATAAGCCACCTCTTAAATTAAAAGAAACATCATTAAGAGATAGCAGAAGATCCGGATTGCGCAAGACGGACAAAGAAAAAGCCCCTGCGTTTCAGCAAGGGCTTTTTTATTGGCTGCTCATGAAAGAGACCTTATTTTCCGAAGGGGACGTTATCTGCTTCGTTTTCCAATGCAATTTCAATGTCTTCGTCCAAGCACCATTTTACGTTAGCAACATACGTTGGCTTCGTGGCACCGGCTGCGGTCTTCATACGGACTCTCTTCTGCTCAAAGCCTGCAATGTAGCTGCTCATGCTTCGCCAAAAAATAGACGTATCGACAGGAATGGTTTGGAAGAGCTGACAGAAGTCGAGGTAGCGTTGATAGATGACGGCCTTATCTTGGAAGCCTTCACCCTTGCTCACCTTTTCGTCTTTCATCCACATTTTGATGTTGTTAGAGACCGTTTTGACCTCTTCCTTCATCGCAATCGCTTCTTCGGGCCATTGATTTTCAGGCAAGAATCGCCCTCTTTTCACGAGGCGCTGTGCGCCCTCTAAGATCCAGCACAAAATAGCACCCCCCTCTTCTTTAAACATCTCTATGTAATAATCCTTTTTCTTTTGCTCGTCTGGAACGACGTTCGTCCATTTCAGAATCGTCATTCGCCGCCAAACACCGTTCGTCTTGTCTACAACGAAAGGAGCATCATTAGAGCAAATCAGCCATTTAGCACGATTTCGATACGTCTTGATCGTGCTGATGTTCTTACGCTCAACGCTGATGCCGTCTTGCGCAACAATCTTCTTCCAGGTCTCTTCGCACCACTTCCCAGACGGCACTTCACTTGTCACGAGCAGGGATGCACCGAGAATTACTTCCGTTCCAAAGCCTTTGTCCAGGGTGTGCAGATTGGGACGTGCTGGGTTGGATTGATACAGACACATCAACTCAGCAAGCGTCGATTTACCGGTGCCGCCTTCCCCCCACCACCAGACAGCCATCTGATAATTTTGGGGAAGCAACAGCATGGCGCACTGTTCTTGTAGAAAATCATGCATGGCAGAAGAACTGACTGCGCCTTCAATGAACGCCTTGAACTTTGAGTTCTCTTTGAAGCGAACAGGTTGATATGCTTGTCCTGGCTTACCCAATGCGATGTTCAGCGAATGGGTCAAACCCAAAGCGGGACTGGGAGAGCGCACTGAGATGTCCCCCTCATCGTTGATATGGATATACGCATTACGACAAGGAATCACAACTCTGTCGGGGTCAGCTGCGGGAATGGGGCAACGCCAGCGGAAATGGCTCTCTAAGAACTTCCACGCCTGTTCCTCCGCTTTTTTTGTCGCTTGATCCGGGGCATGCTCAGTCAGCCATTTATTTGCCATGGTCATGCCATCCGAATCTGGAATATAGGCATAGTGGCTGCCGTTCCACTTGTGAATAAGTGTCCCGCCTTCTTCGACCCGTCCTCCCCACAACTCGTTCTTTTGAGAAAGGATATGGTTAGCGAAGCGTAGAGCGACACTTGGCGGCTTTTCTTTCTTAGCCGCAGCAGGAGCTTTCTTGGCCTTCGTCGCCTTTGTCTTTGCTGCTTTGGAGGGAGCTTTCGCTTTTTTCGCCACCGCTCTTGTTGCCGCTTTGGAACTCTCCTCTGGCGATAACTCAACTTCTTCTTCTGCAACCGGCGCATCCCCGTTTTCTTCCGATGCGGCTTGACTTGGCTCTTCTACTTGAATAAGAGGCAAAGCAGGAGTAATCGTGCTCAATGGGTCGTATTCGACAGCGAGCGGGTCTTCGTCATCAAAGAAGTTGACATCATTCAAATCGGTGTTATTTTTGTTCTGTAAGATCATGTTTTTTCCTTTTTATATGTTTTGTCGTTTTTTGAACCCCCTCTGCAAAGGGGGTTTTTTATGCCTGGGATTTCGCCGCTCTCTCTTCGAGTAATTGGCGAGTCAACTCAGATAGGGTTGTGTTCTCACGTTTTGCTTGCTCATTGAAACGCTCCAACTCGGTCATTGAGACTCTAAATTGGAACGTGGCTCTTTTTGAATCAGACTGCTTGCTCATTGCTAACTCCGTTGCGATGGATAATGTAATGACAATACATTTATATCAATATAAGTCAATTCCTTTTGGGCTGATTTGTTTTTGGATTATTAGAAATGAGAAGTACGGCTCAATTAATGCAATAGCTACTTTGAATAAATCACCCCAATTCAAATGTCTAAGTGATCTGGGTGATCCGGGTATGATCCGGGTTAAAAAAGAGCAACCCAGATCGGGCTTAGCCCTTATGGCGTAAAGCTTTTAAGAGCACTGATCTAGGTGATCTGGGTTAAATAGCCATTATCGATCTATTTTTTCTTTTTTTCTTAATTAGAACGAATTCAGTGCCTATATATCGTTGCCTTTTAGAATACATATATAGCGATTCGAGCTACTGAACCCAGATCACCCAGATCACCCAACGGAAAGCATTGGCTTGCAAGGCTCTGCGGCGTTCTAGGCAGCGTTTTTGGCAACCCAGATCACCCAGATCACCCAGATCACTGCCATTAGCTTCGTTGCGTGGGCGTGCCCAGCGTGGGAGAATCGTTCCCAATTCAAGGAAGGCATCTCCAATGTTCGGATGGTTCAAGAAGAAAGACCCGTTCCAAATCAACGATTCGAGGGCGGGAGATGTTGCGAAAGATGCAGCAACGTTGCTCTACATGCCGCTCATGATGTGTAAGAGCTACCCCAACTTTCACGAGCGCTTGGAAGATTCAGAGGTTCGGGGTTACATGGTCGGCTTCTTCGATGCCGCTTCCCAAGCAACCCGGCTGTCACTGCCTGACGACTCCCAGTTCTTCACCTTCATCGGCTTGTGCCACAAGCTGCTTTTGAACGAAGTGCTACCTGATCCTGGCTCTTACGCTATGTCGTCGTTGCTGATGCAGCACATGCCCGCTTTCGACAGAGGCCAGAAGCTGGGAGGTAGCGAATATTTCGAATTCATCAAGAGTCAGCGCCCACCCATGGGATTGGGTCGATTGATTGGTCAATACGACCTGGAATGAAAAAAGCCCCCGATGTGGGGGCTTCGCTCTTTCTGCAACTCATATATCCATTACCTCAGCGGCGTGACCCGCATCTGATTGCCTCTCCCACTGACGAACACGTGATCACCAGGGCGAATCACTTGGTCAGCGTCCTGGACGACAGAGAAGATATCGCTCTTCCCTTCCAGGCGAATGTAGATCTCCACGGCCTTACGCTTCGTCACTTGCCGCTGCACCGCTGTGCCAATAGCTCCCCCTGCCAGGCCCGCAATCGCTCTCTCTGAGCCGCTCCGGTTCTTGCTGAGCAGGTAGCCCGTCGATGCCCCTACCGCTGACCCGGTATTCAAACGGTAGCTCTGGTCTTGGATTCGCACGTCTTGGACGTAGATGACTTCCCCGAGCTTCACGTTCTGCTGTGAGAGCGCTTGCTGCTTTCCATACACACGAGCAGACGTTTCGGAAGCCTGGGCAAAGCCTGGGGCGATTAAAGCGAGAGCTAACACGGCAGCACTGATTGATTTCATTGACATACAACCTCCAAATTTAAAAAGTGGGATATTCCACTCTTTAAAGCTATTCGAGATCGAGTCGTTGTCAATCGAGTAGGCAATAAAAAAGCCCCATGACTGGGGCTTTTTATCGGCACGAAAACTCCAAGAATCTAGGGATCTAGCAACAGGAGCACTTCATGATGCTGCTCAGCGTTACTTAGCGGCCCACTGGCAATGCATCGCTTTTCTTCCACGTAGACGTAAGGCGCTGGCAGACATGCTGCTGCGATAGCTGGGGAACGCTGGTGTAGCTCTGCATAGTTTTTTCTCATCCATTCAGTGACAACCCGATAGATGGCGACCGATGACCTTCCGTCACCGCCCATGTTCGAATGCATGGCTGTTAGGCAAAATGAGATCAATGCAGCAGACGCATAATTTGGAGAACGTTCAAGCAATTTAATCCGTTTGAACATCTGTCGCCGCAGTCTTCGAAGGACCGCTTGTCCTGTTGGCCCCTTGAAGCGAGGGGAAGCGAAAGTGTTATCCCAGATGTAAGTGTTATTCTTCCAACAATCCCACTGCGGACCACGCTTTGAAGCGGTGCGAACAATTGCAGCGAGCAGGATTCCATCCCAGAGTTCGTAGGGCATCGGGAAACCTTGGCGGCAGCGCTTCTCGACAGGCGGGAACTCGACCCGAGTCAGGCGAGCCGCATCTGTCTCAGTGACCCCCTCATTCACGAAGCGCAGCACGACCTGTAACTTGCGCCACGCCTCGTTGTCCGTTTTTGCCTCTGCGTCGGTTTGAGACAAGTCTTCGATGGACTGCTCGATGTAATCGAAGCTGCGATGAAGCACATAGGAGTGCTCCTTGACACGATTGCGAACGTAGTCTCCATAAGTCATCAGGACTAATCCGCAGTAGACCTGCCATTGGTGATGCAACCAATCATGCCGGCGCTCAACGTCTAACAGTATTTTCTGACCTGCAACCAGTTCGTGCGAGCGGAACATGGACCCCGACAAAGCCTTGATGTTCGCCATGAGACCGGAGTCATACTCGTCCTGCTCGTGGAAAAACGGAGAGTCAGAGTTAGCCAGTCCTTCGGCGAGAAGATTCCGTCCGAAGATTCCGGCATGGACCTCGAACTTCTTTTGTTTACGGACGTTCAGGAATAACTCTATCGCCGTCGCAGGCGATTCCAATAAAATAGCCCTAGTCATCCTCGGATATGCAATAAATGACAGGATATCGTCCGCAAACATCGAACTGTCGGGCTTTCCTCGCTCTTCCATACTCTGCCGATGGAGGACTAACGCACGGGCACGATCAGCACTGAAATTGTTGGCGTGCTGAACGATGGCTTCCATCGAATAAGACATCTCGTCCGCTACAACTGAAAGCTCCTGTGCCGAGCCGCTCGCTATCACTCGATACACGGCGTTGGCGTAGCGCTCCGCATTGTTCTTGCCAAAAATCGGCGGTCTGATGACCGCATACCAAAGCCAGGTGAAAAAGGTCAGTAGAAAAACAAAGGCCAGTAAAAACTGCCACAAGGCCGGAGTGAGAAGCGCCCCTCTGGGAACAAGCCATCCCTCTGCTCGCCAAAGATCCGTCACAAGCGCAAGGGCGGAGACGCCCAGGATTGTCCACGACGAAATCCGCATGACCGGAATCGGTGCAGTAGCAATGCGGAACTTGAACCGGAAATCAGCAATCGTCCAAGCGACAACGATCAGCGCCAGACCGGCCAGCAGTTCTGAGAAGCCGAAGATCTTGGGTGCAGCAGGGTCCATGTGAAAGAAGCACACCGGTCCTACGCAATGTTCAAGCGCCATCCTTTGCTACTCCTTAGAGTCGTCAGAGCTAGAAGCGTTCCGGCTTCATCCTGGGTGTCTTGTTGGTCGTGCTGGACATGACGGTCTGATTAAGATGCTGGTCCAAGACCATGCGTTCCTTCAACGCACTCAGAACATCGTATTTTTCCCAGACCTTACTCCACACTTCTTTTGTCTGCATAGCCAGAATGCCAGGACGGTGACCAATGGGAGCACGAGAACGCCTTCTAGACGGACTGGAACCAGTTCGCATAGAAATGTAGACCGGCCCTTGGTTCCCTCTACTCTCTTCCATCATCGCCGGAGCAGGCTTTTCCAAGGCTTCCAGGCTCGACACAAGAGAAGCAACGGGGATGAGCCAGCGGCCCCCGCTCTTCTTCAATCCCGGCAGCAAGCTGCCTTTGTCCAGACGCTCTCGAACCCGCTGTGCGCCGCTTTTGTCACCGATGCCGAACAGCACTAAGGCGACTTCTGCTGGGGTCAGGGTGGCACGACCAGGAAAAGTAGTCTGGACTATCTCAGCAGTAGAGAGAGCAAGGATATGAAAGTTCATTAATCCCCCGGCTTGACAACGGCGTCACCAATTGCATTTTGGATACGATTAGCGATAGTCATTATACTTAACGTGAGGTTTGTAATTGCTTTCTGCGTAACAGCATGATGCCCTCCACTCACCTTCTGTCCACTCCGGTGCACGATGTCGTGACGGATTCCCAAAGGTTCTTTCAGAACGCTCATATCCGGCATCTTGATTGAGAAAGCTTTTTCATAAAGTTCCGTGACATCATCCCATCGATGCCATACGACTCGCTGAAGATGTGATTTGATCTGAACCCGTGCTGTCTCTACGGGATCGGAGATATCCAATAGTTTGTAATACGGAAGCGATGTAGTGCGAAAGTCAGCGTGGCGAGTGAGCAGACGTTTTACGGTGCGGATATCGTTCTTAACCCAGAAGAGCAACGTCTCCCAAAGAAAAGACTCATAAGCAGAGATGATCGAAGCATAGACCAGGTTTCGAGCTGCAATTTCAGTGACCCCATCGCCCGTCATCTTTGCAATTTTTTGCAGACGGCCAATTCGCTTATCTAAAACAGAAAGAACGTCAGCCTCCATCCCGACTTGTGCATCGTTCTCAGCAATGTAAAGCGCAAGCGGAGTCCTGACCCATAGCATGCCCCAATCATCCGTGATGTCTTCGGCGACACTATCGATGAGATCAGGGTCAGCCAGGCTTTTAAAGCGGTCTTGGAGAACCTTCTGAGCGTCTTGTGGACCTCCATCAGGAAACACATATCCCTTCCCTTCCTGGAACTCGCACCCAATCTGAGCCGGGTGGCAGTAGCGAGCCATGAACCAACGACTCATAGCGTCTTTCTGGTGCGCTTTGGTCGTGTGACTATCTTGCATCCATGCGTCGCTCACTTCATGAGTGTCTGAGTTGGTGAACGCTTTCTCAGGGGCGACTCGAAGCTGCCTCTCTGCTTCCACCTGGGCCATCACTTCTTTGAAGAATCGCTGAGTCTTTGTGACCATCTGAGACATCCTTGTGCAATGTGTTGTAGTGATATCGGCTGCAATCGGCCAAAAAAAAGCCCCAGGCTTTCGCCAAGGGCTACAAAACTTTTGCTGGTGCCGATGAGAGGAGTCGAACCTCCGACCTACTGATTACGAATCAGTTGCTCTACCAACTGAGCTACATCGGCGTAGCTACACAGTGTAGTAGACGCATCGCTTCCACGCAAGCGGCCGTCTAGCCTCTCTCTACCGTGGTCTACCCTCCCGTGCTCGGCTAGCCGTCTGGGTCCACCAACTAGCCTGCAACCCCACCGCAGACCTGCAAACAACCTCCGGGCTGCTGCGTTGAAGGTATGCTCGCACGTAGGCGGTAGCAACGCAGACCAAACCCGCTTAGCCCGCCCACCGATGATCTCCGAGGATAGGAGCATCGCTGGTTGTGCCTAAAAATCAGTCCTCGCCATGGAACGCTATGAACATTGTCGAAAAGGTGGTCATCAAGGGATTTTGGGAGTCGAGAGAGATCTCAATCGATTTCCATAAGGATATAAACTTCTTCATCGGCCCTAATGGGTCCGGCAAGACCACGGTGATTAATATCATTGCTGCGGCGTTGACTGCGGACTTTGAGAACATCCTGCGCCTGCCGTTTACATCAATCAAGATTCATCTTAGGGAAGTAGGTGGGAGGAAGCGCCCCACTATTGAACTCTCAAAAGAACTCAGCGAGCGGTCCACTTACCCCAAGGTTGTATATAGTATTAAAGAAAAGGCGACGGCGACGCCAATTTCGTTTGAACTTGATGCCTACGAAGAAGAGATGCTGGCCAGGAGAACTATGGCCCGTGCCGCCAATCTCAATCTCCGGAATACCGGGAGAGGCCTTTTCGAAAAACTGGCTGAAATGGTCAACGTCAGTTGGCTATCAATTCACCGAGTCTCCGTTGGGCCGCTACGAGGAAGGCGGGATGAAAACTTCGAGTCCTCGGTTGATCAAAAGCTTGAAGAACTGAGCGTATCCCTCGCCAAGTACTTTTCAGTCCTGTCGTCCAAGGTAGCGGAAGAGATTGCCGAGTTTCAGAGAAACATGATTGTTTCCCTGATCACTGAGCAAGCTGAGCAGACCATTTTCACATCCATTCAAAGCCTGGACCTCGAAGATGAGAAAAGATCGCTAGTTGATATTTTCAGCAAACTCAACATCAAGGGAAGTGCGCGCAGCAAGCTGGATAAGCACTACATAGAAGTTGAAAAATCTCGCACCGCCATGCGTGAAGGGCCAATCGCACTTTCCGGCGTGATGACGCTAGTAAGCGCATATCGCAGCCACAAGGTAGTGCAGGAGTGGAATGCACTCCTCAAGAAACAAGAAGAAATACTGCAACCCCGCATTACATTTCTTGCCGTACTGAATAGCCTCTACATGAGGAAAAAGATCGAGATTAACCAGCGCAACGAACTCGAAGCTACTACCGCCTCAGGCAAAAAGATGCCAATCAAGGCCCTGTCATCAGGTGAAAAGCAGCTTGTGATCATTCTCGGCGAAGCGCTTCTACAGCAGAAATCTGCTTGGATCTACATCACGGATGAACCTGAGCTTTCGCTTCATGTGAGCTGGCAAGAAAAACTCATGGATAGCCTGGTGAAGCTCAATCCTCGTGCTCAGATCATTTGCGCAACCCATTCTCCTGACGTAGTAAGCCACTACACGAACAGGATCTTCTCCATGCAGGAGATGATCGAATGAGCTTTGTCCGAACGGACTCGGGCCTTTCAAATTTACATCTGTTCGAAGGCGCTGACGCAATTGTCTATCTCGAAGGTGGCCCAAGCCTAAGTGTTGAAGATCTGGAAGAGGGGAAATGCACCCATTCTTCAGACGACATAAGATTCTGGCAGGAGATGTTTGATCACTTCCGACCCGATAAAAAAATTGCTTTCAAGTCCATCGGATCGAAGACTGCGGTATCAAAGATTGCCAAAAAGATTGAGGCAGGCGAGATTTCTTCCGTGGTGGCAGTCATGGATCGCGATTTCGACCACTTAAGCTCCAAAATTATTGTTCATCCAAATGTTGTTTACACTCATGGCTATAGCTGGGAAAACGATTGCTGGCAGGAACCTGCTGTCCAGGCTGCGGCCATCCTACTTTGTGGAACATCCAAAAATTCTAGTCAAGGAGTATCCATTGCGAGCGACATATCGCTCTTCTATAAGAAGATCTCCGAGCAACTCAATAGACATGTAAGGATGGATGCAGGGCTACGATTGCTTGACCTTCCCTACTTTGATCGAGACGGATTTCAACGCTACGTCGCAGTCCGCTCAGGCAAGCCTGAATTAAATATTCAGCAACTTCGTTCTACCGCAAATAATGCACGGATGAGCAGGCCAAGCAAGCTGACCTTTGGCAGCTTAAGCGTCTCATGTGTCAAGGATTGCTATGGACACTTGATAGGTTTGATCTGCTACCGAATTCTGTGCTCAATCTTGTCAAAGCATCGAGCATCTGATGCATCCATTTCGAAAAGCGCCGCAAGTTCTATCGTAGTGTCAAAGCTGATCAGCACTATAAATCAGCCCTTACTCTCACCTATTAACTTGCACTACCAGGCAAGTACCGCCTCAATTGTGTTTTAGCAAAGACAACTGACCACTGGACGTTCGAAACCCATTGACAGTTCTGAATCCTGATCTAGATTAAAGAGGTTAGCGGGTTTGCCTCCGTTTTCCCGTTGACACTTCCGCCCCACTCGTGGGGTTTTAGTGGCCCTGAGAGCGCCACGACTTAGCCCCCGCAAGGGGGCTTTTTTATGGGCGATTGATTGACAAATGCCCAGGTTGATCAATGGTGAAAGAAGAGCACTGTCGCTCTGTAAAAAAGGAGAACGCATGAAACACATCATTGACGAATTAAAGACCCAGGATAGAACAATCATTGGCCTTTGCTTTTCACAACATGAAGCGCAATGGATTGAAGGGGAATTGGAAATCCCGAGCTATCGGTTCATTGACCTCTTGGATCATTACGAAGATGGCTCAATTCACATCGACCACACGACTGTTCTCTTGTTGAGCGATACCTATACAAGCCTCCCCTCTTCTCTTGTCGCTCGCTTCTCGTTGTTGAGATGCGATACGCAGTGCAGTGTTGTTCGATACAGCTTTCATGAGTTGCATTGCGAACCCGTTGATTGAGGTTAAATCACATTAATGCATATTGAAGGAAATTATATTGACATTTTACAATAAATGAATACATTAGAATAACAATTTAACAAAAAAGGAGAATATATGTCTGATAGAAACAACATGAAGCCAATTGAGGTATCCAATGAATACTTGAACCATATTCAAGAAGGAAGGGAGAATTACGATGGTTACGATAGGGACGAAAGAGAGGAGTTCTATGAGAAACGGGAGCAACTATGGAGGGCTGTTTATGACAATCATCAAAAAAACTCGGGCCAAGGTGAAGTCAGTCTAGAAGAGAAGATTGCCTGCTACTATCTGGTTAAAGATCAGGAATACGATTCTTTAAGCGACGTGGAGCAAGTCAATTATTTCCAGCTACGTGGCAAGTTTGAAGAGAGATATTTAGAGGATGAGCTTACAGCGGACGTTATTGATCCCGAATTTATTCGTTTCCTCGTTGACGAAGAACATGCAGATCCTACGCTGCGAGAAGGTTACGACTTCGAACGATATTATTTACGGGAATTATCCATGACGGATCAAGCACGGGAGCTTCTTATCGAGTTAGGCGCAGATACTGATAGAGAAAAATATCTCGATAGAGATGCGTTGACTTATGATTTAAGAGCGCATTTGAAAGAGGTAAATGAGGGTCGCTCAAACGGGTTGCAAACCAGTTATGACGAAGAGCTGATCAGTAATCTCATTGAACATGGGGCTGACAAGAACGGGGAATATTTAGCTCCTTCGCACGGGTATTACACCGACCCGCTAAATGGGGTGGATTACGAGGAAGAAGACTACACTCCTATCACGTGGGAAATTAAAGATCGAGAAGTATTAGTCCGCTTGATGGACAAGCACAGCATCTCCCCAGACGCAACAGATCGTCTTGGTGAAAGTGCTTTGCATTACAGGGACGAAGAGTTGAGTCAGTTTTTGATCGAAAGAGGTGCTGATGTCAATTTGCATCGAGCGGAACTACATCGCTCCTCCCCATTACAAGATGCTGTGCGTGCTGATTTTGATGAGTATGCACAGTTCTTGATTGACAAAGGCGCAAGAATTGATGAAGTGATGAGTGACAATAAGAGTTTAGGCCACTTGGCAGAGTCACCGGAAATGGTTGAACTTCTTTCGAGAGCGGGTGTCGATTTCAATGCAAAGGACAACTACGGAAACACACCTCTGCATATCGTTGCAGCAAAAGCGAACTCTAATCCAAAGATATCCGACGATCTATTAAAAACTGCAAAGGCAATGATTGAGTCTGGAGCTGATCCCGAAGCAATCAACATGGCTGGCAAAACCCCATCAAAAAACTTTAATGCAAGCGGCAGAGGCGAAGGTTTTGATGCTTTGATAGCCCAATATCGCAGCACCAACAATCCGCATGCGTCCCACAGTCAAGAGAACAGTCATTCTTTAAGCCGATGAAAAATAGAAGCGCAATAAAAAAAGGCCCCTTATTTGGGGCCTTTTCAATTCAACTGGCTCATCGCCAATTCCTTATTGGTGAATAATTACAGATCCAGGTCAAGCCGCATTTGACTCATCCGATTGAGCGACAAGAAATGCCCCTCAATGTCGCCATTGCGCCAAGCCTTTTCCAACCGCTTCTCTGCTTCCTTACCGTAAGCAATAAACATGGAACCAGTGGGACACGCTTGTCCTTCAACTCCCTTCGAGTTGCAGAACTTCAATCGGCCTTCCGTGAAAAGAATTGCCCGACACTTCCAATGATTGAAGACAAAACGATGCATCCACTGGGTATCGGTGCGAGCGAAAGCAAGAGTGATGTTATTTCCATGCGTCGAGGCCTTTTCCATCCACTTTTCCTGACCCCTCCCGTAAGGCGGGTTGTGCCAAATGAACTTGTCCTTCGGCCAGGGCGTTTCCAGCCCGTCATCCAGCGGCGTCCACATCTCTTCTGCCGTCGCCCAGGGCATCCCTTCTTCGGGAGTGCACGGGTCCAGGTCAAAAGGCCCTAGGGCATCAATGATGCGCTTTGGGGTCAGCCAAGTCGTCGTGGTTTCAACTGCATTTGCGTAATTCGCTTTATTCATAAGTCTCCTCGTGTTTCGCAAACCGGTATTGATTTGCGATGGAGAAATTAAAAGCGAATCAGGGGGAGCGGTCCACTAGATCTTGCGGCGGGGACGCTGGGACAAAGCTGGGACAATCTTTGCCGTTTTTTGCCGTTTCGCCCCGTCCCAAGAATGCTCACTGGAACGACGAATCAATGACTTAGAGGGCATTTTGCTGAATCGATGGTGAACAAAACAGGGCGTCTTGTCATTACGAATGCGCCGCTCTACCAACTGAGCTATTCCGGCGAGGTCGTGAATTCTAGGGGGTGCGGACCGCTTTGGTCAATCAGGGACGCGTCGCACCCGCGAACGGCACTCCCCCCAATGCCCCGGTCCGCTCCGCTGCAGCCGCACCAGCCCTTGACGCGCCGGCCCCTACAGTGGGTTCCCCACTTCCGGAGGCATCCCATGCGCCCCTGTCCCCGCCTGGCCGGCCTGCTGCTGTCATCCCTGTTGTTGAGCGCCGCTGCGCAGGCACAAGGCACGGTGCCGACGCCGCCGGACCAGCAGTGGCAGCCCCTGTTCCAGCAAGTCCAGGGCGCGCACCTGTTCAAAGATCAGAAGACCTTCGCCGATGCGGTGCCCCGCCAGCCGGCGGCGACCGTCCTGACCGAGTGGCAGCGCGCCAGGACGCAGCCCGGGTTCGACCTCGCCGGTTTCGTCACCGAGCACTTCGCGGTACCCAATGACGCCCCACCGTATGTGCCACCAACCGGGGAAACGCTGCGTGCGCACATCGAGGGGCTGTGGCCGGTGCTGACCCGCACCACCGGCGCCGTGGATCCGAACGGCTCGCTGCTGCCGCTGCCCAGGCCCTACGTGGTGCCCGGCGGCCGCTTCCGCGAGGTGTACTACTGGGACAGCTACTTCACCCTGCTCGGGCTGGCCGCCAGTGGCCGTTGGCAGCAGGTGCGCGACATGGTCGACAACTTCGCGTTCCAGCTCGACAGCTACGGCCACATTCCCAACGGCAACCGCAGCTATTACCTGAGCCGCTCGCAGCCGCCCTTCTTCAGCCTGATGGTGGACCTGCTCGCCACGCATGAAGGCGATGCAGCCTACCGCCGCTATCTGCCACAGCTGCGCATCGAGCATGCGTTCTGGATGCGCGGTGCGGAAACGCTGGCACCGGGCGAGGCACGCGAGCGGGTGGTCCGGCTGGCGGATGGCCAGCTGCTCAACCGCTACTGGGACGACCGCGCCGTGCCGCGTACCGAGTCCTGGATGGACGATCTGGGCACCGCCGCGCAGGCGCCCCAGCGCGCGCCCTCGCAGGTGTATCGCGACCTGCGCGCAGGCGCGGAGTCGGGCTGGGATTTCAGTTCACGCTGGCTGGCAGAGCCGACTGCATTGGCGAGCATCCACACCACGGCGATCGTGCCGGTGGATCTGAACAGCCTGCTGTTCCATCTGGAGATGACCTTGGCCCGCGCCAGCAGGGCGGCCGGTGATCGCGCCGCCTCACGCAGCTTCACCGGAGTGGCGAAGGCGCGCCAGCACGCCATCAACCAGCAGCTCTGGGATGACGAGCACGGCTGGTACGTCGACCGCGATCTGGAGCGAGGCCAGACCCGCCCTGCCCTGACCGCGGCGGCGCTGTTCCCCTTGTGGCTGGACGTGGCGGATCGCGCGCAGGCGCGCCGTACCGCCCAGGCGGTGGAGACACAGTTGCTGCGCGACGGCGGCCTGCTGACCACCACCGTGGTAACCGGCCAGCAATGGGATGCTCCCAATGGCTGGGCGCCGCTGCAGTGGGTCGCGGTGGACGGGCTGCAGCGCCATGGGCAGGACACCCTCGCCCGCCGGATCGGCGTGCGTTTCCTGCGCACCGTGCAGGTCGTGTATGAGCGCGAGGGCAAGCTGGTGGAGAAATATGTGGTCGACGGCTCGGCCACGGGCGGCGGTGGCGGCGAATACCCGCTGCAGGATGGGTTCGGCTGGAGCAACGGCGTCACGTTGGCGCTGCTGGATCGGCTGTGTGCGCCAGAACGCGCATGCGACAGCGCGCAGGATGTGGAAGCAGCGGAATGACGCCCCAAAAGAAGAGAGCCCGGCAAGCCGGGCTCTCTCTCATGCAGGTGACCGATTACTGGAACTTGTAGCGCAGCGAGGCCATGTAGCGGCGGCCCAGCGAATCCAGCACGTACGGGAACGGACCGATGTCGTCGGTGAGGTTGATCACCGACAGGTTCAGGCGGGCGTTGTCGGTCAGGCGGTAGCTGACGTTGGCGTCCCAGGTGGTCCAGCTGTCACGCACGAAGTACTGACGGCTTTCCGGCGTGGCGACCAGGCTGAACTGCGCGCTGCTGGTGTAGTTGGACGAGAAGCCGGCGCTCCACTTGCCGACATTGTGCTGGGCGGTCCAGCGGAACACACGCTTGGGTTCGTTGAACGTACCCACCTGTTCGACGAACGGAACATCCGCGTTGGCGGCCTGGCCACGGTTCTTCGGCATGTAACCGTAGAAGCCCAGGTCCAGCGAGCCGAAGCGGCCCATGTTCCAGCGGTAGTCGACTTCAGCAGTCCAGCCGCGGAACATCAGCACCGGGCCATTGCTGTACTCGGTCTTGATGTTGGTGGCGACGCCGGTGCCCGGGGTACGGGTGACCAGGCTGCAGAAGCGGTTGGCGTTGGGCACATCGGCGGCATTGAATTCCGGATTGTCGAAGCAGCCGGTAATGATGTCGTTCGCGCTCAGTGCGGTGATCACATCGGTGATCTCGATGTCATACCAGTCTGCCGCCACGCGCAGGCCACCGGCCCACTCCGGTGCGAACACCATGCCCGCGGTCCACGACTTGGCCTTCTCGTTCTTCAGGCCGGTGTAGCCGTTGGTCGAGCCCAGCGTGTTGGTCGGTGCCGCCTGGAAGGTGGCCGGATCCGCGCCCGGGTATGCCGCGAAGAAGGCATTGCAGTTGGCCTTGCGCACGGCCGGATTGCTGCCGCCGTTGATGTTGGCCACCGAGCACACTTCCGGGATGTTGTAGAACGCCGGCTGCAGCGTGGTGTACAGCTCTGCGATCGACGGTGCGCGCAGCGACTGGGTCTTGTTGCCGCGCAGCTGGATGCCGGCGAACGGCTCATACTGCAGGCCGTAGGTGAAGGCATTGAAGCCACCGGCCACCGAGTTGTCCACGCGACGGAACTTCGCCGTCACGTCCAGGCGGTGCAGGCCCGGCAGGCCCCAGTCCGGATTGAACAATGGCGCCAGGAACTCAGCGAACACTTCGTTGGTGTGGTAATCGCCCTTGGCGGCCTGGATCGGAACCGAACGGCCCTGGCCCAGGCGCTGGTACTCGCTGGGGGTGAACGAACCTTCCTCGCGGCGGTGTTCGAAGCCGGCGGCGACGCCGAACTCGCCACCGGGCAGATCGAACAGGCCACCGGACACGGAGGCGTTGAACACGGTCTGGCGGGTTTCGGCCTTGGCCACGGTCGGCGTGGACACGTAAGCAAGCGCTTCAGGCGATGCCTGGTTCTCGCCGAACAGGTTGAGCGGACGGCAGTTCGGATCGGCAATGGTGCCGGGGGCCGCCGAATTACAGACGATGTTGCCGTTGGCGTCGGTGGTGACGTTCAGCGCGTTGATGAAGTTCTGCTGGATCAGACCGGTACCGAGGTAGTCGAAGTCACCGCGACCGTGCGTGATGCTCGTTTCCCAGTTGAAGGCGCGGCTGCCGATGTCGAAGAAGCCATCCAGGCCGGCGACCACGCGGGTCAGGCGGGTTTCCGTGCTGGCGTTGTTCATGCTCAGGTCGCGCGAAGAGCGGGACAGCTGGAACGAGGTGATGCCGTTCGCGGCGAGGATCCGGCGCGATTCAGCGCTCAGGAACGGATTGCTGGCACTGAACAGCAGGGTGCCGCTCTGTGCGCCCGTCCCGTCCGGGTTGGCGACGCCGAAGGAGGCCGCGTTGTAGACGTTCTGGTCGAGCGTTTCGCGTGCAGTCGCCTCATAACGGGACAGCTCGAAGAAGCCGCGCACGTTGTCGGTGAAATCGAAGCTGCCCGTCGAGTACACGGAGCGGCGCTCCAGATCGGCGATCAGCGGGAACGTCTCGTTGAGGTCCAGGCCGTCGCCACCGGAGGCATTGCCACTGGGGTAGGAGATGCCCTGGTCGAACTCCACCAGGTTACCCGCGCTGTTGAAGTGCCACAGTTTGTTGTCCGCGCCGAAACCGGTCAGCTCACCCGCCGCATTGCGCTGGTACGAGCGCCGGACACCTACGTCGGACGGCAGGATCAGGCCACCGAACGTCATGTTCGAAATGCGGCGGTTGCGGATGAAGACCTGGTCGGGAATGCCGTCGGCCGGGCCTGTGTTGAACGGGATGCTGCCATCGATGCGGCCATCCGCGCCCGGCGTACGCCACGGCTGGAAGCGCGCGATGTTCGCGGCGGTCGGGTTGGTCTGCAGGCTGTAGCCGTTGCGGTAGAAATCACGCGACAGCGAATCCACGCCATCGCTGTTGTCCAGCTCGGCGGCGATGGTGAAGTGGCCACGGCCATCGGCGAAGCTGCTGCCGAAGATCGCCGACCACGAGTAGCGATCATTGTCGCTTTTGGTCGTGCTGCCGTAGCCGATCTCGACTTCCGCGCCTTCGAAACGGTCACGCAGGATGATGTTGTTCACGCCGGAGATGGCGTCCGAGCCATAGGTCGGTGCACCGCCTACGCTCAGGCTTTCCACGCGCTCGACCATCACGGTTGGGATGGAGTTCATGTCGACCTGGATACCCGAGCCGCCACCGGCGCCGAACACGGTCGGCGGCGCAGAGGTCACGAATCGACGACCGTTGACGAGGGTCAACAGGCGGTTGCTGCCCAGGCCGAACTTGCTGGCGAAGTTGACGCCGGCGCCGAAGCCGGCCTGGTCGCCGCGGGAGCTGACACCGGCGGTGACACCGGGCACCTTGGTCAGGGCATCGATCAGGTTGGTATAGCCATAGGCTTCAATGCTCTGCCGGGACACCACGGCGGCCGGCTCCAGGGTATCGAACCCGGCACGGTAGATGCGCGAACCGGTCACGTTGATGCGGTCCAGCTGGGTGAGCGCCTTCTCGGGATCTGCCTGTGCGGGGTCGGGCGTGTTGGCGTCCGACGATCCGGCGTCCTGCGCCAATGCCGGCGCGGCTATTGCGAGGAACAGTGCCGAGGTCAGGGCAATACTCAACGGATTACGACTGAGAGACTTGGTGTGCGCCATGATTACCTTCCGTGATTCGTCCACAGAGCCCTGGATCGGCTGAACAAGGCTTTGTCTGAATGGTTCTTTAACGTGCCGATAACGAATCTATACACAATTCAGTAACAAATGACAACACAACGAATCTTCATGTCTCACAGCCGACACGGCCGTCGGGTACACAACGCGGATACGGCTAAACCCTGAACGAAACTGGAACAAATCTGCGGCGATCAGCGGCCTTTCTGCACCGATCCAGCGTCGTACGCACATGAAAAAACCCCGGGCAAGCCGGGGTTTGATGAGGAAAGTGTGCTGAAAACGTCGCAGGGAGCGCTGGAATGATCCTTGGAATTTTCTTCCAGCTCCCGCCACTCGCCAGGTCTACAGCACATCAGCCAAGCAGGTACGCGCTGTAAATGTTGCAACTGCACCCAGCCTGAAGGACCTCCTCACCGCGCTTTCCACAGCTCCGCCAAGCGATCCGGCTTGCCTGCGATGCGCTCCAGCGACGGGTACTTCAGCCCGTCGTGGTACTCCAGCGTCACCGTATCGATGCGATCAAAGCTCTTCACCAGCAGCGTCAGAGGCGCCTTGTCGGTCTTGGCCGCGGTGATCGCCTCCTTCAACTGCTCTGCCTTGAACACGCGGCCATTGAGCGCCACCACGCTCATGCCAGGAATCAGACCGGCATTGAAGGCCGGGCTGTCCCACAGCACATCGCCGATGTAGCCGGTCTCGCTGACCGACAGGCCGATGGAGTACAGCAGGTTGCTGTTCTTGGCGCGGGTTTCCTGCGCCTTGAAGGCCTCGTTCGGCGTATCGGTGTAGACCAGTTTCCAGCCCGCCGCTTCCAGGCCGCCGGTCAGCGGCCCGTGCCCGTCCAAGCGCTCGCGCAGGAAGCGGGCCCAGTCGAAGGGCGCCACACCGTTGAGCGTGCTCACCACCTCCTCGAAGGTGTACGGATGGACGTTCCAGTCACCGTCGTTCATGCCGAAGAACGCTTTGGCGAAGTCGTCCAGGCCGCGCTTGTTGCCCGTCAGCGCGCGCAGCTTGCCGTCCACCTCCAGCCACACCATCTGGCCGCCGGAGTAGTAGTCCTCGCTCATCTGATAGTTGCGGAACGCCAGGGCGCGGCGCTGGGCGATGGTCGGGTCGTTGGTGGTGTCCTGCAGGTTGCGCCAGGCCAGGCCGGGGCGACCGCGATCATAGGTACCCGCCACATTGGCCAGCACATCGCGCGTCTGTTGCGGGCTCCACAGGCCGGAGCGCGCGGCCAGCACCTGGCCCCAGAACTGGGTCTGGCCTTCATACAGCCACAGCAGGCTGTCGCCCATCGGCACGTTGAAGTTGGCCGTGGTCAGATCGGCGCCACGACGGTACTTGCCGTTCCAGGAGTGATTGAACTCGTGTGGCAGCAGATCGCGGCCCAGCCAGGTCTTGTCCCACTCGGTGAAGTAACCCGTGTCACCGCTGTTCTCGCTGGAGCGCTGATGCTCCAGGCCGATACCGCCAAGCTTGTCGGTCAGCGCAAGCAGGAACTCGTAGCGGTCGAAGTGGCGTGCGCCGTAGAGCTTGTACATCTGCTGTACCAGCGCGCGATGCGCCTGGATCTGCTCGGGCTTGGCCGCCAGCGATGTGGCCTCATCGGCGAAGACATTCAGGTGCACCGGTACCTTCGCACCGGGGTCCAGATCGAAGCGCTGGAAGTGGCGGCCGGCGAACAGCGGCGAGTCGACCAGGTGATCGTAGCTGATCGGCTTGAACACCACGGTGTCGCCTTCGCGGCGCTCGGTATCCAGCGCGGTGGCGTACGACCAGCCCGGCGGAAGCGTGACGGTGGCCTGCGCCTGGATGTTGCGCGTGATCACCCCGGCCGGGTACAGCGAATTGGCATTCCACTGCAGGTTGAGCATGTCCGGGGTCATCACCACGCGGCCCTGGTTGCCCTGCGAGGACAGGAACTTGAACTCGGCCACCACTTCGCTGGCGCCCTGCGGCACGTCCACGGTGAAGGCATAGACGTCGTACTGATCGCGCGTCCACTGCAGTGGCTTGCCATTGGCGGTGACAACCAGGCCGGCGAGCTTGTCGATCGGGCCACTCGGCGAGTGCGCCCCGGGCAGCCACTGCGGGTACAGCAGGGTCAGCGGGCCGGGTTTGGCCGGCACCGTGGCCTTGACCTTGAAGATGCGTCGGCCGATGTCGCGCGCGTCCACGTCGATGCGCAGCAGGCCCGGGAACGCCACGTCCTGCGGCGGCGGTGTCTGCGCCTGCACGCCGGTGGCGGACACGGCCAGCAACACGGACAGGGCAATGGCACGCATCTTCATCAGGCAGGCTCCAGCAGGGGAAGCTCTTGATCCTAGCCCGCTGCCGCCGCCCTGCCCCATGGCCAAAGGTCATGCCGGTGCGAGCCGCCCGATGGCGCAAACAAAACGCCCCGCGCAAGGCGGGGCGTTCTGGAACAACGCGGTGCTTGATCAGTCGACCAACCGCAGCCGCAGTTCCTTCGGCAGCGCGAACACCATCGATTCCGGCTCGCCCTCCAGTTCGCCGACCCCGGTGGCACCGAGTTCCTTCAGGCGGGCGATGACGCCATCCACCAGCACCTGCGGGGCCGAGGCACCGGCGGTCAGGCCGATGTGCTTCTTGCCGGCCACCCACGCCGGATCGATCTCGTCGGCACCGTCGATCAGGTAGGACTCCACGCCATCACGGCGCGCCAGTTCACTCAGGCGGTTGGAGTTGGAGCTGTTCGGCGAGCCGACCACCAGCACCAGATCGCAACGCTTGGCCAGGTCGCGCACAGCGTCCTGGCGGTTCTGCGTGGCGTAGCAGATGTCGTCGTTCTTCGGGCCCTGCATCGCCGGGAAGCGGGTGCGCAGCGCTTCGATGATGCCGCGGGTGTCATCCACCGAGAGCGTGGTCTGGGTGGTGTAGGCGAAGTTCTCCGGCTGGTCGATGACCAGCGTGGCGACGTCGTCCACATCCTCCACCAGGTAGATCTGGCCAGTACCGCGCTCGCGGCTCCACTGGCCCATCGTGCCTTCCACTTCCGGGTGGCCGGCGTGGCCGATCAGCACCACGTCGCGGCCGGCGCGGCAGTGGCGGGCCACTTCCAGGTGCACCTTGGTGACCAGCGGGCAGGTCGCGTCGAACACCTTCAGGCCGCGGCGGTCGGCTTCCTGGCGCACGGCCTGGGACACGCCGTGGGCGCTGAAGATCACCGTGTTGTCGTCCGGCACTTCGTCGAGTTCTTCGACGAAGATCGCGCCGCGGGCCTTGAGGTCATCGACCACGAACCGGTTGTGCACGACCTCGTGGCGCACGTAGATCGGCGCACCCAGGGTCTCGATCGCGCGCTTGACGATCTCGATCGCACGATCGACACCGGCACAGAAACCACGCGGATTGGCGAGCAACACATCCATCGGTCAGATACTCCGGCCGGCGTGAGCCGGGTTGTTACGGATACAGGAGGGGATTATCCCGCTTTTTTGGCAGCCTTGCCGTCGAACAGGCCGAACAGGGCGATACCCACCGCGCCCAGCACGATCGCCGAATCGGCGATGTTGAACGAGGGCCAGTAATGGTCCCCGATATGCCACTGGATGAAGTCGACCACGTGACCGTGCATGAGGCGGTCGATCACGTTGCCGATCGCCCCGCCGATCACCAGCGCGTAAGGCACGGCGCTGCGCCAGGCACCGCGCGCGGTGCCCCACATCCAGTAGGCCATCAGGCCGCTGATGCCCACCGCCAATGCGGTGAAGAACCACAGCTGCCAGCCACCGGCATCGCTCAGGAAGCTGAATGCGGCACCGGTGTTGTAGGTGCGGTACCAGTTCCAGAAGCCCTCGATGACGACCACCGGCTCGTACTCGGGCAGGCTGGACAGCACCCAGGCCTTGCTCCACTGGTCGGCGATGATGATCGCCGCCGACAGCAGCAGCCAGATCAGCGCGTTCGGACGCGGACGGGCGGCGGCCATCAGAACCACCGCCGGTCTTCGCCGGCCCCGTCGATGTTGGTCACGCAGCGGCCACACAGTTCCGGATGCGCAGCGACCGAGCCGACATCGGCGCGGTAATGCCAGCAGCGCACGCACTTCTGTTTTCCGGTCGGCTGGGCGCTGACGAACACCTCGTCGGTGGTCGCCGGGCGCACCTGCACGTCACCGCTGATCAGCAGGAAGCGCAGCTCCTCGGCCAGCGGCTGCCAGCGCGAGGCGGTCTCCTCGTTGGCGGCGACGGTGATCTCCGCTTCCAGCGCCGCACCGATCGCACCGTTGGCGCGCATCGGCTCGAGCACCTTGGCGACCTGCTCGCGCAGGGCCAGCAGCTGGTCGAAATCGGCCGCGTTGAGTGGTGCGTCGGCCGGCAACGGCGCCAGATCCTCGTACCACGTGGCGAACAGCACGTTCTCCTTGCGCTCGCCCGGCAGGTAGCCCCACAGCTCGTCGGCGGTGAAGCTCAGGATCGGGGCGATCCAGCGCGTGAACGCCTCGGCGATGTGGTACATCGCGGTCTGCGCCGAGCGGCGGCCGCGCGAGTCCACCGGCATGGTGTACAGGCGGTCCTTGGTGACATCCAGATACACCGAGCCCAGATCCACGCTGCAGAAGTTCAGCAGCAGCTGCACGATCTCGGCCATGTTGTAGCCGGTGTACGCCGCCTTGATCTTCTCCTGCACCTCGAAGGCGCGATGCACGATCCAGCGGTCCAGCGCGACCATGTCGGCCGGGGCCACCCGATGCTGGGCCGGGTCGAAGCCGTCCAGGTTGCCGAGCAGGAAGCGCGCCGTATTGCGCAGGCGCCGGTAGGCATCCGCATTGCGCTTGAGGATTTCCTGCGACAGCGACATTTCATTGCTGTAGTCGGCCGAGGCGATCCACAGGCGCAGGATGTCCGCGCCCAGGGTCTTCATGATGTCCTGCGGCTCGATGCCGTTGCCCAGCGACTTGGACATCTTGCGGCCCTTCTCATCCACGGTGAAGCCGTGGGTGAGGCACTGCTTGTACGGGGCCTGCTTGTCGATGGCCACGCCGGTCAGCAGCGAAGACTGGAACCAGCCGCGGTGCTGGTCCGAGCCTTCCAGGTACAGATCGGCCGGCTTGCCGAAGCCACGCGCCAGCAGCACGCCTTCATGGGTCACGCCCGAGTCGAACCAGACATCGAGGATGTCGGTGACCTTCTCGTACTGCGGCGCTTCCTCACCCAGCAGCTCGGCGCTGTCCAGCGAGTACCACACGTCGATGCCTTCGGCCTGCACGCGGTCGGCGACCTGCTGCATCAGCTCGACGGTGCGCGGGTGCGGCTCACCGGTTTCGCGATGGGTGAACAGCGCGATCGGGACGCCCCAGGTGCGCTGGCGGCTGATGCACCAGTCCGGGCGACCATCGACCATCGAGCCGATGCGCGCCTTGCCCCAGCTCGGGAACCAGCCGACGTTGTCGATCGCGGCCATCGCATCGCGGCGCAGGTTGGCCTTGTCCATCGAGATGAACCACTGCGGAGTGGCACGGAACACCACGGGGGTCTTGTGGCGCCAGCAATGCGGGTAGCTGTGCACGATCTCAACGAAGGCCAGCAGCGCACCGGACGCACGCAGCACATCGACGATCAGCGGCTGCGCCTTCCACAGGTGCACGCCCGCCAGCTCGACATCGCCGGCCGGCGGGGTCGAGGACAGGTACACGCCACGGCCGTCGACCGGGTTGATCTGGCCGGCGTTGTACTTCTCCATCAGCCCGTACTGCTGGCTGACCACGAAGTCCTCCTGGCCGTGGCCCGGGGCGGTATGCACCGCGCCGGTACCGTCTTCGTCGGAGACGTGCTCGCCGTTGAGCAGCGGGATGTCGCGCTGCGGGTAGAACGGATGGGCCAGCAGCAGGTTTTCCAGCGCGGCGCCGGTGGCACGGCCGTGCACGACCAGACCTTCAACGCCGTAGCGCTGCAGCGAACGCTCGGCCAGCGCGGCGGCCAGCACCAGCCAACGGCGCTTGCCGTGGTGGGCCGGGCCTTCGGCCAGCACGTACTCGATCTCCGCGCCGAGCGACACCGCCAGCGAGGCCGGCAGCGTCCACGGGGTGGTGGTCCAGATCGGCACGGCAACGTCTGCATCGGCCGGCAGCGTTGCGCCGAAGCGCGCGGCCAGCTGCTGCGAATCGCGCGACACGTACGCCACGTCGATCGCCGGCGAGGTCTTGTCCTGGTATTCGATCTCGGCCTCGGCCAGCGCCGAGCCACAGTCGAAGCACCAGTGCACCGGCTTGGCGCCGCGCACGATGTGACCGTTGGCGAACACCTTGGAGAGCGCGCGGATCTCGTTGGCTTCGAAATCGAAGCTCAGCGTCTTGTACGGGTTGTCCCAATCGCCGATCACGCCCAGGCGCTTGAAGTCGCGGCGCTGCAGCTCGATCTGCTCTTCGGCGAACTCGCGGCACTTCTGGCGGAACGCGACCGCATCAAGCTTGACGCCGACCTTGCCCCACTTCTTTTCGACCGCGATCTCGATCGGCAGGCCATGGCAATCCCAGCCCGGCACGTAGGGCGCATCGAAGCCGGCCAGGTAGCGCGACTTGACGATGATGTCCTTGAGGATCTTGTTGACCGCGTGGCCCAGGTGGATCTGGCCATTGGCGTAAGGCGGGCCGTCGTGCAGCACGAACAGCGGGCGGCCCTGTGCGTTGTCGCGCAGGCGGGCGTAAAGGCCCTCGTCCTCCCAGCGCGACAGAATGCCCGGCTCGCGCTTGGGCAGGTCGCCGCGCATCGGGAATTCGGTTGCCGGCAGATGAAGGGTGGCTTTGTAGTCCTGGCTCACGCAGTGGCTCGCAATCTGTGTT
>Ga0160437_1000056_pt1 | contig 78113 bp, 48 predicted proteins | sample HID1975I_E0MG_FD_108227 | JGI IMG/M metagenome (GOLD analysis project Ga0160437, IMG submission 108227) | Enriched soil microbial communities from UW Madison campus, WI, USA - HID1975I_E0 MG | ecosystem: Environmental > Terrestrial > Soil > Unclassified | place: USA: Madison, Wisconsin... | reverse complement strand
CCCGCCGTAGCACGGCCCGGCATCACGAAGCTGGCGTCGGACGAACCAGCGACTGAAATCAGCTGGATGCCCTCGCCGGTCTGCGCACCGGTGCCGTTGATGTTGTTGACCACGATGTTGCCGGTGCCGGAACTGTTGCCCGCAATCACCACCTTGTCCGAGGGGGAACTGTCATCCCCAAACACGGTGTTGAACACGAACGTGCCGCCTTGGCCGGCGAAGTCGCCGTTGACATTGAGGGTGTTGAAGGCCGTGCCATCGCCGAGCTTGACCGTACCGCCCGAACCGAGCGTCAGATCGCCAATGCTGCTGTCGCCGGTGAGGTTCCAGCTGGCGCCGTTGGTGACGGTGGTATCGGCCTGCGCACCGATGATGGTGCCGTTGAGCACAGCCGCATCGGTGAAGGTAATGCTCGCATTGGCGGTGTTGTCGAAGAGAAGGTGTCCGTCCAGCGTGGAGCTGGCTACGTTCAATTCGGTGATGGAATTGGCGGCCGCGCGCAGCAGCACGTCGTCCGCACCGGCCAGTTGTGCGCCATTGCGCAGGAAGATGCGTGCGGGAATGAACGGCGCACGAGATGAAGCGGCGACGAAAATGGCAGCATCGCTCTTGCCCTCCACACGAGAGCCATCCACCGTTACGGCCCAGGTATCGACATCGAGATCCGGCGGTTGAGCGCCGGTGCGCAATGCGAAACGTATCCCGGTCGCATCACCGGTGATCGTGCTTCCATCGGTGATGAGCGCGCGCCCACCATCGTTCCATAGCCCGTGCCCGGCAAATGCGCCTGTGCCGCGCTGCAGCGCCACGACGCTTGAATTGGAAAGGACCAAGGTCCCGTCCGCGCTCAGCAGGATACCGCGGCCGGACCCTGTGATTTGACTACCCGTAATCGTAGCGCGGGATTTTGGATCACTGCTGCCAAGATCGCCATTCAGACCTATCGCATGGCTTTGAGCACTGCTGATAATCGAATTCGCAATCACGGCATCCGCTTGAAGAAGTTTAAGCGCTGCATCAGAGCCGCCACCGGCCCTTTCCACGCGCGCTCCATCCAGTGTGATCAACCCCTTCGACGCAGCAGTGATCACTGCGGCTCGCGCCCCATTGATGGTGAGGTGCCCTCCAGTGACCTGGAAAGCGCGTCCTTCATTCACGGAGCCGGGGGTGACAGTCAGCGACTCACCCTCGCCCACAACCACCTGGGCGGCAGCACCGCCTGCCAAGGAGAACAGGCCAACAGCCAACGCTGCAGCCAATGCATTTCGACGACGGAACATGCTGGGGGTATTTGGCACGGCGAGATCCTCTCAGGCTAGAAAGAGGTCGCCGATGGATGATCCGCGACCTGGGAGACCGGCATCATCCGGATCCAGTGAGGCGTTGCCATACAAAAAGTTGCAATCTAACTGTGAACCGCATCACTGTTCATCCGTGACTCGGAACGGAGCGCGTTCGCAGGAGGACCTTGCCCTTCAACTATGTGAATTGGCTGTCAACGCTACGAAAGAAACCTCAATTCCACCTTTCGTTTTCCTTGCTCACAGCGATCACCCAGCCGCAAGAGCCCCGTCTCCCAATGGATTCCAGCGGTCGCGGCGTTTCCTCCACTTATAGGGCTGTCACATGGTCCTTTGGTTTCCGATAGCTCCAGCTAAGCGTGAAAATGCGCATCGGATACACGGCTGATGAAAATGTGCCGGTACATACTCATGCGTATTTTGCCAACTCGGTCGACCATGCCCCGATGCACCGGAGACGTCAGCGAGGCGCCTCGCCGGCGGCCTGGACACCCTGCGCAGGCACCAGCGCCGCGTCAGGTGGCAGCGCCTCGCGCGTCCAGACAAGCACCGTCCAACCCGGCGCCCGGCGGCTGATCGCATCGCGAAGGGCGAGCAGCGCGCTGTCGTCCAGGCCTTCCTCGGCGGCCACCCCCACGGAGAGCAACAGCTGGCCGTCATCCAGTTCCACGTGTGCGTCCATACCGTCCAGCTGCTGCTGGACCCCCTGGAGCATCATGGCGTTGGCTTCCGCGCGCAGCTGCGCTGCCTGCCGCGCCAATGCCGTGACGCTCAAGCTCAAGCCATCCAGGTCCGCGCGGTCACGCCGGCCATTGTCATTGGCCTCCAGTGTCTGGCGCACCCGCACACGGGGCGTCTGGGCCAGGCGAGCGGCCAACTGGGCGGACAGATCCTGCTGCACGGTGGGCAGGTAGGTCGGAACGATCACCACCAGATCCACGCTGAGCGTTGTCTCGCGGCGAATCACTTCCAGGCGCTCGATCGAACCGCCCTGTTCCTGCAGGTACTCCTGCACCACCGCGCGGGTCTGGTTGGCCATCCAGGTCTGCCGGCCGATATCGCGCAGCGCCACGCCCAGCGGAAAGGCCAGCAGCACGAACGTCACCGCGATCACCGCTCCCTGCCACATCGTGTGCTGCGGCACGTTGTCCATCCCGAAGCCATACCACTTGGCAATCAGCGTCACGCTCAACGCAATGGCCAACAGATTGGTCATGAACAGGAAGAAGGCACCGCCGGCGATGGTCATGTCGCCCGTTGCCAGGCCGAAGGCCACCACCGCCAACGGGGGCATCAATGCCGTGGCGATGGCCACGCCCACGATCGCCTCGCCCTTGCGGGTGATCACCGCATACCCCCCGGCCAGGCCGGACAGCAGGGCCACCAGCAGATCGAACAGGTTCGGGTGCGTGCGCGCCAGGATCTCGCCGGTGGCCTCACGCAGGGGGGAGAGCCACACGATCAGCATCGCCGTGGCCAACGCCAGGCCGATACCGCCGAGCAACGCCAGCAGCGAGCGCCCCATCATCCGGAAATCCACCACGCACAGCGAAAAGCCCAGCTGCACGATCGGGCCCATCAACGGGGAGATCAGCATCGCACCGATCACCACCGCAGCCGAGGACTGCAGCAGCCCCAGAATCGCGATCCCGCAGGACATGACGGCCATGAAGGCGAAGCGCGCGGTCAGCCCGCCGCCGTCGGTCACATTGGCCAGCACCGCGGCGTGATCCACGTTCTGGGCCATACGCTGGCGCAGCTGGTGCCAGAGGTTACATGCCCGCCGCACGGCAGGATGGTGAAACAGCGTAGGTCGATTCATAGCAGCACGGCACGGGAAAAGGAAGGCCGGCGCAGCCACGCCGCACCGTGGGCGGCATGATCCCGATTGCGCCACCGGGTTCCATACAATTAGTTGTAAAGACGCTGCAGCAGCATCACGAAACGGTGCTCGCGCGCATACGCTTCGGTCATTTCACGGTGAATCTCGATCACCTCCCACAGCGCGTTGCTGTAGTGGTCCACGTCCGCGTAGCCGCCGCGCAGCAGGGTATCGAGCGCTTCACTGTCGGCGTGGAGAAGCTCCGCCTGGCGCAGGTCCGCCCTGCCCCGGCGCACCCGGACGACGCTGCGGGCATGCAGGTCATGAAGGGCCGTGAACGCCACCACGCTGTCGGCCCGGGCGGCAGTGAGCACCCGCAGCCGTGCGATGACATCAGCGCAGCGTCGCTCCCCGCAGTGGTCGAGCGCGGTGCTGAGCGTGCCGATATCGGTGATCAGATCTTTCTGGAACCGGATCGAGGCGGGCGCCAGCAGCACCTGCCTTACCTGGGCGGCCTGCTGCGCAGCGCGATGCAGGGGCTCCAACGGGTGCGCCTCGTCCAGCGGCCGGCCCGGATGCGCCATGACCACGGCGCCTTCGTCCTCATCGCCGGCCCCGGTGGTGCGCTTGAGGATGCTGGTATCCAGCTCGGTCATCCAGACGCGGGCTGCATCCGGCGTTACCCGCAACGTGGGGGCATTGAGCAGCTTCCAGCTCACAACGGCCACGATGGCCATGAGCAACGCCGCGATGGGCAGCATCGGCCACGCCGTGTTGGCGGGCGGGCTGGCTTCGATGTGGACAGGGGGAATATGCATGAAACGCTCCAATACAAAAAGGCGCGGCCGCCAGAAGCGGACCGCGCCGGGTCCAGAAGGCCCGCAGGGTGGCCCGGTCATCCCGACCCGGGCCGCCCATGGGGCCGCAGCAATGCGACGCGTCGCTTACCAGCCGATACCCACGCCCACGCCGACGGTCTTCTCACCGCTGTTGGTGAAGGCGCCATTGAGGCTGAAGGTGGCCGAGCCACGCTCGTTCATCACCCGCTGGTAGCCCACCGCCAGTGCCGATTCGCCATCGGAATGGCCCACACCCGCGCCGAGGCGGTTGTAGGTATTCAGGCCGGCGGTGTTCATCGCCATCGCACTCTGCGCACTGCTCATCGCCGCCATCCGGTTGAAACGCTTGTCCATGCCATCCAGGCGCTTGTTCAAGCCTTCCACGGCCAGATCGGTGTACTCGTTGGCACGGTCGAGCACCTCATTGAGCTGGCGGACATTGACCGCATCGGTATCGGCGGTGCCCTTGGCCACGTGGCGGATGCTGCGCTCCTTGCCCTCGCTGCCCACGGCCACGGCAGTGTCACCCTCGGCCTTGACCACCGGCTCGGGCGTATCGACCTTGGCGACCGGGGTTTCCTCCGGTGCCGGGGACGGTGCCGGCGCAGTCTCGCTGGTGGTCACCGGTGCATCGGCGGACATCGCCACCGGTGCGCCCATCCGGCTCATCATCGCGACCGGCTCGGTGCCACGGCCTTCCAGGGTGTCGATCTGCCCCTGCAGGTTCTTCTGCACCTCGTACAGCTGCCCGCCGTTGACCGCATCGCGGCTGCCGGAGGCGATCAGGCCGTTGGCTACATTGCCCAGCACCATGCCGTGGGCACCGCCCAGGTTCAGGCGGCCGGGACCGTCGGTGCGGGGGGTGGGGTCTTCCTGGAAGAGCCGCTTGACATGGTTGCCCAGCGCGTCGATGTCGGAGGTGGTTGTGGTGATGGCGGAATCGAGCGCCAGAAGCGCGGAGCCGACATTGTCATGCGTACCTAGGCTCAAGACGTACTCAGGGCGCGTCACCGTGCCGGACGCGTCTACCATCGCGCCACCGCCCAGCCCATCAACTGCCTCCTGGAGCTGTGCGACTGTAGTAGCGCTGTCGTCCCGCGTGCCGCGGCCGACGTTGACGATACGTCGCTTCAGACCGGTAGCTCCGTCGTTACCGATGGACAGGCTGTCGGCTTCAGTGGCAATTGAGCGATATCCAAGAGCAATACTATTAGTAGCCCCAGCCTTAACTTCACTGCTTGTGCCCAGGGCGACGCCGTGCGTCACCTCAACCAGCGACCTCGTGCCGAGTGCAAATCCGCCATCCGCCCCCCGCTGAACATGGGCAGCTCGCCCCAATGCGACTGAGTTGCTGGCCTGCGCTTTCGAGAAGCTGCCCACTGCTGTCCCACCTTCGCCTTCAATCGATGCCTCCGCGGAATCACCAATCGCTACCCCGCCCCTACCGGCCGTTGCCGCTTCGCTGAACGCGTCAGAGGATACGAAAAGGAACCGATGCTGTTCCTCGAGGCTGTTAACGCGAGTGTTCGTCGCAAACAACTGCCCCCCATTCACCGCATCCTTGCTTCCGGCATGGCTGATATCCCCAGCCGACAGCCCGCTGATCCGCGCGTTGTCCAGATCCACGATCGTGCGATCTTCATTGAACGTCACCGCGCCTTCCAGGTCCGGCACAAAGCCCTCAAAGTCACTGCGCAGCGCGGCAATGTCGTCGCGGTTCACGCCGATGTTGGCACGGTTGGTATCAATGCTGGTGCGATTGGTGGCGATGCCGGTCCGGTTGGTATCAATGCCGGTGCGATTGGTCTCGATGCCCGTGCGATTGGTTCCGATCCCGGCCAGGTTGCCTTCGATGCTGCTGCGGTTGCCATCGATCTTCTCGGCGTTGGCCGACACGGCGGCCGCCTGGGCGGCAACCAGATCGTTGGTGGTCTTCAGCTGGCTGCCGGTGACGGCTTCATTGCTGTTGGTGGCCACGAGGCCGTCGGCCACATTGACGATCTTGCGCTTGGTGGTGGCGTTGCCCACCGATACCGCATTGCCCGACGTGGCGACCGAACCCTGGCCCAGGGCGACGCCATTGCTGGCACCCGCCTCTACCTTGGCCCCGGCACCCAGCGCGATGCCGCCCGTGGCACCGGCATCCACGACGGTCCGGTTACCCATGGCGATGGCGTCGTCTGCCGCGGCATTGACCAGGGTGCCGAGGCCGACGGCATTGCCACCGGCCGCTTTGGCCCGGAAGCCAACGGCGTTGCTGTGCGAGCCGCCCGCCTGTGCTTCGTAACCCATCGCGTTGGCATTGCCACCCGCCGCGGTCGCGTTGGTGCCGATGATGGCCTTGCTGCTGGCGATCCGCTGAAGGGCCGCTGCGGCATCGCCCTTGGCCTTGTCCGCCGTCCCCTGTGCGGCCACTGCCTTGTCATCGGCAATCTTGACCGTGGCGTTGGTGTTGAACAGCTGCTTGCCCGTTACCGCTTCGGTGCTGCTGGCGTTCAACGTGCCATCCACCAGGCCGGTGAGCACGCGGTTGGCATTGGCCTGGTTGCGCACATCCAGACGGTTGCCTGAATTGGAGATGCCCAGGCGCACGGTGCCGGCGGTCGATGCTTCGGTAATCAGGCCATGTACCTTGACCAGCGACTGATTGGTCTCGTGCAGCTGGTTGCCGGTCACCGCCTCGCTGCTGCCCGCGGCTACCACGCCATCGCCCACGTTGACGATCTTCCGCTTGCGTGTTGTGTTGCCGACCGACACGGTGTTCTCGGCGCTGGCGACCGAGTTGGAACCAAGGGCGACGCTGTTGCTGGCCCCGGCCTCCACCTTGGACCATGCCCCCAGCGTAGTGCCGGCAGCTGACAACCCATCCACGTTGGCGCCGTTACCAATGGCAATGGCATTGGCGGCTGTCGCATTGGCCATCACGCCCAGCGCAACCGCGTTGTTGCCGGCGCTGGTGGCCTCGAAGCCGATCGCATTGCTGTGCGAGCCGCGGGCCTGCGCCCCGGCCCCCACCGCGGTGGCCTTGTTTCCGGCCACGGCATCCTTGCCGATGAACGCATTGTCGCCGGCAAGCCGCAGCAGCGCGGCAGCGGCCTTGGTGTCGGCCGCGGCGGCGGCCTCGGCCGCGCGGGTGACATTGGCATTGGTGGCATTGAGCTGGTTGCCGGTCACCGCCTCCGTGCTGCCCGCCGCGACCAGGCCATCGTCCACATTGACGATCTTGCGCTTCAGCGTCGCGCTACCCACCGACACCGTGCCTGCGGCAGTCGCCGACGAGCCTGCGCCCAGCGCCACGGCATTGGTGGCATTGGCCTGGACGTTCGCGTTCTGGCCCAGCGCCACACTGCCGGCCGCTGTCGCGTTCACGCTTGAGCGGTCACCGAAGGACAGCGAAGCCGACGCCCCCGCGTTGGCCAGCGAGCCCATTGCGATCGAACTGCCGCCGCTCGCTTTGCTTTGATAGCCCAAGGCATACGCATATTGTTCACTCGCCTGGGCCTGATAGCCGAGCGCGGTGGCGTTGGCCTTGGTGGCCTTGGCTTCATTGCCCAGTGCAAGGGCCGCATTACCGGTGGCCACGCTGTCCTTGCCCAGTGCGGTCTGCACACTGGTCAGCTTGGCGAGGGCCAGGTTGGCAGTGGTGGTGGCCGTGCTCGCCTTCCGGTCGGTGGCCAGCAGCTGCTTGCCGTTCACCGCCTCGGAGCTGTTATCGGCCAGTGCGCCATCGGCAACGCCGCTCAGCTTGCGGCCTGCACCGCCCTTGTTGCGCACATCGATGATGGTGCCGGTGTTCTCAGCGCCGATGCGCACGTTGGCGCTTGCCGACGTCTGGCGGATCAGACCATCCACCGCGGCCACTTTCTGCTCGGTGGCGTACAGCTGGCCGCCCGTCACCACCTCCTTGCTGTCCTTGCCCACCACGCCATCGGCCACGTTGACGATCTTGCGCTGCAGCGTGGTGCTGCCGACGGACACGGTGTTGCTGACAGATGCCACCGCCCCGGACCCCAGCGCGACGGCACCCGTCGCCGCCGCCTCTACCGTTGCCATTTCGCCAATGGCAGTGGATTTCTCGGCAGCCGATTTCGTGCCACGCCCCAAGGCCAATGAAAAATCGCCGGACGCTTCGGTGACGTAGCCCATCGCAGCCGAATGGCGGCCGATGGCTTTGGCCTGCATGCCGATGGCGACGCCGGCACCACCGGAGGCCGTGGCGTCGTAGCCAATGGCGACGGTTGCGTCGCCGGTGGCCGCTGCACGGTGGCCAATGGCCTGGGTGTAGCTGCCAATGGCCTTTGCCTGGACGCCAATGGCCAAGGGCGAGGAGTCTCCGCTGGCGATGGAATCCGTGCCAATCGCTATGGCGTCGAGCCGACCGCTGGCGGCGCTGCGCACACCAATGGCCGTGGCCCGGCTGCCGCTGGCGGCGGCGCCCTCACCCAACTGCACTTTGGTGCTGACCAGTTTCTGGTTGGTCGCGAACAGCTGCTTGCCGGTCACCGCATCCGTGCTTGCCGCGCTGAGCGTACCGTCCGCCACATTGACGATCTTGCGGTGAAACGAGGTGGTGCCCACGGATACGGTGTTCGCCGCCGTGGCCACCGAGCCGTTGCCCAGTGCCACTGCGCCGGTCGTTTTCGCAGCGACCGTGGCATTGGCGCCCAGCGCCATGCTGTTGGTCGAGGTCGCATCCACTCCAGCGCGGTTACCGATGGCGACCGCCCCATCGGAGGATGCCGCCGCCAGCGTACCTGCGGCAACGGCATTTCCGCCGGCAGCTTTGGCGGCATAACCAATGGCGCTGGCGTGCGAGCCATTTGCCTGTGCCGCATTGCCCACGGAGATGGCATTGGTGGCGCTGCTCTCCATGCCTGCACTGATGCCGATCGCGATGCCGCCCCGGGACGCTGCATTGGTTCCCCAGCCAATGGCCACTGAATCAAAGCCAGTGGCCTTGGCGGTGGTGCCCAGCGCTATGCTGGATTGGCCGCCTGCGTAGGCGTCATAGCCAAGCGCGATCGCCGACATGGCATCGGCGCGGGCATACGCACCCAGCGCGGTGCTGAAGTTGGAGTAGCCACGGGCTCCCGCACCTACGGCGGTGGCGTAATCCGCACTAACGTAGGCATTGTTGCCCATTGCAACCCCGTAGCTACCGGCAATGCTGATCCCATTGCCGTACCCCACCGAGTTGCTGCCGGTGAGGCTGGAGCGTGAACCGAGCACGACGAGGTTGTTGCCGTTGAGGGTCGAATCCCGATACGCGGTATCGGTGACCAGTGCAAACTGCCTGTATTGGGCGCGGGTGTCGGCGGCGTCCATCGCAAACGCGATCGCCGAACCCAGCGGCATGCTGCGCGCCAGCGCCCAGGCCGCCTCGGCATCGGCGTCGGCATCTGACGCGTATGCGGGAGCCGCCAGCACGGCGACTGCGACGGCACCGGCCAGGCGCACTGCGCTGGCGCGCTTGCCACGGCCTTTGGTGTGTTCGCTGGCAACCGTCCAGCAGCCCAGGGCGGTATTCCAGATAAGTCGGTAAATTCGGTTCACGGCAGGAGCTCCATGGAGAGGAAAAAGGAAACATCAGGCAAAGCGCTGCCGCCCACGGCGGTTGCCGTAGCTGCAGGTGCGGGGGATGGGGCGACGTCGCGCGCGGTGCGCCGGCGACGTACGGTCAGGGAGTCATGGGGTCAAGGATCGGGTGTAGTTTTTGTAGCCCTGATAGCTGAGGCGGTACGAGACGATCACCTGCGTGACGCCCGCAGGATCAAACGGCAGGGCCATCCGCGCGCCCGGATACAGGCTGCGCTCCAGCGCGTGCTCGGTGCACTGCTTCGGTGCGGTGCAGGCCTTGATGCTGGTCACCCCCAGGCGCACATTGCCGATGTTGTGCAGGTCTGCCCCGTCCAGCCGCATGTCCGGCACGGGCTGCGCGGGGATCACATGCACCAGCGCGCCCCAGATCAGGCTCACGCCCACGTTGGCCGTCGGCGTTTCAGTCGCCTCGTCGCCGGTCTCCTCCTGCGGCGGCGGGACCCCCTCAAAGTAGACGCGGTAGGGCGTTTCCTGGCGGACCGATTCCAGCGAGATCACCCGCACCAGGCGGTTGCCGCCGCTGGCCAGCACGAACTTGCCAGGGGTGACCACCACGCCATCCTGGTTGCCAGGACGCACTTCAACCTCTTTTTCCTCCGGCGTGCCGGGCTGGTCCAGACGCAGCACCCGGGTCTGCACGTACTGCACTTTGCTGGTCTGCGAGTACACGCGGATCTGGCCCGCGCGGCCGTCGTGGACCGGCAGCCGCATCGGGTGCACGGTGAGATTGGCCTGCGCGGGCGCGGCGACGGCGGCGGCCAGCAGGAGAAGAAGCGCCCTCAGCCGGGCGGTGACGCTGTTCATTGCGGTGTCTCGGTTGGAAGCCATCACGGCGTGGTGGTAGGAACGTTCATCAGGATTCTCAGGTTGCCCGAGTAGTAGCCGTTGGCCTTGGTGGTGGCATCCACACGCGGCATCTCCAGCGTCAAGGGCGTGGGCACGCAGTACACCGGCTGGGACATGCCGGGCAGCACCACCAGGCGCAGGTCAGCGGTATCGATGCCGCTCAACGGCTGCAGCCGGCCGTTTTCCATCGAAATCGGTACACCGGCGTGCTGCAGTTGGATCTTGTAGTCCAAGCGGTCCCGCTCTGCACCGCCGCCGCCCTCATGCCAGACAGAGAACCGGTCAAGCGGTCGGCCAGGTGCTGGCTTGCCAGAATCGCTGATCGTTACCTCCAGATAGTTGCTCTGCGAGCCCAAGCCGTCATAGAGGCACATCTCCAGCTCGCGCTTGCCCGCGATGGTGGGCGTCGGGAACGGGTTGTACTTCACGTTCAAGCCGACGTGGGGCGTGGCCTGGTCGTATTCGGGGAAGTAGATGCTGACGCGGTCGTGGTCGGTGATGGTGAGTTCGAAGGTGAATGTCTGTGACGCCAATGCCATCCCTTCCTTGTGCATCTGCAACTCCAACGTTGCATCCCATTTACCAGCGACCAGCTTCAGTAGCTCTGCGGATTCCAAGGTCAATTCCACACCTGTGCCAACTGGCGGGTTACCCAAACAGTCAGGCCCAACCGACGTCCACAAAGGGAATTGATCATCTGCCCAGTATTCGAAGTAGCAGCTTCTAACTCCATCGATCCGGGTGAGGAATCCGCGGACGTTCAGATCGGTAGTTAGCCCGCTTCTGCGCTCTGTGAAGCGCAGAGGCACCGAGCTAACGTAAGCATTTGCTTCTGAAGTGTCTGCCGTGGGGCACTTACCTCTTTCCGAATCGGATTGCGATTTGCACACTAGGTAGATAGCACCGAGACCTTCGCTCGCCGCATAGCTGTGGCCAAGGATGGTTCGGCGAGGCAGGAGAACTTGGTCCCCTGGAACTGCCGACCGGTCGAAGCTCAGTGCAATCCTTTCATGTCGATCACTAGGTACGACCTGCGGCGGACGTTGTGCGGCTGCCTCAAGGGGTATCCCTAGAACGGCTAGGAAGAGAACAAGCAACGTGACTCTCACAGCTGCGCCCCCCGTCCAGCCACCGACGGCATCTGCTCGCCCAGCTTCTGCTCGCGCAGCAACCGCTGCACGCGTGCCTGCTGCTGGATCTTCGCCGGCAGGCGATCCACCGCCAGAGGCTGGCAGCGCACCGCGCCCACCAGGAACACCACGCTGCGTTGCTCGCGTACCTGCAGCGGGCATTCCATCAGGCGGCTTTCCTTCAACAGATACAGCGTTCGTTCGCGCTGCGGGAAATCGGCGATGAAGCCGCCATCGTTGCCAAGCGTGGGCAGCGGCGCGTTGAGAATCCGGGCACCCTGCAGGGCGATGCCCTCGTCGTCGTGGGCGCTGCCGATGAAGGTGTAGGTGAGGTCAAGTTCGATCGGCATCATCCAGATCTTTCCAGGGGGCAGGAACAGGTTCTGGCCGCTGCCCTGGCCGTCCACGCGGACGGCGGCGGCGACATCGTGCGAGCTGACGTCCTGCACTTCTGCACGGGTAAGGGTGTAGGTGCTCAGCGGCAGCAGGCGGCGCTGGCCGAAGCGAAGCAGCTGGCGGCGGGCACCGGCCACGCGCACTTCGGCGGCCTGGCCGTGCAGCTCCAGGTCTTCCGGGCTCTGCACCTGCACCGCGACTCCGGCACCACTGCCGTATTCGCTGCCCCAGAACAGGCCCGAACGCCCCCACGCAAACGAGGAGGTGTGGGTGGCGGTGTAGGCCGTATCCGAATGCTGGCGGCTGCGGTAATGCGATACCGCCGCGGCGGTAGCGCCGTAGTCGTCCTGCTGGCGCAGGCTGCCGCTGGCGCTCTTCTGATCATTGCTGTAACCGCTGACCTCGCCGCCCAGCTCCCGGTAGCCGGTGCCCCACTCCCAGCGGCGGGTGCGGCCGATGCGGTAGCCGATGTCCGGCTGCTCGTCGCGGCCATGCTGCAGGTCCACGCCGATACGGTCCTGGCGGGTGGTCATGGGCGTACGCACCACGCGCGACACCGCCAGATTCAGGTACACGCCGGTATCACGGCGCGGCCCCTCGGTGGCGCCGGTGTGCTGGGTGAATGCACCGGTGCGCGTGGCGATGCTCATCTCGCGCCATTGGAAGGTGCGGCTGTAGCTGGCCTGGAGGGTGCGGCTGAGCTGGCCCTGGCGATCGCCGGGTTGCCAGGGCGCAACCGGCGGCAGACCGCCGTCGAACCACGGCACATCATTGCGCTCGCGGCCCAGGGTATAGGTGGTACGCCGGGTGTAGCCGAAATAGAGGTTGCCGCCGGCCAGCGGCGCGGACAGCGAGGCGCTCAACGCATCGCTGCAGCCCAGCGATTCGGGGTTGAGGTAATTGCCGGTGCAGGCGCCACCGCGCATGCGCTGGTGGTAGACCGTGCCGGACACGCGGTGGCGGTAGCTGGCCTGCTGCTGCAGGCCGCGGCTGCCGTCATTGCCGCGCAGCACGGCGCTGCTGCCGGTCAATTCATGGGTGCCGAAGGCCTTGCGGCCCTCCAGGCGGAGTTCGCCATAGGTGACGTTATCGACGATGGCCGAGCCGACCGTCATGGCCAGGTTGGGCCGCAGCGGCATGCGCAGGCCGGCCTGGACAGCGCCCCGGTGATGGCGCGCATCGCGCGTGATCAGGCGGCCGCCCTGCACGAACCACTGCACGCTGGTGTCATCCCAGGTAGCGCCGGATTTGTTGAAGGGCGCATCTTCGGTACGCACCAGGGTGCCATCTTCAAAGATGCGCAGGCTGACGATGTAGCTGCCGGCAGGGAAACGCGTGGTATCGAGATCGTTGATGCCGCTTTCCAGATAGAACGTCTGCAGCAGGCGCTCGCCGTCATAGGCATCCACCCGGGCATTGCGGCTGAGCAGCACCGTCAGCGGGCTGCCCTGCCCGACCACGGCCTGGTCCAGATACGCCTGGGTGGTGCCGAAGCGCGCGCCTTCGAAACGATCGAGCGGGAGCATGCCGAAGGCGAAGTTGCCGCCCTGCGAGCTGGACAGGTTGCGGCGATCAAGGCGGCCGACCTGCAGATAATGGCTGCGCGCGATGTCCTGGCGCAGATAAAAATCGTTGAACGAGAAATCATCGCGGCTGCCATAGCCACGGTTCTGCTGGCGGTTGTAGTTCCAGTCCACACCGACGTACGCGTTGCGCAGCACGCCCACCGTGCCGTTGCCCAGTGCCGACAGGCTCATGTAGCCGCTGCCACCGCTGATGTTGAGCATCTGCTGGTGGATGAAGGCGTTCTGTGCGCGCTCGTTGGGGCGGTGGTAGCGCTCGCGCTCCGGCCCTGCCGCCGGCAGCCACTGCCGCGCCGGAAAGAGATTGAGCACGCCTTCGCTTTCGTCGTGGATCACACCGATGGTGGCCGGATCTTCCGGCGGTGCGAGATAGCCACAGCCCGCTTCCGGCGCCGTGTTCTGGCAGGCCAGATGGCCATTGCGCGGCAGCGTTTCACTCAGCGCAGGCCCAAGCAAGGCCTTGGCTTCCTCGCTGAGCTCCAGCGCGGCAAGCACCGGCTCCGGCTCCAGCAGGCGCACGCCCTCCGGCGTCACGAATACCGGCCACACGCCGGCCGAACGCCCCATCAGGCGCACGTCCAGGCGTTCGGTCTGCCCGGCCGCAAGATCTTCAAAGCCGGCCGGGACCGGCCGTGCGCACACGGGGGCACAGGCCAGCGCCAGCGACAGCGCGATCGCAAGGCGGGAATGAGAGAGTGAGAGTGTCTGCATGGCAGTGTGCCCACAGCGCAGCCGCCGCCCAAGGCGGCGACTGCACCGCTCAGGCCTGGATTACGACTTCAGCACCATGATGACGCTGACGATGCCCTTGTACTTGCCGCCGGTGGCGATGATGCCCGGGGTCTTCTGCTCGATGCGCAGGTCCATCGCCTTGGAAGCGCCCGGCATGTCCGAACCCGGGTACAGCGTGTCAGCCTCGAAATCCTTGCCGGCGGTGCCCAGTACGATACCGTTGAGGCTGACGGTCAGGTCCACCTTGGCGGCCGTGCCACCGGTGGATTCCGGCAACAGGGCCGCGTCGCTGCCCAGGCTGACGGTGATGTCCTTCGAGATGTCGTTGGAGAACACGCGCACGCGCTCGGTCCACGGGGTCAGGCCAGCAGTAGCGGCGGTGCCCGGGCGATAGGCCAGCTCGACCACGTCCGACAGCGGGGTGCCATCGGCCTTCAACAGTGCCAGCGTCGGGTCAACGTCGGCCCAGACGGTGATATCGGCCTGCACAGCGTGCGCGGACATCGAAGCGGTGGCCAGTGCGGCGGCGGCAAACAGTTTGGTCATCATGTTCATTGCGTCTTTCCTTGTGTGTTTTCCATAGATGAACTGGCCAGGCGGCGTGGGAGGCGTTGCATGCCCCGCCCGGCCAGGACGCCTAAGCTAAAGATGCAAGCTGCACTGCACCATGCAACAACTTGATAAAAATTCGTTGGTGTCTGAAACGGAGAACGCGGTTGCAGAATTCTTCGCGCAGTGCGTCAGCTGCCGCTGGGCGACAGCCCCACCGACTTTGCGTAGTCCATCAATTCGTAATCATTTTTCAGACCCAGGCGTTTGATCGCAGCGCCTTTCTGACGGCTGATGGTGCTCACGGTGCGGCGGTGGATATCGGCGATGTCCTTGACGCTCAGCCCATGCGCAAGCAGACGCACCACTTCGCTTTCGCGCGCACTGAGGCCGCCAGTGCGTCGCCGCGGCGGCTTGAGGCGTTGCACGAGATCGGGCGAGAAGTAGCGGCCACCGGCGAGGATGGTGCCGACGGCATCCCGCAATGCCGTCAGCGCGCTGGTCTTTTCAAGGATGCCTTCCACGCCGAGTTTGGCGACGGCGCGCAGCACTTCCAGATTGCCGAACGAGGTCACTACCAGCAGGCGGGTATACGGATAATCGCGGCGGAGCCCGGCGATCATGCGCACGCCGTCCGGGCGCGGCCCCCATGGCATGGAGAGATCGGTGATGACCAGCTCGCAGTCCTGCGCGGCAAGCAGTTGCTCCAGCTGCTCGGCGTCGGCGGCTTCACCGACGATGGCCCAGCTGGCCTCCTGCGAAAGAATCGAACGGAGACCGGTGCGGACGACAGGATGGTCGTCCGCCAGCAGGATGCGCTTCATGGTGTGGCCTCGTGAGTGGAACGTGGCGGACGCGCGGTCGCTCTCACTGCAAGGCAACGAAAGCAATGACGTCCGATTCGGTTTCGCCGCGACAGCGTTACGCTGCGCGCCTTCTCACTTCTACGATGGCGCCCCAAGGTTCCTCGCGGCTCACTTGCACGGTAGGCGAAGTGCGGGGCTGCGCTCTATGAACCAACTTGCATAATTCGAAATCTGCGTGATCTATCGCAGATGCGCGATTCACCCACGCAGCGTGGCGCCCCCATCGACATAGACATCGCTCATCGTGATGTGGCCGGCCTGTTCGGAGAGCAGGAACATCACCGACTGGGCGATGTCCTCGGGTGTGGCCAGCTTGCGCAGCGGTATGCCCGCCTTATAGGTATCGGGATTGCCATCGATCACGCGCTGGCCGCCCTCCGCATCGGCCCACATGCCGGTCTGCATCGGGGTCAGCGTGGAACCCGGGGCCACGATGTTGCAGCGGATGCCCAGCGGTGCCAGCTCCAGCCCCAGGCAGCGGGTGAACATGGTGGCGGCGGCCTTGGAGGCGGCATAGGCGGCCATGCCGTGGCGCGGCACGCCGGCCGCGTTCGAGCTGACGGTCACGATGGCACCGGCGCGGCGCGGACTCATCACCCGGGCCAGTGCGCGGGAGAGATGGAACACGCCATCGGTGTTGACCGCGAAGACGTGGCGCCACTGCGCGTCATCGATGCCGGTAACGGTGCCGACCTGCAGCACGCCGGCGACGTTGACGCCGAGGCCGATCGGGCCGATCTCGGCTTCAATCCATTGGACCAGGGCATCCACGGCGCCAGCATCGGTGACATCCAGTGCGCGCGCATACGCCGGTGGCTGGGCGGGCTGCGGTTCCAGCACGGGCGCGCTGAGGTCGGTGGCAATGACGATGCTGCCACTCTGGCGAAGCAGTGTGACCAGCGCCGCGCCGATGCCACCGCCCGCGCCGGTGACCAGTGCGATGGTGCCGTCGAATCCGGTGAGTTTCATGCCGATGTCCTGAGGATGTCGTAGCGCTGAAGCTGCGCATCGAGCCAGGGCGCGATCTGCGCCACGGCGTCGCGGCCGGTGAGTTCAGCGTGCAGGTAGGGAAGCTCGATGCCCTCGACGCTGGCCGCGTGCGTCTGCCACAGGGCGGACTGCAGCTGCGGGCGCGCGAGGTGGTCGCGGCCGGCGCGGACGTGCAGCAGCGGGCCGTCGTAACGGGCGTGGTGATGGGCGCGGATCAGTCGATTGGTGCCAGTGACCGCGCGCACCACGCCATCCAGGACGACATCCGGAAGGTTGCCGAGCGCGCTGTCGCCACGGCGCAGGAAGGCCAGGATGCGCGCGCGGCTGTCCAGCTCGGGGTGCGCGTCCGGGTCATGGCCGGCGATGGCCAGCAACGCACGCAGCGCGGCGATCGGGTCCGGCTCGGGCTCAGCCCGCCAGCACTCGCTGGGATAAGCATCCAGCAGGGCCAGGACGCCGACCTCGTGGCCGAGCGCACGCAGGTGCACCGCCATCGCCTGCGCAAGGATGCCGCCCACCGACCAGCCCAGCAGATGCACCGGGCCAAGCCGGCCCAGCGCCAGGATGCGCTCCGCATAACTGGCTGCCAGTGCTTCGATGCTGGCCGGCAGGGGCTCACCGGGATCGAGCACCGGTGACTGCAGGCCCTGCACCTCGCGCGACGGGGAGAGCGCACGGGCCAGGTCACGGTAATTCCAGGCGATGCCGCCGGCCGGATGGATCACGAACAGCGGCGCCAGCACCGGGTCGCCGCCGGCAAGCTGGATCATCGGCGCCAGGCCATGATCGGTCGCGGCCGGCGGTGCATCGATGCGGGCAGCAAGCGCCGCCACGGTGGGTGCGGCGAACACGGCACCGAGGCCGAGATCGCAGCGCCAGCGCTGTTGGATCGCCAGCAGCAGATGCACGGCACTGAGCGAGTCACCGCCGAGGGCGAAGAAATCGGCGTCGGCACTGACCGGCGTGCTCAGCCCGAGCACCTCGCCGAACAGCTGTGCCACGCCCTGCTCCGTGCCGGTGCGCGACGCTATGCCCGCGGCGCTCGCCTGTGCCGGGGCCGGCAGTGCGGCGCGGTCCAGCTTGCCGTTGGCGGTAACCGGCCAGTGGTCCACCTCAACGAAGGCGCTGGGCACCATGTAATCCGGCAGACGGCTGAGCAGATGGGTCCGCAACGTATCCAGCGATGGCCCGCCGGCGTTGAGATAGGCCACCAACCGTGGCTCGCCCGGGCGATCTTCGCGCAGCAGCACCTCGGCGCGGGTGATGCCGGTGGCCGAGCGCAGCGCGGCGTCGATCTCGCCGAGCTCGATGCGCAGGCCGCGCAGCTTGATCTGATGATCGTTGCGGCCGAGATACTCCACGGCCCCATCCTCGCGCCAGCGCGCCACATCGCCCGTGCGATACAGGCGGTTGCTGGGCACGAACGGATCGGGCAGGAAGCGTTCGGCGGTGAGGTCGTCGCGGCCCAGATAGCCACGCGCCAGCTGCACGCCGCCCAGATACAGGTCGCCGGCGACGCCCGGCGGCAGCGGCTGCAGGCGGGCATCGAGCACGTACAGCTGCGTGTTCCAGACCGGGAAGCCGATCGGGACGGGCTGCGAGGTGTCGGTGCGGCTGGCAGGCCACGCGCTCACATCCACCGCGGCTTCGGTCGGGCCATACAGATTGTGCAGCTCAGCCTGGAGCGTGGCATGGAAGCGATCACGCAGCGCGGCATCCAGCGCTTCGCCGCTGGTGAAGACCCGGCGCACCTGCAGCCCGTGCGCAGCCGGCGCGGCCAGGAACGCGGCCAGCATCGAAGGCACGAAATGCAGGGTGGTGATTGCGTGGTCACGGATCAATGCGGCCAGCGCGAGCGGATCGCGGTGCGCGTCGGGCGGTGCGACCACCAGCGTGGCACCGGTGATCAACGGCAGGAAGAACTCCCAGACCGAGACATCGAAGGTGGCCGGGGTTTTCTGCAGGATGCGGTCGTCGGGCTGGATGCCATAGTGCCTGCGCATCCACTCCAGGCGGTTGACGATGGCGCGGTGCTCGATCAGCACGCCCTTGGGCTCACCGGTGGAGCCGGAGGTATAGATGACGTAGGCGGCATCGTCCGGCTGCGGCGCGGTGCCGAGTGCGGCGTCGCTGGCGTGCTGCCATTGCGAGGGGGCGAGCACGGCGGTGCCCGGGAAGCGGCGGCGGTCCTGCTCCAGGGCCAGGACGCAGACCGGGTCGGCCGAGCGCAGGATCCGCGCGAGGCGCTCGTCCGGGTGGGCCAGATCCACCGGCAGGTAAGCGCCCCCGGCCCGCAGCACCGCGACCAGGGCGATGATCAGGTCCAGCGACCGCGGCAACGCGACCACGACCCTCGCCTCGCGGCCGACACCCTGCGCCTGCAGCTGCAGCGCCAGTGCCCGGCTGCGTTGCTCCAGCGCCGCGAAGGTCAGCTGCTGGGTGCCGTAGACGACAGCCACGGCATCGGGCGTGCGCTCCATGCAGGCCGTGATCAGGGCGGCGAGGCTGACCTCGGGCACCGGGTGGGTGGTCGCGTTGACCTCGTATAGATAGCGCTGGGTTTCCGCTGGCGTGCACAACGGCACCGCGGCGATGTCGCCCCCGTCCGCCTGCACCTGCAGCGCGGCCGACACGAAATGCAGCAGGCGTGCGGCATGCGCCTGCACCTGCGCGGAAGTGTACAGCGTCGGGTTCGCTTCGATCTCCAGATCGAGCACGGCGGTGCCATCGCCACGGAAGCCCAATGTCACATCGTCGACCGGGCCAGTGGACAGAATCTCAAGCGCCGCGCGCACGCCCTCCAGCTGCAGTGGCCGATAGAACGGCTGCACGTTCACCAGCGGGCCGTGCAGGCGACGCTGGCCACCGATCAGGCCCAGATCGCGGCGCAGCTGTTCGCCACGGTAGCGCCCGTGGCGGCGACCGCGCATCAGGCGCAGGGCGACATCGCGCACGAAGGCATCCACGCTGCCCTCCCCGGCGCTGACCCGCAGTGGCAGCACGTTCATCACCATCGCCGGAACACGGGCGGAGACGCTGCCCAGGCGCCCCATGAACGGCACGCCGATCACCGCCTCGGTGTCACCACTGATCCGGCGACAGTATTCGGCGCCGAGCGCGGTGAGCACATCCGGCCAGGGCTGGCCGATCGCGGCGGCCGCGCTGTGCAGGCGCGCACGCAGTGTCGGGTCGAGCGGCTCGACGTGGCGCAGTGCATCCGGCGCGGCGGCGCCGAGGGCAGCCTGCAGGCCGCTGGCGGCCGGCGCGTCGGCCATGAGGTCGCGCCAGTACGCCGCGTCACGCGTGCGGCGTTCGCTGTCACGGTAGTGCAGGTCTTCGTCGAGCACCGGCGCCAGTGGCGCGAGGCCGGCATGCTGCGCATTGCCAGCGTACAGCGCGCAGACGCGCTCGGTGAGCAGGCCCATGCCATAGCCATCGGTGGCCAGATGATGCACGCGCAGGTACCAGACGCTGCGGGCCGGGCCGAGCAGGAACAGGCGCTGTTGGCTGAGGCGGTCGCGGGCGGGATCGACCGGGCTGAGGCGGTCGCGCTGCATGGCCTCACGGGCAGCGCCTGCCGGGTCCGGATGGCCGGAGAGGTCCACCACCTGCAGCGTGGGCGTGTGCTGCGGGTCCACCCACTGTTCGGGAAGGCCCTGCGCGCCTTCGCCGATGCGCAACGCCAGCGCGTCGGCTTCATATGCGGCCTGGTCGGCGGCGCGCACGAATGCCGCCACGTCCACCGCGCCCTCGATCCACACCGCATGGGCGGTGTTGAAGGCGGGATTGTCCGGCGCCAGGCGCTGGGCGTACCAGAGCCCGGCCTGGGCCTCGCTCAGCCCACGGGCGAGGGGCGCGTCCCTGCCCGGCACCGCACGCGCGTTCATGCGCTGGCCGCGGCCTGGGCCTGCAGGCGCTGCACCACCGTCCACCAGCCGCCCAGTGTGGCGTGCTCGGCCAGGTGGCTGAACTCCAGCGCGATACCGGTGTTGCCCCAGGCCAGCACCAGGCCCAGCACCCGCATCGAATCCAGCCCGAGGTCCATCAGGTTTTCATCGTTGCCGATCTCCTCGGGCGCTTCGCCGATCATTTCGGCGACATCGGCGCGCATGCGCTCCAGGGTGAGTGCGGTCATGCGAGCGTCTCCAGCAGGTGATCGGTGGTCATCGGCACGCCGCAGGTGCGGGCGATCCAATGCAGGGCCAGGTCGTGGTCGGCGCGCGAGAAATCGGCGACGGCATCGGCCGCGATGAAGCTCTCGATGTCGCGCTGGAAGCCCTCGGCCACGGTGGCGGTGCAGCCGATGTGCGCATACACGCCGGTGACCAGCAGCTGGTCGCGGCCGCGGGCGCGCATCATCGTTTCCAGGTTGCTGCGCTGGAACGCGCTGTAGCGGTGCTTGACCAGCACGTGGTCGCCCGGCGCGGGCGCCAGTGCCTCGAGGATGGCTTCGTGTTCGTCGGTGGCGGACATGCCCGGGCCCCACAGGTCGGCCTGCAGGCCGCGATCACGACGGTCCTGGTTGCCGCGCTGGGCGGTATAGAACACCGGAATACCACGCGCACGGCAGTGCGTGAGCAGGCGCGCGATGTTGGCCACGGCCGGCGCCAGGGGCGCGGCGTCAGGCGCGAACGCGGCCAGGAAGTAGCGTTGCATGTCATGCACCAGCAGCGCCAGGCGCTCGCTGCGCGGCTGCCAGGCGCCACGCGGGGTGGGCAGCTCGGCCTGGGTCGGCAGCGGATACGGTTGGATCTTGGGCAGCGCCATCAGCGCGTTTCTCCTGTCTGTTGCATGAAACGTTCGCGCAGCTGGGCACGCAGCTCGCGGCGGCTGATCTTGCCGACCGCAGTGGTGCCGAAGGCATCGACGAACACGATCTGGTCCGGCACTTTGAACGCGGCCAGGCCGCGGCTGCGCACCCAGGCTTTGAGGCTGGCGGCCTTGGTCGGCTCGCCCTGGGCGACGATGAAGGCGCAGCTGCGCTCGCCCAGATACGCATCGGGAATCGAGACCACGGCAGCATCGAACACGCTGGGATGCGCCAGCAGATGGTCTTCGATCTCTTCGGCCGAGATTTTCTCGCCGGCACGGTTGATGTGATCGCTGGCCCTGCCCTGCACCACCAGATAGCCGCCGGGCAGGCGCTGCACGACATCGCCGGTGCGGTAGAAGCCGTCCTCGGTGAAGGCGCGCGCATTGGCGGCCGGATCATTGTGGTAGCCGCGGATGGTATACGGGCCGCGGGTAAGCAGATGCCCGGTCTCACCTTCGGCGACCGGGTTGCCATGGTCATCGACCACAAGCACTTCGTCGTCTTCGCTGATCGGGCGCCCCTGGGTGGAGACGATGGTGTCTTCGCTGTCATGCAGGCGGGTGTAGTTGACCAGCCCTTCGGCCATGCCGAACACCTGCTGCAGCGTGCAGCCCAGCCCGGCGATCACACGGCGCGCGGCTTCGGGCACCAGCTTGGCGCCGCCGACCTGCACGACCTGCAGACTGGAAAGATCGTGCGGTGTCGTCAGGGCGGCCTGCGCCCACAGCAGCGCCAGCGGCGGCACCAGGCCGACACAGGTGACGCGCTCGCGCGCGATCAGGGCAAACGCGGTCTCCGGGCCGGCGCCCGGGCTGAGCACCACCCGGCCACCGGCGTACAGCGTGCCGAAGAAGCCGGGCGAGCTCATGGGGAAATTGTGCGCGGCCGGCAATGCCACCAGGTAGACGCTGTCCTGGGTGATGCCACAGATCGGGTTGCTGGCGCGGAACGAGTACAGGTAATCGTCGTGCGTGCGCGGGATCAGCTTGGACAGCCCGGTGCTGCCGCCGGAGATCTGCAGGAACGCGACCGACTGCGGGTCCGGATCGGGTGGCAGCTGCTCAACATCGCCTGCCAGCGCCTCCAGCGCGGTGAACCCGGCCGCGTCACCGGCGATGATGACGTGCTGCACCTCGGGCACCTGCGCCTGCAGTTCGCGCGCAAGGGTGCGGTAATCGAACCCGTCGCCACTAGCGGCGGCGATATAGGCGCTGGCCTCGGCCTTGCGGGCGAAATGCGCGACTTCGGTGATGCGGTGCGCGGGCAAGGCGTAGACCGGGATCAACCCGGCACGGAACAACCCGCAGACTACCGTCACGAATTCGGGCACGTTGCCAAGCTGGACCACGACGCGGTCGCCCGGGATCAGCCCCTGGGCCAGCAGCCCGGCACCGATGCGGCCGGCTTCCTGCCACAGCTGGGCATAGCTCAGGCGGGTATCACCGCCGACCACGGCGATATCGCCGGCGAACCGCTCGGCGCGCTCGCGCAGGAAGCCCGGGAAGGTCTCGCCGCGCCAATGGCCGGCGGCGCGATAGCGCGCGACCAGGGCGGGCGGCCAGACCTGGCGCAGCGGCACCCGGGCGGAAGAGAAGGATGCGTTCATGAGCAGCTCCCGCACATCAGAAAGGACGAACGTCATGGACGCCGAGCGCGGTCAGCAGGGCCATGAACTTGGCGGCCGTTTCAGCCACCTCGAGATCGGGTTGGGAACCGGCGACGATGCCCGCACCGGCATACAGGCGCACCTCGGTGCCCTGCACGCGGGCGCAGCGGATCGCCACGTACCAGTCCCCCTCGCCCTGGGCATCGGTCCAGCCGACGGCGCCGGCATAGAAGCCCCGCGCGACCGGCTCGGCCTGGCGGATCAGCTCCAGCGCCTGCTGGCGCGGCGTGCCGCACACCGCGGGGGTGGGATGCAGCAGTGCGACCAACGCCGCCGAGGACACCGAAGGGTCCTTCAGCGTGCCGTGGATGCGCGTGCCCAGGTGCCACATGGTGGCGGTGGCATGCAGCGTCGGGCGCGGCTGCGCTTCCACGTGATGGCACAGCGGTGCCAGGGCGGCCACGATGGCCTCGACCACGTGGCGGTGCTCGTCGTGGTCCTTGGTCGAGGCCAGCAGCGTTTCCGCAGCGCGTGCATCTTCGGCGGGATCGGGCGAACGACGGGCCGACCCTGCGAGCGGATGCGAGAGCACGCGGTCACCCCGCTTGGAGACCAGCAGTTCGGGGGTCGCGCCGACCAGCCAGGCCGGTTCAGTCGCGCCCGTTGCGGGCACCGGCACCACGTAGGTGGCCACGCTGGGGTCTTTGCCCAGGCGCGCGGCCAACACGCGCGGGTGCAGCGGCTGCGCGGTGGTGACCCGCAAGCTGCGCGCCAGCACGACCTTTTCCAGCGGGCTGCCGGTTCGCTGCAGCTCCCCGACCGCCGTCGCCACCGCCTGTGCATACGCATCGGCGGGTGGCTCGGCGAGCACATCACCGACCAGCGTCGGTGTTTCCACACGCACCACGGTGGGCTGGCCGGAGATCTGATCCGGCTGGTACAGCGCATCGCCCTGCTCGGGATCGAACGGCACCGCGCCGACCAGCAGGCGCGGCCCGGAGCGCGGCGCGGCGAAGAACGCGGCCACACGCTCGGCCAACGTGGCGGTGGCGCCGGACGGCAAGTGCGCGCGCACGCCCTGCGCTTCCAGTGCCTGCTGCGGGCTGCGCAACAGGAAGTACGGAGCGTCGGCCGCATCGGGGGTGGCGGTGCCGGTCATCTCATCAGCCACACGGTGGATCAGCATCTCGTTCATGCCGCACCCCGCGCGCGGTGCATCGCCGCGGACAGCGCCAGGACCAGCAGCACCACGCCGACCAGCAGATACGGCGCACTCGGTGACCACCGATACAGCAGCGTGCCGATCATCGGCCCCACCACCATGCCCATGCCCTGCACCGAAGCGACGGTGCCCGCGGCGGCGCCCTGCTCGTGCGCCTGCACCGAATCGGCCGCCAGCGCCTGGAAGTTGGGAAACACAAAGCCCATGCCGAACGCCGCGAACGCATAGCTGGCCAGCAGCTGCCACGGCACGCTGACCAGCGCGACCGACGCGAAGCCGAGACCGGAGATCAGCGCGCCGACCAGGATCCAGCGCGTGGGGCGGATGTCCTTGAGCTTCATCACCAGGCCCTGGGCGAAGATCAGCCCCACCCCGACCGCGGTCAGCGCCAGTCCGGCCATGCGTGCACCGTCTGCCGGTGAGAGCTGCAGACGATCAATCGCGAAGAAGCCCACCGTCACCTGCGCGATGGTGACCGAGATCATCGCCACGAACACCGCCAGCAACGGCAGCCGCAGGCGCGCATCGCCCAGCCCAAGGGTCGGTTTGGGGCCGGTGTGCGCCGGCGCGACGGGCGGCGTGTTCGGCAACCGCCACCAGATCATCAGCAGCGACAGCAGTGGCAGCAACGCGGCCACATACAGGGTGAGCGAGAGATTCTGGTACGCGATCCAACCCGCGGCGGCCGGGCCCAGCACCATGCCCAGCGCATTGGCGGTACCGAGTTTGGCCATCACGCTGCCGCGCTGACCCGGGGCGGCCTGGTCGGCGATGATGGCCGCGGCGGTCGGCGGCACGGCGGCGTAGAACAACCCGACCAGGGCGCGGGTGCCGACCAGCACCAGCACGGAGATCCACACCGCCGGCGGTGAGGTCAGCGCCACGTCCACGAATACCGCCAGCGCCACGTAGATCACCGCGTAGGCGGCCAGTGCGATCAGCAGCACGCGCTTGCGGCCGATCCGATCGCTGAGCGCCCCCCAGCGGCGCGCCGAGAGCATCCACAACACACCGGCGGCGGTGACCGACAGGCCGGCGTGCCACTCGGCCAGGCCCAGCACCCGCACCACCGGGCCGATCACGGACACGAACGCCATCATCGCCATGGTGCCGAGCAACGCGGCGGAAACGAGGGCAGGCAAACCGGATACGACAGGACGTGCAGACATTGAACACCACAGCCAATAAGAAGTTGAACCACGCGGTGCGCCTTGGCGCGCGCGGTTCTGCCATCCGGTTGCGAACGCATCACCGCCCTGTGATCCATCAAATGATAACGGCTCGCATTTGCGTTTGATAGTGCAGTCTGTACGGGATGTTCATCTGCGCAGGCACGCCCCCTGCGACAAAAAAGCACTACATCTTCGGTTGACGCCGCCACCCTACCCCACTATGTTGTGTCCATCGGCTCCCCGCTTCCGCCAGGCCCGGTGCATCGTCGCAACGCCGCGTTGCCGTTGAACGCCCCGTTGTGCCCACCTGACCGGCGCCTGGAAGCAAGGCCCGTCGCCTCCGATGTGAGCCTGCGGCGACGTATTCCTGCACACGCAGGGCCTGCCCACCAATCACGCCTTCTGTCCGGCTGCCGCACGGCTCTGCCGCGCTGCCTGCCGGGTACTGCGCCATGCATGGAGAACGCATGAACACCGACGACACCGTCACCTCGCCCGCCACCGCGCCCACCGATACCGCCGTTGATGCGGCGACCGCCACTGAAACGCTGTGGATCACCAAGGAAGGCGGCAACCGCCGCATGCCGTTCGACCAGGTGCGGCTGGAGCGCACCGTGCACAGCGTGCATGCCGAGTTCCCGCAACTGGAGGTGGCCGACTATCTGCACAGCGTGCTCGGGCAGATCGCGCGGCGGCAGCAGCTCAGCGCCGATGAGATGGTGGACCTGCTGATCCGCGAGGCGGAATCGCGTATCGACCTGACCGCACCGGACTGGGAACACTTCGCCGCCCGCCTCTACCTGAGGCGGCTGTACAAGCGCGCCAGCAAGAATCGTTTCTACGATGCCACGCTGAAGTACGGCTCGTACGTGGGGCTGCAGGAGAGCCTGGCCGACCGCAACGTCTACTCCATCGACATCCTCAAGGCCTATTCCAAGGATGAACTGGAGGAAGCCGGCCAGATGATCGAGCCCGAGCGCGACACGCTGTTCGCCTACAACGGGCTGTACCTGCTGGCCACCCGCTACCTCGCCACCGATCACTCGCGTGCGGTGTACGAGCTGCCGCAGGAGCGCTGGCTGACCATCGCGCTGTACCTGATGCAGCACGAACACGAACATGGCGAGCGCTCGCGGCGGCGACGGATGCTGCTGGTGCGCGAGGCCTACTGGGCGCTGTCCAACCTGTACATGACGGTGGCCACACCGACCCTGGCCAATGCCGGCAAGGTCGGCGGCCAGCTGTCCTCGTGCTTCATCGACACGGTGGATGACAGCCTGCAGGGCATCTACGACTCCAACACCGATGTGGCGCGCGTCTCCAAGCACGGCGGTGGCGTGGGTGCGTACCTGGGCTATGTGCGCTCGGCGGGCTCCTCGATCCGCGGCGTGGCCAATTCCTCCGGCGGCGTGGTGCCGTGGATCAAGCAGCTCAACAACACCGCGGTAAGCGTGGATCAGCTCGGCCAGCGCAAGGGCGCGATCGCGGTGTACCTGGATGTCTGGCACCGCGACATCGAGGCCTTCCTCGATCTGCGCCTGAACAACGGCGATCAGCGCCTGCGCGCGCACGATGTGTTCACCTCGGTGTGCCTGCCGGACCTGTTCATGGAAGCGGTCGAGCGTCGTGGGGACTGGTACCTGTTCGACCCGTATGAAGTGAAGCGGATCAAGGGCTGGTACCTGCAGGATTTCCACGATGAGCAGCGCGGCCAAGGCAGCTTCCGCGAAAAGTACGAAGAGGTCGTCGGCGACGAGCGCATCAGCCGGCGCACGATCAAGGCCATCGACCTGTTCAAGCGGATCATGGTGAGCCAGCTGGAGACCGGCAATCCCTTCATGTTCTACCGGGATGAAGTGAACCGGATGAACCCGAACAAGCATGCCGGCAACATCTATTCCAGCAACCTCTGCACCGAGATCCTGCAGAACATGAGCCCCACCCGCATGATCCAGGAGATGATCAGCGGCGACCAGATCGTGACGACCAAGCAGGCCGGCGATTTCGTGGTGTGCAACCTGTCTTCGATCAACCTTGGCCGCGCGGTGACGGCCGCCCCGGACCTGCTGAGCAGCGACGTGCTGGAGCGGCTGGTGCCGATCCAAGTGCGGATGCTGGACAACGTGATCGACCTCAACCAGCTGCCGGTGCCGCAGGCGACCATCACCAACCGCAAGTACCGCGCGATCGGGCTGGGCACCTTCGGCTGGCATCACCTGCTGGCCCTGCAGCAGATGGAATGGAACTCCGCCCAGGCCGAGGACTACGCCGACAGCCTGTACGAGCGCATCAACTACCTGACCATCCAGGCCAGCATGACCCTGGCCAAGGAAAAGGGACGCTACAGCGCCTTCGTCGGCAGTGAGTGGCAGAACGGCGAGTACTTCCGCGCCCGTGGCTATGACAGCCCGGCCTGGCGCGAACTGGCCGCGCAGGTGGGCGTGAACGGCCTGCGCAATGGCTGGCTGATGGCGGTCGCCCCGAACATGAGCACCGCGCAGATCGCCGGCTCCACGGCCTCGATCGACCCGGTCTACGGCGCGTTCTATTACGAAGAAAAGAAGGACTTCCGCCGCCCGGTGGCCGCGCCGGGGCTGTCGCTGGAGACCTACCCGTACTACGAGAAGGGCGCCTACCGGGTGGACCAGTTCGCCAGCATCCGCCAGAACGCCCGCCGCCAGCGCCACGTGGACCAGTCGATCAGCTTCAACCTGTATGTGCCCAGCACCATCCGCGCCAGCACGCTGCTCGCGCTGCACATGAGTGCGTGGCGCGAAGGGCTGAAGACGACCTACTACGTGCGCTCGAACGACATCGACATAAGCGCGTGCGAATGGTGCGGGTAGGCGCATCGCATTCGCGCTGACGCTCCCATGGTTCGCTGCGCAAACCATGGGCCCCGCATTACAACCACCCAGACCCCCGCCGCTTTGCGGCCGCCCCCTGGCTCAGGGGGCTCTGCTTCAGGACACACCCCATGGCCATCCCCCTCGAACGCATCAAGATCCTCGAACCGCGCCACCCCAACCGCTCCACCGGCATCATCAATGGCCGCACCAGCGGCATCCTCAACTGGAACGACATCCCCTACCCGTCCTTCTACCGGGCGTACAAGGAGCTCTCGACCAACTTCTGGATTCCCGACGAAGTGGACATGAAGGGCGACGCGCGCCAGTACGGCGAGCTCAATGCCCGCGAGAAGAACGCCTACGACTCGATCATCGGCCTGCTCGCCACGCTGGATTCCCCGCAGACGCGCTTCATCTACAACGTCGCCGAGTACATCACCGACCCCGCCGCGCACGCCAATGCGGCGATCATCGGCCAGCAGGAGGTGATCCACAACGAAAGCTACAGCTACGTGCTGGCCTCGATCGCCGGCCTGGCCGACCAGAACCGGGTGTTCGAGATCGCGCGTACCCACCCGACCATCCTGGCCCGCAACGCGCCGATCATGCAGTCCTACGATGACTTCATGCGCGAGAAGACCGCCGAGACGCTGATCCGCGCATTGATCCAGTCCTCGATCCTGGAGGGCATCAACTTCTACTCCGGCTTCGCGTTCTTCTACAACCTGGTCCGCCAGAACCGCATGACCGGCACCGGCAAGATCATCAGCTTCATCAACCGCGACGAACTGGCGCACACCAAGTTCATCAGCGAGCTGATCCGCGCCATCATCGGCGAGAACCCGGCGCTGCAGGGCGAGCAGCTCACCGCCTACGTGCATGAGGCCTTCGAACACGCCATCCAGCTGGAGACGCGCTGGACCGGCGAAGTGCTCGATGGCATCGACGGCATCGATGTGGACGAGATGATCCGCTACGTGAAGTACCGCGCCAACAAGATGGCCGGCATGCTCGGCATCGAGAAGCTGTACAGCGAGACCAATGTCAACGTGATGCCGTGGATCAAGGCCTACGCGGACAACTTCACGGAGACCAAGACCGACTTCTTCGAGATGCGCAACGCCAGCTACAAGAAAACCAACGCGGACAACGGGTTCGATGATCTGTAAGGAGACAAGGCGATGCATCTCCTGCTGGCCTTCGCCTCGCTGAGCGGCAACACCCGCGAAGTGGCGATGCTGATCCGGTCCCGCTGCGAAGCGCTCGGGTACCGCGTGGACTGGCTCGATATCGATGCCGGCGACGTGGCCGTGGCGCTCGCCGGTGAGGCGCCCGCCCTGTGCCTGCTCGGCTCATGGACCGACAACGCCGGGCGTACCCCGGCGGAAATGAAGGACGGCGTGGCTGCGCTGCGGGACCGTTTCGGCCTGCCCCTGCCGTTCCCGGTGGCGGTATTCGGCACCGGCGAGACCCAATGGGGCGAGGAGTACTACTGCGGCGCCGCGCACCGGCTGGCAAGGTTTTTCAGCTCCCCTCATCCGGTGCTGGAGATCGAGCAGATGCCGCATGGCGCCGAAGACACCCACACCATTCACCAGTGGACCGACACCGTGTTGGCCCGTACCGAGACACAGACGACATGCTGACCCTGCACGCCCAGACCCCCGAGGACTACTACGCCGCCCTGCGCGAGCACCCGGCCCTGCTGGTGGATTTCCACAAGGACGACTGCCCGGGGTGCCGGATGCTGGAGATGTCGTTGGCCAGCGTGTCCGGCGCCATCGCGGACGCCGGGATGACGCTGTTGAAGGTCAAGCTGGAAACAGTCGGTGAAGGACTGTTCCGCGAACTAGGCTTGCGGCAGACGCCGACGCTGCTGGTGGTGCGCGACGGTCACGAAACCGCGCGGCTGGCGGGGTTCCAGTCGCCGAAGCAGATTCTGTCGGTGTTGGGGGCTGGTTGATCATGCGGGTCCGGCTCGACCCTGCGCGGAGGCAGGGCCGAGCGGAGCATCATTACCAGTCGTACTGCACCTGCAGCCGCGCGTAGCGGGGGTTGGTGTAGTACTTGGCTTTCTCGTGGTTGAAGAAGTCGGTGATGGTGCCTGCCGAGTCGACGCTGTACTTGGTCTCGTACACCTGCAGGGGTTTGACCGAGTTGAAGAGGTTGAGCACCGAGAACTGCACGCTCAGGCCCTTCAGGGCTGCCGGCCGGTAGATCACCGTCGGATCGAGGCTGGCCACCCAAGGCGTGCGACCACTGCTCCCCAGGCCGACCACGTCTTCCATGTCCGCATTGCAGGTGTGGAATACCCCGGCATAGCCATACTCGGTCCCGAACGTGCCGTAACCGCCGCCCAGGCAGGTGATCGGCGTGCCGGACTGGATCAGAAGATTGGCGCCGATCTGCCACTGGTCCGTCAGGTCGTACGCCCCATACAGCTTGAAGCTGTGGCGACGATCATTGAACAGATAGCCATCCGCACCGTACATCAGTTCCTTGAAATCGAAGTCCGAGGTGGTGCCCGTGTCGTCCTGACCGTTGGTGCTCTTCACCAGACCTTCGTAGTTGCCATACAGCTTGGACCAGGTGTAATTCAGGCTGGCGTACCAGCGCTCTCCCTGCCGATCAGCAGACAATGACAACGCACGATAGCTGCGCTTTGCCTTCGGGCCGAGCTCGTCGCCCGGCACCGTGATGTCATCCGGCTTGCCGTCGCCATCCACGTCGATGCTCAGCGTCAGGTCCTCGCCCGGGTTATAGATCCAGCACCCCGGGATGCCGGAGGGCACCTCCCACGGGCTGTCCCAGTTGGAGAGGTCATAGCCTGCCTTCTTGGCCGCGTTGTACAGCGAGCGGGCATCACAGGTGTCGTCAATGACGTTGTTGATCCGGCGATACGTCACCTTCGCCCCCAATGTCCAGCCGTCAAGCCAGGCGTTCGAGGACTGGATACGGTGCTCGTAACCCAGAATCGCCTCGTCCTGGGTGTAGGGTTTCAAGCCTTTGGACGCCACGGCCTTGGGATCAGGCGCTGACCCGTCCGCACCGTTGGAAACGCTGTCCGCACTTCCGCCGCGGTAGGAGCCGGTGATGTTCGGCTTGCCAGTGACCGGATCATAGCCGTCGTAGGTGAAGAACTCATTGGTGTAATACGACGCCGACGCCGCACGCAGCGACACATTGGCGGCAATCGGAAGCGAGTAGCGGCCAAGCGAGCCGAACAGCTTGCTGTTTCCGTCGCCCATCACATCCCAGGCAAAGCCACCGCGCGGCTGCCAGATGTTGTCCTGCTTGACGAACGACACGCCATCGCTGTTCCGGTTGTCAAAGGAATCATTCCGGATACCCGCATACAGCATGAAGGCGTCGTTGATCTGCCAATGATCTTCCAGATACCAGGAACGCTGCTTGATGCCGATGGTGCCGCCGGTGCGGAAGTTGATCCTGCGCGCATAGTCTTCGTGGAGACGCCAATAGGCGCCACTCGAGTACGCGGTGCCCTGACGCGATTTCCATTCGTCATTGCTATAGCCAAAACCAAGCTGATGGGCAGCCAACTGCCAGGTGAAATCGACCATTGCACTGGTACGTTCGTTGCTGCCGTCCTTGACATCGATCTGGCTGGTGACCGCGCACCCTACCCGCTTGCCAAGAACGGCATCGAAAACATAGGGGCAGTCGCCGTCAGGACTCAGAATGTTGCCGTCATAGTCCGAACGCTTCCCATCCGGGCTGATCGTGTAATCCGAGTTCTTGTTGCGCATCTGGCCGTAGCGGACACTGGCCGTCAGCGCATCACTGAGGTAGCTCGTCCATTGCAGGACATGCGTGGCGCCGTCCCGCTCGCGATACAGCCGGCCGAGATACTCCTTCTTGCTGGCCTCGGCATCGGGCCTGTCGCTGTCGTAGGCGGCCGTGTAGTTGTCGTAGTGATACCGGCCGCGATTACCAAAGCCGGTGTATTCGAGATGGTTGTTGTCGTTGAGGTACCAATCCAGTTTGACCAGCCAGTAAGGATTTTTGGAGGTGTACTCCTCGGCTGTGGTCGAAAGCGACGTCGGTGGCTTTGGACGGGTGGGGTCCTGTGGTGACCAGGAGGCCTCGGCCGTCCGCCCGCCGTACGTTTCTCGTTCGTCGCGACTCATGCTGCCCAGCGCGAACAGAAACAGTTTGTCCTGGATCAGCGGGCCACCGATCCAGGCCGAGGCAACATCACTGCTCCGTGTGTTGTTGTCGTAGGAGCGGAGCAATGTGCCATCGGTGCGCAACGTGTCCGGTTCGGTACTCCGCCACGCGTTCGGGGCCGTGGTCCAGCTGAAACCGCCTTTCCATTCGTTGGTGCCGCGTTTGACGTTGACGCTGGTGACACCACCGGTGGAAAAGCCATAACGCGCACCATAGCCACCGGTCTGGACGTCCAGCTGATCGATCGCCTGGAACGGGACCTCGGAGAAACTGAGGCTGTCGAACAGATTCGTCACGTTGAAGCCGTTGACGTAATAGCTGTTCTCGGCGGCCGACGCGCCCCCGAAGGATGCCGGTCCGAAATACCCGCTGCTGGCGACAGTGCCGGGCGTCAGCAGCGATACACTGGTGATGTCCCGCCCGACGGGCAAGGCATTCAACTGCTCTGCAGTGAAGGTAGTGCGCGACTCGACGCTGCCCAGGTCGATGGTTGCCCCCAGCTGGGCGCGGACGTTGACCGTGTCCAGCGTTGCCGCGCGGCTCATGTCGGCACTGGTGGTCTGGCCGGCAACAACGGTGACGACAATGGTGCGTGCGTCGCCGTTGGCACCGGTTGCTTCCACTTCATAGCGGCCTGCGCCTAGCGCGCCGACACGGAATCGTCCGTCGGCACTGATCGCGCTCTCGCGAGTAACGCCTGAATCCAGGTTGCGTACACGCACCTCGCCACCGGTGAACCCTGGGGCCAGGCCATTGATGTCACCTACCGTGCTCTGTGCGAATGCCGACGCGCTGAGCAGCGAAGACGCGAGCAGCAGCATGCGTAGGCGTTGCCTGCCAACAACACGATCGGGAACAGCGGACTTACGTTGCATTGATGCGCCTCCATGGATATCCAGTCGAAACTGGTTAAGGGGGCATGAACGTAGTCTTGTCTGACTCCTCTGCGTGCTTTGGTTCGATTGATAGGTGCGATGCTGTGATGGCAGTCTGGAATTGGTCAGGCTGTTGATCGACACACGTGACGCATCACTCATTGCGAGTGGGACGTGGGCAGACGTGTCAAGTGCAGGTGTTGCATCGCCGCACGCCCATCGCGGATGTCTGGCGCACTCGCCGAGCCACTACCGCGACGCAATCGGCTAGCGTTTTACGTCACCGCACCGGCCTGGACAACAGCCCGCGACGCTTGAACCACCACTCCAGCGGAAGCGTGACCATCGGCGGGACTGCGGCGGCCAGGGCCAGCAATGCCGCCCACCACGGCCAGCGCAGGCGGATGGCGGCGAGTACCGCGACCACCACGTAGACCATGAAGGCCACGCCGTGGATCGGGCCGAAGATCTTGACCCCGACCGGCGTCGGGTCGGCCGCCTGATACTTCAAGTACATGCCGATCAACAACCCGGCCCAGGTCAGGGCTTCGATGAAGGCCACCGTGGCGAAAACGCGGCCCATGGGGCTGATTGGCAGTGCACTCTTCAAGGCGGGCTCAAGCTCGTAACGGACAGGACCCGCATCATAGCCAGACGACGTGTTTGATGCGAATCATTCTCACAATGCGACCACTCGACCTCCCCGCCGGCCTCATCGCCGGCGGGGAGCCGTGCGCCCGGCCGGACCTGCCGATCACCAGCGTGCGCTGATACGGAAGTCCGCCCGCAGGCCGTCATCGTCCTGCAGCACTTTGTCCAGCGGGTGGCCGAGGTCAAGGCTGTAGCTGTAGCGCTTGGCGAGCTGTCCATTCAGGCCGACGCCGACACTGCTGATGCTGGCCGAGGTGGGATAGTTGCCGCGGACTTCGCCGTGATCGAAGAACACGTAGACATCGTGCGCCTGGCGGTAGGGCCGGTGCAGCTCGACGGTGCCGAAGTAGCCTTTCACGCCGGAGAGCGCGCCACGCACGTAGCCACGCACGCTGCCGATGCCCCCCACCTGGAACAGGTTGCTGGACGGCAGGAAGTCGCCGTTGGTGAACTGCCACCCCAGCTGCGCCCGGTACAGCAGGCCGCTGCCGCCGATGCGCTGGGTCCAGCTGGTGGACCCGTTGGCGGTGGTGAAGGCACGCCCTACGGCCAGCGTCTCATCGGTGCGGATGCGCGACACACCCTGATAGAACGTCCAATCGTAGCCGTCGTTGCGGTAGCCGGTGCTGATACCCAGGGTCAGGGTCGTCGAATCGACCTCCGACACCCGCACGTCGCCGATATCCGAAACGGAGTTGCTGCGCGAGACGTTGGCGACCGTGGACAGCAGCCAGTTCGGCGTGGCCACCCATGGCTGGGTGAAGTCCAGGCCGTAGCTGGTCGACTCGCCGGTGATGTCCAGACTGCGGTACGCGCCGTCGATGATGTTGATCTGGCTGCGTGAGACGCTGGCACCGACCCGGCCATTGCGGGTGTTGACGATCCCGGAATAGCCGATGCGCCCTTCCAGCCCGCCGCGCGACCACGCCACCGAGCCGGCGAGCAGGTCACTGATTCCGGCCAGACCCCAGAACTGGCCGTGCGCACCGTAGCGCTCGCGGCCCGTGGTCTCCACGCCGGAGTTATCGACGAACACGCCCCAGTTGCGTCGGTCCGGTACATCGGCCAGCAGCAGGATGTCGGTCTGGCCGGCGGCCTGGCCCGGCCGCATCAGTGCCCGCACCTGCAGGTCGGTGGTGCGGTTGAGGTAGACCAGCTCATCGCGCAGGCGATCGCTACGTACGACCTCCCCTGCAGGCTGCCGCACCCGCCGCTCGACAAAGCGCACGGGGACCTTGCCCTCCCCGGACACCTCCAGCGTTCCCAGCGTGCCTTCCAGCAAGGTAACGTCAACGCGCCCCTCGTTGATCGCCTGCTCGCGCAGCAGCGCCCGTGCCGTACTGATCCCGGCCGCCTCGTAAGCGGCATTGACCTCGGCCACCAGTGTCTCCAGCTCGGCCAGGTGGACCTCGCGGCCCTCGTAGCGGGCGGCGATCGCATCGAGGGTGGCCTCCGGCAGCAGTGCCGATGGACTGAAGCGGACCTCCTTCAGCACGAAGCTCCCACGGGCGTTGGCCAGCCCGCCCTGCTCGGTCGGCGGGGGCGCCGGTTGCACCGGATCCACCACTGGTCTCGCCGGCTGCAACGGCTGGCGCTGCTCGTAGTAGCCATCAATGCGCTGCGAGGTGTCCCTCCCCGCGGTGCCGGTACTGCTCTGCGCATGGGCCAGGCAAGGCAGCAGCGCGCTGCCGATCAGGAGCATCCCTCGGTACATGGTGTTTTTTCCGTCGTTCATCAGTTGGGCGCCCCGAGGTTGACCGCGCCGCCGATGGCCGGGGTCACCACGTCACGGGCCTTGGCCTCATCACCTTCCGCAGGCGCACGGGCGGGCACCGCCATCTCCGGCGACCGGAGATTCAGCATGCGGCCCATGTAGCGCACCGCGCTTTCGCCCAGGTAGGCCGGCCCGGCATCGATGTGCTCGCGGTTGTAGTTCGGGCTGCTCACCCGGACGCCATCGTTGAACCGCAGTACATAGGCATTGGTATCCAGCAGCCGGCCATCGGCCGCCAGATGGAAGCGGCGGTTCAACTGCATCAGCTGCGCATCCGCCGGGCGCAGTACCGGGCTGGTGTTGTCCATCAGCAGCTGCAGGGATGGCGTGGTCAGCGTCATGCTGCGTTCCACATGGCCATCGGCGATGGCCACGCGCGACGAGGAGGACGTCAGCTGTGCCTCCATGGCCTGCAGCGCGTCGATCAGCCAGGCATCGCGCGGCTGCACGTCCACCACGATCCGGCGGGCGACACCATTGCGGTAGCCGGTCAGGGTGGTGGTCAGCGCGCCTTCGCCCGCATCGGACTGCCTTGCCTGTGCCTGCACATCATCGGCGGCCAGGTTCAAACGGGTATCGACCATCGCCTGAGCTAGCGACAAGGTGTCGCGCGCGGACAGCTGCGCAGCAGCTGCCTGCAACTGGCCACCGGCCAACGAACCGGCCTGTGCGTCCATGTAGGCCGTGGTGCCGGCGCTGGCACGCTCGAAGCCGATGCTGCCGCCGGCAATGATCGAGTGGGCGCCACCGCTGCGGCCGCTGGAGAACTGGATATCCCGACCTGCCTGCAGCGTTGCATTGCCACCGGCCTGGTACGCGCCCCACTGCTGGGTGCCGCCGCTGGTCGCCACCAGGTCGCCGCCGGCGCGGGCCGCTTCGATCCGGATATCCCCTGCGGCCTGCAACTGCAGGGCTGTCCCCGCCTCCAGCTGTCGGCCCTGAACATCCGAGCCCCGCGATGCCAGCGCGATGCCGCCGGCCGCCTGCAACGCGTCGAACCGCAGCGCTTCATGGGCGGACAGGCCAATGCCGCAGCCTGCGTTGAGCGTGCCGATGGCCAACCCGGCACCGGCATCGCCGCGGAAGTTGCAGCCCACGGTCACTTCATCGGCGGAGAGGTGGGTGCCTGCAACCCAGTCACCATCCACCCCGATCGCTGCCGTGCCCACCTCGATGGACTGACCGGCGCGCAGCGTCATCGAGCCATCGACAGCCGCGCTGCCGACGGTGATGGCGCCGCCCGCGTTGAGCACCAGTGACTGCGCGACCGTTGCATCGCCAAGCTGCACATCCGTGCCGCCATCGATACTTGCCTGCCCCCCCACGGCAGCATTGTCGATGGCCAGCAGACCTCCAGCGTTCGCGATGAAGTCGCCGTTGCTGGTCAGCTGCTGGATCTGCAGCGCACCGGCCGCATCCAGCTGCATCGCCGCCCCGGAGGACAGCGTCTGCGCTACCAGCGTGGCACCCGTGGTTCCGCTCAGCGCCCCCTGTGCCTGCAGCGTGCCAATGTCCATCGCCCCGCCGCTGCGAAGCTGCGCATCGCCACCGACCTTGGCGGCACGCACATCCAGCGTGCCGGCCGCAGCAACGTTCAGCGACTGCCCGACCACCCCCTGGGCCAGGCGTACGTCCGCAGCGCCTTCAAGGCGCGCATCGCCATCGGCCACCAGGTCGCCGATGTCGAGCAGCCCGCCGGCCGCAGCGGCAAGATCGCCGGCGCTGCGCAGCTGCTGCACCTCCAACGCATCGGACGCATCCAGCTGCATTGCCGAACCCGACGACAGCGTCTGCGCCACCAGCACGGCACCGGCGGCCGCGTTCAATGCGCCCTGCGCCTGCAGCTCGCCAATGCGCATCGCTCCGGCGCTGTGAAGCTGCGCATCGCCGCCGACCCTCCCCAGGGCCACGGCAAGCGCGCCGGCGCTGTTCACGACGGCATCGGCGCCAGCATCAAGGCGGCCGATGTCGGCAGACGCCGTCTCCAGCTGGAGGTCGGTTGCCGCATCCAGCAGATCCGCCTGCAGATGCGCGTCGCTGTGCAACGAGACCGCCCCCGAGGCGGCCACCACGTCTCCCACCACACCCCCGTTGGGAAGACGCAGGTGGATGTCCCCGCGGTCGCTGCGTGCCAGCGCAAGCTGGCCGACATCGACCGTGATGGCCTGCGCATCACTGCCGATTCCATCGCCCGCCTGCAGGCTGGCCAGCACGTGACTGCCGCCACCGACATTGACCGCGGCATCCCCATTGGAGTGGATACGACCGTCCGCCTCGAGCATCACGTTGCCGGTGGCCGTGTTACCGGTCACGGCCAGCTGGCCCACGCTGATATCCGCACTGGAACGCACCGCCACCACCCGGCCCGCACTCAGCTGGCTCCCTGCCCCCATCGCAACGCCGCCTGCATCGATCTGCACACTGTCGCCAGCGCTGACCTGGGCCCCCGCAGCCAGCGATGTGGCCTGCAGCGAGAGCAGTTGCAGGACCTGGTCAATGGCGGCATCTCCCAACTGCAGGCCGCCACCGGCGGCGACATGGGCGGATGCAGCGCGCAGGTTGCCAATGCGGATATCGCCCATCGGGGCACTGACCGTCGCCTCGCCCGCGGCCTCCACCACCGCCAGCTCGGCACCGCCATACCCCGTGGCCTGCAGATCGCCGCCGGCCTGCAACTGCAGCGCACTCAGTCTGCCCGTCGTGCTCAACAGCTGCAGGTCCCCACCCGCGGTGAGCGTGCCGATCGGCATGTCCACGTCGCTGGAAAGGCGCACCTCGCCTCCCGCCACGCCATCCAGCCGTCCGCCGGCCACGATCCGCAGGGCCAGCGAAGTGCCGTCCTCGTCGCGGATGTCGTCGCGCACGGCGAGCTGGATGTCGCGCCCGGTCAGCGTGCTCACGCCCTTGAGGTAGGACAGCAGGCTGCCATCGCCCACATCCAGGACCACGTCCTGATTCGCTCTCACCAGGCCGATGCGCAGGTTGCCGGCCTGCTGCGCCAGGCGCACATGTTCACCGGCGTTGGCCAGCAGCAGGCTGCCGTTGATCTGCACGCGCAGCGGCTGACCATCGTGGCCCATGATGCTGCGCAGGGCGCTCAGGCTGAGGTCCTTGCCGACGCTCAGTGTTGCGCCGGCGGCGCTGCCGCCGGTATCGGTGATATCGCCGTCACTGCCGATACGCACGTTGCCCCCGGCAGTGAAGCTGTCCAGCGCCAGCGACGTGCTGCCCTGCAGGTAGGCATCGCCGCCCACATCGGCATCGATCCCGCCCGTGGCCGCCAGGACCACCGGTGCCGTGCTGCGGATGCGCAGCGACACCACCACGGCACCGCCGCGCACCTGATCGGGCGTCAGCACGTTGCCCGCTGCGTCGAGCATCTGCACGTCGCCCGGCGTGGTCGCAAGCCGCATGGCCAGCATCGCCTCGGCACTGAGGTTGCCGCTGTTCACGTCCGCCAGGCTGACCGTGTATTCCTTGTCCAGGCGACCGAGGTCATCGCGGGCACGCAGGGTGACGTTGCGCCCGATGATGACCGGTTCGGCATTCAGGGCCGAACCGGTGGACGGTTCCAGTGCATTGGCATTGAACACGTAGCGCAGCTGATCCTGGCTCCACTGTGAGTCAGCCGTCATGCCATCAAGAAGTGCCGCCTTGCGTGCGGCCACCATGGCGCTGTCGCCAGCGCTGGCAGCCAGCTCATAGCGGTACCCTGCGTTGAAGACCGCGAAGATCGCTTCCTGCTGCCAGCCGCTGCCGAAGGCGTCGGTGAACACCGTGCCCAGCCGGTTGAAGCGTTCTGCGAGGTAGTCGCCGACACCGGCATCATCCAGGCTGCCGCCCCGCGCGGCTTCTGCCATGGCGCGGAACAGGGTGATGGCGGTGCCACCGGCCACGTAGCGCCCATCCACGACACTGCCCAGCGAGCGGAGCTGGAAGTACTCGGCGTAGCTGGCGTCAACCTGGCTCTGATAGCTGGTGATCGACTGCTGGCCGCCGCCCTGGAACAGTTTGAGGTTGTCGCGGAGGCTGGCCAGCTGTGCTTCGTTGAGGAAACTGGACGAGGCGCGCTGGGAGCCGCTGTAGATCGAGCCCGAGGGGGCCTCGATCAGCACGTCGCCGGCCAGCGATTCGATCCGCTGGACCCAGAAGTCGCCGCCGAGGTCGCGCAAGGCGATGTCACCGGTCGCCCGAGCCGAGATGAGCCCACCCTCCAGCACGCCGTCGCTGCGGGTACGCTCGCCGGCATCGACCACCAGGGGCCGGGAGAGCGAGCCGATGGCACCGTAGACGCTGTCCAGGGTGATGTCGGCACCGATGATCGACGCAGCATTGCCGTTGGCCGCACCTTCAATATCGTACTTGGCGCGCAGCCACACATCGCCACGGCCGGTGCCACTGCCGGCGTTGATCAGCACCTTGGCTGCCGAATCCACGTCCAGCGCAATGTCACCGCCCGCACGGGCCACCAGGTTGCCGGCGGCCACGGTGGCGCCGTTGGCGTTGGTGTAGGACACCATCTGGACATCCAGCGGATTGGCGGCTTCGCCGGCCTGGGCGCCGACAATGCTGCCGATGCTGCCGGCCGCGTCGAGGGTCAACTGGTTCGTGATGATCCTGGCATCACGCGATGCGCTGACGATGCTGCCGTTCTCGCTGGTCAGGAAGGTCCGGCCATCGGTGTTCTTCAGAACACCATTGATACGGATGGTCTGGCCGGAGTCGACGTCGAGCAGGCCTGCATCGTTGGCGCTGAAGTTGATGCCGATCCGGTTGTCGGCCTTGGCCGTGTTGGTGACGACCAGCGTGCCAGTGCGCGGGGCGCGCTGGTACCAGCTGGTGCGCCACGTGCCACCGTCATTGAACTCATTGCTGCCCGGGAAACCGTAGTTGTAGCGGCAGCCACTTTGGTTCTTCTTCTCGCAGCGGTAGTTCACGCGTGAATCAAGGTAGCTGCCGAAGTCGCCGGTCAGCTGCGACTCGAATACCGCCACGCCGCCTGCCTTGTTGCCGTACGTGACCTCGGAGGTTTCCCACTGCTGGCCGTTAAAGACGGTGTTGTTGTACCTGTCTACCCAGCGCCAGTTCTCGGCAGTAAGTACGCCGTTATCGGACTGGATGTTGCGCGCGATGCGGGCCGTCTGTGTCCAACTCGCGAACATGCCGGCGCGCGGGTCATACGCGGTCGTGTTGCTGAGGGCCGATATCCCCGGGGCATCCCAGTTCAGGGCATTCACGCCGCCCTGATAGCCCTTCACGTTGCCGTTGCCGTCGCGCAGATACCACGAGGCGGTATTGAGCTCACGGTCGCGGATGGTGATCTGCCCGGGCGCCCCGTTGCCGACCAGGATGTTGCCAAGCTGCAGGCCCACATCGGCCAGGCCATTGTTGATGACCACCGAGCCCTTGCCACTGACCACATTGAGCGAGCCGGCGGTGGATGTGCTGACGATGCGGCCATCGAGGTAGATCGAACCGCCCCCGTTGGCCGAAATGTCCGGCACGATGAACTGGCGGTTGAGCGAGTCGTACTTCAGGGCGATGCGGGAAGAATCTGCGCCGGACTTCGCCACGAACATGGCAGGCACATCGAAGATGCCCTTGCTGGCCTGGTTGTCCTTGCCGTCGATCCAGGCGCGCAACGCGCTGCTTTCGACCAGGATCGCCGAGTAGTCGACCGGCCGCCCCGCCTTCAGCGCGACGTTGACGTCGATGTAGTTGGCCGTGATCTTGATGCCACTGCCGGCGTTCACACCGCTGCCCGTGCTGGGCACCTGGCCAAGGCTGGCGTTGCTGACGTCGTCGGGCTGCGTGGTAAGCAGGGTACGCAGATTCCGGGCATTCACCTTTGGCAGGTAATTGGTGTCCCTGTGGCTGTACCGCGATACCACGCCACCATCGTAGTACTGCCCACCCAGCGCTGAAGCGGTGCAGTCCTTGTCGCCGATGCGATAGCGGCATGCACCAAACACAAGGATGCTGGGGTTGTTGACGTCGTTGCCGGTGCCGTACAGCAGGTAGTCGGTCAAGCTCATGCCGGCCGCGGCGGCCGCTGCGCCGTACTTCGCGTTGGCGATGTACGCCGCGGCGTCGTCGGCATTGGTGATGCCCGATGCCACGCTGTGGCGTGCCCACAGCGCGCTCACCACATTGCCGTACCAGTTTTTCGAGCCGAGGTTGTAGCCAACCTCCCCGTTGGGGGCATTGATCGTCACGCTTTCGGCGAGCTGCTCGCCCCAGCTCTGGATGTTGCCGAGCGCGTTGTACATGTCCAGGTCGCCGCCCGTGACCGAGATCAGTCCGCCCGCACCGATCGCAGCGGTGCCGGTGGTCGCCTCGTTGCGGATGCTCACCAGCGCGTTGCTCTGCCCCGGGTTCTGGCTGACGCCGATGCCCACGGCCTGGTTGCTGTTGCCGGTGAACAGCACGTTCCCGCCGCTGTAGTCGGGCACCAGGATGTCGCCCGCCAGCAGGAGGTTGTCGGTACTGCGGTTGGTGATGGTGATCTTCGGCGCGCCCTTGGCGGTGACCGACCCGCTGCCGAGGATGTTGCGTCCATACAGGATCACATCGCCGCCGGCCGCATACAGGTCGCCGATGGTGTGGGTATAGAGCGCCTTGCCGGCGATCGCATCGAAATCGTGGATGCCCGACGCGTTCAGTCGGGCCTTCAGCGCGCTGCTGAGCTCGCGCTGGGTATCGAACGGCAGCACATCACCCCCACTGCCGGTGCTGGTCAGCTTGCCATTGGCATCGATCAGGATATCCAGCACGTTGTAGCGCCCGGCGACGACGCGGCCATCGATCAGCACATCACCGCGGGTGCTGCCACCACTGCGGCTGTCGCGCACGGTGACCGGAATGAACCCCAACTGGTAGCCGGTGGCGGCGCCATCGGCGTTGCGGAAGACATTTTCACCGTAAGCACCGAGCGACACGAATGCGCCACTGAGCAGTTCACTGCCCGCGGCCAGAGTGGTGCTCGCGTTGCTGTCCACCGTGGAGGACGCCGAGGAATCCGGCACCGCGATGAGCCCGCGGCTGTACCCCTGCGAGACCGCATTGGCGGCCAGCCGTGAGGTCCAGCCATTCATGCCGTCCTGGCCGGCGGAGACGAAGGCGTTGTGCAGCGATTCCAGCTTCGCGCCGCGGCCGACATTGACCTGCTGGTCCATCGCCAGCGCCACGTCCGCGTCTGAGATGCCGACCGCAGCCAGCACACCCCAGGTGTTCACCAGCGCGGTGGCGCCGATGTCCGTCGCGGCGTAAGTGCCGACGTTGAGCATGTAGCTGCTCTGCAGGCGCGCGTCATCGCCGATGTTCACGCGGTTGCCGAGCACCGCATTGGTGCGCGCCTTGACCACGGCGGCATTGATCGCCCCGCCAGTGGTCAGCCCCGCACGGTCATCGGTGTTCGCACGGGTGTTTGCCACGAGGTCCAGCGCGCCGCCATCGCCCGGCGTCGGTGCGACGCCGGCGCGCAGCAGGGCGCCCTTGCCGATATCGATGGTGCTGCTGCCATCCAGCCGGGTGACCACCTGTGCGGCACTGCCACTGAGGACACCGCCGCCGGCCGCGCTGGCGGCAAGCTCGCTGCCAAGCGTGCCGGTGTAGTTGTTGTCGGTGCGCAGCACCAGCGATCCGGCCGAGACAATCTGGGCGTCCTCGTCCACCAGCAGCCCGACGGTGGCGTCCGCACGGTTGTTCACGTTGGCGCCACTGGCGTTGAGTACGCCTGCACTGGTGCTGTTCGCGCTGCCCGCGTAGTTGCTGTCGTGCAGCGCACGGGCGTCTAGGCGGCTGACATCCAGCACGGCGTTGCGGCCGATGGACAATTGCGTGGTGCTGTCGGTGCGCGTCGCTGCCAGCGCCGCGTTGCCCGCAATGAGCCCGCCGGTGCCCGCCATGGCGTTGGCGCGATTCTCGTCCTTGCCGCTGGCGGCGAGTGTGGTGCTGCCTGCGTACAGCAGGCCCCCCGCCCCCACGGTGACGCCGGTGGTCGCCGAGGACCGCGCGTTGGCATCGACGACGCCAGCGGCCAGCAGGCCCGCCACGCTCAGCCCGGTGGCATCGGCATGCTGGTTGCTGTTGTTGACTGCGCGCATCGCGATAGTGCCGCCGCGCGCGTAGTCGATGATGTTGTTTGTGGAATAGGCCTCACCCTGCACCACCACGTTGGACCCAAGCGCTGCCTGCACCGCGTTGGTGCTGGCAGCGGTGGCGAAGGCGCCGGCGCCGGCCAGATACAGGCCACCGGAACCGGCGACCGCGCGTGCGTCCACGCTCCCGCCGTGGACGCTGGCCAGGATGTCCAGCCCACCGCGGTTGGACAGCACCGCACCATCGCCTACATGGGCGTCCACCTTGGCACGGGCGGTGGCATCGGCGACCGCCGCGCCGACCGCCAGCCCGCCGGCCAGTGCAGCACCGAAGGCCTCGGCCGAGACCTGGGGGGTGGCCTCGGCATGCACCTCAATGCTGCCGCCCACCCCGGATACGCGTGTCCGCTCACCCAGCCAGGCGCGCACGTCGGAGCCATCGTCGGCCAGTGCGACGGCGGCGCTGACGCCGGCCAACACGCCACCGGCCGCACCCCACGCGCCTGCATGCGCGCCGCCCAGCGAGCTGGCGGCGAAGGTCACGTTGCCAAAGCCGGCCAAGGTACTGTCGTTGTGCAACCACGCCTGGACATTAGCGTTGCGTGCCGCGGTTGCAACGACCGCGCCGGCCGCGAGTGCACCGGCCGCCATGCCGGTGGCTGTCACATCCAGCGTGCTGGCATCGCTGGCACGGACCGCAAGACCCTGGCCCTGGCTGCCTGCCTGCAGGTCACCGGCCACCGTGGCCGATACCGTCTGTTCCAGGCGCGCCAAGCCGATGGCCGCGCCGACGCCCACCAGGCCGGCACCGCCGGCATAGACGTCCAGACCTGCGGCCTTGCCTGCGCTGCCGTCGCCGGCGCTGGCGAGCACCGCGATGGAACCGGCCCGCGTGCTGTTCGCCGCCAGCACCGCCTCGGTGCTGCCATACAGGCCGGTCATGCCGAATGCGCCGCCCACGCCGAGGCCACCGGCGCCGAGGCCACCGACCTTGTTGCTGCTGCTCATCAAGGTCTGCGCGCTCACCTCAAGCGCGCGTGCCTGCACGCTGCCGCCACGGATGCTGGCGCTCACCAGGTCCCCACGACCCTGCAGACTGCCGATGTCCACCTGGGCGCGGCTGTTCAGCGCGCCGGCGCCCTGCGCCCCCAGGGTGCCGTCCAGCGCGGCGGCGTTGATCTTCTGGCCATTGCCCAGCTGCTTCAGGCTGGCAAAGGTGCCCCCCAGTTCCGTATCACTGTCACCACGGTCGCCAATGCCGGCCAGCAGCAGCCCGGCAGCGCCGCCGATGCCGGTGGTGGCGCCCACGCCAGCCGTCACGGTGACCATGTCCACCGCGCGATCGGAGAGGGCATTCACATCGATGCTGCCCGTGGTCGACAGCGTGCTGTCTTCCACGGTGGCCTTGACGGTGCTGCCAAGAATGGCCACCGAGGCGCCCGCACCTACACCGCTGCCGGCGATGCCCACGCCCACCGCACCGGAGTACGCGGACAGCCGCAGAATATCTTCGGCCACCACCGCCATATCGGTGGCATCTACCGAGGCCTGGGTGACCAGCGCACGGGTGTCGTTCTGCAGCAGGTGCACCTGTGCCATGCCGGCGATGCCGGCGGCGCCGGCACCCGCGCCACTCACCGCCACGCCATTGAAATCAGAGCGGCTGCGCGCGTTCACGTCGAGGTCGCGTGACACGAAAATGTTGGTCGCGCGCCCACTGTCGCCCACCTGCGCCAGCGTGGTCGCGGTGCCCATGTTGACCAGCGCGGTGCCGGCCACGGCCGCCCCACCCCCCAGTGCGCCTGCGCCGCCCACCAGCGAGGCCGCGTTGTCGCTATGGGCGTTCACCGCCAGTGATCCCGCCCGCAGGGTGCCGCCCAGCACGCTGGCGCGGGTATCGGTGGTGAAGTGGTTGACCACGCCGGTGGCGGCGCCGCCGGTCAGCCCTGCTGCCGCGCCGACCACGATCGCCAGCGCGTTCTGGCTGCCATTGGCCTCTACCGTGACCGCGTCGGCGGCCGACAGGGTGGCGCCCTCGATGCTGGCGCTGGCATGGCTGTCGAACAGGTTGGTCGAGAGCGCTCCTGCGCCCGAGAATACGCCCGCGCTGGCGGCGATGCCGGCCACATAATTGGCCGAAGCCACGTGATGGCTGGCGCGCACATCCACGCTCTGCTCCGCTGCGGCGAGACCTGCGCTGTCCTGGTCGGGGTCGCTGCTGGTGCCCAGCCCATGCTGGTTGATCCGTGCGTCCTTGATGATCGCGGTGGTACTGCCGGCGATGTCGTTGACGGCTGCCATCACCGCCACCGCACCACTGGCGATCGGGGTGGTACCGAGCGCGCCACTGACGCCGATGGTCCTGACCTGCTGGCGCGTGGCCGCGTTGACCGCGATGCCATGCACGTCGATATGGCCGGTGCCCAGGTCCACGGTATCGAAGGCCATGCCGGCGGCGTCGGTACGGGTGCTGTGGGTATTGCCCGCTGTGCGCCGGCCACTGTCCACGCCTGTCAGCGCATCTCCCTGGCCCAGCGCGGTCACGGCAGTTCCGGCACCGGTGATCGCCGCCTCGGTGCTGCCATCCACCAGGTTGACGACGGTACCCAGGCCGATGCCCGCGTTGACGCCCCCGCCGATGCTGCCGGCGTACACGTCAATCTGCTGCGCCTGCGCGGCGAGCACGCCAACGTTGTCCTGTGCCAGGACATTGGCGCCTGCTTCAATCCGTGCCGAGACGGCGCCCTTCATCCGGTTGACCGCCACCGAGGCTGCGCCCCCGACCGCACCGCCACCGCCCAGGCCGGCGGCCACGGTGCGGATACGGTTGCCCTGACCGCCGGCCGCGCCGGAGGCATCGGCCTGCACCAGCAGGTTGCGGACATCCAGCTCCAGCGCGCTACCGGACACCACCGCCGAGGTGCTGCCGCCGATATCGTTGTAGGCCACTGCCGCACCCACGCCCACGCTGCCGCCGACCGCTGCGCCACCCGCCAGCGAATCGATGCTGCGCTCGTCACGGGCGCTCACCTTCACATCAGCCAACGGGTTGTGCAGGCTGCTGTCAGTAAGGCTGGCCTGAGTATCGGAATGGATCAGGTTGGTGGTGACACTGCCGGCCACCGCGGCCGTGCCCGCCCCCGCACCAGAAACGGCCGCCGTACGCACCAGGCTGCGGTTGGCCGCATCGATGCTCAGCGCACTGGCGCCGCCCAGCGTGGCATTCTCCACCACGGCACGGGTACGGCCGCCGATGTCGTTGACGCTGCTGGCTGCGCCGATGCCTGCCGTCCCCCCGGCCGACAGCGCGCCCCCCAACGAATAGGCCGCACCCGAGGTATCGGCGCTGACGGACACCGCGCCGGAGATGCCACTCCCCTGCCCGGTGACACCCCGCAGGCGGGCCTCGGTGAGGGTGTCGATCAGGTTGGTGGTGTTGCTGCCGGCAATGGACGCGGTGCCCCCCAGCGCACCGGCAATGGCCAATGTCTTGGTGGTGGCGGCCGACGCCGCACTGACATCCAGCGCAGTACTCACCTCCAGCGCGGTTCCATCCACCGCGCCCAGCGTGGTATCGCCGATGGTGGCCACGTTGATCGCCGCGCCGATCGCGGCGGTGCCACTGCCGGCGATCGCACCAGCCAGTGTGTGGATGCGCGATGCGTTGCTGGCGGCCACCTGCACGATGCCTGCCTGCACGCTGCCGTCCCGCAATGCGGCCTCGGCATGGTTGTCGATCCTGCTCCAGCCCACCGAGCCTTGAATGGCGACATTGTTGGCTGCGCCTGCGGCAACCGCACCGGACAGGATCCTGGCGGCGTTGGCGGCGTCGACATCGACCCGGCCGATGCCGGCAGTTAGCTGCGCATCATCAACCAGCGCCAGCGTGGTGTTGCCGATGTCATTGATGGTCAACGCCGCACCTACGGCGACCTTGGAGCCCAGCGTTGCCGCACCGGCCAGCGAGCCGATGAAGGCTTCATCGCGTGCCTCCAGGTGGATGCTGCCTGCGTTGAGCTGTGCGCCATCGCGCGGGACCTGGCCTTGTGCGTCGGCCAGGCCACGGCCAACCAGCACCGAGGTGGTATTGCCGATGGCGTTGTAGGACGCACTGCCAACCCCGGTGAAATTGCCGGTGCTGCCGCCGATGCCGGCACTCACTGCCAGGATGTCGGACTGGTCGTTGGCGGTAAGCGCGATGCGCCCGGCATCCAGCGTGGCATCGTTGACCGACACGGTATGCGTGTTGTTGATGGTGTTGTAGGCGAAGGCTACCCCGGCATTGTTGCCTCCCACCTGGACCATGCCGGCAACGGCGATGATCGAGCTGCGGGCATTGTTGCGACCCGCGGCATCCACCCGCGTATCGTCGGTGCTCGCGGTGTCGGCATTGGCGTCGACCTCGATGGGGCCGATCCCGGCGCCACAGTAATCGACCGCAAAGCCCGAGCCGCAGCCGTCGCCGGTCCCACGTACGTCGTCGATCGTCGCCGTCCCGGCGAAGGCTTCGATGTCACCGCTGGCGATGATGCGGGTGCCCCCATCGATGCTGGCGGTGGTCTGGCTGGCGATCTGGTTGACCAGCACCGAACCGGCGATCGCCACGCCATCGTTGCGCGTGGACGCCCCGCCACTGGCGGCCGCCGCCACGATCCGTGAGGCATCGGCCGCACGCACGCGCACATCCTGTACGCCGCCGATATCGGCACCGCTGATGGAGGCGCGGGTGCTGTCGCCCACCTCGGCGTACGTCACTGCCGCCCCCAGGCCGGCCTTGCCGCCCGCATACAGTGCGCCACCCCCGTTGGCGATCCTGGAGGCGTTCACGGCCTTGACATCGACACTGGCGGCCGCGCCGTTCTTCCCGCTGATGCTGCCCCCGATGATGCTGGCGGCGGTGTCGTTGTGGGACATCGCCACGGTCGCCGAGATCGCGCCGGCACCGGCGGAGCTCTGGTTGGAAGAGGCATTGACGCCTACGCTCAGCCCGACGTTGACCTGTTCGCTTTCGTTGCGTGCGGTCACCGTGACAGTGCCGGCATCGTGAACGGTGCTGTCGCGCAACTGCGCGGTGGTCGCGTTCTGGATGTCACCGTAGGCCACGCCACCGGCCAGCGATGCGCTGCCCTGCGTGTTGTCCGACCCGGCCGCAGCCACCGACAGCGCACCGCTGACGCTGACCAGCAGCGTCTCGTTGGTCGCCGCAAGATCCAGCTTCACGCCGTTGCCACTGAGGTCCTTGATCACGGCCGAGCTGATGTCGGCCTTGGTGTTCTGCCGGGCACGGTTCACCGTCGCACTGCCGGACAGGGCAATGCCGAACTTGGGTTGCGGGGTCTGCGCGCCCTGCCCCGGCGCCGGGCTCCCGCCACCGAGCAGGCCCTTGGCTTTGTCGAAGTACTCGGTCAGCCCGGCGCTGCCGTTGCTGTCGGCCTTGTTCGCCATGCCTTCCAGTGCGGTCACCTTGCCGAGCGCGCGGGTCTTGAGCGAATCCAGGAAGCCCGGGTTTTCCGCATTCTGTTTGGCCGCCAGCTCATCCTGCGCCTTCTTCAACTGTTCCGACGAGCTCTTGGCGACGGCGCCGGCCGCGGCCACCGCGCCGGCCAGACCACCGCTGCTGGCGTTGACTGCCAGCTCCCCCGTGGTGATCGCGCCTACCGGTGCCATGCTGCTGCCGGTCGCGAAGGCTGCAGGCACCGCACCGATGAAGGCGCGGGTATCGGTATCCAGCTGCTGGTAAGCAACGCTGGCCCCAACCGACACGCTGTCGCTCATCGCAACGGCACCGGCCACGGACCACACGAACAGGTCTTCATCGGCACGCACGCCAACCGTGGCGGCACGGATGTCGGCACGGTTGCTGATCCCGGCCAGCGTGGTGCTGTCCAGGTCGAGTGCGGTGGCTGTTCCGCTGACACCGATGCTGCCGCCCTGGCCTGACTGCAGCGCCAGCGCCACCACGGTTTCCTTGTTGTCGGCCTGTACGGCCAGGATGCCGGCGCCGGCATCGACGCGGACGCCATCGTGGATGATCGCCGCCGCCGTGTTCTGATAATCGACGTAGCCAACGCTGCCGCCCAAGGCAGTTCCACCGTTGCCGACGTTGCTGTCCTTGAGGTTCTTCAGTGCAAGATCACCGGCCGCGTGCAGCCCGGTGACATCGGTGTTGGCACGCACGGTGGTGGTAGCGTCAAACGTCCGGCTGCGCGCAGCGCCGGCATGGTCCTCACCCTCCAGCGCGGCGCTCCACGCCGCGGTGCTGGTGTCGCGGGTGGTCAGCGACGCGCCAGCGGCGACATCGGTGCGGGCGCTGTTGCTGGCCTTGAACCAGCTGACCGCGCCCCCGATGGCCACTTCCTCGGCCGAGCCCCGCGCCGCCGCGTACGAAGCGAACAGCTCCGACGGGTCGGTGATCAGGTCCTTGGCAGCGGAGATCGACGTCTTGAACGCGTCGAAGCTGCTGAAATCCGGAACGGCACCGGTGAGCGCACTGAAATCACGCGGCAGGCGTACGTCCGACGACAATCCGATCCGTTGCGCCGCCAGCTCGGCCGAACTGCCCACCAGGGTCCGTGCCTCATGAGTGAGGTTGGCGATGTTGACCGCCCCGGACAACGCGAACGCCGAGCCATCCGCGCTCTTGCCCTTGGCCAGAACGTTGCTCATCGCATGGTTGCCGATCTGTGCGTCGGTGACCTGGCTGTCGACCACGATCGCGCCGGCACTGTCGATCCTGGTGCCGGCGCCGATGCTGGCGGTGGCCGTATGATCGCCGTCGACGACGCTGATCGCCCCGCCGAGGCGGAAGGGCGACACCGTGGTCGGGGTCGTCGCCGGCGGCGTGCTGCCGCCGTCCTCGCTGCCACTCAGCTTGGCGATGGCGCCCCCAATGCCGGCGCCGGCCAGCGACTGCGCCACGCTCATCAGGCCATCGCTGCCGCTGCTGATCGCTTCCACCTGCTCCTGGCCCGGCAGCGGTTCGCTCTTCGGGCCGGTGATCAGCGTGCTGGTCTTGTTGAGGCGCGTGATGCTGGCCGCCTGAACGGTGACATCGCCCGCCGTGGTGCGGGTATCACGGTCCAGGCGTGCTTCGGCCGCGATATCCTGCAGGCTGATCGCGCCGGCCAGGCCCACCGCGCCATTCTTGTCGGCACGCGCCGTGGCGGAAGTGTCCAGGGAGACCGCGTTGACGGCGGAAACGTTGACGCTGGCGGCGTTGAGCGCTGGCCCACCGGCTTCAATCACCGCACGGGTGTCAACGTTGACGTTGCTGATCGCCGCCGTGAACGCAGCCGTCGTGTTGTTCACCGCAAACGATTCGGCCGCAAGCTTCAGCGTCGTATCGGCATCGGCCTTCACCGCGACATCGCCACCCGCTGCAAGCGTTGCGCCCGAGCGCACGATCGCTTCCGTGGTGGCGTTGATCTGCGCGTACGCCGCGCCCAGGCTGAGCAGGTGCTTTTTCGGAATGGTGTTGCCATTGGCATCCTTCACCGGGTCGCCGTTGGCGTCGGTCACCACATCGCCCTTCTCGTACGCCTTTCCGGCGGCGGAATTGTCGATGGCCTGCCGGGTGCTGGCGTGCAGCGTGATGTCATCGCGCGCGGTCAGCGCCGCGCTGTCCTTCACTTCCACCCGCGCCGTGGTGGAGCCGTGCAGGAACGAGATCTGTTCCCCCAGCAGCTTGTCCGCGCCCAGGTTCACCAGCGCATCGCCGAGGTCCTTGAGGTTGCTGGAATCGGTGACGCTGTTGACGAGGTCGGCCTTGAGCTCGTCGAATACCGCACCGTCCTTGTCGTAGCCGGAATCGATCACCGCAAGCGCGGTCAACTCGATATCGTCCGCCTCCAGACGTGCGTTGCCGCCCACCGTCACCGTTGCCTCGGCACTGCGCACGCCCAGCCCGGTATCGGAGATCGCCGCCGCGCGCAGTTGAATGCGGCCGCCCTCGTTCACCAGTACCAGCGGCTGCGAGGCGCCGGTATTGACGGCCGCGCCGATGCCCTGCAGATCGCCATTGATATCGCGCGGGCCGGCCGGCACGAACAGCGTGCCGGTGACATCAATGGCCCTGGCCTGTACGCGGATGCCGTTGCGTGCGTTCACTGTCCCGTGCAGCTCGACCGTCTTGTCGGTGAGCTGTCCCGGCGTCAGCGCGCCGTACATCAGGGCATCCAGGCTCTCTCCGGCGCTGAGGATGTCGCTGGCCGTGGCGCGGTTGGCCGTGGCCACCGACAGCGAGCCGACATTGAGCACGCCACCGTTGCCGACCACCAAGCCATCCGGGGCGACGAAGAACACCTTGCCGCCTACCGCATTGGTCGATTCCAGCACGCTGTTGAGGTTGCCGTTGATGTACGCACGCGCGTCGGTGACCAGGTTGACCAGGTTGTGCACCTGTTGCTGACCCTGCGTGGGCAGCACAAGATCAACGGTCTGGCCGACGCCCACCCCGAATTCGCGGAAGGAATTGAACGCGACCTGGTTGCCGGCGGCCCCCTTCACTGTGCGGGTGGTCACGCGCCAGCGCGGATCGCTTCCCTGCCGGACCACCTGGGTGTCGGTGCGGCCATCGGTGACCATCGCACTGCCGTCATCGCCGGCGATCACACTGCCTGGCAATGCCAGCCCCAGCACGGAGCCGATGGCCACGGCCAGCCCGGCAGGGCGCAGGCGATGGTTCCCCAGCTGCGCATTACGCACGGTGGAAGACGGGCAGGACGAGGGGTCGCGATGGTTCATGGCAGGCTCCGGGCAGTGGCAGGCGGTCGCAACCGCGGGCCACGAAGGGTCGCGACAAGGCAGGCGTGCCTTGCCGCTGGACGGCATTGCTGGGCAGGGATCAGTGCGTTGCGGCAGCGGCTGGACGGCTGTCCAGCGCGCGGCTGAGCAGCTCGACATTGCCCAGCGAAAGCAGATGGGCGTAGATCAGCCCCAGGTCGCCCGAACGCGCCAGATCCTGGAGCGCCTTGCCCTTCAATTCGCGCAGCTTCTGCTCATCAACGACGAAGAAGCCATCCAGCGAGAAGCCCTCGCCCAGCGCGGTCTGCACGTTCACCTGCCGCGGCACCAGCAGCCCATGGCTGGCCAGCGCCGCGCTGAAAGCACGCGTCCGCGCCAGGTGCACCTGATACTCCTGCAGGAACTGCAGTGCGTTGCTCAGCAGCGGGCTGTCCTTGCCCTCGTCATCGAACAGTGGCGCACCTTCCTCGCCCCCTTCACGGATGCCCGCATACCCCGCATCCAGGCAGACGGTGAAATCGCTGCCCTGCTCATCGCGTTCGGCGAGCACGAACGGGTAGCGACGCAGGAACGCCGGCACATAGGCCCCCTCGGCCCAGCTGCCCTGCTCATCGACCATCAGGTTCTGGCCGGCACGCAGGCCCAGCAGTGCAGCCGGCACCACCGCGTCGGCGCTGTTGCCGGCGAACAGGATCGGATACTCGCGGGCCACCGGCGCGAACTCCACACAGGCCAGCGGCACGGAGTTGAGGGTGGCGGCGAAGGCGAAATCGCCGGGAGTGGCCACCACCCGGTGGTGGCGATGGGCGACGCGGTTGAGCTGGATCGGACGTTCGTAGATGAGCAGCTGCTTCATGGTGGTTCCCCCTGGAGTGCAAAAAGTGCCCCTTTGCCTAACAACCGTGGAAAGCAGCGCCGTCCAATCAGTCAGCAGGCAATTCGTCACACTTTTTTAATGAACGCGTTCACAAACCCCAAGCGCCACGCGTCATTGGACCTATGCGCCTTCCCGCTCCATCACCCCATCCCCATCCATCGCAGCGCGCGCCGTCGTGGCGCGCGCCTTTTTCCGGCCCGCCGGTGCCGGCACGGCCATTACGCGTCATCCCGGTGATGCGCCCTCAGACGAACATGCCGCCCGATGCCTCCACCCGCTGCGCGGTGATCCATGCGGTCTGCGGCGACAGCAGCGCCACCGCCACCGGGCCGATGTCATCGGGCTTGCCCGGCCGGCCCATCGCGGTCACCGAGGACACCATCGCGTTGACCTGCGCATCGTCGCGCACGCGGCCGCCGCCGAAGTCGGTCTCGATCGCGCCCGGGGCCAGCGTGTTGGCACTGATGCCACGTGCGCCCAGCTCCTTGGCCAGGTAACGGGTAAACACTTCGATGCCGCCTTTCATCATCGCGTAGGCCGAACTGCCCGGCAGCGAGAATCGCGCCAGCCCGCTGGACACGTTGAGGATGCGACCGCCGTCTGCGATCAGCGGCAGCAGCGCCTGGGTCAGGAAGTACGGCCCCTTCAGATGCACGGCGACCAGTGCATCGAACTGCTCGACCGTGGTGTCGGCGATCATCGCGTGCAGGCCTTCGCCCGCGTTGTTCAGCAGCCCCTGCAGATGGGACTCGCCCCACCCCTCCAGCACGCGGCGAACCTGGCCGGCGAAGGCACCGAAGCCGGCGCTGTCGGCCATGTCCAACGGAATCGCGGCGGCACGGCGCCCCAACGCGTTGATGCGGGCGACCACCTCTTGGGCGGCCTCGGCCTGGCTGCGGTAGGTGAGGATGATGTCGGCGCCATCGGCCGCCAGTGCGAGGGCGGCGTTGCGGCCGAGGCCACGGCTGCCGCCGGTGATCAGAACGACTCGGCTTGTCTTGCTCATGTCAGTGCACCTGCCTGGGAATGGGAGACCAGCGTATTGGTGTTGCAGGGCTGCATAAATCGGCGGATGCTGATTTGACTGTCCATACATCACGAACAATCAATGGATCGCCTCGATCAACTGCGCTGCTTCCTGCGGGTCGCCGAACTGGGCTCGTTCACCGGCGCGGCCGACAGCCTGGGCCTGCCCAAGGCCAGCGTATCGCTGGCGGTGCAGCGTCTGGAGGCAGAGGTCGGCGTACAGCTGCTGCACCGGACCACGCGCCGGGTGCAGCTCACCGCCGATGGTGCCCAGTTCCAGACCCGCGCCCACGATCTGCTGCATGACATGGACGACCTGCAGGGCATGTTCCGGGTCGATACCAGCCAGTTGAAGGGCCGCCTGCGGGTGGACATGTCCAGTGGGCTGGCCCGGCAGCTGGTGATCCCGCAGCTGCCGGGCTTCCTCGCGCAGCATCCGGGGGTGGAGATCGAGCTGAGCGGTACCGACCGCCGGGTCGATCTGATCCGCGAGGGGTTCGACTGTGTGCTGCGGGTCGGGCCGCTGGATGACAACACGCTGGTGGCCCGCCCGCTGGGACGGCTGCCGATCGTCAACTGCGCCAGTCCCGCGTACCTGGCCGCGCGCGGTATACCGGGCACGCTGGATGATCTGGCCGGCCATGCGCTGGTGCACTACGTAGGCACCTTGGGCCAGCGCTCGCCCGGCTTCGAGTACCACGATGGCGAGGGCTACCGCAGCCTGCCGATGCGCGGCGCGGTGACGGTCAACAGTGGCGACGGGTATACCGCTGCGGCGCTGGCCGGGCTGGGGATCATCCAGGTGCCACGGCTGGGCGTCCGGCGCGCGCTGGCGGACGGCACCCTGGTGGAGATCCTGCCGGACTGTCTGGCCGAGCCGATGCCGGTCACCCTGCTGTACGCCCAGCGCCGCCATCTGCCGCGCCGGGTCGCGGCGTTCATGGAATGGGCGGCCACGGTGATCCGGCCGGAGCTGCTGCCGCATGCGTGAGGGCGTGGTGCGCACGCGACGTGAATGAACACGCGCATTCGCGCATCTTCGCGCACATACACGCACACAAATCGGCGTTTCATGGTAAAGTGCACCCCAGATACAGGCGCATACGTGCACTTTCGTGCATGTTCAGGCAAGTCGCCACCGCGCCTCCGCCCTGATCCGAGGTTACCGATGACTACCCAGGACGCCCTGCCGGGCGAGCGCCAACAGACCATCCTGCGCCTGCTGCGCGAACACGGCCGCGTGATGTCGGCCCAGCTGGCCGTCGAACTGCAGGTCTCGGAGGATTCGATCCGCCGTGACCTGCGTGAGCTGGCCGCGCAGGGTCTGTGCCGCAAGGTACACGGCGGCGCACTGCCGGCCGCCCCGGCGTTCCCGGCGCTGGCCGAGCGCCACGAAAAGGACCATGACCGCAAGCTCGCGTTGGCCCGGATCGCGGCCGCGCAGGTGCTGCCCGGTGAGCTGGTGTTTCTCGACGCCGGTTCGACCAACAGCGTGATCGCCGGTTGCCTGCCCGCCGATCAGGGCGTGCGCGTGGTGACCAACGCCCCGGATATCGCGCTGGCGCTGATGACCCGCCCGGGCATCGAGGTCAGCCTCGTCGGCGGCCGCATGGACCCGCGTATCGGGGCGACCGTGGGCGCGCAGGCGCTGGAAGCAGTCGCCGCACTGCGGGTGGACGTGTGCTTTGTCGGCACCTGCGCGGTGGATGCCGACGCTGGCATCTGGGCCGTGGACGGTGAGGAGGCAACGCTCAAGCGCGCGCTGCTCGCGGCGAGCAGCCGCTGCGTGGTGGTCGCCACGAACGACAAGCTGGGTGCACAGGCCTCGCACCGGATCGGTGATGTGGACCAGATCGATCTGCTGGTCGTCGAGGCCGATGCGCCGCCCGCACAGGTCGCCGCGTTCGAGCGTCGTGGCGTTGCTCTCCAGCGCGCCGCGCAGCACTGAGGTCCGGACCCATGTCGACCCTTTCCGCGCCCTCGTCCCTCCTCGCCCGCGGCCAGCAGCACGCCACCCGCGCCGCCTTTTTCCTGCCCGGCTTCGCCACCGCCGCCTGGGCGCCGCTGGTCCCGTTCGCCAAGAACCGCACCGGTCTGGATGAAGGCTCTCTCGGTCTGGTACTGCTGTGCCTGGGCGCCGGTTCGCTGCTGGCGATGCCGATCGCGGGCATGCTCGCCGCACGCCACGGCTGCCGCGCCGTCATGATCGCCACACTGGTGATGGTGATCGCGACCCTGCCCCTGCTGGCCATCGCGCCCTCACCAGTGACCCTGGGCCTGGTGCTGTTCGTGTTCGGGGCCGGCGTGGGCGCGTGCGATTGCGTGATGAACATGCAGGCGATCATGGTGGAGCGCGACAGCGGCCGGCCGATGATGTCCGGCTTCCATGCCTTCTACAGCATCGGCGGTGCGGTCGGCGCCGGTGCGATGACCGCGCTGCTGGCGCTTCACCTGCCGCCGTGGCTGGTGTGCCTGCTGGCCTCGGCGGTGATGGCCGCGCTGCTGGCGATCTCGCTGCCGTACTGGCGGACCGACAAGGCGCCCAGCGATGCGCCGATGTTCGCGGTGCCGCACGGCGTGGTGCTGGCGATCGGCGTGCTGTGTTTCGTGGCGTTCCTGGCCGAAGGTTCGGTGCTGGACTGGAGCGCGGTGTTCCTGCATGAAGTGCAGCAGGTCGATCCCTCGCGCGCCGGCCTGGGTTACCTGGCCTTTGCCATTGCGATGACCGTGACCCGGCTGGTCGGCGATGGCGTGGTGGCCAGGCTCGGCCGCCATCGTTCCATCCTGATCGGCAGTCTGGTCGCGGCCTCCGGTTTCGCCCTGGCCACCTTCGCCACCTGGATGCCGCTGGCACTGTGCGGCTACGCCCTGGTCGGCCTGGGCTGCGCCAACATCGTCCCGGCCCTGTTCTCGATGGCCGGCAACCAGAAGGTCATGCCGGAAAGCCTGGCCATCCCGGCGATCACCACGCTTGGCTATGCCGGTGTGCTGGCCGGCCCGGCACTGATCGGTTTCGTGGCGCAGGCCAGCAGCCTGGTGTTCGCCTTCACCGCGGTGGCGGTGACCCTGGTGCTGGTGGGGCTGTGTGCGCGGTGGGTGCGGGCGTGATGGCGGGCGACTGAACGCCTGGCCGTGGCCGCTGGCGGGACCAATGCGCATGATTCCCATTTCAGGTACGATCCGCCGGCTTTCCCCCTCTGCCGGATCCGCCCGACCCATGAAGCCCGCCCGTTCCCGCCCGCGCCTGTCCGTGATCGCGGCAGCGGTCCTTGTTGCTGTCGCTGGCCTTTCGACTGTCGCCAGCGCGCAGTCCGCCACGCCGACCGAGCTGGATACGGTCAAGGTCACCGGCAACTGGCTGGACAACCCCACCGACGCCAAGCTGCTCGAGCACCCCGGTGCGCGCAGCATCGTGGAGGCGCAGCGCATCGCCGAGAGCGGCTCGACCAGCGTGCGTGACGTGCTGCGCCAGATTCCCGGTGTGCAGGTGCAGGAAAGCAATGGCACCGGCGGCAGCGATGTGTCGCTCAATGTGGGCGTGCGCGGCCTCACCTCGCGCCTGTCGCCGCGGTCCTATGTGTTGATGGATGGCGTGCCGATGTCGTATGCCCCGTATGGCCAGCCGCAGCTGTCGCTGGCCCCGGTCGCGCTGGGCAACCTGGAATCGGTGGACGTGGTGCGCGGTGCCGGCTCGGTCCGGTACGGGCCGCAGAACGTGGGCGGCATCATCAACTTCGTGACCCGCGCGATTCCGAAGGACTTCGCCGGCTCGCTGGGCTTCGCCTCGGAGATGTATGGCCAGGGCGGTAACCTGAAGACCGTCCCCAGCCTGTTCCTGGGCGGCACCACCGACGGTGGGCTCGGCGCGGCGCTGCTGTATTCGGGCACCCACGGCGACGGCTGGCGCAGCAGCAACGACAAGACCGACATCGACGATGTCCTGCTCAAGGCGTCCTATGCGCTGGGCAATGCGGGCGACCTGGCGATGTCGCTGCACCACTTCGAAGGCAGCGGGCGCATGCCCGGTGGCCTGACCACGGCCGAGTACGCCGCCGATCCGTTCCAGTCCACCCGCCCGTATGACGTGTTCAACGGGCGCCGCAGCGATGGCTCGCTGAAATACAGCTACAGCGACGGAACGAACAACGTCGAGGTGCTGGGCTACTACGTGGATTCCTTCCGCGGCAGCTACATCGAGCAGGACGGCACCGGCGCCACCAGCGGCCAGCGCCGGCTCACCGCCGCGCCGCGCAGCTACCACTACCTGGGCGTGGAGCCGCGCTACTCGCGCCTGTTCACCACCGGCACCGTGGTGCAGGAAGTGAGCGTGGGCTACCGCTACCTGAAGGAGGCCAGCAGCGAGGTGGCCTCGCGCACCCGCTACTACCGCCCCGGCGCTGCGGTGGCCGGCTTCGATCTGCCGCTGCTGCCCTACCAGACCAGCCGCGGTGGCACGACCGCCCATGCGTTCTACATCGATGACCGCATCGATATCGGCAACTGGACCATCACCCCCGGTGTGCGTGTGGAGGACATCCGCACCTTCAACACCGTGACCAACCTGGCCACCAGTGGCGCGGTCACCAGCGTGCTGACCCCGAGCATCGACTCGCGCGAGACCCTGCCCACGCTGTCGGTGCTGTACCGCCTGAGCGATCACTGGTCCCTGTTCGCCAACGGCGGCAAGTCGTTCGGCCCACAGCAGTACAGCCAGCTGGCCTCGACCACCGAGGGCCTGCACCCGGAATCGGCGACGACCTATGAGCTGGGCACGCACTACAACGGCAACGGCCTGAGCGGTGAGTTCACCCTGTTCAACGTCGACTTCGACAAGGAACTGCAGCTGGCCCGCTCGATCGTCGGCGAAGGCATGTGGACCGACCTGGGCGCGACCCGGCACCGCGGTGCCGAATCGGCGCTGCGTTACGACATGGGCCAGCTCAGCGACGCACTCACCGGCCTGCAGCTGTCGATGACCTACACCTGGACCGAGGCCACCGCCCGCGCCGGTGCGTTTGCCGGCAAGGACCTGCCGCTGTACTCGCGCAATGTCGGCTCGTTCGGCGCGCGCTATGCGATCGACCGCTGGACCTTCAACGCCGATGTGTTCGCCCAGTCCGGCCAGCGCTCGCCGGGCACCCCGAACCCCGGCGCGGCCTATGTGACCGAGGAAGACCCGACCGGCCGCCTCGGCGACATTCCCGGCTACGCCACCATGGCCGTGCGCGCCGGCTACGACTTCGGGCCAGAGCTGCACGATCTGAAGCTGGCGATCGGGGTCAAGAACCTGTTCGACCGCCGCTACTACACGCGTTCCACCGACAACAACGGCGGCAAGTTCGTCGGCCAGCCGCGCACGCTGTACCTGCAGGGCACCGTCGCATTCTGAGTCACCGCCGCTGCGCGGCCTGCACGGTCGCGCAGCGCAACACGGCGGTGGTGGCAGCGGGCGTTACCATCGGGTGACTGCTTACCGGATGCGCACCATGACGGACCTGTCCTTCGATCCCCGCCCGCGCCGCGCGGCCTTCCGTGCACTGCATGACACGGGCTGCTTCGTGCTGCCCAATCCGTGGGATGCGGGAAGCGCACGTTACCTGCACAGTCTCGGCTTCCAGGCGCTGGCGTCGACCAGTTCCGGCTATGCGTGGAGCCAGGCCCAGGCCGATGGCACGTTGACGCTGGAAGAAACGCTCGCCCATCTGCATTCCCTCGCGGCTGCGACGCCGCTGCCGTTGAACGCCGATTTCGGCGATGGCTTCGGCCCCCTGGAGGAGGTCGGCCGCAATGTCACCCGTGCCATCGCGACCGGCGTGGCCGGCATCTCCATCGAAGATGCCAGCGTGGATCCTGCGAGCCCGTTGCGCCCGCTGGATGATGCCGTGGCCCGGGTGCGCGCCGCCCGCCGCGCGATCGACGAATCCGGTGAGGACGTGCTGCTGATCGGCCGCGCCGAGAACTTCTTCGTCGGCCGTCCCGACCTGCATGATGCGATCACCCGCCTGCGCGCCTATGCCGAGGCCGGCGCGGATTGCCTGTACGCACCGGGCATCAGCACCCGCGAGCAGATCGAGGCCGTCGTGGCTGCGGTGGCACCGCGACCGGTCAACCTGCTGGTCGGCAGCGCGCTGCCGTTCACCCTGCAGGACATCGCGGCGATGGGGGTGCGCCGGGTCAGCGTCGGCGGTGCGATGGCGCGCACCGCCTGGGGCGGAATGATGCGCGCCTCGCAGTTGCTGAGGGACGAAGGCCGCTTCGACGGCTTCGCCGATGCGGCCTCCGGGGCAGCGCTGAATCAACTGTTCCGCTGAACGCGGTCAGTGGCTGGACAGCACCACCACCGCCGCAGTGACCAGCGCGATGCCCACCCAGCCGATCGGGCGCAGACGATTGCCGAACAGCACGCGCCCGCACAGCGCGGTGCCGATCACACCGATCGCACCCCACATTGCGTAAGCGGTGGCCAGGTCCAGGGTCTTGACCGCCTGGCCGAGCATCGCGAACGCGATCCAGACCAGCACGATCGCGGCGAAGCCCCAGGCTGGCTTGCGGAAACCATCGGACTTGGCGACCATCATGTTGGCGGCGATGTCGATCAATGCCGAACACAGCACGAACAGGAAGGCAGTAAGGTTCATGGTGTGTGCTCCTCGCCGAGCGTGACGCAGACGATGCCGATCGCCGCCATCACCAGGCCGATCATCTGCTGCCCCGACAGGCTGTCTTTGAACACGAATATGCCGACCAGGGTCAGCAGGGTCAGGCCCAGGCCTTCCCACACCGCGTAGGCGACACCGACCGCGATGCCGCGCACCGACAGCGCCAGGAAGTAATACGAAATGGCCAGGGCCACGGCCATCACCCCATAGCCGAGGTAGCCGCCATGACGGGCGGCATCGGCCATGAACGAAGTGCCGACCACTTCGGCGACGATCGCCACGGTCAGGCAGGCCCAGGCGATCAGGCCGCCGCGGGCACGGGGTTGCGAGTGCACCTGTGTGTGCATGGAAAGCTCCTTGATTGCGGCCGGGCGATGGCACCCGAGCGACGCGGCCAGTATCATCGGCTTTTCCATCAGACCAAAGATGGAACCCATCGACAAAGGCGATACATCCATGCGCTATGGCCCGGAATCCCTGCATGCCTTCGTCGAGGCCGCGGCACTCGGCTCGTTCTCCGCCGCCGCACGCCGTTTGAAGAAGACCCAATCCACCATCAGCACCGCGATCGCCACACTGGAAGCGGATCTGGGCCTGACCCTGTTCGACCGCAGCGGCCGCTATCCGGTGCTGACCGAAGACGGCCGTAAAGTGCTTGGCCATGCGCAGGAGATCCTGGCTGCCGCCGACCGACTGGAGCAGCTCAGCATCCGTTTGGCCGATGAGGTGGAGCCGCGCCTGAGCCTGGTGTTCTCGGACATCTATCAGCTCAACCCCGACCAGCACCTGCTGCGCCGGTTCGAACAGCGGTTTCCGGATATCGAGCTGGAGTGGCTGGATGCCGAAGGCAGCGATGTGCTCGATGTCGTGCAGCGCGGCCGCGCCCATCTCGGGCTGATCCCGCATCAGCCTTCGTACCCCTCCGAACTGGCGGTTCGCGCCCTGCCCCTGCGTGCGGAGATGGCGGTGTTCGTTGCCGCCGATCACGCGCTGGCCGCGCTGCCCGCACCGGAGGAATCGCACCTGGCCCGTCATCGCCAGATCTGCCTGAGTGGCGATGCGCTCCGCGACGGCCACGCACGCGGGCGCATGTGGTCGGCCTCGGACTATCTGATGGTGCTGGAGATGGCCGAGGACGGCTTTGGCTGGGCCGAACTGCCACGCGCGCTGGTCGCGCGCTATGGCCGGGGCATGCTGGTGGAGCTGCCCCTGCCCGGCTGGCCACGGTTGGTTTCCACGGACGCGGTGTGGCAGAAAGGCGCACCGCTGGGGCCGGCAGCGCTGTGGTTGTTGGATCAGTTTCAACTGCTGGCCCCCTGACACCCACCCACCGGTCAGGACGCAGCCTGCTCCCTGCGCTGCAATGCGGCCAGGGCCACCATGACCACCACCGCCATCCCCGCCGAAAAGGCGACCAGCGGCCACGCCGTGTCTCCGGGCAGCACCAGCACCACTGCAGTGCCTACCGCACCAACGAGCACGCTCTGCGCGCAGAAGTACGCCGCCACCGCAGTGCCCGCTGCATCGTCGGCATGCTTCAACGCTCCGTTCGCGGTCACTGCCACCGTCGCTACCATGCCCACGGCCGATATCCACATCGGCACGATGAAGGTCACGAAAGACGGGCGACCCAGCCACAGCCCTGCCATCAGCAGGGCTGCACCGACAAGCAGCAGCCCCATGCCGCGTGCCAGGCAGCCGGCCTCGCCCCAGCGCAGTACCGCGCGACGGACCCCGCGGGTGGCCACCATCATCACCACAGCGACCGTGCCGAAGACCAGGCTGAACGCCAGCGGCGCGAAGCCGGCGCGCTCGATGAGCACGCGCGGCGCCGTCGAGAAGAACACGAAGAACGTTCCCATTGCCGCGCTGAAGCCCAGCGTGTATGTCCAGAAGCGCAGGCTGCGCAGCACCTGACCCATCGGCGAGCGAGATACGCTTGTGCGACGGACACGGGTTTCCTGCCATCCGCGTACCGCATTGGCTACGGCGAGTGCGGCAAGCACAGCCAAGGCGATGAAGATCGCGCGCCAGCCCCAGCTGCTCTCCAGCAGCGCACCAAGAATCGGCCCCAAGGCGGGAACGAAGGCCAGCGCCGCACCGAACATGGCGTAGATCGTGGTGCCCTCCTCGCGATGCGCATAGACGTCGCGCACGGTGGCGAACGTTGCCACCAGCATCGCCGAGGCACCCAGCGCCTGCAGCACACGACACGCGATGAATGGCGCCGCGGTCGAGGACGCGGCCAGGCCAAGCGAGGCGACCGCAAACAGCGTGCCACCCCCAAGCAGCACCGGGCGCCGACCAAGACGATCCGCAAGCGGACCAAACAGCAGTTGACCCACGCCGAGCAGCACCATGTACACGCTCAGCGTGAGTTGGATGACCGCCGGGGTCGTGCCGAGCACGCGTGGCATCTCGGGCACGGCGGGAAGATAGATATCCATCGCCAGCGAGGCCAGGATATCGAAGGGTGCCATCAGCCACAGGGCTGCGGACAGGGAATGGGACCAGACAGGACGTTGAACAGGCATGGATGCGCCTCCGCACAGTGATGAACACAGGGCGGCCTCTGCCACATCGGAACAATGCAGTTGGACAGAGCGCCGCAACAACAGCGAGGGTTGCTGCGGCTTATTCGTCGGAGGTCTTGGTGCTTCCCATCAAGATGCCCTCAAGCCGGGTCAGCGGCGGACTGGATGCGCCAACGCGTAATCGATCGCCGCGCAGATCGCCGCTACCTGGGCGTCATTGCACTGCTGCGGGGTGGCGCGCGGGCTGTCCGGATACACCTCGGTCGTGGTGGTGTAGGTCGCGCCGCTGACGCTGGCGCACAGGCCCAGTTTTTCCAGTGGATACTCGATCACGCCCGGGGCCACCACCGGCGAGCCGATTATCTCGCCCTTGTCGTCGGCCGGGGCGATGTGGGTCACCCGCTCGACGGCCGCATTGACGGCGGTCTGGAACGCCGGCTGCGGATTTTCGGTGTCATCCACCAGATAGAACCCATCCGGGATCAGACCCGGTTCGAACGGCTTGCCGTCGCGCGCGGCCAAGGCCGGGCGGAACTCGGTTTCATCGGTGTCGGTGGTTTCGTGCAGATCGATATGCATCACGATACTGCCGCGCAGCGGCGCGACCAGAGCGATCAGCGCGGCCGATTCGGCCGCCGGGCTGTTGGCCATGAAGGAGCGGTTCGGATCGATGGCATCGGCGTTCCAGCGCTGGATGCGCTCATAGCCCCACGGGCTGACGCAGGGCACGACCAACAGATTCGCACGGCCGGCATAGTCGGCCGCGCGGGTCTGCAGGAACTGCAAGGCGCCCTGGACGCCGCTGGTTTCGTAACCGTGGATGCCACCGGTGACCAGCATCGTCGGCAGCGCCGGCGTCCAGTCACGGCTGCGCACGGCGAACAGCGGGTACTGGTCCGGGGCGTAGTCCAACGTGCCGTACTGGCTCACCTCGAAGCGGCTGCGCAATGCCTCCAGCACGGACAGCACGTCATCGGCATAACGCCGCTGCGGCAGCTGGCGGGCACGCCACTGCGCCTTCTCCGCAGCGCCCCAGGGCTGGCCAGGGGTACCGATGGGATAGAAGGAGGCGTCGTTCATGGCGTGCTCGTCTGTGTTGCGGTGTGGAAGCGCGATTTTACCACTGCCGCACCGGCCGGCCCCCTTTACGCGCGGGCAAGCGCTGCGATCGCTTCATAAACAGGCTGGTCGCCTTCGGTCAGTTCGATGATCGTGCGCCGCACCTCCGGGTGTTCCACCAGCGCGACCAGCGTGGCGGCCACATCGGCGCGCGGGATGTCGCCATAGGCGATCGCCGGGCCCGCGGCGACGCGGCCGGTGCCTGCTGCATCTTTCAAGGTGCCCGGGCGCAGGATCACCCAGTCCAGATCGGTCGCGGCCAGATACACATCGGCGCGCTTCTTGACCGTCATGTAATTCTCGAAGCCCTCGCCCATGGCCTTGTTGCGGCCGGCTTCCGGGAATGCCGAGACCAGCAGGAAACGGCGCACGCCGGCCTGCCGGGCGGCATCCACGGCCAGCTCCAGGCCACGGCCATCGATGGCGTTGGTCACCTCCACACCAGCGCCGCCCGCACCGGCGGTGAAGACCACGACATCGCTGCCGGCCATGCTGCCGGCGAGCGTATCCACGGCGATGGCGGTGAGGTCACCAGAGACCGGCGTAGCCCCCAGCGCGCTGAGTTCATCGCCCTGCCCTGCACGGCGATGCAGCGCGAGCACGCGATGCGCTCTGTCAGCCAGCTGCTTGACGAGATGACGGCCAACCTTGCCGGCGGCGCCGACGATGAAAACACTGCTCAAGACCCTTCTCCTGTGTCGATCTGCCTGGAAGGGTACGCAGGCGGATGTGACACGGCCGTCCGCGTCACGCGCCGACGTTCAGCCGCCGCGGTACTGCGCGTCGCTGACGTGTTCCATCCACGTCACCGGCGAGCCATCGACCGCTTCGGCGATCGCGATATGCGTCATCGCGGTGGTGGCCTGCGCGCCATGCCAGTGCTTGACGCCCGGCGGAATCCAGACGATGTCGCCGGGGCGGATCTCGCGCGCGGGTTCGCCCCACTCCTGCACGCTGCCCACGCCTGCCGTCACGATCAGGGTCTGGCCCAGCGGATGGGTATGCCATGCGGTGCGGGCGCCGGGTTCGAAGGTGACCGTGGCACCACCGACACGTGCGGGTGCATCGGCCTGGAACGGTGCATCGATGCGGACACGCCCGGTGAAGTAGGCGGCCGGACCGGCGGCAGAGGCAGCGCTGCCGGCGCTGGTGATGCGGATGGGTGCCGTGCCGGCGGGACCGGTGGCGGCCATCGAAAGCGACAGCGCGGCAGTGAGCAGGTCCATGAAGCGATCTCCTGGAGGAGCGACGGTTCCCGCCGCGGCGAAGATCACTGTAGGCGCGCCCCGGTGCGGACACTACCCATCGCAACCGGGATGCAGCCATGACCCTGACTCATCAATGCATAGAGAATGCCGCTTGAGTTCATCAGTCCGGCCCGCGCATCATGGACGCGCATGACTGCCATGCGCCCCCGGCCCGCCCCATGGCCCGCGAGAACTTCAACGACCTGCAGGTGTTCGTCACCGTCGCCCGTGAGCGCAGCTTCACCCGCGCCGCCGCCCAGCTTGGCGTCTCGCAGTCCGCGTTGAGCCACACCGTGCGCGGGCTGGAAGAGCGCCTGGGCGTGCGCCTGCTGACCCGGACCACGCGCAGCGTCTCGATGACCGAGGCCGGCGAGCGGCTGTACGACACCGTCGCCCCGCGCATGCAGGAGATCGAGGCCGAAGTGGTCGCGATCAGCGAGTACCGCGACCGCCCGGCCGGCACCATCCGCATCACCACCGCCGAACATGCGGCCAACATGATCGTCTGGCCGCGGCTGTCCGCGGTGCTGCCCGACTACCCCGACCTGCACGTGGAACTGACCATCGATTACGGCCTGGCCGACATCGTCGCCCAGCGCTACGACATCGGTATCCGGCTGGGCGGGCGCGTGGCCAGGGACATGATCGCCGTGCCGATCAGCCCACCGCAGCGCATGGCGATCGTGGCCAGCCCGGGTTACTTCGCCACGCACACCGCGCCGCAGGTGCCAACCGACCTGGCCGCACACAACTGCATCGGCCTGCGCCTGCCCACCCACGGCGGGCTGATGGTGTGGGATCTGGAAAAAGGCGGCGAGGAAGTGAACGTGCGCGTGGACGGCCAATGGACCTTCAACGGCAGCGGGGCGATCCACCGCGCGGCGCTGGCCGGTGCCGGCCTGGCCTATCTGCCGGAGGACATGGTGCGCGATGACATCACCGCCGGTGCACTGCGGCGTGTCATGGAGGACTGGTGCGATCCCTTCGACGGGTACTACGCCTACTACCCCAGCCGTCGGCACTCCTCCAGCGCCATGCGCGTAGTGATCGAGGCATTGCGCGCGGAAAGGTAGAGCCGACCGCTGGTCGGCTGACGCGGCGCCCCATGCAGAGCAGCCGACCAACGGTCGGCTCCACCGTGCACATCAGGGGCGCAGCAGCACCTTGCCGTTACGGCCCGGCTCCAGGCTGGCCTTGGCGGCAGCGGCCACCGCATCCAGCCCGAACACACCATCCACCCGCAGACTGAGCCCACCACGCGCGGCCAGCTGCAGCAGTTCCCCGACCAGGCGGCGCTTGTCCTCCGGCGCCATCGCCTGGCTGACCTTGCTGCCCCAGAAGCCCTTCACCGTGGCCTGCTTGAAGATCACATCGCCCGAGCTGAGCTGCATCGGCTCGCCGGTCATCGACCCGAACGAGACCAGTGTGCCGCCATCGCCCAGCAGCGTCATCAACTCGCTGCTGGCGCGCCCGCCGACCGAATCCACGGCCGCGGCGATCGATGCCTTGCCGACCCTGGCCTGCACCTGTGCCATCCAGTCGGACTGCGCGGTGGAAATGGTGTGGTCGATGCCGAGTCCGGCCATCTCGGCCACACCGGCGTCGCGTCGCACCAGGTTGATGCAGTGCACGCCACGCGCCTTGGCCAGCATCGCCAGGGCTTTGCCGACCGCGCCATTGGCGGCATTCTGCAGGATCCACTGGCCTTCCTTCACCTGCAGGAACTCCAGCAGCATCAGGGCACTGAGCGGCATGGCGATGAGCTGCGCGGCGGTGTTGTCATCGATGCTGTCCGGCATCGGGATGACCATGCGCGCCGGGGCGATGAAGTACTCGGCCCAGGTGCCATGCACCGAAGCGGCGCTGACACGCTGGCCGACCTTCAGGCCGTCGACGCCCTCGCCCAGCGCGTCGATCACGCCGGTGCCTTCGCTGCCACCGACCGCGGGCAGCTCGGGCTTGTAGCCGTACTGACCGCGCACGGTCCACAGGTCGTGGTTGTGGATGGGCGCCAGCACGGTGCGGATGCGCACCTCGCCGGCCGCCGGGGCCGGCTGCGGCACGTCGCCGCCGTGCAGGACCTGGGTCGGGTCACCGAAGGTGGTATGGATGGCAGCGCGCATCAGCCGCGCTCCTTCATCAACATGTTCATGAGCGGTCTCCTACAGAAATAATCAACGGCGATGACGGTGCGCGGCGACGATGGCGCGCGGCTGGCGGTAAGCGCGTACGCGCAGCCATACCGTCTGGATCACCACGATGACGATCAGCACCAGCGCCAGGGTGGCGATGTTGGCCGCGCCGGGCAGGTCCCAGCCGGACTGCTTGACGTACATACCGGCCAGCGCCCAGATGACCGCGGCCGGATAGGCGAAATGCCCGCGCAGCAGCTGGTTGACGACCAGCACCAGCAGCGTGGCCAGGACCAGCAGCACCAGGCTCCAGCCGAGCATGTTGTCGGTCGGCAGCCAACCGTAGGCGACGATGATCTGGGCGGTGTTGAGGTAGGCCGCCAACGACAGCCAGCCAGCGTGGAGGCCCAGCGGATACGCGGCCCACGCTCGCTGGCCACCCGGGGCCGTGACCGGCGAAGCGCGGTAGGCGGCCACGATCAGGCAGAGCAAGGCGGCCCAGATGATCGCCAGCGCTGGCAGGAACCACTGGTTGGAGAACACCGGCATCCAGGCGGCGGTGAGCGCGAAGCCGGCGGCAGCCCACGGGCGAACCCCGGTGATGTCCGGCTTGCGCAGGCGCAGCTGCCAGAACCCGAACAGCACATCCCACAGGAAGATCAGGCCCCAGATCGCGAAGGCGTACCCGGCGGCGACCAGCAGCGTTGGGTACTGGTCGGAAACTGCACCGTTGGTCGGGCCGAACATGCCGGACTGGGACAACCACGCCACCACGGGCATGGCCAATGCGGCCAACAACACGATCCAACGCATGCACCCACTCCATCTGAAAAGAGCGGTGACGATACGCGGTTCAGGGTTAAGGCGTTGGGAGGCCTCAGATTGCAAAGCCTTACTAACATAGCCTCTGCTATATTGCGCCCGTGGACATCCAACGCCGCCCTGAGAATTCCCCCGCCTGGCCGTCCTCGGCCGGGCACACGCCCAGCCTGGGTGAGATGAACGCCAGCGTCGCGGTCCCGAGCGGTGGCCATTGGTGGTTCCGCTTGCTGGCCTTCCTGGGCCCGGGCTACATGATTTCGGTCGGTTACATGGACCCGGGCAACTGGGCCACCGATATCGCCGGTGGCGCGCAGTTCGACTACCTGCTGCTCTCGGTGATCCTGCTCTCCAACCTGATGGCGATCGTGCTGCAGGGGCTCTCGGCGCGGCTGGGCATCGCGACCGGGCGCGATCTGGCCCAGGCCTGCCGCGACCACTACTCGCGCCCGGTGAACCTTGGCCTGTGGCTGCTGTGCGAGATCGCGATCATTGCCTGCGACCTGGCCGAGGTGATCGGCACGGCGATCGCCCTGAAGCTGCTGTTCGGCATCCCGCTGCTGGCCGGCGCGATCATCACCGCGGTGGATGTGGTGCTGGTCCTGCTGCTGATGAACCGTGGGTTCCGCGCGCTGGAGGCCTTCGTGATCGCCTTGCTGCTGGTGATCTTCGGCTGCTTTGCGATCCAGATCTTCATCGCCGCGCCGCCGCTGCAGGCGGTGCTGGCCGGGTTCATTCCGCACGCCCAGGTGGTGACCGATCCGAAGGCGCTGTACCTGGCAATCGGGATCATCGGCGCCACCGTGATGCCACACAATCTGTACCTGCACTCCTCCATCGTGCAGACCCGCGCCTACCCGCGCACGGATGCCGGTCGCCGCAGCGCGCTGCGCTGGGCGGTGACCGACAGCACCATCGCCCTGATGCTGGCGTTGTTCATCAATGCTTCGATCCTGATCCTGGCCGCCGCGGTGTTCCATGCGCACGGCCGCACCGACGTGCAGGAGATCGAACAGGCGTATGAACTGCTGGCACCGATGCTGGGCGTTGGCCTGGCCTCGACGTTGTTCGCGGTCGCTCTGCTCGCCTCGGGCATCAATTCCACGGTGACCGCGACGCTGGCCGGGCAGATCGTGATGGAAGGCTTCCTGCGGCTGCGGATCGCGCCTTGGGCGCGGCGACTGATTACCCGCGGCATCGCGATCGTGCCGGTGGTGGTGGTCACGGCCCTCTATGGCGAGCAAGGCACCGCACGGTTGCTGGTGTTGAGCCAGGTGCTGCTCTCGATGCAGCTGCCGTTTGCGGTGGTGCCGCTGGTGCGGTTCGTCTCGGACAAGGCCAAGATGGGCGCGCTGGTGGCGCCGCGGTGGCTGATCGTGCTGTCGTGGCTGATCGGCGGGTTGATCATCGTGTTGAACGTGAAGCTGCTGGTGGACGTGTGGCGGGGCTGAGCCCTGCGTACTTGACCTCAACGTTGGTTGAGGTGGCACAGTGCGTTCTCCCTCTCCCACTGGCAAGCCCAGATCGAGCCACGCAATGACCGACACCTCGCAGCACGCATTATGGAATGGCCCGGCCGGTGAGGCCTGGGTGGATGCGCAGCGCCTTCTCGACCAGATGTTCGCGCCGCTGGCCACCCACCTGCTGGCCGCGATCGCGCCGGGCGACGATCTGCGCGTGCTGGATGTGGGCTGCGGCACCGGCGCGGTGGCGCTGGGCATGGCCGGGCGCCTGGGTCCGGATGCACACGTCACCGGGGTCGACATCTCCGCCCCGATGATCGCCTTGGCGCGCGAGCGCGCGCAGCGAGCCGGACTGGCGGTGGATTTCATCGTCGCCGACGCGCAGCAGCACGCGTTCGCGCCGGGGAGCCTGGACCGGATCGTGTCGCGCTTCGGCGTGATGTTCTTCGATGACCCGGTGCAGGCGTTCGGCCAGCTGCAGCGCGCCGCCAGACGCGGTGGGGTGCTGCAGGCGCTGGCCTGGCGCGGGGCGGACGAGAACGCCTTCATGACCACGGCCGAGCACGCCGCGGCACCCTGGCTGAGCTTGCCACCGCGCCAGCCGGGCGCACCCGGTCAGTTTGCGTTTGCCGATCAGGCCCGGGTGGCGCAGATCCTGGGCGACAGCGGCTGGGAGGATATCGAGCTGCTGCCGCTGGATGTGGAGTGCCGCATCGACCGTGCGGATCTGGCGACGTACGTCTCGCTGCTCGGACCGGTCGGGAGCGCCCTGCGCAACGGCGACCTCGCTGCGAACGTCCGAACCCAGGTACTCGCCGCGGTGCTGCATGCCTTCGAGCCGTTCGTCGACGGCGATTCGGTGGCGTTCAGTGCCGCCTGCTGGGACGTGCGCGCTCGCGCGTGGTGACCGCCGGACCGAACCACGCCAGGCGCGGTCGCGCCCTACGGACCCTCTAGCGCCGGCTCATCAGCGTGCTGGTCAGCAGCATCGCCACCAGTGCCATCGCCGCCGCGGTCACGAACGCATACGCGGCGCCGTCTGCATAGGCCTGGCGCGCCAGCAGCGTCAGGCTGCCATGGGCCGCGCCGGGCACCGACAGTTCACCGACCACCACGCGCTCGATCAGTGCGGGCGAGCCTGTCTGCCCGGCGTCGGCAAGTGCATGGCGGGCGGCGTCGCGTACATGGCTGGACAGCACCGCGCCCAGCGTGGCGAACCCGATCAGGATGCCGGAGAAGCGCGCGGTGGTGCTGATGCCCGAGGCCATGCCGGCGCGGTCCGGCGGGATCACGCTCATGATCGCCTTCTGCGTTTCGCCATTGAGCAGGCCCCCCCCACTGCCGAGCACCGCCATCGCCAGCAGCAGACCGAGCTGACTGTGCTCCCACAGTGCCACCGCGATGCCGAGATTACCGATCACGGCAACGCCCAGCCCCAACGCCAGGATCCGACCGGACGCCCATCGCATGCCGAGCCGGCGGCCCACGAACGGCAGCAGCAGCATCGCCAGCGCGAACGGCAGCATGTGCACGCCGGCCTGCAGCACGCTGTCACCGCGGGCGTTCTGCAGCAGCAAGGGCAGCAGCGAGGCCATCACCTGTACGCAGGCGGCGTAGGCGAACATCGCCAGCACCGCACCGACCAATGCCGGCGCGCGGAACAGGCGCAGATCCAGCATGGGGTGGGCACGGCGCTGTTCGACCACGATGAAGCCGGCGCCCAGCGCGGTGCCGGCCAGCAGCCACGGCAGCACCGCGGCGCTGCCCCAGCCCTCCACCGGCCCACGGATCAAGGCCCAGGTCCAGCACAGCATGCTGCCGGCGAACAGCAGCACGCCCGGCACATCGATGCGGCGGCTGACCGGATCGCGTGATTCGGGCACGAAGACCACGCTCAGGCCGGCCAGCAACAGGCACAGGGGAAGATTGATATGGAAGGCCCAACGCCACCCTGCCCAGGTGGCGATGGCACCGCCGATCAGTGGCGCGAGCACCATGGTCAAGCCCATGATCGCGCCCCAGATCGCCCAGGCACGCGCGCGGGATGCCGGGCTCTGGTGTGCATGGCCGATCAGCGACAGCGCCGGTGCCAGCATGAAGGCAGCCGCCGCCCCCTGCCCGGCCCGTGCCAGGTACAAGGCCATGGCGGTGCCGGCGAGCCCGCAGGCTACCGAGGTCAGTGCGAACAGGCTCAGACCGATCAGGAACAGGCGGCGACGCCCGATCCGGTCGGCCAGGGTGCCGGCGGGCAACAGCAGTGAGGCGAAGCACAGGACGTAGGCACTGACCACCCACTCGATATCCGCGAAGGTGGCCGACAGATCGCGGGCGATGGTCGGCAACACCACGCCGACCACATTGGTATCGAGCACGGTGAGTGCACAGCCGGCCGAACCGAGCAGCAGGACGGCATCCGCGCGGTGCGCGCCTGCGCGGTTCATGGCCGTGCGATGGCTCGGAGAGTGGCCTGCAACGACCTCACGTGCCGGCCTCGGCCAGCCGCACGCGCAGCTTCTCGACGATATCCTGTTCGCTCATTGCATAGCCGTAGACGTCCTGCAGCTGGCCGTCAGCACCGAGCAGGAACCACGACGCGGTGTGCTCGAAGGTCGCCATGTCCCCTTCGCCGACGCGACGATAACTAACACCCAGGCTCTCGGCGATGGCACGGGTACCGGCCTCGTCGCCGGCCAGGCCCAGGAACGTCGTATCGAAGGCCGCCAGGTACTCGCGCAGGTGCTCGGGCGTATCGCGCTGCGGGTCGACGGTGACGAAGGCCACCTGCAGCTGCTCTGCCGCGGGGCCCAGCAGCCGCTTGATCTGCACCGCCTTGACCAGGCTCAGCGGGCACACCTCGGGGCAATGGGTGAAGCCGAAGAACAGCAGCGTGGGCGTGCCCCGCAGGTCGCGGATCGCAAGCGTACGCCCGTCGCTGCTCTCCAGCTTGACCGCCCCGAGTGCCGCCTGGCCCATCACCGGCGCCTGGCCATCGGCGCAACCGGCCAGCAACGCCACCGTCACCATGCCCGCGGCGACCCAGCGCCTCACTTCGCCGCTCCGTGCAGCGCCAGGCCATCGCGCACGCTGAAGTCCACCACCTGCGGTGCACTGCGGGCGAAGCGGAGCGTGACCCGCACCGTCTGCCCGGCCGACAACGGCCGCCGCGGCTTGAGCAGCATCAGATGATAGCCACCGGGCTGCAGCGCAACGGTCTGGCCCTCCGGCAAGGCCAGGCCATCGGGCAGCGCCTGCATGCGCATCACTTCACCGTCCATGCGCATGGCATGGATCTGCACCTCGGCAAACGCCGGGGACGCGGCCGACAGCAGCCGGTCCTCACCGCCGCCGTTGTGCAGCTGCACGTACCCGGCCGCTACATTCGCCGCCGGCGGTGGCAGGCGCACCCAGGGATCGCTGACCGACACCGTTGCCGCGGTGTGGGCCTGCGGGGCCGCAGCCACCACCGGCATCACGGGAGAGGACAGCAGCAGCCCGGCCAGCAGGGCTGCGCAGGATGACCGGCTCATGGCGTGCCCGACATCTGCATCGGCATCATGTTGAGGTTGGCGTTGTGCATCACCCACAGCGAACCGGCCACCACGATGGCGATCAGGAATGCGGTGCACAGGAAGATGCCGGTGTTCTCGCGCTGGCTGCGCCCTGCCCCGATATGCAGGAACAGCACCAGCTGGGCGACCAGCTGGACCACGCACAGCACCACGATGGCGGTCAGCCGCAGCGGCTGCGGGACCAGATCGGTCATGACCACGCCGAACGAGGCGCCGGTCAGGACCAGGCACAGCAGCAGGCCGAGGATGTAGCCCTTCAGGGTGGCGTGGCCGCCACCGTGGTCGGCATCAGGCGCATTGGCGCTCATACAAACTCCCTCAGGTAGACGAAGGTGAACACACAGATCCAGATCAGATCCAGGAAGTGCCAGAACAGGCTCAGGCACGCCAGGCGGCGGCGCACGATGCCGTCCAGGCCGAACTTCAGCACCTGGTGGATCATGATCGCCAGCCACAGCAGGCCAAAGGTGACGTGCAGGCCGTGGGTGGCCACCAGCGTGAAGTACGCCGAGAGGTAGGCACTCACATCCGGCGTTGCGCCTTCGTGGATCAGCTCGGCGAACTCATACAGCTCCATGCCGATGAAGACCGCACCGAGCACGCCGGTCACGGCCAGCCAGCCCACCACCTGGTTGCGCTTGCCCGCCTGCATGCCGAGCATCGCCAGGCCGAAGGTGAAGCTGCTCAGCAGCAGCACCACCGTTTCGGAGAGCACGAAACCGAGCTTGAACAGTTCCTTGCCGCTGGGGCCGTCGGCCGTTCCGTTGAGCAGCACGCCGAAGGTGGCGAACAGCACCGCGAAGATCAGGCAGTCGCCCATCAGGTACATCCAGAACCCGACGACGGTCTTGTTGCCATCGTCGTGGTGCTCGTGGGCAGGGTCGTGATGACCGGCCGCGAGCTGCCCGTGCTGCGTGGCAGCGGTCAGGGTATCGCCGCTCATGCCTTGGCTCCTTCCATCTGCGCGAAGTGCGCGTCTTCAATGCGCTTCACCTCGGCGGCGGGCACGTAGTAGTCCACATCACGGTCGTACGAGCGCAGCACGAAGGTCGCGATCACGCCGATCAGGCCGATGCCGGCCAGCACCCACATGTGCCAGACCAGAGCGAAGCACAGCACCAGGCTGAACACCGAGATCACCACGCCGGAAGCAGTGTTGCGTGGCATGTGGATGTCCTCGTAGCTGTCCTGGCGCTGCCAGGCACGGCCGTGCTGCTTGTCGTCCCAGTGCTGTTCCAGCGAGGTGATCGCGGGCAGCTTGGCGAAGTTGTAGAACGGTGGCGGCGAAGAGGTGGCCCACTCCAGGCTGCGCGCGTTCCACGGGTCGCCGGTGAGGTCCATGTTGGCCTTGCGGTCACGCACGCTGACATAGAACTGGATGAACATCGCGGCGATGCCGGCTGCGATCACCAGTGCACCGATGGCGGCCACGATCAGCCACGGCTGGTAACCCTCCACGCCGTAGTGGTTCATGCGGCGGGTCATGCCCTTGAAGCCGAGCACGTACAGCGGCATGAAGGCCAGGTAGAAGCCGACCAGCCAGCACCAGAACGAAATCTTGCCCCAGCGCTCGTTGAGGGTGAACCCAAAGGCCTTCGGGAACCAGAAGCTGATGCCGGCCAGGCAGCCGAACACCACGCCACCGATGATCACGTTATGGAAGTGCGCGATCAGGAACAGGCTGTTGTGCAGCACGAAATCCGCGCCCGGAATCGCCAGCATCACGCCGGTCATGCCGCCCAGGGCGAAGGTGACCATGAAGCCGATCGTCCACATCGTCGAGGAGTGGTAGCGGATCCGCCCGCGGTACATGGTGAACAGCCAGTTGAACAGCTTCACGCCGGTGGGGATCGAGATGATCGAGGTCATGATGCCGAAGAAGGCATTCACGTTCGCGCCCGAGCCCATGGTGAAGAAGTGGTGCAGCCACACGAAGAACGACAGGATGCCGATCGAGGAGGTCGCATAGACCATCGAGCGGTAGCCGAACAGCGGCTTGCCCGAGAACGTGGCAATGATCTCCGAGAACGCACCGAAGCACGGCAGGATCAGCACGTAGACTTCCGGGTGCCCCCAGATCCAGATCAGGTTGACGTACATCATGGCGTTGCCGCCGGCGTCATTGGTGAAGAAGTGCATCCCGAAATAGCGGTCCATGGTCAGCAGCGCCAGGGTCGCGGTCAGCACCGGGAAGATCGCCACGATCAGGATGTTGGTGATCAGCGCGGTCCAGGTGAACACCGGCATCTTCATCAGGTCCATGCCCGGTGCACGCATCTTGAGGATGGTGACGATGAAGTTCAGGCCGGTCAGCGTGGTGCCGATGCCGGAGACCTGCAGTGACCAGATGTAGTAGTCCACGCCCACCGTGGGGCTGTACTCGATTCCGGACAGTGGCGGATACGCCACCCAGCCGGTCGCAGCGAAATCGCCGACGAACATCGACAGCATCACCAGCACCGCGCCCACCGCCGACAGCCAGAAGCTGAGCGAGTTGACGAACGGGAAGGCGACGTCGCGCGCGCCGATCTGCAGCGGCACCACGATGTTCATCAGGCCGACGATGAGCGGCGTGGCCACGAAGAAGATCATGATCACGCCATGCGCGGTGAAGATCTGGTCGTAGTGCTCCGGCGGCAGGTAGCCGGCACTGTCGTTGGCGGCGATGGCCTGCTGGGCCCGCATCATCAGCGCATCGGCGAAGCCGCGCACCAGCATGACCAGGGCCAGGATGATGTACATCACGCCGATCTTCTTATGGTCCACCGAGGTGATCCACTCGGTCCAGATGTAGCCCCACTTCTTGTAATAGGTGATGGCCGCGACGATCGCCACGCCCAGCAGCAGCGAGCCCACCAATGCCGACATGATGATCGGGTCGTGGTAGGGAATCGCTTCGAGGTTCAACTTTCCAAGCACAATCAGTTCTCCGCGGTACGGCTGGCAGACGCGGCCAGGCTTACGAGTTGGGATGTCGCGCCGGGTTCTTCGCCGGGCAGGCAGATTTCGTCGTCGGGCATGCCGCCGTAGCGGCGCAGGATGCTGTCGAACAGGCCGGTATCCACGCTGGCGAAGCGCTGCATCGGCGCGCCGTGGGTCGGCTTCTCCAGCTCGGCCAGGCGGGCCTGGTCCAGATGGACGGCGGTGCCGCGCGACTGCGCCAGCCACTGGTCGAAGTCCGCGGCCGTCACCACCCGCGCATCGAACTTCATGTCCGAGAAGCCCGAGCCGCTGTACGCCGAAGACATGCCGGCGTAGGTGCCCGGCGTATGCCCGATCAGGTGCAGGCGGGTCTGCATCGCCGGCATGGTGTAGACCATGCTGCCCAGCTGGGGCACGAAGAAGGCATTCATCATCGATTCGGAGGTCAGCTTGAACGCGACCGGCGTATCGACCGGCATCACCAGCTCATTGACCGTGGCCACGTTGTGGTCCGGGTAGATGAACAGCCACTTCCAGTTGAGCGAGACCACTTCCACGCGCAGCGCGGGCGTGTCCGATTCGATCGGGCGGTAGGGATCCAGCGCGTGGGTGCTCTTCCAGATCAGCACGCCGAGCACGACCACGATCAGGCACGGAATCGTCCACACCACCACTTCGATGGCGGTGGAGTGCGACCAGTTGGGTGCGTAAGTGGCCTTCTTGTTGGACTCGCGGTAGTGCCAGGCGAAGTACAGGGTGAGGATGATCACCGGGATGACCACCAGCAGCATCAGGCCGGTGCAGACCAGGATCAGCTGCATTTCCTGCTCGGCGATGCTGCCCATGGGGTTGAACAGCTCCAGGTTCTTGCACCCGGTGAGCAGTGGCAGCAGCGCTGCCAGGCCGAACCAGCGTCCGGCGCGGGCTCGACCGGCCAGCGTGGCGCGGCGAGCGGAATGTGTAGCGGGGTTCATGCGTGACGGCCCTTCCAACGCAGTGCCGGGCCGGGCGGCCCGGATCATGAAAAGTGGCGAACACCCCCCTGCATGACCGATATGCATGGGGGGTGCCCGCCGCAGCCGCGTACGTTAGGCAACGACATG